>Ga0307515_10014402_pt1 | contig 14665 bp, 11 predicted proteins | sample 17_EM_MG_FD_194513 | JGI IMG/M metagenome (GOLD analysis project Ga0307515, IMG submission 194513) | Populus trichocarpa ectomycorrhiza microbial communities from riparian zone in the Pacific Northwest, United States - 17_EM | ecosystem: Host-associated > Plants > Roots > Unclassified | place... | reverse complement strand
CCCCCCGACTGAGAGTCACCCCCCGACTGCGAGGCCCGAGAGACCTCGTCTGCCTCCTGCAGTGACCGAGCAGCCTCAGTTCCTTCCTGCGGTGACCGAGAGACCTCGCCTTCTCCCCGCAGTGACTAAGAGACTTCTGGTGCAGTGTCGTTGGTAGGAAGTTCCTCAAGTGGTACCCAGCAGATATCACCGTCGCCACCTTCTTCCTCACTAATCGGTGTAGTAAGAAAGGTTCCTAATTCGTCAAAGGTGACGCTGCTTGATCGAACGACCCTGTTCTTGTGAGGTAGATAGACGCGATATATATGTGAGCCTTCGTAGCCAACCAATCGTCCTTTCTAAGCTCTTACAACGAACTTATCACCCCGCTGCCGCTAAGGGTCTTTTTCATTAATGTGGACGTAGGCGGGACAGCCATAGATCTTCCAGTTGGCGTACATAATTGTAGAATCGGTGTCCCCTAGGGCGAGGGCCATTACTTAAGCGGGCGGAGCTTTATCCTTATTAACTAATATAGGCAACATATTAAGCCCGTGTACAGCTGCCTTGGCGACTTCGGGCCAGAGCTTTAGTGGCAATTAAGTCTCAATTAACATCACCCTAACCCTTTCTTCAACCAGGTGGTTGGCCTTCTCTACTATTCCATTTTAGTGTGCAGTATACAGGGTAGAGGCCTCAGTGACTATGCCTTCGTTCTTAAAGAAATCGGTCATATCCTTACTGAACCACTCAGCAGCTCCATCCAATCGGAAGCAGCCAATCGTTATCCCTGTTTAAGTCTTGATCATACAAACGAACTACTTTAAGGTAGAGGCCGCGGAGCCTCTATTCAATATACAGTAGATCCATCTAAAGCGTGTTCGGTCATCAGTGAATAGTACCCAGTACTTTTCACCGTGGAGACCTTCGTGTTTTAATAGCCCAACTACATCAACGTGCACCTTTTCAAATATGCGATTGCTACGTCGTTAAGGGCGTCTTAATATTTGCTTCTTGGCCTTTCCGAGGTAACAGTCCTCGCAGTGAAATGGCTTATCCTCAGTAACCACAATCCCCTTCATGCTTCTGGCCAGTTGACGTATCTAGTCAGGAGGAAGATGTTGTAGTCTCTTATGCCAAGTCTCCATAGTAGCTTTGGCAAGCACGCCTTTCTCATAGAGGCGCGATCGTGCGGTAGCCAGAGCCATTGCGAAAGGAACCTCCGCAGGGTTGTCTACCAGTATAAACGTATTGAGTCCGTTAACGCATAGGACGTAAGCTATTTCCGCCCGGTCTTTAACGAAGTTAATCATATTATAGAGACCGTCAAAGAACGCGCCCTTCCCCCGTAGAATATTAAGCGAGACGACATTTGTAAAGAAGTCAGGACAGTGATACACTTCGGTAAATGTAATTATATAGGCTGAGTGGTCAGTTCGGGCGACTGTGAGCTCAACTAATCCAACGCCAATGGCCTTCATTAGGCCTCCTCCTATCTGGATTTAGAGAGGTTCAATTTCCTCATACTACACGAACTTCCTGATGTCGTTGCCTATGTGAATATTCAAGCAACTGTCGGCTATCCAGGAGTCCTTGATGTTCGTTCCTAAAGCCATAGCTACTGGCCCAATGGCCTGCGTAGCAAAGATCCCTCTGGTTGCCGAATTGGTAGCTTAAAAGGGGCGATTGGATGTCCCCTTGGAGGCCTCATTGGTAGTCGTTAAGGCTACTCCGTCACCTAAGCGCGGTCGTCTCTCTCCAGGTCTCCACCATTCGGGCCTTAGGTGGGGGTGCTTCATCCAGCAATCGTCCTCGCCACCTAGATGACCTAGCTTGCACCATCCACACTTGTTTAAAGCATCCTTAGCAGAGCCTTGATTGCCTAATAAGGCACCACGGCCGGCTCCCCCACCACCTCTGCCTCAACCATTGCCGCGACCACGGCTGTTGCCGCGTCCTCAACCGGAGTCACCTGGTGGCTTATTAACTAAGGCGAAGCTCTTAAGTAAGTCCTTTCGCCGAGCCTCGTCGGTAAGGTCAGCGATCAATTGGACCAGTGTAATCGTGTGGCCGTCGCGAATCTTATCACGTTGGATTTGAGCCCACATAGGGAAGTGTTCGTCGACGGCGTTAATAAATTAATAGTTAATGATCTTGTCATCTAGGGCAAGCTTTACCTGCTTAACTCCTTAAACCGCTTCTTGGTAACGGCTTAAGAAAGTAGTAACCGCTTAGTCTAATTAAAAACGGAGCTTAACAAAAGTCTCCCATACGTTGGCCTCATGGATCAAGCCACGGGCCTCGAACGTCTGCTTGAGGTAATCAATATAGTCCTTCGCCGTCTGCTTGTGTTCCAAGGCGGTAAGGATCTCATTATCGATTGTACCAAGGATAACTAAACAGACTTTGCCGTCTTCCTTGCTGTACTGTTTAAACTCCTTATCATACTCGTAGAAGAGTGCCTTGTTGGCTGAGCGAATTGAATCATTAGTGTCCGCAATAATTTGAGACCTCTCAAGGATCTCGTCTCGCTCCTCCTTGTCGGCGTCCTTTAGTACTCGATCGATAGATATCGTAGGTTTTTCTTCCTGGAGCTTTGGGTAGAGGGGTGGGCCCACATCTTCCCGAATGATGTGCAAAAGGCCCTCACCACGTAGGTACGTGCTGAGCTGCGTCCAATATTAGGGCCAATTTAAGCCGTCTTTCTTGAGGCGTTAAATGCCTGGATAATCTTTACCCATGGCGACGCGTAAATAAAAGGATTTAACGCGTAAATACACGAACTTGACGCGTAGATTTAATAATAAGAAATGATGCAGAGCAGTAAGGAATGACCTAGCACGGGTGTGGTAACCCTTAATGCAACCTGTGGTAAGGTGTCAATCTTCTGACGTCGCAGCTTGGTAGCAACGAGTGCTCATAACCTGATGAACTGGATCTGAGGATAAATGAATGAATGAAGCTATGGAATCTAACTACGAGGAATATAGGCCTTGATATAGGCCTATATCTACGGGGTCCGGGGTGACTACTACGGATACCGAAGTAGTTGCTGCGGAGACCGAACAAGAAGGGACTCTGCTTATGTAAGCAGGAAACGCATGTGGAGGACTCCTCCAGTACCATCGTCACCGTTCACAGAAGGCCTAGAGCCGGACGACGCGTCAGCCACGGGCCGCGATGCTTTTAGGAGGGGGGGGGGTATTACCTTAAACTCCTTCTGCTTTAGATCGTACGTTAAAGACGTGTTCTTAGGCCTTGCGGCACGCGTAAGGGCGAGGACATGCTGCGCGTTAGCGCGTAATTCGGCATTATTGGCGATATTAATCTCTACGCGGTTAGTCAGCGCCATCTTGTATAGTAGGTATAATAGCAAACATGCTGCCGCGATCGAGGATAGGCAGGGAGGACTTTTTTATATACACTTGGGGCCTCAATGGCCCTAATTACCCTACGGTCGGCGTCGATCAGCGGCTCGATCAGCAGGTGGCCCTAGATACGCGAATCTCCTCAGCTTGGCGCTGGTGGCGCTGTGGAGATCCTCGAATCTGACCCAGGTGGCTGGCTGAACACGTGATTTTTCGGCTGACCGAGGATCAGCCGGGCAGTCAATACCACATAATCAGTCGCACGTATTGCAATTGTATGGATTAAGGAAAAAAAACTACCCCAGCTGAAAACATTCCTACTATTGGAAGTGAGAAACCAAGCTCCTTGGTTCGTCCACGAGTCCCTTATGGAAGTCTCATCAGTCGCGCTAACGTCGCAACGAAGTACGTGGTCTAAAACGAACCTTGTCTGGAGTTCACCTAGCAATCTGGAATTTACGAAGATGATTCGCTACAAACACATTCATGATGGAACTATATTCGCGTCTCGTTCTGATTCATTGCTCCTTGCTATATGCTGCAACCATTTCCATCATTTCCAATACGGGTATTGTACATGCTCATGGGCCGCGCCTAAATATTCAAAAAAAAGGGAAACGATGGTAAGAGTTCAGCTTCTCTAACATGAGTGAGACAACGGGTTGAATGAAAGGAGAGAATGACGAAACAATTTTTGAGTGATACATGGGGTGGTTTTAGCGAGAGGAAGTATAGGACGAGGGATAAGGATAGCGTAATGGAGTAGTACACGAATGGAAAATAGTAAAAAGAAGATAGCTAGCACTAGAACGCCACATAAAATCCCACCGCAAACACCGGGAGAAGCCACTGCGCACTATCATATTGATACAAGTCTACGTCCACACTGCCTGCTTTTCTGCTCAAATCCATCCACCCTCTGGCGGCGGACTTCTCGAGATGGTCCCTGCTTCCAATCCAACTCCTAGTCTCGATGTCGGAGACTTCTTAGCCGGCGACACTGGGTTTATTCTCAATCCGCTGATGGCCATCGGCTGGTTTGGCCTTCCAACAGCCGAGTCACGTGGGGTAGGCGGTAGAACTTTGTTTTTTACAACTTGGAGGTAGATACCGCTGCTTTGCGGTGTCAGCTGCGGGAAGCCAGGCTCGTTTTGTGAGGTGGATTTTGAGGGCGATAATATTACTAACGGAGGAGCTTGTGGTGGAGAGGGTGTGTTCCCCGTTTGCCTTGGCAGATCTATCGACGAAGTCTCAGGGGATGGGGCTTGAATGGGCAGTCTAAGGCTTTCCCCACTGGAGTCGCTTGGGTCGCGACGAAGAGTGGCCAGAGGCGGTGGAGGCGGCGTAAGAGCGCGGTTTAGGGCACTGCGGTTTGCTGCGGCAATAGCGGCGGGTGCAACGGAGAAGCGTAATCCAATCTGCACGGTCGCACTACTGTCGGCGCTGTCGGCGCTGTCATCGCGGCGGTGCCGTTGGATGGAGAAAGGCGGTGGTGGTGGGTTCAGCCATTGGAGAGACGCTTCGTGGACATCAGTGACGGAAGCGGCATTTGTGCCGACAGAGCTGCGAGTTTGGCGGTTCGCGGCAGAAGACGCATTTCGAGCGGACGTGGGATTGGATGCGGACGGTGGAGTGTAGATGATAGCAGGGAGGCGCGGAATTTCCTCGGCACGTGTAGGGAATAATGAGTAGCTGGATTTCGCTCGTTTGTGAGTTGGTGGTGCGCGGGATCCTGGCGATGAAGACGCAGGGCTCCTCGGGCCCTGACTCTCCTTCTCAAGTCGATTATAGTAATCAACTCTACTAGGTGATTCTCCTATACATTCTTTCTCTGGTACCATAACAAGGCCATCCTGACTGTCCGATCTGTTGAAAATTGGTTCACTGATGTTCATTTCGAGATCGCTAGGCCCAAAAAACCGTATACGCGGGCGCTTTTGCCAAGGAACTCCGAGAGGTTTGATGACCATGCGACTTGCATTTACGCGAAGGAAAAGATGAATAAAAGTGACGAAAATCCCCGAGCTAAACAGAGGAACTTCAGCAATCCCTGTAGAAGCGAGCGAATCATTGAAATCACAACGATGAGCCTGGATTTCAAAGGGAAGGACAAGAGCCTGATTTGAATTAGCGTCTCTATACATAGATTTCTATAGTAAGACTTACGTATATTATGGCAGCCACCACCAAATAGTAACACATCCGCGAAGCTGCGATTCGCTCGTTTGGGTCAACCCTGACGCTCCTCATAAGTTGTATGCTGATTACGGCGGCTAACGCTAGGAAAGAGAATAGCATAATGCAGAGTATAATAATGGCGACGAATCCGTATCGAATTGGATACCAAACCAAGCTGCCAAGACAGTAGTTTGGGGTTTGCCATATGATTGTAGGAATCCAGGTGAGAAGAAACATGAGTGCAACGACCATGAGGCAAATCTTAGTGGTCCATTTACCCCGCGGCGAGAAACGCTTCGTCCCCAGACTCCGTATTGCTGTTTCGGCACCGAACACTAAATTTACATATCCTTGGAGGAATATCGCTGCCGTTCCTTTGTTAGTTGAAGACACGGTTTTCGGGTAGCGGTTCTCTTACCAGGAAATACGACCATGGCGACTCCTCTGCATCCCGCAACATTTAAACTATCAAGAGCAGTGCTCTGCACTGTTACAAATATGACTTCTTGTATCGCTATTCCCGAAGCTAAAACGAGCGGAAAGGTCTCGGCAGGATGGATGTTGGCTAGAAAGTCAAATATCCTGGATGCCGTCAGTCTGAGGATTCCACTATAGTCCCGCCAAACTTACCGTGGCCTTAACGTAACCTGCAGTGAAGAAACTCTCCAGGCGTCATGGAGTATCTGTAAAACCATCAACAGGGCCAAACCCAGACTAAAGGCTCCAAGAGTAACATGTATCGTCCGGAGGGTATGCACTTGGGCCGGGCTAAGGTTGTCGATTAACATCCATGTCCGATTTGACTGTGACCAGGAAGCTTCGAGAGTGCTGAGCGTAGTGTTGAGGGTCATGTTGAGGCGTGCTCGGGCGACGATGGAGGGACTCCATCTTTCCATCTTGTAGCCGGCCTCGAAGAAATGTACAGGAAAAGAGGATTTTTCTCGCTGAGGACCAGCAGCGGCTAAAAAAGAGTGTAACGATTAAGAAATCATGGAGGCAGAAAGACTGATGATGAGCGTGAGAGGAACACCCGTTCGATCGTCAGACAACTACCAAGTTGCTTGAACCGGCCAGCAGTGAAGAGAACAAAAGGAGTGTGGGCATGAAGGCGGTCGACCATCGAAGCCATATGAGACAGCAAACAGTATATGAGGAAACCATGACCTGCTTACCTGTAGCAGAAGGTTTCGTGACAGTGGTCCTGCGGCGTCTGTCATTCCAGTAGCTGCGTGGGCAGCATTGGCACAGTCCAGGCCTGGGTGATGTCAAGCTCGAACCTAGCCAGCGCTAGGTCGAGATGGGGTTTCAACATCATGCAGACCCGGAACCTTGGACTTGTCATGTAAATCGGGTGAAGCTCAACCCGCCCGGCCACCGAAGCTTTTCGCGGTAAGCCACCGACTATTGTGGTAATTGTACGGGGCTTTTAGCCCTGCGGGGAGGGATGGATACTGACTACCCGCGCGCGCAACCACAGGTCGGAATTGACGAGAACATTGCGAAGAGAAAAAATAAGGAAAAAAAGACGACTTAGTCATGTCAATCTTGCAGAACTCAGTTTAGTTTTCAGTCTTGTTTCTAGGTCTGCATGCAAAGGCCAGCGCGGCGCACTCCCACGGCGTAGGCAGAAAGCACAGTTGAGTGGCGATCGCTGAAGTCGGGGTCTCTGAGTGGGGGGGGGTTTTACGATCAGACGTCTTGCGGTTTGTGTTTGCAGCAAGATGCTCGCTTCAGGACCCTGAAACGCAGACGACGGCAGGTCGCAAGCAAGCGAAGATTCGGAACTTGGAAGATCCTTCGACTCTCCGAGGCTTGTTAGGTATGCATAATATTGGATCGGATTAATTCTCAGAAAGAAGGAACTGCGGTCTCTTGGTCATCAAAAGAGTAGGAGCAGTCAGGGATGGTGCAGCCAAGCGAAGAGGAAAAATCATAATTAATCAATTCTAATGATGTAAAATCTAGAGCTTCTGTTTCCGAGCGCAATCTTGAATGTACGGACGAGGACGAGGCCACGGGAGAGATACAGCATGGGCGGGAGATTGAGGGCGGCTATGTGAGTAAAGCATTTGCATCGTCGCTCGACGAATGTGCTCTCCTTGACTCACCCGCCACTTTTTCCATGCACGACAGCGTGGCGCGTAGAAGGATAAGCATCTTCTTCGGCGGCAGGGTGGCGCTGAGGGTGCTCCGGGTGCTGTGGGCGACGGAGCGGCAGTGTGCACTGGGCAGCGGGGGTTTCAGGAGTCATGGTGGTGAGGATAGACAGGCAGATGAGGCAGGTGAGGCATGGTGGAGCAGGCACGGTGGAGCTGGCATAGTGGAGTTGGCCGCCATCGATCCGCGCACGAGCCAGAAGCTTGGCTGGCAGGCAAAATACCCCTGGCCGGTTTCACCACTCCCTCGGGCGCAGCCAATCTGCACCCCCCGTAGCCCACCCCGTTAGCCCACCTCTCCCACATGGCCTCAGCACCTCCTATCGATAATAGCCCTACGCATATCGCCACTCCCACTATATCTCGGCCGCCCGACCCAAGGCACGAATGAGCGGCATGACTCTGTCTTTCTCGAACGAGACTCTCTCAGCTCGTCTGACCACTTGGAGTCTTCAATCGTTTGCACACTTGCACATCACCTCTGCCTGAGGAAACATCCGGTCAATGCAATAACCACGGTCATAGAAGCCTGGCCAGCGCCAAGCCAGGGTCATGGTCCGCCATTTCATAGTAGAGTGTACCACAATCGCACAATCGCACAATCGAAAAATCGCAAAATCGCACAGTGAACAAATGCGGGGTATTATGTTGAATGAAGACGTAATGCCCACCTGCTCATGTCTTACTGTGAAGGAGTTGAGAACTTTTTCTGTCTTAACGCCGGTTCAATGCTTAACAGACCTTTTCATATCGTTATGCCATTTCTTTTCCTTACGCTCCTTTTGCATAGTCCTCAAGATACTTCACCAGCTTTTGCGCACCTTGGATCGATACCGCATTATCTGGATATTATATTGGGTTAGCTTGGCATGCTACGAATGACTTATCTGTGAGTCCGCTATGACAAACCGGCGCGCCGCTACTTGACCATCTGGTCGGAGGGCTAACTGCAGACCGGAGACTGACGCAAGGTACGGAGGTACTTGTCAAGCTATAATGCATAGTGGGCTTGCACGGTGGGGAGTTACTTGCACGTATGCCGCCAACGCTCCGATGGCCTTTCAAGCCCAAGAGACCCCTCTTCTCCGCGCCAGCCAAGAAGGCTTTCTCCTTCTCTGCGTCACCTCCGCCAACTCTGAAGCAGATGTTCATCCTGCTTCGGACTAATTTATCCGGCACTACCCGGTACACCTCTGAGTACTTATCCAGGGTTTCATATACCATCTTTGCTTTGTCATTAGAGGTTTCCTCTTGCCCTTCGATCTTCTTTGTGCCATACGTCTGTATCAGCCCGGCCATAACCTGGCCTGCTACCCAGACATCGAAGACGGGCAAGGTATTGTACGGCGAGTTGTTCTTTGCGATCGCCGGCCAATCCAGCACAATTGGTCCAACGGGAAGATTCAAAGCCCTCAGTAATTCGGGCGAAGCATGAATGGATTCTGGTGGTAGCAATGACTTTCGTAGGATAACAATGGTGATTCCTGTGTTGCCAATGTTCTTTTGTGCGCCACCGAAAATGACGGCGTATTTGCTCACATCAACTTTTCGGCTGATGAAATTGGATGACATGTCTGCAACTACAGGCGGGGCATCATCTCCTTCCAGGTTTGATGGGAATGCTGGGAACTCGACGCCATCAACTGTCACATTATCGCAGAAATACACCAATGCTGGTCCACCGTTCTGCTTCCGGGGTGTAAGGTTCCACTCCAACCCAGCCGGGATATGACCAAACTTTCCATCATTTGCTTTCCGAGCATCCAGCGCCACGTTGACGTGTTGAACTCCAACCAGTCTTGCTGCTTCCTGTGATGCTTTCAATGACCAAGAACCTGTAACGAGATAGTCCAATTTCAATTCTTCATCCACCTCTTTGCGTAACCTCTCTAGCACTTCTGTCTTCAGTGCTCTCTCTGACACTGACGCACCAAGCTCTTTCTCAGCTTTTGCACGTCTCTTCTCAACCTATATGGAAACTGGGTTGTAGACCACCGCGCTGAATTCGCCGCTGCCTCCGCTTTGCAGAAACAGGATCTCGTAGTCATCGGGGATGTCTAGCAGGTAGGTAAGACCCGCTTTGGCGTTTGCTAGGATTTCATTGGCATCGGGGGAGCGATGAGAAATCTCGCAGAGGCCAATTCCTTTGTCCATATAATTGAGGAGGACTTTGGAAGCTTCCTCGAGAACAGCCGTGGGAAGGGGAGCTGGACCAGCACCAAAGTAGTGAACGTCGGCACGAGCGACCATGTTGGTTTATGAGGTCAATTGAAACTTGAAGAGAAAGGTGGAATATAGTGTGGAACACAGTGGAAGGATGAAACCGAAGGACAGAGACGAAGGAATTTTGTACCCTGTGATAATATATATCCGATGACTCTAGCCTTCTCGAGTTGGTTCCGACTTCGGACTCGCGCAATAATTGTCCTGCCTGCCTGCTTTGTCAAGCTGTGTGTCCAATGTTAAGATATGTGGGTAGTTAGTAGAAATTAGCTAATGCAAAAATGTTACAGCGCAATATTTCAAGTGATAGAGGGTCTTGAAGCAAAGAAATTCCTTCATTCATATCAATTATGAGCATTAATGGAATAGGTTGGAGAAGGAATCCTTGCTTGAAAGACTTGGCGGCTTGGCGGGGCCTTCCACAAATTCGGTAAAGAATCTCAGACCTCAACACCAAACGCCTATACTCATATGCCACCAGTGCAATGGCTATGACAATACGCACGGGGAGGCTGCTGGCTCGTAGAGGAGGCTTAGTACGTTGTTTACTAGTTCCTGCCTGCTAACTGGGAATTTCCAAACTAATGGCTCTCCTAGCTCCGAGCAAGCTTGCCTTTGCGACCCAGCGCATTGCAAATACGGCCCCTCGTCATACCGCGGAGCTTCTCTACCACTATCCGTCGTACAAATGACGTCGATGTTTTCCATTCTCTGAAAGAAGGCCCGGCTGCTGAATTCCTGTCCGCCTACCAGACCTCGACTCTCATCCCCCAGACCCTTACTGAGAAAATTGTTCAGAAATACGCTGTTGGAGTTGCCAAGGACAAAGTCCTCAAATCAGGAGACTATGTCACCCTGCAGCCGCATCGGTGCATGACACATGATAATACATGGCCCGTAGCTCTCAAATTTATGTCCATTGGCGCATCCAAGATACACAATCCCGATCAGATTGTCATGACATTAGACCATGACGTTCAGAACAAGAGCTAGAAGAATCTTAAGAAATACAGGCAAATTGAAGAGTTCGCCCAGAAACAAGGTGTCGTGTTTTATCCTGCAGGAAGGGGTATTGGGCATCAAATAATGGTAGAAGAGGGCTATGCGTGGCCTGGAACAATGCGTGGCTTCGGACAGCCACAGCAACATGTATGGGGGAGTGGGATCCTTAGGCGTGGCAGTAGTACGGACGGATGCTGCAAGCATATGGGCTACGGGCAAGACATGGTGGCAGCTTCCCCCAATCGCAAAGGTCACCTTCACTGGAGTTCTCCCCCACGGAGTTACGGGTAAAGATGTCATCGTGGCCTTGTGTGGTTTGTTCAACAACGACGAGGTTCTCAATCATGCCATCGAATTTACAGGAAGCGAAGAAACGCTTCGTAGCCTTCCGGTTGACGATCGACTTGCTATTGCTAATATGACAACGGAGTGGGGTGCGTTGTCAGGTATCTTCCCCATTGACTCCGTTCTTCACGGATGGTTAAGAATGAAAGCGACGGAATCAGCTATGTATGAAGCAGGGTATCTCGAGAATAAGAATCGTCAATTCGTGCATTCGAGGATAGACCAGCTATTTTCTCCCACGGGAATCGCGGGTCAGAAACTGGGTCCGATATATACTCCTGCCCTAACTGCAGATAAAGGCGCGACCTACGCCAAACATCTCTACCTCGACCTCTCAACACTCTCGCCCTACGTCTCCGGCCCAAATTCCGTTAAAGTAGCCACGCCCCTTGCGGAGCTCCAAGCCCAAGACATGCAGATCAACAAGGCCTACCTTGTTTCATGCACCAACTCTCGCGCTTCCGATCTTGCAGCTGCAGCCAAGGTCTTCAAAGACGCCGCTGCCGCAAACAATGGTAAGGTACCTCGCATCCCGTCTCACGTGAAATTCTACATCGCCGCAGCGTCCCTTCCAGAGCAGCGCGCCGCTGAAGAGCGGGGCGATTGGCAAGCCTTACTCGCGGCCGGGGCTGAGCCTCTCCCATCGGGCTGTGGGCCGTGTATCGGACTTGGCGCTGGTCTCCTTGAGCCTGGTGAGGTAGGCATCAGTGCTAGCAATCGTAACTTCAAAGCCGCATGGGGTCCACAGAAGCAAAAGCGTATCTTGCAAGTCCTGAAGTTGTCGCGGCAAGTGCACTTGCTGGCAAGATTTCTGGACCGGGATGGTACAAAGCACCAGCAGATTATGCAGGCGCCAGCTTAGGGGAAGGCGATGGGATTAGGGAAGAAGACCGTATGATGACCATTGAAGATATGCTAGAAAAAGTCATCAAGCAAGCAGACGAAATGATTGAGTCAGAAGAGCGTAACCTTAACGATCTTGCCAACAGCAACAAAGATAATTCGACAACTCAACTTTCAGCCTCCGCTCCGGAGACTCTCACAGATATACTTCCCGGCTTCCCCGAAAAAGTAACGGGCGAAATCGTCTTCTGTGATGCGGATAACATCAATACCGACGCTATATATCCCGGCAAATACACGTACCAGGACGATATCCCCCGCGAGAAAATGGCGGAGGTGTGCATGGAGAACTATGATCCCTCGTTCCGCACCGTTGCTAGATCAGGCGATATCCTCGTCTCAGGTTTTTCGTTCGGCTGTGGCAGCTCCAGAGAACAGGCCGTCACAGCGATATTGGCCAAGGGCATCCCGCTCGTGATTGCAGGCAGTTTCGGAAACATCTTCAGCAGGAACAGCATCAACAATGCCTTGATGGGTGTGGAAGTCCCCAAACTCGTTCGTAGGCTACGCGAAGTCTTCTCGTCCTCTGCGCCCTCGTCTTCTCAGCAGCAGATCAATAAGCCCGCCCGGAATAGCGAAAGCCTTGACTCGCCTCCTCCGGGACCGGTGACAGCGCCACCGCAGGCTAAGCAGCTGACGCGCCGTACCGGATGGACGCTCGAGTGGGATGTGAGGAGAAGTACTGTGACCGTGCAGGAAGGGCCGGAGGGTGAGAAGTGGAGTGTCGGGGTTGGTGAGCTGCCGCCGAATGTACAGGAAATTATTGCGCTAGGAGGATTGGAGAGTTGGGTGAGGAAAGAGATAGGGGGGGCGATGTAAGGGTTTGTACAATCGTGAGTGGATGAGAAGAATAAGTATCTTGAGGGAGACAAATTTTTGTCTCCAGGTAGCCTGCGGAAATACGACAGCGGAGGAGATGTGTATATACCCGCCGAAAACCTGTGTTGAATTTCTCCCGTTTTATCTGCCCTCCCTCGTGAGTCATTGGTGGTCCGTAAAGAGATCTAAGTCTTCCAGCCTGCTTTGATGTGCCGCTAATTTGTATTCAAAGCTACATATCGCTCCCTATCGCGCCATAAGTTTTATGCACTTTGCGTATGGCCCATCCTAAAATATCGAAACGCTACTTTATGCCTACCTAAAGTTACCTCCTCTTCCTGCCATCAGGCCGGGGCTCTCGCTGGTGCCCGATTGCTGCTAGTAGAGAGATTTAATAACCTCAAGGGATTTAAAAGCCTCGTACATCTCGCGTATCAAGGTACAGGCTGTGCTGGATAATCTAGTACCTTTGTATCAGAGCGTTTGCGGCCTGGATATCCTCGCCATACCGTCCCTACTACCTTATGCCGTTGGGTATTCCTTAGCTGTGGTAAACTGGGCTCTCTCTCACTCAATTCCTTGGTCGACAGCAATGGCACTACCCACAATGTTAGCCCCTATTAGCAAAATTCTTTGAGTTAAAAGAACTCACTGTATTCGTCTCACTAGTATTATTATCCGAGGTAGCCTTCTGGTCAAAACTCGCATACACCGTCCACCCCTCTTCTTCTAGGCCGTCCAGCAACTTCAACAGTCCACGGCCCGTTTTGTGTGGCTGAATCAGCCGCTGAGTTAGATTTTGCAGGCGAAGAGGCCTGTGTGCTTAGCGGCATGTGGATGACAGACCTGCGGAGGATAAATTATCCTATCCGGTTGGGCGGATAATAATCCTATCCGAGGATAGCCCAGATATTAGATAATATCCAGATAATATCTAAATATCTGCAAAATTTTAACTATAAAACTAAATCTTTACCTCCTAATAATAATTCTTTTAAAGTTAATATACTCTTTACCCTTTTAAGCGGCGTTAAAACTAAAGCTAATACTAATTTAATACTATTTATATAATATAGATCTTAAAATAAGTTTCCTTAATTTATAAATATACTTATATAGTAATAAAGGAAGAAAAGGCTTATATAAAAAAAATGCTACTTTATAAATACTATCCTCCTTAAGACCTAAAAGGATACTATTTCTTAACTATTAGATTATAAGGCTATCTTAAGAAATATAATATTAAATAGAATCTAGTAAAAAATTAAAAATATATAATAGTAAAAGATTAGGAAAAGAAATCTCTTTTAAAACTATATTAAAAGCTTTTAGTAAAAGGAGATGTTTAAAGTCTTAAGGGTAAGTGTAAGGGATATTATTGCGAACACCTCGGGATGCCCTTAGGACAACCCCTGGACGCCCCTTATATAGTCGCCGGTTACGTACTAAAGGCACGTGCCCGTAGTATATAGTCTCTACGATCCCAGAGGCCTTACCTCCTTAAGGATTTATCTCTCTTACTAATCTATCCTATTCTAATTGTGTCCTTATAGCCCCCTGTCTATAAGATCCCCTTATATTTAAATCCTTCCTACTTTTTTTTAGAAGGGTAGTTGGCTTTAAGAACTAGATTGTTTGTTTATATCTTTTATTTATAACTACTATTCTCCCTTAAAAATCTCGCGATAACCT
>Ga0307515_10014401_pt1 | contig 14665 bp, 8 predicted proteins | sample 17_EM_MG_FD_194513 | JGI IMG/M metagenome (GOLD analysis project Ga0307515, IMG submission 194513) | Populus trichocarpa ectomycorrhiza microbial communities from riparian zone in the Pacific Northwest, United States - 17_EM | ecosystem: Host-associated > Plants > Roots > Unclassified | place... | reverse complement strand
ATTCGCTTAACACCATTACTTTGCTCGCGCTCTCCGTGATCGTCGGAATTCTGGTCGACGATGCGATCGTCGAGATCGAAAACATCGTGCGTCACTTGCGCATGGGCAAATCGGTCATGCAGGCAGCGGCCGATGCGGTGACGGAAATCGCTCTCGCCGTTGTGGCCACTACGCTCGCACTCGTTGTCGTGTTCCTGCCGACCTCTTTCATGAGCGGCATTCCGGGAATGTTCTTCAGACAATTCGGCTGGACCGCCGTCATCGCCGTGCTGGCCTCGCTCGTCGTCGCTCGACTGCTCACGCCCATGATGGCGGCGTTCTTTCTGAAAACGCATGAGCCGGTCAACGAAGACACTCGGATGATGGCCTGGTACTTGCGCGCCGTACGCTGGTGCCTCGCTCATCGCAAAACAACTTTGGCGGCCTCTACGGTGTTCTTCTTCGGCTCGCTAATGATCGTGCCTCTGCTGCCGGCGGGACTGATTCCGCCTCAGGATCGAGGTTTCACCCTCATCAATGTCGAGCTGCCTCCCGGCAGTTCCATCACCACGACGCTCGCAACGGCCGAAAACGTGCGCATCGCCATTGCGGGCTTGCCTGGGATCAAGAGCGTGTTCGCCACAACCGGCGAGGGACAGCAGGACCCCGGTTCCGGCATGACTCAGGCCGGTGAAGTGCGCAAGGGAACATTGACGGTGGTACTGGGGAAGCGCGGGGATCGCCCGTCGCAGCAAGATATCGAGAAGGCAATTCGCAGCAAACTTCTGCGGATTCCGGGCGCGCGCTTTTCGGTCGGCGGCGGCGGTGCGCCCGGTGAGAAGCTCGCGCTGATTCTCACGAGCGACAACTCGCAGGCGCTCAAAGTCAGCGCACAAGCGCTCGAGCGCGAATTGCGCAATATTCCGGGGCTCAGCAATATTAGCTCCACTGCGAGTCTCGAGCGACCGGAAATCGTAATCCGCCCCAATGCCCAACGCGCCGCAGAGCGCGGCGTGACGACCGCATCGATCGGAGAAACCGTGCGCATCGCGACGAGCGGCGATTTCGAGCAACAACTCGCCAAGCTCAATCTCGATGCGCGGCAGGTCGATATCCGAGTCAGGCTCGCCGATGCCGCGCGGCAGGATATCTCCACGTTCGCAAATCTTCGCGTACCGGCGCGAGATGGCCTTGTGCCGCTGGCAAGCGTTGCGGATCTGTCCGTGGAAAGCGGACCAACTCAAGTTGATCGATACGATCGGCACCGCTTCGTCACTGTAAACGCCGATTTGGGCGGCACTCCTCTCGGCCTCGCGTTGACTGCAGCCAAAGATCTTCCGGCCATGCGAAACCGTCCGTCCAGCGTGCAACTCCTCGAAACCGGCGATGCGGAAATCATGGCAGAGCTGTTCTCCGGCTTCGCGCTTGCGATTATCACCGGAGTGGTGTGCGTGTTTTGCGTGCTCGCGGTGCTGTTCAAAGACTTCGTGCAGCCAGTCACCATTCTGTCCGCGTTGCCCTTGTCGGTCGGTGGCTCATTCATAGCGCTCCTCATCACTCAAGCCGGCATGAATCTGCCCTCGTTGATCGGCCTCGTGATGCTGATGGGCATCGTCACCAAGAACTCGATCTTGCTTGTGGAATACACCATCGTCGGCATGCGCGATCGCGGTTTGAATCAGATGGATGCACTCTTCGATGCCTGCCACAAGCGCGCTCGCCCGATCGTAATGACTACGGTGGCAATGATTGCCGGCATGCTTCCCCTCGCTCTCGGCCTCGGCGCGGATGCGAGTTTCCGTCAACCAATGGCGGTTGCCGTGATCGGTGGGCTCATTACCTCAACCGCGCTGAGCTTGCTGGTCGTTCCGGTAGTCTTCACGTATCTCGCCGGATTTGAAGGGCGAATTAAACGCGCTTGGGCGCAGCGCACTCCGCGAAGGAAGATTGCGGATCGCCTTGCCGGTTAAAACTAATAAGGCGTTTGCTTCAATGCGCCGAATATTGAAACTGGCGCCATTCCCATGCGGGATTGCGCGCCGATTGCTTCATGAACGTGGCGAATCAATGCACTTCCAGTGCAGCCTGTTGCACGGCCGACGTACCAAAATGCAAGACCCAGTTGTCGCCGCCCTCAAACGACAGCGCCACGCAGCCCTCGCGGTCTGTCACGTTGATCTCCGGTAAGCCGTCGTCGCGAAACACAAACAGCACTTGCCGTGGGATGCCGATCTTATTGGCTGTGTTCAGCAGGCAAGCCTGCCGTGCATCGGCCCGATAAATTAACTCGGCGGCTACGTGCCGCTCAGCGACATCCGCAATTACATCCGGCTGATTGACCTGGGCGCCGTCGGCGCCTTCAGAACGCGCACGTCGATATTCATCACCTTCCGCCTGCCTGCCGCGGTCATAGCTGTGCGGAAGAACCAACGCGCAACTCTCATGGATCGCCGCGATTTTTTGCGGAGTGAACCGGGAGCGGTGTGAGCCGTAGACCGCCGAATGATAGGTCTCCTTATGGAGAGCCGACACGGACTCTCCACCTTCGACATTGAATACGACGCGAATCTCCGGATTGTAAGCTCGTGCAGCGCGTGCCGCCTTGCCCTTGAGATTGAAGTACGAGCGATCCAGCAATCCGTACGCCGCCACCAAGTCGAAAAAACGCTGATAATTGCGAATGGACTTAACATCGAACTCGATGCCCTTGCCGGAATCTCGCGCGAGCGCGAGGATTTCCTCAAGGCGCGGCACTGGCGAGGGATCGTATTCAGAGCCTTTCCACGGTGCATAGTCCGTCGCGTTCAGCGGCTCGATTTGCGCCCAGGTGGCTTGAGAGATTTTACCGCTGCCATTCGTAGTGCGATCGACTGTCGAGTCGTGCATCGATACAAAAACACCATCAAGCGTCTCGCGCACGTCGATCTCAACAAAGTCCATGTCGTACGCAAATGCGTGGCGGTAGGCCCACATCGTATTCTCGGGGGCTAACCATTTACCGCCGCGATGCGCTGAGAGCAGCGCGCGTTGCGTGCCGCTACCTCGCACGCCGGTAAAACTTACGCGCTCAGCTTCGGGGGCCTGATTGCAATCACGGCCAGCGCGCGGTAATTCAATCGCGCCGATGGGCACACAACAACAGAGCAGGATGCTCAAATGGATGCATGCGGCGAATGTGCCGGCTCTCATCGATTCGGCCTCCGTTCCGATATCGTGACTTCCGCATCGAACCTACCTTGTGCCTGTCCACATTGCTAAGAATTCACAATTGCACACAGCATTGTTCGCCAGCCCACGGCATCAGCCCAAAGCAGACACGCGCAGCGACCTACTTCAGTGCGCGAGTTCGCCGACTCAGTGGACTTTCTGTTTTTGACATTTCGCGTCGCGATTCAAAGCTGTCGTATCCAATCCGATAGCGTACGCCGTTGATTCGCGGTGAGCCGTGCGTAACGGTGCGGTTGTCAAAGCTTCAAGTGTCATGATTGGCGTCGACTGAGGAATTCATCAGCGGACGATTTGCTTGCCATTACAAGAGAATCGCGGCCCGCTGTAAGGTCATCCAAATTCCCCATGCAATGGGCAAGCAGACTGTTGCCCAAACGGCGACGGCGGTTGCGCTGAAGACCGGCGGCATAGCCAATCCCTTCACACTTTCCGGTTCATGCGCGGCGTCGTGGCGGCTATCCAGTCGGTACTTTTCAAGCTCCGCAGCGCTCATGAAATGTCGCTCGGCGACGGGGCGCACCCGAGTATTGATTACCAACCCCACCAGCAACAGCGCCGCGATCACGTAGAAGGCGTAGTCATAGGCGTGCGCCAGCTCCGCGCCGTGCTCCACTTGATAATTGCGCAGCGTGCTGATGAGCAGTGGCCCGATCACGCCGGCTGTGGACCAGGCCGTCAGCACGCGCCCCTGAATAGCGCTGATCATCTCGTCCCCAAACAAATCTGACAGGTATGCCGGTACCAGAGCGAATCCACCGCCGAAGATCGACATGAGCAGGCAAAAACTTGCGACGACTAAGGCGATATGGCCCGCTGCGCTGAGCGCGGGGAGCGCCGCATAGAGCGGGACGCCAATGATGAAGAAACAAAAGAAAGTGTTCTTGCGGCCGATTCGGTCTGACAGCACCGCCCAAAAGAACCGGCCGCCAATGTTGAACAGTGATAGCAGGCCGGTGAATCCAACCGCAATGATCGCGCACTGAGCGCGCTGGTCGGTGTTGAGATCATTGATGCCGAGATTTAGTCCAATCAGCCGGCCGCCGAATATCTCTTGCAGCATCGGAGACGCCATCGACAGCATGCCGATTCCGGCGCTCACATTCATGGCCAGCACGCCCCAGACACACCAGAACGTGGATGTCTTCCAAGCTTTCGAGACGTGGACGCCGCGAGCGTGGGTTGCGGATTTGTTCTCAGGCGGCTTCCGCCCGACGGGCAGCCAGTCTCTCGGCGGCAATCGATAGCCGAATGCGCCCCCGAGCATGAACACCGCGTAGATCCCCGCCAAAGACAGGAACGTGGCGGCCACACCGGTCTCATTTGCACTCTGAAAGTGGCTCATCAGCCACACTGCCAGGGGGGCGCCAATCATGGCGCCGCCGCCGAAGCCCATGACGGCCATACCCGTCGCCATACCGCGTCGATCGGGAAACCAGCGAATCAAACTGGAAATCGGCGAGATGTACCCGAGACCCAGTCCGACGCCGCCCAACACTCCCGTGCCGAGCCACAGCAGCCAAAGCTGATGGACTTGGATGGCCACCGCTCCCAGCGCAAGCCCGCCACACCAGAATAGGGTTGCGAATACCGCCGCTTTTCGCGGCCCGACTCGCTCCACCCACTTGCCCCATATCGCCGCGGCGAGCCCAAGAACTACGGTGAACAGCACGAACGTGATATTCAGTGACGCCAGGCGCCAATTGCAGCGCGCCGTCAGCTCGTCGATCCAACTTACAGTTGCGCCGCACGTCGCAATACCCGGCAACGCATTGGACAAAGGCAGCCATAGAACCGAGAAGCCGTACGCCATGCCAATGCTCAGATGAATCGCGAGCGCGGCGGGCGGCACCAACCAACGATTGAAGCGCGGTCCGGCGATGGTTCGGCTTCGATCCAGCCAACCGGCCTGCGAATCAAACCCGCGCGCTGCGCGCCGCTCAATGGCGTTCAAGCTGTGCTCCTCGGAATGCATCTCACTTAAGATTTATCTGGCGGCTTTTAAGGCGCGCAGAGATGCTTCTCGCCGCTGTGCCGATTGCCTGATGCATCGGCCGCCCGGCGGCGCACTTGAGCTAGAGATCGAATTCGGAGAGGTGCTTCACGTGCTGGAAATGCAGCGCCTCGCTTGCGTGAAACACGTATTGCTTGAGGAGATTAATGTCCGGGTGCTGCAAAAGTTGCACGACGAGCCGGACCGGCGCCATTACACCTCGGCTCTCGCGCGCGACGCCGGCGTGCACCCGGTCTATCTGGCATCAGTGTTCCGGCGCATCCATCGGCAGACTATCGGCGAATACGTGCGCGCCTTGCGCGTGCGTCAGGCCGCGAACCTACTGCGCCGCGCGGACATGCCCCTCGCGCAAGCTGCCACGATGCTCGGTTTCGCCGACCAAGCCCACTTCACGCGCATTTTCGGCGCTGTCGTCGGCATGCCGCCGAGCGTGTTCCGCCGTCTAGTGCGCCCGCGCCAAACGACTAAACTCTGATCTTCCTGTCGATCCTGCTGCCCAGTGGCTCGCAACCATAGCCTCGCTCGTTCGTCAGGCGCGAGGCGGCCACTTGCTCGGAACGATTCTGCGTTGCAGGAGCTTCCCATGATCCGCCATCAGCTCGCTGATCAATGCATCGATCGCCTGGGGGTCCTTCTCGATTCGCTGTATCTCCGCCGGAGTCAGCTTCACGCTGTAGTCGATCTCGACAGGACCGCCGGACAGAAACGTCAGATACTGTTCGCCCGCATCCTCCATCCAGATATAGCGCCATTTTTCTTCTTTGATGATTTTCATGGTTTCGGTTTCCCAGTCGCCAGGTCGGTTGCGTCACTTATGGACAACTCCTGGTACTTAGCCTGGGGGATCGCATCGACCACGGCTTCATCATATCCCGTGGGCAGTTTCCCACCCGGCTGCCACAAATCATTGGCGCCGGACTCGTTTCCGGTAGGCATTCGCAAATTCAGACTGTTCGGGTCGTCAATTTTGATGACGACCATTTCTTGGCCGGCCCAACTTCCGGGCGGAATACCCAGATCTCTCTCGATCAGCGACATATCTCCGCCGGTTCTTGCCAACACGTCGTCGACTTGCTGGGCGCTCATGACGAACTGACCGTCGGCACGTCCGACAGGGTCTCTGCCCCAGCGGTCTAGAGCGTCCTTCGGCGCAAAGTATGCTCCGCCGCCATCGAACTTCGCCAAATGCTCGTCTATCAATGACTGCGGCAGGTAGTCCGATACATCCGGCCGGCTCCCACGCGTCATCGCCTGAACGGCCTTCATCCTGTTGTAGCTGGCCGCCGCGGCGGCGCGAGTCGGAAAATGACCTCTGGAATTCTGTTGAAACTCGTTCCATGCGTTTGTGCACTTCAGTCCGAGCGGATCGACCCAGGCGAACGGATTGCTTGCGAATCGGAAGAGATTGTCCCCCGCCCACAAGCCCAGGGGATCCGGCGTCACGAATTGACCGATGTGCGGGTCGTAGTATCGGTGCCGGTTGTAATGCAGCCCGGTTTCTTCATCGAAATACTGGCCCTGCAGGCGAAGCGCATTGCCAGTGTGACTCGCGTGCAGCCGAGTCACTTCTCCCCACACGCTGTAACTCGCCGCCCACTTTACGGCACCGCGCTCGTCCGTCAGCCTTGACGGGCAGCCGTTCGGGTCGTTGTGGTAGTAGAAAACATCGGCGGCGGCGCCGGGTTTTGTATCGATGCGTAATAGCGGCTCGAAAGTGCCTGGATAACAGAGGTGCTCGTATGAACGCTGGGGCTCTGGGTTCGGCTTCTGTGTCTGCGAATCAATGCGCTGCACAGTCTCGTCGAGCAGCACTTCGCCATCCCAGCTGAATACAGTTTTCTGTTCGCCGGTCTGTTTGAAGATTCTGCGGCCGAAGGAGTCATAGCCGTACGTCGTGACAACATCATTCAGGCGGCTTTCAATCAGGCGCTGACCGGCATCCCAGACGAGCGCGAGCTCACCGCGGCTATCACGACGGCCGATGAGGTTGCCCATACGATCAAAACGGTAGGAGCTGCCTTCGTAAGCCCCTTCCCGTGACCATTCCTCGCTCGGGTCATTCACTGAGCCCGGTGCGGCGGAGCGCTGATGGACGTGCGTGTGCAGTAAATCGCCTGCCGGGTCGCTCAGGAACTGCCGGAGCGTGCCTGTCGGATCGATATGCTGAGTGACGCGGCCCATGGGATCGTAAAGAAATCGATCCGCACCCAGCTGACTGTCGCGACGCTCGACAAGATTCCCAACAACGTCATAGTTAAACCGCACGTCGATGACATCTTTGGCGCCGACACGCAGACGCCGGCGAGTCACATGACCGTCTGTGTCGTACTCTACCTCACGCTGCACGCCGAACCGGAATCGCTCCGTAACGATCTGCCCGAGCGCATTGCGTTCCAGTTTTATGGGGATCTGCTGGTCGGCAGACATCTCAATCGCGCGGTCGAGCGCGTCGTAGACGTATCGCACCTCGTGCTCAGTCGTGCCCGTCTCCCGTTTGAGCACGGTTCGGCGTGAGACGCGATTGCCGCTCTCGTCATAGCGATTTCGGATTGCGAAGTGGTCGCCTTGTTTTTCCTCCACCAGACGACCCGCCGCGTCATAGCTGCGCTCCACCTTCACATGCGCATTGGCCGCCACCACGAGATTGCCACGCGCGTCGTACTCGAATGTTTCGTCGAGTACTCTGCGGGATTTGTGTGGATCGGGAAGGGTCTTCTTCAGAATACGACCCAGAGGGTCGGTGACGTAGGCAACTTTCCGTCCGAGTGAATCGATGCTCTCGCGGATGCGCCCGCCCGGCGAATGCTTATAACGGCGGGATTGGCCCCAGTAATCTATTTCTTCGACGATACGGCCCAGCGCATCACGTTTTAGCCGGTACGTTTCTCCACGCTGATTCGTAACACCGATGAGCCGCTCTTCTGTGTCGTAGTGATATTGAACGCTGTGCCCATCCGGTTGGATGCGCCTGGCAACTTCCCCTTGGCCAAAGTATTCGAGCCGCGTCTCGGCGCCGTTCTCGTCGACAAGGCGAACCAGATTGCCTTCTGCATCGTATGCAAAATGCAGGGACGCGCCCGACGGCAGGCGAACTTCCTTGAGGCGATTCTGGGCGTCGTATCGATACAGCGTCTTGCGATCGAGCTTATCGATCTTGTCCGTGATATTGCCCCGGGCGTCATAACTGAACCGGGTGCTGTGAGCGTACGCATCCTTCAGGAGCGTCAGATTGCCGAGCCGATCGAAGCTCAGCTCAGTGCGGGCGCCGCGCGCGTTCGTGAATGCAACAGGCAGACCACGAACATCGTATTCGTATCGTGACGCGTGGCCCAAAGGCGAAATCTGCTCGACCAGCAACCCGCGCGCGTCCCATTTCTGCTGCCACTGCGCACCGCCTGGATCTGTAATGCTAAGCGGTTTGTCCTCTGCGTCGAATGTCCGCGCAGTGCATTTGCCGTCGGGCAGGGTGAGTTTGATCAGGTTACCGCGGTCGTCGTATTCGTAGCCGGTGCGATGGCCATCCTGATCCAAGACACTGGTGGTGCGGCCGCGGTCATCGTATTCGTATCGAGTGATGCCTCCGAGCGGATCGATTTCCCAGATGGGGAGGCTCAGTTCGTTGAGCTGTACGCTCGATACGGCGCCGAGAGAATCCTTGATGCTGACCCGCCGAACAGACGGATCAAACTCGAAGCGGTAGTTGTACAGCCCGCCATCGCCCCATGCGTGATTGCAGCGAGCGGACTGTTTGCCGTTGTCGTAGGCGTAATAGAACGATAGACCATTGCGATCTGTATGCTGAACAAGGCGCTGATGCTCATACCGAAACCGATAGGGATGATCAAAAGCGTCGTATACCGCCAGCAGCTCAGCGGCCTCGCTATATTCATACCAGACAAGCAGGTGCGCAGCTTCGTGTTCAGCGTGCCGCAGCCACATTTCTCGAACGAGACCGCGCTCGGACACGATCTCGATGCGCCGGCCGGCACTTTCGACAATCTCACGCAGCCCGTGCTCGTCTCTCCGGTATCGAAGATAATTTCCGCAACGATCTTCGAGCTGTTGAACGGGTATTTCGGTGCCGCGAGCGTCTGATCGAGAGAAGAGATAGGTCAACCCTGCTTTGACGCGAACGCGCAATCTGCCGTCAGCCACCACCTCGAGCGTCGCGCCATCGACAAGCTCCCGCACGGTCTCTTGCGTAGGCAGATAGGGAAAGATTTTCGCGCCGCCACGGCCATCGTAAAACAGCACGGCCCCATCGTTCTCAAACACCAGTCGCGCGTCGGCTGGAGTGCTCCAGCCGTAACCGCAGACGCCTTTGCGTGAGCTGTGTGAGCCATAGTGTCGATTCCATTCCAGCGGAATCAGTCCTGGAATCGAATAGTCTTGCTGTTGAACGAAAACTTCACCGGTGACGAAGTTCACCGGTTCAGCGCGCAGAACTTTGCACCGGAGAAAACCGTTCTGAACGCCAAGCATGTCCGCCATTCGTCGACGCAGTGGCGCTGTCACGCGAGCGAAAGCCTTTGCGCCTTTGCCTGCCAGCGTGAACACCCCCTTCATCGCCGCGCCCAATGCAAGCGCGGTCAGCGAGGGCATCGGCACACCACCGATCAGTACGTTCGGACTGCAGCTGACCGTTGTTCCCAACATCGGGCCCAGCGGTGAGTCCTGCGGCTTAGGCACTGTGAACGTGCAGTGCTTGGTGATGTCTACCAAAACGCGTGCAGCTCGCGCGCCCTCGATCCACACGCTGGAGGAGCCGAGGAACACCTCGTACATCGGGAAATAGCCGCCGCACCACACGCCGAGTCCCATGTCACCACAGCGACCGGCGGGCATACCGTTGATCAGCGTATTCGTGGAGCCCGACAGAATCGGGATCGGAATGACCGGCCCCATGCTCGGCAAGGGCACAGGCGGCGCAGGTGGAACAAGATTAGGCGGATGAGCGTGCGCGTGTGGTAACCCGATATCAACGTCGGCAATGCGAACCGCCGGAAGCGCAGGGAAGGGAATGGCAGATAACACGGAAGAGAGCATCTGCTCGACGCCCGTGAGCAACGCGAAGGTGGCACCCACCGTCTGCAAGGCGCCTTGTGCCTGACCTACCGCGTTGGCGCTCTCACTAAGCGCGCTCGCTTGCGCAGATATCGAGTTCTCGATCTGGTTCGCGGAGGCGTGCGACATGTTCATCGCCGCGGCCTGAGCTCTTGCAAACTGCGCAGGATCGCTGGTTAGAAAGCTTTTCGGTTCTTTTCCGGCCGCCTGCACGGCGGTTTTCAAGCCGTCATAGCTGTGAGTCCAGACGTCGAAGGTGCTCGGTTTCGCGGCACCAGTCCCGGGCTCCTCCGACATTGCGCGTGCACTGTTTCCGCCGCGCGTGATCACCGAATTGACTGCGGCCGTACTCATCCTAACGGCCTCCCTGGGCAGCTAGCGTGCGAATTACGTGCTGATTTTGTCGGTACAGCACACTAGCCAAGCGGGTCAGCAAGCCTTTAGTACCAGTGTTGTTCGGCGGTAGTCAGTGCTGTGAACGTACCGCGAGTTATCAGCCTGCATGAGAGATTGGGCGCAACTTCGGGCGCAAAGGGTGCGACCCACGACATCCATATTCAAAACGAATATCGCACATCAGCGTGAGCACGACAATTGTCGCGAGTACGTTTTTCTGTCGCAAATTTGCGCCGCATTCGGCGCTCAACGGTACTTATGCGTCATTCAAGAGGAAGCCGAACTGATGTTCAGCGACGGCCTCACACAGTTTCAGGAATTCGGGCAAACGATCTAAGTTGCGTCCATCTCGTTTAACGTAAGGATCCCTCATGCATTCGCGCGCTGCGCGCGAAATGGCATGTCAATGACATAGCTCGAAATCTAACGGGGACAAGCGCCATGGCTGATGACTTGCGCCGACGCTCATTGGCGACAGGAACGAGCTAGACAGCGATTGTCTTCTATTGCATCGATATGCGATATTGAATTCAGATATGGATGTCAGATTATGCGCAGAATAGTTTCAATAAAGACGTCGCTTCCAGCAGAAAAGCTGTTCGTGCGCACGGCCACAATCACCGAGCAGCTCGGCAAGCCATTTCAGATGGACGTCGACCTGTTGAGCACCGACGAGAACCTCAACTTCGATGATCTGTTGGGCTCGGAAGCCACGGTCACAGTGCTGAAGCGCGATGATTCCCCGCGCCATTTTCACGGCTTCATCGCAAGCTTCGAGCAGGTCGGGCAACTCGGCAAATTCGAAACTTATCGCGCGCGTGTGGTGCCTTGGCTCTGGTTTTTAAGTCGCGCGGCGGATTGCGCGATCTTTCAGAACAAGAGTGCGCCGGTGATCGTGAAAGAGATTCTTTCCAAACACGGCTTCACCGATGTCGAAGATAAGCTCACCAAGCCTTACCGCGTGCGCGATTACTGCGTTCAGTATCGCGAAACGGATCTGAATTTTGTGCAGCGGCTGCTGGAAGAAGAAGGCATCTACTATTACTTCCGACACACGAGCTCGCTGCACACACTGGTGCTCGCGGATGCTTACAGTGCGCACGAGACGGTACCCGGATACGAAACCATCGAATATCGGCCGCCGTCCGAGCACGGGCAGCGTTATGAAGACTGCGTTAACGACTGGCATCTGACCCGCAATATTCAGCCGGGCAAATATGTGGTCACCGATTACGATTTCACGAAGCCGCGCGCGCCGCTGCAAACGCAGTCTGTGGAATCCCGCACGGTGCCGAAGTCGAATTTCGAGATGTTCGACTTTCCCGGCAAATACTCCGCGTTAGCCGAAGGCGATCACTACGCAAAAGTCCGTTTAGAAAGCCTGCAAGCCGAATATGAGAAGGTGCAAGGCGCGGGAAACGCGCGCGGTCTTGCGGCCGGCAGCTTCTTCAAGCTCAAGTCGTATCCGCGCAAAGATCAGAACCGCGAATATCTCGTCGTCTCGGCCACTCACCGGCTCGATGCCGGCGACTACGAGACGGGCGATGAAGAGAACGTAGAAGCCTACAGGTGCTCGTTCGAAGCCATCGATTCGCAAAGACCCTTCCGGCCCGCGCAAACTGCAGTCGCCACGCGCGTGAGCGGGCCGCAAACTGCTGTCGTCGTCGGTCCATCCGGCGAAGAGATTTGGACCGACCCTTACGGGCGCGTCAAAGTGAAATTTCATTGGGATCGCGATCCCAATCGCGACGAGTCCAGCTCTTGTTGGATACGCGTTTCGCAAACGTGGGCAGGCAAAAGTTGGGGCTCGGTCGCCGTGCCGCGCATCGGCCAAGAGGTGATCGTGGATTTTCTGGAAGGCGATCCGGATCAGCCGATGATCACGGGATGCGTCTACAACCAAACGAACATGCCGCCGTTCAAGCTGCCGGCCGCCGGCGTGGTGATGGGCTTCAAATCGCAAACTCACAAAGGCGGCGGGTATAACGAGCTGTCGATGGACGATACGGCAGGCTCGCAGAAGTTCACGCTTCACGCGCAGCACGATCTCAACGCCACCGTCCAGAACAACGAGACTCATACTGTAAAATCGGGCAATCGCGCGATGACTATCGAGTCCGGAACGAATACGGAAACCGTCAAAGGCAGTAGCACGCTGACCGTTCAAGCCGGCGCGCGCTCGGTGAATGTTACGGGCGGCGATTATTCGGCCACTTCATCGCAAGCCATCCAATTGCTCGGCAATGGCGCGGGAGTTGGGATCACGGGCAATGTGGCCGGCGTGTCGATGACTGGCAATGGCCAAGGCATCACGATGACCGGCAATGGCCAGGGCGTCATGATGACCGGCAATGGTCAAGGCGTCACGATCAACGGCAACGGCAACGGTGTGATGATCAACGGAAAAGGCAACGGCTTGAGCCTGTTAGGTGAGAGCTTTCTCTATGCCTTCGGCTCCGTCGATGCGACGATCCAAAGCCCGATCATCAACATCGGCAACAAAGAAGTGAATGTGAGCGGCACGAAGATCGTACTGTCCACGCCCGGCGGCTCAATCACCATAGATGCTACCGGCGTGACGATCATGGGCACGATCGTGAAGATCAACTAAGCGCCGTCGCGCAAGCTCGCTGCGCATCGGGGACGAGAATATGTCTCTTAAATCGTTCTTCCCCGAGCAGTTCGATCAGCTCAAAGCCTTCTTCATCTCCGCGACCGAAGTGGTGCGCCAGCTCAAGATCGATCCCGAGATGCGGCCCCTGCTCCTCAAGGCATTGGGCAAGATGGACGACGACAAGGATTTTCCGCACGCGCTGACGCTGTGCTCGCAAGCCTTCAAGGAACCGGTGAGTTACTTCGAGGGGCTGTCCGAGATCTTGCGACAGTCTTACGAGCAGAACGCGAAGTCATTTGCGAATCGGCAGATCAAGCTCGCCCCACCCGTCGCCCCCAAAGCCGGGATGAAAGCGCCGGAGAAATTCGTGCGTTATGCATCGTCGCTCACCGACAGCTTGCCGGGCGAAGTCGGCTCGCTGGTGTTCGTTCTGAATCCCGATGAGATCGCGGACCCACAGAGTTTTCGCAGATCGATCGGTTATCTGGCCGAGAACATTCGCTCGCACTGGGTCAAATTTCTGGTGCTCGACTCGCGCACCGAGCCGGTGCTGGATGGCATCGAGCGGATTGGCGCGCAGACCTTCCATTTATCGCCCGAGGAAATCGAGAAGCGCGTTCGCGAAGACTTGCAATCGCCCACTGCTTTGTCCGCCGCCGAGCAACGCCAATACAAAGGGATGCTCGCCGGCTTTGCCTATTCAAACAAAGAATACGACCGAGCCGCGCAGCTGCAACGAGATTGGGCAAGTGATGCGGAGCGCGATCAGCAGCCCGGTGACACTGCGAGCGCTTATTACAACCTCGGCAACACATTGCTCGCGAGGGGCGACTTCGCTGAAGCCACCGAGGTCTTCTGCAAAGCGTGCAATATCTGCGTCGATCACAAAGTGAACGGCCTTGCGCCGTTCGTATACGTCAACCTCGGGGTGTCGCTCCATCGGCTCAACCAATTCGAGCAAGCCTTTGCCGCGCTAAAAGTGGGGCGCGACATGTTCAAGGCGCAAAACCATCGCGCCGGCGAAGCATTTGTGGTGGATACATTGGCACAGATGTATGTGCTGGACGGGCGGAAATCCGAAGCCGAGAGAAGTTGGCGCTATTGCCTATCGCTTTACGACAGCATGACCTCGTCAACGTTCAAGGATGTGCGCAAGGCCGGTCGTGATGATGTGGTCGCAAAGCTCAAAAATCTCGGCGTAAGCATCGATCAGGGCCGCGCGGAAGCAACGCAACCTTGAGCCCTCTGGCTGCGCAACGATCGGGAAAGCTATTCCAATGCGCGCGCCAAATCGATGACGGCCTTGCGGATGACGCGCTCGTTGAAAGCGGCAAAACCCAATAGCAATCCGTGAATGTCCTGCCGGTCGATGG
>Ga0307515_10014400_pt1 | contig 14666 bp, 18 predicted proteins | sample 17_EM_MG_FD_194513 | JGI IMG/M metagenome (GOLD analysis project Ga0307515, IMG submission 194513) | Populus trichocarpa ectomycorrhiza microbial communities from riparian zone in the Pacific Northwest, United States - 17_EM | ecosystem: Host-associated > Plants > Roots > Unclassified | place... | reverse complement strand
CACGCCGCGCACGCCTCATTTGGGACAGAGTCGGCCGTGGGAACGCGCGCGGTTGACCCCTCGAAGGGGTCTTATGCACAAAGAGAACGTACCCCTCTTAGGTGTCGAAAAGTGGTTGCCTGAGGTGTATTTAGTTAGGCGGATACACGCAATCTAGAGAGTTGATCAGCTCACAGCGGCTAGGCAAGAGGGTACCGCTTGTCCGAGTGGTCGGCCCTTGCTTCTCTCCAGCTGGAAAATGACGACGGAAAAGAGGGGAACTTCATTCGAATAACCGGTGTGCAACGCGCCGTGTAGCTGTGGAAGGAAATCATACAATACAGCTCCTTCACTGGCAGTGGGGGTCTACCCTAGAGATATGGCCTCATTAGGTTAGTCTCTCCGGTAAGGAAAAAGAAAATCGCACAATGCGGATCGTAAGTGTCAAATTTTCGGCTCGTTCGGCCAACGAAAGACAATCAACGCCACTGGAAAATAGTGGGACTACGGGTGCTCGTCTGTTGAGTCGGACGCATTCTGGTTGCGCTCCCCACTTCCGATCGTTCTCGTGTTAAGCGCCACTCGAACGGCCAGCGGACATCTGCCTCATACATGTCCCTCGCCACGAACGCGCAAACGCGGTGGACATCATAGCCACGACGGCAGTGGATAACACTACATTTTCGAGAATTGTTGAGGCGCCAAGCTAGCGGGAAAGACAGGGGATGTTGAACCAGTAATTAACCATCCACCTCTCCACGGGAGAAGAAAACACTGTCCGCATAGTCGTTTGTACATTTTTCAGTTTGTGCGTGCGACGTATCGGGTTGTTGCGCCACGGAAGTGCTGAGATGAAGAAGGATCGCACGACGTACACAATGAGAATCGCCGTCTCTAGCTCATCCGACCACTTCCCAATGGACTATTGATGGAATAGGCTGCTCGAGATGCCTCATCGGACTCGACACGCTCGCCTATTCGATATCGTGTTTCGGATCTGAACACAAGAGCGAGAGCGGGGATTAGAGGTGCAAACTCGATCTTCATTTCCGATCCAGTTTGTATCATCCAAAGCCTGGATAGGTGTCGAGTGGTCCCTGGTTTGCACCCAACGCGGGGCCCATGGACTCATATGTGGAGACTAGGGGCGTACGACATAATGCGTGGGGTGTATCGAGTGGGTGTAGCAGAGGTTGGTCGATTGCCATAAGTGGTGGGCCTGGTACGTGGTGGGGTAAAGCATTTGAGCTGATAGAACGGATAACCCGCTGTTCTGTGGCCATGTACTTGTTCTTAGAAAGGCAGCAGCAATTGGTGGAGAGCGACAGAGTGTAAACATAGGGAATAGTATGCACACGGAGATGACATATACTTACTTACAGTGCTCAGAGGGAATAGCAATAGCGAAAGCCTGTGCTCACGACAAAGCGTGAGCTCGGGTGGGCCATGATATGATATCAGACTTGAGTATATCACGAGTGAATTGCCACGGTTTTGTATAAGAGGACAGCAGTTAGGTGTTGTAGAGGCGAAGATAGTGGATGGCGGGTCTCCCACGAGTCGTCCCCTTCCTTCATGCGAGAGAACGTGGTTCACAGAAGGACGTCGTGCAGAAGTAGGCAGGACGAAGTTGATAATGTGGACGGGTGGTTAATCCGAATGAACCGTTGACGAGGAGAGACTATTGGGCCGGGAGAAGTATACGCTGGGAGGAAATGGGCGTCGTGTTGAGTTATGAACGGCTCGCAGGCGTTGCACAAATCCTTCTCCTTACACGCTGACCACGTGAGGCGCATGGCGATCGTCCGTCGAAAGGGGACGAAATTCGAGAACAAAGGAGCCAACCTTGGCCTGGCTTGTGTCTCGACATCTAGGAAATGAGGAGAAAAGCAGGGTGTGATTCCATGCGTCGTCCTTTGTATTCGTTACAGTGACCGCTTTGGTGGGTCCTGCATATTGTGGGTGTTGTCGCTCCGAGGGGTTGCGGGAAATGAAGGTGAATGCAGACAACAACATATCCGACGAAGCACAGCAAGGGGACGCCCTTCTACGCCTTAGACAGTAAGGCAATACCAAATGGTCAACTCAAAATAGTTGGTCCGACCTCCACGCTCGTAACCACCCATAACGGCCGGGGGTATCCCGCGGCCTTCGAAAGGCGGTCGCCATGTCTTCCCGCTTGCTACATGACCCTCAAGGCAGTTGAAAGGTGCCAATCGTATCCCCTTATGTCAACGATGATCGATGGCCGCCCTCCAGAAGAATGAGGCTCGGGAGACTGACCTCCACGCATCTCATCGATGGTGGTAGCTGTACACACTTCATTTTGTGGAATATACACGTAGAACACTATCCCGTATCCCGTATTCAGACTGGCCAGAACAGTCCGCCGAGACACCCATCAACATGCCGGCGCGCTGGGGGATGTTGTACAGCACTCGTTTGTGTTGATCCTAGGTTCATCGGACCAGTTAGCTGACAAGAATTTGGACCGCCTTGGCGCCAGTGTCCAAGGCAACCGCATGAAAGCAGCACTGCTAGGAGGGGGCGTCAATTAACTACGCGCGCCTGCGCCGCTTGTCTCACTACCACCACCTCACTCGCCCATTCTCCACGCCAGTGGCCATTTCGCTCTTGAAACGTTGCACGTCGCACTCGAGTTCTTCAATTGCCTTGCCGCCCATTCAAACCGTCATCTCACTCAAAAAATAACCCGTCTACGCTTAGGATATGTCCGCCGCTAACCATAACCGCCCGCGCGACACCGTTGCTCGACGTGCCAGGAGGCGCACGCGTCAGGTCGACGAGGACATTGAGACCTACCGCCCGCGCTCAACCATTGCTCGCCGTGCGGGGCAACGTATGCTTCTGGTCCCGCCTTATGGCAAAACCATTAATACCTACCTTCCTATGGAGCTTATGCGCGAGATCTTTCAATATATTATTGAATCGAATCAAATGAAATCTGATCAATTGGCTTCTGTGTGTCACTACTGGAGGTCTGTTATCATCATATTGCCCAATTTATGGTCCACCTTGAGGGTTGGAACCTGGACCGAGAGGGAACACGCTGCTATTTGGTTGCAGAGGGCACATCCGAAGAAGATTTTTATTGACACCCAGAGAGATGGTCAGCTGTCATCCAATACTGTTCCATTTGCAGCACTCCAGGATGCTCTTTCAGGCACTCACCAGTGGCATGAGCTTACAATTTCCTCATTTCCTCCGGAGAATGTGGCCAGTCAGCTCGGCTTTCAACTCGCAAGCCAAATGAATGAGTTGAAAGTGCTGCGCATAGCAGCTGGATGTGTGAACTCTCCCTCATTTGCTCATCTGCTCAATCTCGTTCCAACGCAAGCCCCGCTTTGTGAGCTGAAACTCCGCCCATCATTTGTCGGCACCCACTTTCTCCAACGCCATTGGTATCCTGTTTTGAAGAATCTCACAGTACTTATTGTCAGTGGCAAAGATATGGATGAGCCATTTGAGCTTCTTCCTACTTTTACCCAGCTTCAGATATTTGAGGCTGATCGTCTTTGTCTCCCATTGTATGGGCCCAATACCAAGATGCCTCTTCTTTTTACTCTTCGGAAGTTGAAGCTCAGAGCCTGTTCAATCCAATGGATGGCTGGGAGAGAATTTCCGTGCCTTGAGGAGTGTGCAATCCTCCTTCCTCGTCATTGGGGGCAAATTCAGCAGCATGAGGTGCAATTGCCATCCTGCAAGAAATTGACCTATCACGGTTATCCAATGACCACAGCTCAATATTTCGATGTTCCCAAAATGAGAGCGATGAACCTCATATCTCATGATTGCAATGAGCGAAGGGTCTATCAACACCTACGCTATCTATGCAGAGTAAATGGAAGCATTTACAACCTCACTACACTACACCTCACGTTTCAGTGCAGCGAACAAGTGTTAATGAAGGTAGTGAAGTATTTGATCCCTCTACAAGAGTTGGAGTTATCCATTACCCATCCTTCACCGTCCTTCCAAAACTTTCTCGGGTCACTAGCTGCGAAACCATCTACAGACGAATGGCCTGAATGGTCCTCATGTGGAGTGTGGAGGTTATGGTGCTTCAGTCAAACCTGGCATGCCAATGTCCTCCCGCACCTGAAATTCCTGTCCATACGGTGCCCCAAAGGCTTTTCTCAGTCTGAGCGCCTTGACAATGTCCCACTACTTAGAGTCATTGGATGGACTAGGGCATATCTGACTCCCCCTTTGAAGCTTTTGAAAGTATGGGAAGGGAGAGGGAGCAGGGGTGACATTGCGGTTGATTACACTTCCACCGGCTATCTGGAAAAGCACCTTGGAGTATCAAGTACAGAAATTGACGCAATGATTGTCGGGGCAATAGTCACACGACATCTGGCCATCCGCAATTTGGATAGTCCATTATTCCGACTCAGTTCCACTTTTCTCTTTAGGCAGCTCCAGCACCTTGAGTTCGACTCCAGATTTGCTCATAGAATCCGTATTTTGCCATACCTGGAACAACTCGAGAAGCTGAAAATTTCGAACGGATCCATTCCTGAATATTCCTTGAACCTTGACTTGCCATTGACTCATACTCTCCAGTGGCTTAACCTACATCGTTCAACATCTTCTTGGATGCTCGGGAGGACATTCAAAGCCCTGAGAGAGTTCACGGTTACTTATCCGCGAGACGAACCCGAGAACCATTCTAGGTATGAGGGGCTGCAGGTGGACCTACCTGCCTGCACAACATTGCGGTTGGAGGACTTGTCAACAGACTATCTCCACTTCCTCTCCTGTTCAAATGCACAACTCCTTCAGTGGTCCTTGTCCCAACACTCATTGCAGACCGTCTTTGATTTGGCAGCGTTCAATTTGTTCCATGATTTCTTATTCAATCTTCCCTGTTTGCAAAATCTTGATATTTCGGTTTACTGGGGTCGGGGGATAGATTCCTTGATTGATTTTATCTTTTGTGGGGCATCGGAGCATGGAGTATGGCGAGATATCAGGAGTGCGGAAGTGGAGATCTGGTTTAATTCTTCCTCGAAACCAGAAGTATCTCACCTCTTCGACCAGACAGTTGGACACCAGCCGCGTTATGAGAAATGGTGGAAATCGTTCACAGTCACCGGGGAAGAGTGGAGAGTGATAGTCATGGCATTCATGTGAACGGTCTTGTACAAATGGTAGATCAGGAGCACTCTTTGCCGTTCAGCTGTAATACTACATTTTGCTTTCAATCGGATTGTTTAGTACTTTCATTTGACTCTTAAGAGAACTTTCAGCACACTCTATGATAGGTAATAAGCTTCCAAGTATTTGGAGCCAATTCATGAACAGATCGACCTTCAAACAATCTACTTCAAGCATGACCTCAGCCATGGGACATAACAAAATTGGAGGAGCGTTATATCTATCAAGTATTACAAAAGTGAAGCCAATTAGGTGACATAGAAAATGGGGGTGGACGCTGGACAGGTGGCAAATCACAGCACTCAGGACTGATCATCAAGGGGAAAAAGGGTCCATGAGCGACAAGGAGAGGAGCCCAAAATGACACATTGATATTAGGACATGCAACGGGTATAAGACGAGCCCAGTCACATGGTCACAGTAGGCGGTTGAGTGTTCCAAGAGGACATTCTGAGCGTCCGTCAACGATGAGCACTAGGAAACACGAGAGGACGTATAGCTCGTTCGCAGGCAATAGAGTATATATATAGGCGGACGGGCGAACGAGGGACTGTCGGTAGGAAGGACGTGAATCGGGTCGGTAATGGATTCGCGGTGGGTGGTACGGACATCCCCCGCATTTACACCGTGTAGCATAGTGTATACCTTCACTTCATCCCCATACTTCTGGCAAAACCAGAGAGAGTAGGCTGTCTATTCGAGGTGACTGTAGAGTTGTCGTGGCTCACGATGACCTATGCGAATACGGCTATGACAACGGCCGAGCGACACCTGATAGGGTCATAGTCGTGGCAGCGTTCGCAATGGTGCAGGTGAGTGTGACTTGGGTTGGGGTTGTCGTTGGGCTGCGAGTCCCTAGGGTTGTGCACGTGCTCGGCGTGCTCAGCGAGTAGCTTGATCCTGTCATCTGTCGTGGACAAATAATAATAGATCGCGCGACGAGTGTGTGTCGACATGGGTCGGCGGAGGCGATGATGAAGGTGGATTCAGAGCGTCATCGGGAAAGGAGCAATGAGAAGCGTGACGTTATGTGAGCCAAGTGGGTAAACGGAAAACGAAAGAAGGTGATACACACATGGCAGTGCACGATCGGCTTCGCGATAGATAGCATGGGTGCCGCCGATGAAGCTTGTGTGGGTGATGGACTCGTAGGTGAGGGTGGTACGGCTATGAGGTCGAGTATCAGCGAGATGGACGGTCGAAGAGCACATAGACAAGGTGATTAACAGGCGATAGAAGCGTACCAAAATAACCGTTTTTGAAACACCGGGCGTTGGTGTGACTGGGCAGGGCAGTAGCGGTGATCGTAGCTGGGAACCCGTGACGTTCCTCTGGACGGATAAATATCCAGAATAGCTCGATTGCGAACACATGAACCATTCGCACGCCTTCTTACTTAGGCCGACTTTTCGCCGTTGGTAGCTGGTGAGTCGTGACTGCTGCTCGCCGATCACCGCGCTATCGTTCGAATTGTCTTCGACGAGTAGGACGATGCGCGAAGTGAAGTGAGGGCGAGACCGCAGCGGAGGAAGGGTAAAACGTCGCCGAGGTTCGACCAGATCATCGTAGGCGAGAGTAAGAGTGAGCAAGTAGGGCCGTTGTCGAGGATATTACCGTCGGGTGATGAGTGGGAGAATGGTCTTGTTATTGAATGCGCAGTGGGATAGCGGGCTGGTTGTCTAGCTGAATGGAGCGTTGGCAACGAGCGGTGAGTACGCAGTGGACGAGAGTTGTGGTGACGAGAGACGAGTGCACCGAGGCAATCTAGAGAGTTGATCTGCTCACATCGCCTATGCAAGAGAGCACCGCTAGTCCGAGTAGTCGGTATGTCCCTTGCTTCTCTCCAGCTGGGAAACGACGACGGTGAAGAGGACACTTCATTCGAATAACCGGTGTGCAACGCGCCGTGTAGATGTGGCAGGAAATCACACAATAGAGCACCTTCACTGGCAGTGGGAGTCTGCCCTAGAAATATAGCCTCATTAGTACTTAGTTCCTCCAGTAAGGAAGAAAGAAAATCGTACAATGTAGATCGTAAGTGTCGAATTCTCTGCCCATTCGGCCAACGGAAAACAATTAGCGCCACTGGAAAATAGGGAGATTACGGGTGCTTGTCCGTTGAGTCGAACGCGTTCTGGTTGCGCTCCCCATATCCGATCGCTCTCGTGTTAAAACGCCACTCGAACGGCCAGCGGACATCTGTGGCCACCGACTTTGTATCCACCATCCACCACATGGCCCTCACCTGCGCCTTGGTGATTCACACTTATATCCCTCTCCACGAAGGCGCAAACGCGGTGGACATCATAGTCGTGACGATAGTGGATAACACTACGTTTTCGAGAATTGTTGAGACTCCGAGCCAGCGAGGAAAATAGGGGATGTTGAACCAGTAATTGACCATTATTCGAATAGTCGTTTGTACATTTTCCAGTTTGTACGTGCGACATGTCGGGCAGCTGCGCAACGGGAGTGCTGAGATAAAGAAGGATCGTACAACGCACACAATGAGAATTGCCGTCTCTGGCTCATCCAACCACCTCCCAATGAACTATTGGTGGAAGAAGCCGCTTGAGATGCCTCATCGGTCTCGACACGTTCGCCTATTCGATATCGTGTTTCGGATCCATTCCATACTGAACAGAAGAGCGAGAGCAGGATTAGCGGAACGCAAACTCGATCTTCATTTGCGAGCCAGTTTGTACCACCCGACGCTTGGGTAGGTGTCGAGTGGTCACTGGTTTACACCTAACGTGGAGCCCACGGAATCATGCGTAGAAACTAGAGCACAGAAGGGGCGTACGACATAATGCGTGGGGTGTGTCTAGTGCAGAGGTTGATCGATTGTCGTGTGTGTTCGAGTGAGTCCTGAAATGGTGGGTCTGGTACGTGGTGGGGTAAAGCATTTTGAGCCGATAGGATAGTAGTTCGCTGTTCACGACACCGCGAAGTGTGGCCATATATAGATCGAATGTGGGACGAGGCCGTGCTTGTTCTTAAAAGGGCGGCGACAATTGGTGAAGAGCAGTGGAGTGTAAATATTAAAGCACACGGAGAGAACATATACCTACTTACGATGCCCCGAGGGAATAAGTGATAGTGACGGCCTGTGCTCACGACATGATGCGTGTTCGGGTGCGCCATGATATCAGATTTGAGTATATCACGAGTGAACTTCCATGGTCTTGTATAGGACGACAGCAGTTAGGTATCGTAGAGGCAAAGATAGTGGATGGCGGTTCGCCCGCGAGTCGTTGCCTTCGTTCATGCGAGAGAACGTGATTCCCAGAAGGACGTCGTGCAGAAGTAGGCAGGACGAGGTTGATAATGGGGACGGGTGGTTGATCCGAATGAACCGTTGACGATTGGACGGAAGTAAGAATTCGTTGGGAGGAAATGGGCGTCGTGCCGAGTTATGAAACGGCTCGCATGCGTTGAACAGATTTTCTCTCTACACGCTGACCACGTGAGGCGCGTGGCGATCGTCTGTCGAAAGGAAAGGGACGAAATTCGAGAACAAAGGATCCAGCTCTGGCCTGCACCGACATCTTGGACATGAGAAGAAAAGCAGGGCGCCACTCCACGCGTCGGTCGTTGTATTCATTACAGTGACCGCTTTTATCGAATCAAATGAAATCTGGTCAACTGGCTTCTGTTTGTCGCTACTGGAGGTCTGTTATCATCACATTGCCCAGTGTATGGTCCACCCTGAGGGTTGGAACCTGGACCGAGAGGGAACAAGTCGTTACTTGGTTGCAGAGGGCATATCCGAAGAAGGTTATTATTGACCCCCAGAGAGACAGCCAAAGTCCATCCGAGGCTTCAATGTTTGCTGCACTCCAGAATTCGCTTACAAGCACTGGTCAGTGGACTGAGCTTACAATTTCCTCATTTCCTCCTGAGAATTTGGCTAATCAGCTCGGCGTTCAAGTCGCAAGCCCAATGAAGGTGTTGAAGTGCTATATGTGGCTGCAGGATGCGTTGACTCTCCCTCATTTGCTCATTTGCTCAGTCTTGTTCCAACCGATGCTCCACTCCGTGAGCTGAGGCTCCATCCCCCATTTGTCGGCACCCACTTTCTCCAACCTCATTGGTTTCCTGTTTTGCAGAATCTCACAGTGCTTATAGTCAATGGCAGAGATATGAATGAGCCATTTGAGGTTCTTCCTAACTTTACTCAGCTTCAGACATTTGAGGCTGATCATCTTCGTCTGCCATTTTATGAGCTCAATACCAACTTGCCTCTTCTCTGTACTCTTCGGAAGCTGCAGCTCAGAGCGTGTTCAGTCCAATGGATGGCTGGGAGAGAATTCCCATGCCTTGAGGAGTGTGCGATCCTCCTTCCTCGTCATTGGGAGCAAATTCAGTGGCATGAGGTGCAATTGCCATCCTGCACAAAATTGGCCTATCACGGTTATCCAATGACCACAGCTCAATATTACCATGTTCCCAAAATGAGAGCAATGGACCTCAGATCTCACGACTGTAATGAACAGAGGGTTTATCGAAATCTACGCCATCTATGCAGAGTAAATGGGATGATTTCCAACCTTACTACTCTACACCTCACATTTCAGTGCAGTGAACAAATCTTAATGAAAGTGCTGAAGTATTTGATCCCTTTACAAGAGTTGGCTTTATCCATTTCTCATCCCTCACCGTCCTTCCAGGACTTTCTTGAGTCACTGGCTGCGAAACCATCTACAGATGAATGGCCTACATGGTCCTCATCTTGGGAGTATCATGCATGGTGGGAACAATGGTGCTCCTCTCAAACCTGGCATGCCAATGTCCTCCCGCACCTGAAACTCCTGTCCATACAGTGCCCCAAAGGCTTTTCTCAGTCTGAGCGCCTTGACAATCTCCCATTCCTTAGAGCTATTGGATGGACTAGGGCATACCTGAGTCCCCCTTTGGAGAATTTGAAAGTATGGGAGGGGAGAGGGAGCACGGATGACATTGCGATTGATTACATTTCCACCGGCTATCTAGATAAGCACTTTGGAATATTAAGTAAAGAATATGACGCAACGGTTGTCAGGGCAATAGTCACACGACGTCTTGCCATTAGATTTCCTGATACTCCATTATTCCCACTCCATTCCACTGTCCTCTTTAGGCAGCTCCGGCATCTCCATCTTGAGCTCATCTGTAAACCTGGTCATGGAATACTTATTTTACCATACCTGGAACAACTCGAGAGGCTGGAAATTTCGTATGGATCCATATCTGAATATCCCTTGAACCTTGACTTGCCATTGATTCATACTCTCCAGTGGCTTGAACTCCATTTTTTAACACCACTTTGGATGCTTGGGAGGACCTTCAAGGCCCTGAGAGAATTCAGGGTTGATCATCCGCCAGACGAACCCGAGAACCATCCTAGGCATGAGGGGCTGCTGGTGGGCCTGCCTGCCTGCACAACGTTGCAGTTGGTTCACTGTCCAATTGACTATCTCCGCCTCCTCTCCTGTTCCAATGTCCAAATCCTTCACTGGTCCCAACGCCCATTGCATACCTTTGATTTGGCGGCGTTCAATTCATTACACGATTGCTTATTCAAATTTTCCTGTTTGCGAAACCTTAATATCTTTGTTCCCCAGGGTTTGGGGATAGATTCCCTGATTGATTTTGCCTTTTGTGGGGCATCGGAGCGCGGAGTATGGCGAGATATCAGGAGTGTGGAAGTGGATATCTGGTTTAATTATTCCTCAGAATCAGAAATATCTCACTTCTTCGACCAGACTGTGGGACATCAGCCGCGTTATGAGAAATGGTGGAAATCGTTCACAGTCACCAGGAGATACACCACAACAGTCATAATCAATGCATCCATATGAAAGGTCTTGTACAAGGGTAGATCAGGAGTACACTTTGCCGTTCAGCTGTAATACTACATTCTCCTTTCATTTATATTGTTCGGTACTTAATTTCATTTGACTTTCAACACACCCTATGATAATTAATAGGTTTCCAACTATCTGCAGCCAATTCATGAAGAGATCGACCTTTCAAATCATCTACTTCAAGCATGACCTCAGACATGGGCCATCAAAAACTTGGAGCGTTATATCTGTTGAGCTAGCGCAGCGAGTGAGCGGGCGGAAGAACCGTAAGGGTCTATACATGAGGTGTAACATACCTAGCGCAGCGAGTGAGCGGGCGGAAGAACCGTAAGGATCTTTCGCCCCTCGTTCGCTGCGCTCTATGTACATAGCAAGGGTGGCAAAAGGCCACACACGTCGCAAAAACAAATAGGAAAGCGGATCCAGGTATGAAGGGATGGTGGTCGATTGTCCGACTAGCAGTGTGCCTGTACCAAGGGTCACTGCCTCCGCCGTGCGGCAAAACATCACAGTCAACAATATCTATCAAGGATAACAACAGGGAAGCCAACTAGACGACATAGCAAAAGAAGGTGAACGCTGGACGGGTGGCATACTACAGCACTCGGGACTGACCATCAAGGGGGCAAGGGGTCCATGAACAACGAGAAGAGGAGCCAAAAAATTGACACATCGACATTAGGACATGAAGTGAGTACAAGGCTATGACAACGGCCGAGCGACACCTGATGGGGTCATAGTCGTAGCAGCGTTCGCAATGGTGCTGGTGAGCGTGATTGTTGGGGTTGCTGTTGCGCTGCGAGTCGCTGGAATTGCGTACGTGCTTAACGTGCTCGGCGAGCAGCTCGGTCCTGTCGTCTGTCGTGGATAATTAATAATGGACCGCAGGTAGAGTTTGGAGGAAGAGGAAAAATGATGGCCAGAGCTAGGTTGACAGAGCGATACCGGCGACGAGTACGTGTCGACATGGGTACGGCGGAGGTGATGATGAAGGTGGATTCAGAGCGTCATCGGGAAATGGGCAATGAGAAGGCGTGATGTTATATGAGCCAAGTTGACAAATGGGAACGAAAGAAGGCGACACGCACATGTCGATGCATGATCAGCTTCGCCATCCATAGACACCGTGAATGCTGTTCGTGGTGCTTGTGTGGGCGATGGACTCGTAGGCGAGGGTGGTACGGCTATGAGGTCGAGTGCCAGCGAGATGGGTGGCCGAGGAGCACATAGATAGGATGGTTAATAGGGACGAAGCGCGATAGAAGCGCACCAAATAACCGTTTCGGAAACACCGGGCGCTGGTGTGACTGGGCAGGGCAGTAACGGTGATCGTAGCCGGGGAACCCGTGACGTTCCTCTGGACGGATAAATATCCATTGTAACTCGATCGCGAACGCATGCACCATTCGCGCATCTTCTCACTTTGGCTGATTTTCGGTCGTTGGTAGCTGGTGAGTTGCGACTGTTGCTCACCGAGCACCGTTCTATCGTTCGAATTGTCTTCGACGAGTAGGACGAGGCGCGAAGTGAAGCTGAGGGCGAGACCGCCGGAGTGGAGGAAGGGTAAAAGGTCGCCGAGGATGTCGGGGTTCGATCTGATCATCGTGGACGAGGGCAAGAGTGAGCAAGAAGGGCCGTTGTCGAGGATACTATCGTCGGGTGATGAGCGGGAGAATGGTCTTATTCTCGAGTGCGCAGCCGAGTGCTGGCAACGAACGGTGAGCACGCAGTGGACGATATTCGTGGTGACGAGAGACGAGTGTATCGAGGCAGAGTGTGCAATTGGTCAATACTACGGAAGACGGCCGCGGTTGCGGCCCACCGTGAGCGGGGATCTAGGGATAATGAATAAACCACAAAATGTCATGTGGGGGTATGCCAGTCAGCACCCGCGTGTCGTCGAGATGACCTTGTATCATCAGGTGGTCACAGGAGTGCGAACTGCGAATACTAGTTAGTCAGACAGAAGAAAGAGGGTAAGGATAACACGCACCCAATCTAGAGAGTTGATCTGCTCGTTTGTACATTTTCCAGTTTGTGCGTGCGACGTGTCAGGCAGCTGCATTATGATATCAGACTCGAGTACAACGTCAGGAGTGACTTGCCGTGGTCTCGTACAAGACGGCCCTGCGGCAACAATCGCAGAGGCCAGAAAAGAGAGGGCTACAGAGGATAGCAATTAGGTGTTGTACAGGCGAAGATAGTGGACGGCGCGAGTGGTTCCCTTGAAGTGCGAGAGAAGCGAGAGAACGGGGTTTTCAAGTAGCATCGAAGAATCTCGTGCAGGAAATAGCGAGAGTTGAGGAGTAGTTTTGATACATGGAAGGGAGCTCAGCTGAACTCCAGTCCCGGCTGCTCTTGATGATATTGGAGACTAGTTTGCCTGAGTGAGTTTCTGATAACACGATGCACTAGAGATGAGGAGGGACCATTTAGCATGAATATTGTAATTGTCCCGAACGAGCGACCCTCCACTACACGATCCTATCTCTCCAATTCGCGAGGGTGGGCATGCCGTTGGGCAATGAAAAAGCCTGAGTCTTGGCCGAACCACGGCTTGCGAGGTATGTAACATTGATTTTAAGTCCCAAGGAGATGAAGCCCTTAGTCGAATGTCAGCGAGATGACCTTGTCGTCGTCGCTGCGGATGTGAAGTGCGGTTCAAGTGCAGATGCTTTGTCTCCACCTGCAGAAGATACCTCCGACGGGCTGCGGGAAATGAAGGTGAATGCGGACAACAAATTATTCGACGGGCCCTTCTGCGCATTAGACAGTAAGGCAATACAAAATGGTCAAACCAAAGTAGCTGGTCTGAATAGCTGGTCTGACCTTCAATTTGGTCACCTCGAAGCCAGACTAACTACGGCCACAGCGGGACACCCATAACGGTAGGATATCCCGCTGCCTTCGAAGGCCTGTCCTCATGTCTTTCGGCTTGCTGCATGACCTTCAGGGCAATTGAAAGGTGCCAATTCCCAATTCATTTCAAGTGTATCACCTTCTGTTATCGATGATCGATGACCACCCTCACCAAGAATGAGGCTGGGGAGACTGACCTCCACGCGCCTCATCGATGGTGGTAGCTGTACACACTCCATTTGGTAGGGTATAGATCTAGAATGCCATCGCGTATCCCCGTACTCAGATTGGCCTGAATAGTCTGCCGAGACGCCGATCAGGTAAAGACGCACACATCTGACCTGCGCTGCGCGAATGCCTTGTACCGTGTTGATTCTGGATTCATTGGATCAGTTAGCTGGCTAGACTGTGAGCCGTCTGTAAAAGGCCTTGGCGTCTGTTAACCGCGAGGCAACCGCGTGAAAACAGCACCGCGAGGCACTCGTCAATTACGCCTGCGCTGCTGGTCTCCCACCACACTGGTCAGTCCCCTAAGCCATTTATTACTTCGCTCTTGAACCGCTGCAAGTCGCACCCGAGTTATTGCTCTGGTCCCAATTGCCTCGCCCAACGACTCACTGATAAAAGGCCTTGTGGTGATTTTCACCCGGTGTGGTGTTTTTTGTGGTGTTTTGCACCACAAATACTTGTGGTGATTTTTGTGGCAGTTTCACCACGAGTCCAAATCACCACAAGTATTTGTGGTGATATTGTTCGGGTTTGGGTCATAGGTCCGGGGCACAATGAGAATGTTGCAAACAC
>Ga0307515_10014399_pt1 | contig 14667 bp, 3 predicted proteins | sample 17_EM_MG_FD_194513 | JGI IMG/M metagenome (GOLD analysis project Ga0307515, IMG submission 194513) | Populus trichocarpa ectomycorrhiza microbial communities from riparian zone in the Pacific Northwest, United States - 17_EM | ecosystem: Host-associated > Plants > Roots > Unclassified | place... | reverse complement strand
TATTGTCCATCAAGGCGCTTCACTTGCTACGTTTTTACCCGTTTGCTTGTAGGCATGCTTGATTACACTTGGAGAATTAGTCAACTAAATCCACTTTCTACCCATTATGAAAGATTCAAGAATTAAACGAACACAACTCTTCATTTTTCTTATATATTAAGAAAATATTAGAGTATGTATTAAGAGAACTAGCCTAGTATGTTTTTAAATAATGAGTTGAGTTGAGTTTCCAATCCATTTTTATATCTGTCTATTTAAAAATATAGTTGATGTTGTATTTTAAAGTATTTTTCATTTAAAAATCATCAAAATAATATTTATTTATTTTTAAAAAAAATTATTTTTAATATCAGCATATCAAAACAATTTAAAAACATAAAAAGATTAATTTAAAAAAAAAACAAAATTTTCAAAAAATGATGAAATGGTTGTTCAATCACAATGTTAAACAACTTCATGTTTAATTCAGCTAATTAAATATTTCAAAAATAATTGAGTTTCAGTGTAATTTTTTTAATATTATATTTGGATGATTCTAAATTTTATAGACATTTCAGTTATATGCAAAACATGTAACAAATAGGAAGAATTTTTTCTTAAATTACGTAATTAATACCAAACCTCTCTCCCTCTTTGAAACCTCCCTCTCCCTCACCACTGTGGTTTTCATTTTCTATATTATATCAACTAATGTATATGATTGATTATATTAATTTGGATAGAAAAAAACTAACCCAATGATAGATTGGAAATTAAATCATTATATAAGGATAAAATTGACTCAAATTAATAAATATACAAGAATAAATTGAAAAATCACCTCATTATTTAAGGACATATTGGGCTATTTTCCATAGGATTTATCCATATGTAACATATAAAAACCACATCAATTTTATATATTAATGCATATAATCTATTATTAAAAATGTTTTACCTTGTATAAAATGGTTAGAAAACACATTATAATACATAAAATGTTTTATTATTATATTATGTCATATAGATTTTATTATAAAAATAGGATAATATAGAAAAAAAACAGTTATTTTCAATGTATACCAAACATCAAAAACAAATATTTAATAGTACAATTTTTAAAAACCTTACTATTTAAAGAAGTTAAAAACAAAAAGAATGTTATTTTTTTAATTTACTTTTTATGTTACAACCAAAAAAAAAAACTGATTTTCAACTTTATTTTTCATGCTAAAAATAAACATTTGAAAGTAATCCATCTTTTTAAAATTATTTTCCTATTAAATTCACTTCCAAAAGAAATTCATTTTCAGGCAAATTCTAATGACCGCCTCCCATCCCAATTCATCTTTGAAATGATTTCAAGATTTTCTAAGTGGGTTTATAAATCTTTTCCACTTTATAACACAAAACCTTGTAACAAATTATGTCAAACAATGAATGTCCCAAAAGGTTTTAAACGTTAAACTTGGAAGAACAAACAAAGGAAGTAACGAAGGATCAAAGACTCTGCCCAAAAAGATCAAAAACCAAACAGAAGGACTCGAGATTAGTAAACCTAAGGTTGTGTTTATAACGGGGTGAAAAATCTTGAAGCAAAATATTAGCAAGGTAAAGATTTAGATTGTGTTTGGATTAGGTTAAAAGCGGTTAATTAATGTTAATATGGGTTAACTCCTCTTTAATCTTGGGAGAAAAAAAAATTAGGGGTTATATGTTAACTTACAGGAGAGCAAATCTCAAGAGGATTGACTTGATATATAGTTAAAAATACTTGCTTCATTCTTTAATTTTTTAAGTTCAAATCTTGGAATTACTATCTTGAAAAATTTATTAAATTCTTTTAATATACTACGCCGATATTATGAAGGTTCCTTTAAAAATCCTGAGGTTTGTGCACATTTTTTTCCCTCAGAGGGTGCGCGCAGCTAACAGGAGCATTTAGTGAGGATAAATATTGTACATTGTGTTGAGAAAGAGAATATGATAATTATTGCTCTACTAATTAAAAGTTAAATCCACTAATATATAATTAGTAAGGTGTGGTTTTATAAATCTAATTAGTAAGGTATTTTCACCACTTTTAATGAGAATATCTACAAAAACAATTTAAAGAAGACCTAAATTAGAAGACCAAATTAGGAGCAATTTGATTTGTAAGAGACATATTAGGGACTAAATCTATAATACAAGGATAAATTGACCTAATTCTTTTCTTATAAAATCAACACTTAAAGTCATTTTTCTGGGTTAAATGTTTAACTTCTTAAAACTCCAAACATGGGGGAATAAACATGAAAAATGGATAGCTTTGACGCACTTACCTCGTACCAAACATATCTTTAGTACCAAGTCACTATAATTTCAACAGAACCAATAACTATAGTTTAGGATATGTTCTGTAGGATAATTTGGGTTAAAATTTACTCTCATACCATATAAGCATGTTTGGCTAATTTTTAGAGATAGAAATGGGAATGGAGGTCTATGAAACTGATGATGCATCCTCCCTCTCCTAGCTGCTATGGATGCTTTTAACCTCCATTCCCATTAGAACTACATTTACTTTTTTTTTTTTTTTCTTGAAAAATTATTATGGAGGGTACTATGCACTTTCAAATTGGAGTTTTTGGATGGTGAAATTTAACATCTAAGCAAGTATTATTTTTCCTTGTTTCTCTCGCATTAATTATTAATAATAATCTATTTCTTTTCTCTCTATTTTTATTTAACCCTTGAATTTATTAACATCCTAAACATACTTTTTGACACATTAAAATTAATTTTTTATAATAATTACTTCAATAATAAATCAACTTTATTGTTTTTAACCTTGTTCCAAAACTATCTTAGTGGTAATCTTCTAAAGAGAGGGAGTGTGATCTGAGGTTTAAGACATACTCTTGCCATCTAAAAATAAAAATAAAATAATAAAATAATTTTTGTGTTGTGTTGTGATATGATTGTTATGCTATGTTATATGAGGCTAAACATATTAAATTATTTGGTGATGAATTATTGCACCATGCTAAAATTACTAGTTAATAATGGTTAGTTTATATAAAAATATTTACTGTAAGAAACTACATCATTATGTTAAAAACAAAAATGGAAAGACTAACAATCATTCATAGAGATTAATAATATTTTTATAAAGTGAAGAAAACTATTAATTGGTTTATCAAATCATGTAAATCTCTCATTTATATTTTTTTCTATGTATTTCCTAAAATTACTTTAATTTTTTTTCCATGACTAAACTTATTTTTCTTTCTATGCTAATAATTAATCTACCCGGAGACTTTCTTTTTCACTAAGAACATCTACATCCATGCTCCTTGTTTTAGCTAGCTCTTTTAAAAATATAATCACATGTCTATGCTCTATAAAATATAGAGTCATGAATATTTTATTATTTATTTATTATTCAAATTATATTCGAGATGAAGAGCTAAAATAGATTACTCCTAAATCCATAAATCACATAACCTAACAGAAACTCCTACAATCCACAGGGCATGTAAGAAATTAGACCAAAGAAATATGATATGATGCTTGAATTTGAGTACTGAAAAATATATCTGATTGCTAAAACATTTTAAAAACTTTCTGCAACACAACTCAAACATCGTGGAAAAACCTAAAGACAGGGAAGGAAAAGGCAACTTGAACGAAAAAGGCTCAATTCATCTCATGAACATACAGGACGATCAACTAGGAATGAATCATAAATGAACAAGCATGTATTATTGAAAAAAATCTGATATAGTTTTACTATGTTCATACAGTATTATAGTTATGCTGAAACTTTCCTACATCCCCATTTGGCCAAAACAAGATAAGAAAAGGTTGAAACTTGAAGTTTTTTCTTGACATATATACTTAAGAACTTAAATTTCTGGGAATTCACAGAAAGGCTGGTTTGCTGGGTCACATTTGAAGAGGTATTGGTTTGCTGTTTGCTTAACATTAGTAAAGGCCCTTCTTTATTAAAAAAAAATTCTGAAAAACATAACAAAATAATTTCCTATGATCTATACAAATTAACACCATAAAGTTCAAGAATGTATCAAAGTTCCCATACCCAAATCTCAAAGTCCCAGTCTCCCCTTCTTCTTTGGCCTAATAACCTCTGTTTCTATAATTACCAGATAACCAAAACAAGAAAGAAACAAGAAAAGTTTCAAGACTGAAAGCTCTGCCATGAATTGATAAAAGAGCAAAGAGTGAAAATCTCAAAAGGGAGATCAGTGGATGCAAAACTATGAGAGATGGTAACGATCAAAGCATTCAATCCATAAACGATGGTGTCATCGTCGTTTCACTTCACTCATTTTATTCTTTCCTGAAGGATCGTCCAGCACCACCTCCAACATCTTCAAAGAAAGAGTTATCACACACCCTAACGCTATATAGCAAGGGTTTTTCTTCAATTTGGGATGATAAAGGATTGTCAAACCCTAATCCTAAACCCGACGACGACAAGAACACTGCCAAAGCCCTCTTCTTTCCTTTTCCATGAATCCCTTTCTTCTCCGCTACAAACTGAAGAGTGCTACAATAATAGCAAGGCCTTCAGAAAGTAACAATGCCTTGTCAAGATTTACACTTACTAGAAACTATAGCTAAAGAATGAGTTTAGCTGGTACCAATGCGGATGTTCTGATGGCTTAATATTCCCATTGTCTAAAAGGATAGGCGAGTTTGAATAGCCTGTGCTAGCTTGAAGCAAGTCTAAGAGTATTTTAGAAAATATTTTATGAGAGTTCAGTGTTTTTTCTTTTTACAGCGTTTGAAATTAGTGCTAGCTATCTTGATTAGAATAATCAAATCGTTTTCAAGGCTAAAGATGGGTTTTGAAGAGTTAATTTCCATGGTTGGAAAGATTGTGAGGATGAAGGCAGTGAGATTCTAAAAGTGGCCACGACAAAACAATCATCTGTGCCGCCCACTCGTCTCCTTTATCACCAAGTGGCAAGTGGAAGCCTTAAAAAAAGTCGTGGTTAATCTTAAGTGCAACAACATGACAATGAAAAGGATGATTTGCATGTAGGATCATGCACCTAACCTAAATTTGGATGATGGGATATGTTTTTGGAGCTCCAACCTAGGGTGTTCTTTATTGGCAGTACAGAAATAATTATATATTAAATGTTTATAAAGTGCACTTTTATTTTTTGTATTTAAGTGTTTGAACTTTTATTTTTGTTAATTGAATAATATTTGTGGTTTTAAAAATAAATTATTGTATATTTGATGTAAGAAATTTTCAATTTAAGTTTTTTTCTATTTAACTGTGAGAAATTCACGTTTTTCTAATAAGTTTTTCTATTTGATTATATAAAATGCATGCTACATGTTTAATAAATCGCTACATCAGCATGCTATATAAAGTGTACATCATGTGTGTATGAACACTTCACTTTATTTCTAATAGAGTCTTTATACTTTTTTTATTTTTATTTGAGTATATGTACTTCTATTTTTTTTCTAATTGAATGTCTATACTTTAAGAATTTCTAATTGAATGACAATATATTTAAATTGAAAGAAAATAATAAAAGCAAGGTTATATGATTGATATTAATGAAAGATTTATTTTTTTAAGCATTCTTTTATATTAATGACAAATTGAATATTAAAACAAACAATAATAATAATTCAAATTCAAAGAAAAATAAGAGTAAACTTGTCCAAATAAAAAAAAAATAGTAGATTGACTTAATTTCTAGAATTTTTGGACAAACCAAACATACCTCCACCTCTAATTTTGAAGTGGCAAGAAATTTAATTTTTTTTTTTTCAAAATGAAATTTTTAAATACAAATTTATATACAAAAACGCTAATAATATCAAATTTATATATGAAAATTTCACCCACCAATTATATAATAATTTCAATGAAAAAGTTTTTAATCAAGCACTTCTAATTTTAAAAACTAATAAATGTCCCCTTCTCATTAAATAAAATCAAAAAATAAAACAATAAAACAACAATGACAGTATATTTAAATTAAAAGAATATAAAAAAAAACAAGGTTATATGATTGATATTAATGACAAATTTATTTATTTTAAGCCTCTTGCTCCTATTTTTTAGATAAATTGTTATTACTATTTTGTTGTTTTAATTTATTTAACTTATGATAAAAATAAATTATTTAACTTGGTCAAACATGAACTATTTAAAATTGTAAAGTGGATGTTTTTTTTAGCTTTTTAAATTTAAAAACACTCAATTTATTGAATACATTTTTGAAAATACACATACTCAAATAAAATAGCTCACGAGCACACTCAAGTAAAAAATATCTGCAAAAATTAACTTAATTAGAAAAGAAGTCTAATATTTATGCATATTTGATAAAATTCAATGAAAATACTTGATTAAAAAATTTGAAAATTCACACACTCAAGATAATAAAAATGAAAGTAAAAAAGTTCTCACATCAAATACTAATAATGTCATAAAAACTAACTACACCTCTCAACATTTGACTTCTATATTGCAAAATCCATCAACACGGTATAGAATCCACAGCAATGCTTGATTCGTGGATGGTTATCGACAATATTCTTACCTCTCATCATGGTGCTTTACAAAATTGATAAGAAGACTCGAGGAGAAGGAAAGTTTCCCATTTATGAAGAGAGATGAACGGCAACGTAGTTTCTAAAATGGGAAAGACGACTGTGCTCTGTTTCTCTCAGACAATAATTTTCACCGAAGAAAAGGCCGGCGTCTTGTCATGTAATAATCGTGGCAGCCACCCATAAAAGCAGAGGGAACCCCAGCCGGCTTTTCCAAATTAACAAAAGTGCTGGATGCGAACGCATCGCAGGGTTCTTGCTAGATTAAGGTAATTGACTCAGCACTCTTCCTTGCCATGGACTTTTGAGCTCCAACCTAAAAGATGGAGAAAAATGGGTTGGCAGTTGGGAGCTACATCTCTCTTTGGAGGAAGCTTTAAAATTCTCACTCGGCATCTCAAAAAAGTGCCCTGATCTATGCGTTGGGCTCTTGGTGACCCAAAGAATATAATACTTTTGTTTAGCCCAATCCGATCCAATAGGCTTCCAGCCCAGAAGCTAGGAAGTTAAGAGGATGGGGGGATCTCAAGCCCACGGTGAGGCAAGGCCTAACCATAAAGCCCCGATAAAATGCTAGAAAATTGTGCCATTAAAGGTGGTACATTCATCGTGGAGTTAGGAATTTTAGTTTAAAGAGCCAAATTAAAAACAAAAAACAATTAGGGGGTTAAAATTTAAAATCTTCTAGTTTTAGGGTTAAAATTATAAATTTGTAGAAGGGAGCTGAAATGTTTTTTCTTCTTGTAGGAGCCCGGGCCTACTTGCCCCTGGTTCCGGCCCTGTGTGCATCCAAATTCTTTTTTGAAATTCATTTCAATCATTTGCTATATCCATGATAAAAGAATTAGAAAAGTCTTTTACAGCTTGCTTCAGCAGAGAATTTTTTTTTTAAAAAAAAAAAAAGAGTAAAAAATAAGTAACATGAAGCGTAAGAAAACCTATAATATCTACAAATAGATACGAAAAGCATGTGTATGCAGCAAAGCTATATAGCTAAATAGCATGGGAAATTCATTATAATTGTACTCACAAATTATTATAGTAAAATCATCTTTTTATTTTTAAGTGGCTTAAATTTAAACCTTAGGTTTAAAGTTATTTAGTTCTTTTCTTCTAGATCAATTGTCATTAGAAGATTGTTTGCAGATGTTTACGTCTTTTTAAATTTTTTTATACAGCAAAAATATTTTTTTAACTTTTAAGTCAATAAAATTTAGAATTGTTGATCAAAAGATTTCTTGACTTTTTACAATATTCATAATAGTAAAAATATTTATTTACCTCCAAGATCAAAAAAAGATGAGCCGCTGGACAAGGGTATTTCATGTTTTTTCAATTTTCATGTATAGTAAAATAACGTTTTTATCCTCAGAAAAGACAAAAAAAAAAAAAGCTTTGCCTTTGGGGGTATTTTGGTATTTTCACATGGATATTTTGTGAAAATAAGAGGACCATGGGGGCGTTTTGGTATTTTCACTTTTTATTTTTTATTTTTAATCGAAAAGTTGTTGGCGTGTGTTCTACACGCACCAGCGAGTGGGTGGCGTCCGCGCCATTCAGGTGGTGCGTGTGACGCCACTCGGTGTCCAAATCTGGTCATCCACCGTCTCCTTGGATGCGCAGTCATTCTCTCTTCCACATGGTGTGGCGCGTGTGGACGGATAATAGTTGGATTGCCACCAGTGATCGATTGTTTGTGTTTTTTTTTCTTTTCTCTCTCTTAACAACTAAAATGCATAATTGTCCTCTTTGTTTGTTATTTTTCAATTTAAGTTCTCATTATTTGAATTTCTTATTTCATCCTTATTTCTTTTATAGAAGTTTTTTTTTAATTTTATCCTTCAATTACAATTTCCTATATGTTTTGTTTTTCATTTTGTTCCTCATTCTTTTAATTTTTTATTTTGTTTTTATTCCTTTTTAGTTTCAATCTTTCTAAATCCGTCCTTATTTTTTGTTGGTGTTTCAGAATCCATCGTCTTTATTTTAATTTTTTATTTCGATCATTTTCTTTTTTATGTGAGTTTTATTTGTTTACAATTTAGCCCTTCAAACAAATTATAATCCTAGTGAAATCCATAACTCAGTTCATAGGTTCGGCGTACTAGCCTAGCTTACCTGATTCACAGGTTTGGCAAGTTTACCCACTAATATAATATGTTTTTTTTTCTTTTAGTTGTTTTTAATTTATTCTTTTTTGATTTCATCATTTAATATTAAATTGGTTGGAAAATGGACCGTATTATTGATTTTTTTTTGCTTTCTAGGGATAATCGTCTCAAATAAGTGTCTATTTTTAGGTTGGTGCTCAATTTTATAAGCATTTGTTTTTATCATATAATTAAATAAAAAAATTATTAAACTCAATAGAGTTCATGACCTGGGTCGCACCGGGGGGGTCGATCCAATATGTCATCGTCTCAATATTTTTTTAAAAAAAATATCATCTTGAAGTTTTTTTAATGTTAAATCATGTTTTTATCGATCATCAAGGTTGCATTTGAACCTATGAAATTGATCGATTTAAATCGAGTTAGCTCTCACATGGTTTAATTAAAAACTTGAGTTAGGTAAAAAGTTGAGTCGAGAGGTTTCAAAATTAATTCACTCGATTAAGTTTAATAACACTATTAAAACATTCTTCATGCTTTTAATATTTTTTTATATTGTAAAAAAAATTGATATTGACCCCGCGGTGAAGCACGGGCCAATATACTAATTCATACCTAGAGTACATCTTGGTGAAGGTTTTGTATGAGTTTTAAAACAATTTGGTCTTAGAGTGTCTTGCATCTAACTCCTAAAAATATATATAATTTCAATTCAAATTACATAAAACACATCGTTTAAGTTCCACAATTAACAAGTATTGTTTTTTCAAAAATCTAGGCTCAAGATTGAGATCCTTTCATATTCAAAAGAACATGATCTATCATTTTTCTTTAATTTAAACCTTTCAAAATAAATGAATGGCTAAGATTTTATAATTTAATATTTACTTAATTAAACACTAAAATTAAGATATTTTGTATTAATACTTACCTTTAAATGCATTTTAAAATTTATGATAGAAAATCTAGAAAAGGAAAACTAAGTTAAAACAAAGTCTAAATGAAAACAATATGAGTTTAGAATGCTTAAGATTCTCTGAACATAAAAAATAAAAATTTAATTTAACAAAACTAAATGAGGAGGGGTTTTTACTATACTCCTCCTTACGTAACACTATTCATTAAAATAGTGTTATGTTTTTATTTTTTCTTTCTTTTTTTCTTTAATTTGTATTTTTTTTATTTCAATTTCATTTTTTAACATTAGTTTTATTAGGGATTGAGTTTCATAATTTTTTTAATTTATTTTTTATAAGGTTATCCTAAACTCACAACCTGTACCATGATTTTAATAGGTTAACTCGGTTGACTTGATTTTTTTTTCTTTTTTGTAATCGATATTTTTTTTTCAATTTCAACCTTTAACATTAGTGGATTGAGAATTATATTTCGTGATTTATTTCGATTAGCTTCTTATGAGGTTATCCGCATTTCATGACTTGAGTCATAGGTTTGACGGGTTAAACGTGGTTTACCTAATTTTTTTTTTATGTCCTTTTTTTATATGGTATGATTATTACTAAGGCTCTTGTTGTTGTTTTTTCTTCTAATAATTGATTTATCTATAGGTTAAAGTGGACCCGACTTTTTAAGGTCGTTTAGAGATTGAAAGCTAGCTCCGGGGAGAAGGAATAGTCTATGAAAAAGATAGTCTTAATACACCCGAAAGCACCTATTACCCTATAAATGAACATAAACCAATTAGAAACTTGCACGAGGTATCACAGTGGGGCATGTATTCTGTCCTTTGGCTAGGTTCTTGGGTCAGGTTGAGCCTCTTTGAAACTACATCCCCGCCTCTCGTCTAACTCGAGTTGCTTCGCCTATGGTTTTCTAGGTCAAGCCTAGTCATACTGAAGTCAAATAAAAATATGTATATTTTTTTGTTTCTTTTAATACTGGAAATATTTTTATGTATAAGTTTATAATCTTTTATATTAAAAATAAACAATTGGTTTTTTGAAATTTAGACCAAGTCTACATGGGCTTAATAAACTTGTTACCAAGTCTATGATGCATGCAAAATACTAAAACTATTTTTTTGAATTTTTTGGTATTTAAAAAAAATAATGAAATGCATTTTTTTGGTTTTTTATTTTTTACTTTGATATTTTTCTTTGTATTTTTTTTTATAAAAATGCAAACATGATTTTTTTGAGAAACTTGACCATATACTATTTAAAATATAAATATGTTATTATTTTTCTTGAAAGAAGAGTTTTTGTTGTTTTTCTATTATTTTTTTATAAAAAAAATAGATTATTTAATACCGGAAAAATATCTTACGTATAAGTTTATAATTTCAAATATTAAATATAAAATATAAAAAAGTATAAAATACCCAAAATCATTAATAAAATTGTCTTTTAAAAATCTGAAAAATCAATTTAAATTAAACTAGAGCACGCTTCAGGAAAAAAAAAAAACAGAGGGACACATGGAAAACAAGATTTTTATGGTGTTCTCAGTAAAGACATGAATTTTCCACATTTTATATGATTAGTTTATCTTGTGACATGAGAAACCTGAAAAGGCCGCTCTCTTAAAATAGGCTTTTCAAAAAGCTACACATGAAAAATAAAAGGAAGCAGCATATTCTTATGTGAACATTAAAATATCTTGTGCATTAAAGAAGATAAGAGGTGGTCACTATCCACAAAATTGTATCCATTCTTTCTGGGAGCCTTTCAAACATTCAACAATTATCTCCAGTTTTGGCGATTTGAAATGTATAGGAATGCGATGTAAATCGTGTTCTATAAAAATTCAATTTTTTTTTATTTTACTAAAAATTAATTTTTTATATATGTTTTGGATCGTTTTGATGCGCTGATCTCAAAAACAAATTTAAAAAAAAAAATGAAAAAACATCATTTTGATGTATTTCAATACGAAAAATACTTTAAAAAACAACAGCAACCACACTTCCATTGAGCTTCAAGGGCCATATCTTGACCATCTCAAAATCACAAAATTAATTTTCAAAATTATGATCCATAGGCTCTATATCTATGAGATACATTTGGATCACTAATAGTAGATAAACAATTTTTAAGGAAAAGCTTGCAACTCTTTTAGTTGTTTTTTGTGGGGTAATATATTATATACTATTAAGAATTTGCCCTTGAAATCGCTCAAAAAAACATTAATCTTGATTAATGAATAAACTAATTTTAAAATACTCTTATTGATTAGGAAAAGACAACAACTATGAATTCCAATACTATTAAATCAAAATGCATTTTCCTCGTGAATTCTAAATTTAACTCGAATGCTATTTTTTTAGAAAAATAATAAGGAAAACTCAATTCTTTGAAAATTATAAGTATGTTATAATTGTTAGATACAATCTACTCAATAGATTAGATAAAAAAAATAATAACTTAAGACCTTAACCCATGAAGGTTCATGTCCAGATTAGATAACATATAATCGGGTCAAGTTTGACAAAGCTCATCAAAATCAAGTTTATCTGAAGAGTTGTTGGGAAAAGAGCCCATTTGATATCATGGTAGCGGTTATTTTTTAAAGTGTTTATCAGTTAGAAATGCAATAAAATAATATTTTCTCATTTTAAAAAAATTCATTTTTGATATCAACACATCAAAATGATCTAAAAACACAAAAATATTGAAATAAAAAAATATAATTTTTTTCAAAAGCGCTTTTAAAATGCAAAAATAAACTGGTTCTAAGTGACAAAACTTATCAAAATCAAGTTTATCCGAAGGGTTGTCAGGTAAAGAGCCCATTTGATATCGTGGTAGCGGTTGCTTTTCAAAGTATTTATCAATTAGAAATGCATTAAAATAATATTTTTTATTTTTTAAAAAATTATTTTTGACATCAACAAATCAAAACATCTGAAAACATAAAAAAAATTAATTTGAAACAAAAAAATAAAAAAATAATTTTTTTCAAAAGTGCTTTTAAAAGGATAAAACAAATGGGCTCTAAGTATCAAAATATGCATCATATTTTAAACTTTAATATTTATTTGTTTATCATTATTATTTGTTTTTTATAACTTGCTAGTTCAACAACCAACTTGATGATTGCAACAGTTACTACTTAGGGCCTTGAGCTGGTCTGTTAGTTACATTGGTGTTATGATGAACTTAGTTTTCTCAAATGATTAAAAAAAAATAAGTATTGAGGGAAAATAGCAAAGAAGCAAGACCAAGTAAAGGATATATCACAAGAATCACCAAAAGTAAAGCTTTTAACTAAAAGGAGCATCATTACTTTATCTTAGCTTAAATTCACTTACTTAAAAAATATTCTAAAAGAGTGTTTGCCAAACATGTATTAACGATTCAAAAATACATTTTTTCTTTGATAGATTTTTACTTTGTCAAACACGACCTTAGACCTTAACAAGCTTGTACCAGTCACGTGGATTGGGCTTCCTAGCCTAGCCCAAAACTCATAAACATAACTCGTGATCAAAACAGAAATAACGAAGATCAAATGAAAATTTTTGATTAAATATCCTCAAGAACATGAAAAACATGACATGAACCTAGAAACTCAATCAAAGCTAGAGACCAGATTACATCAAATCATGGCATAAAGAGATATAACTTGAAAAATTAAAGTTAAAAAAGTCATTCAAAGGGAAATATATGCCATAAATTTCAAGAATCGAACCTAACAATCTTAAACCTAAACCTAGGTATTTGAAGGCATTAAGGACCAATTGATCCAAACCAAATCTCAAATAGAAAAATTAAGAGTAAAGAAAAATCATGTCTAGGTTTGGGCTTCAATCGAAACACACAAGATATGCCAAAAACATCAGTTTGCAAGGAATCAAAATGGCAACCTACGAACATTAACCTAGAAACCTATAAAATCCCATAAACAACCTCATACCCAGAAAATGACCAAAATCCCATAGTAATGGCTCAAACATGCTCAAAATAACTTGTTTAAACCATAAAAAACTCAAGAAAAGAAGAAGAAGAAGAAGAAACAAAACCAAATTAACTATAAAACCTTAAGAAAATGTATTTCTTCAATTCTAAACACTATTTCATTGATTCTAACACTAGTTTTCAACCAACATTATTATTGTTAGAGAATAATATAAATCATATCCTAGGACCTCACCTAACAGCTTAAGCTATTGGGTTGAGATGGTTTTTTGACATGGTATTAGAGCCTTGATGACCAAGTGGTCTCGAGTTCGAATCTCACCATTCTCATTTATTTGATAAAAATTAAGCACAAGGTAAAATGGACATGTGCAAGTTTCAAGCCCAAAGGGCTTTCACTTGAGGGGGTGTGTTAGAAAATAATATAAATCATATCCTAGGACCTCACCTAACAGCTTAAGCTATTGGGTTAAGATGGTTCTTTGACAATTATGAACATAGCTTGATTAAATCCAATATCTCACCAAAAACAATCTATAATCACAGTTTTGGCAAATCACTTATGAACAAATGAAATCAAAACAGATCTAATGACTAACCTAAACATCAATACATTACACCCTTTCATCCTCTCATTAAGGGCAAGCTAGTCATAATGTTGCCTTCTTTTTTGGATATTCTTGCTTATTTTCTTTTTGTTTCCATCTCCTTTTCAACCCTTTGTTCTTCTGTTTATTTGTCTCACTTTTGCTTATTATTTTTCTTTCTTTCCTTTTTGGAATTTCTCTCTCGATATTTTCTTCCTCTCTTTTCTATGGAAAGACACTCTCTTTTATAAGTTATAACAAAACTAGGAAGTTACAAAACCACTCACCATTTCCTTAGTGGTTTTTCAAAGATAGGTGGTTACGAAAGATTCCCCCCTCTCTTTTTTATAACCTTCCCTAAAAGTTATGGTTTTTTGTTTTCTTTTTTTCTTTGTTCAATGAACCTTACCAAGAGGAAGCATCCTCAAAGTTCATTCTTTTATGGGTGATTTACTTTTTTCAGTCAAGGTTAACTATGTAGGGTACTTTGATGAATTAATTATGGAGATTCAGATGTAACGT
>Ga0307515_10014398_pt1 | contig 14667 bp, 4 predicted proteins | sample 17_EM_MG_FD_194513 | JGI IMG/M metagenome (GOLD analysis project Ga0307515, IMG submission 194513) | Populus trichocarpa ectomycorrhiza microbial communities from riparian zone in the Pacific Northwest, United States - 17_EM | ecosystem: Host-associated > Plants > Roots > Unclassified | place... | reverse complement strand
GAGCACGACGTTAGGCGTATAAGGAAGAAATTACTTTAGGTATAATAAGTAATAATATTAACTAAATTAATTAAACGGATATTATACCTCTAGTAAATAACTTGGAGATATTTAGAATCTTTAAGGACAAAGATAAAGAGGAGGGAGATAGTGTTACGGACGCTTTAAGTATAATATTATAACTACTTAGGGAAGAGTTAGAAGAAGCTAGTTAGTTAATTTAGGCATAGTCTAGAATAGAGCCGGTAGAGCTATATAATAAGGAATAGTAACTAAAGTTATATAATATGCTACGTATTAAATAAGAGGAATAAGAGGAACTTACGTACCTTATATATAAGACGTATATTATATATAAATAGGATTTTATAGGAGTACGGTTGTGTATTTAAGGACCCTTAGTCCCTACTTAGATAGTTCCTTCCTTATAGTAATTCTTAGAATATAATTAGAGTTAATTTATTAGGCAACCACTCTACCAGTTATTATTACGTTGTTAACTTCCGTACTTATATTTCCTACACACCTAGCCCAATAACGAGCCTATTGTAGTTCTTGCTATAAGGTTCCGTTACAGTCCTCCTTTATACAGTACTATAGTATAGTATTATTATATTCGCTATCTTTATAGTATACTATATAGTATAATAGGAATCTGTTTAGGTCCTATTGCTTAGCGGTTATAGGGTTAATATCTTTATTTTATATCTCTGGGTTAATATCATCCTTATACTTCTTTACGTAGGTTAACGCTATAATAGGTATAGAATTAACGGGGTGTTGTATATTAAAGGTAGGTAGGATTTTCGGTTTTATAGGATCTCGTAGGTTTGCTATTAAGAGGTAGGCAATTTGAGATGTTGTTTGACGTGTTTTAGACGTCGTTTAACGCGTTTTGGACGTTAACTTAGGACTCTAGGTTTAGTAATACTTCTAACCTAAAGTATAACCAAATCTTTATAAACGCGATTATTCTGCGTAATAAACGCAACTTAGTATCTCCTAGTACTCAGTAATACTTCTATTACTAGTTTTTTATAAGTTTAAGGTAGTATAGTGTTGCCGGGATCTATTCCATATAAGCGTATATAGCACCCCTATACGAGACTATCTCTTCTATTTAAAAACCCAGCTGCTCTATAGTTAACTATATATTTAACCACTAATTAGTATTAGTTACACAGGGTGACTTACTAATAACGACTACTTGAGTAGGTTACAGTGATGTTAGTTAATAATACTTATTATTAAAATGAGGAAGGACGAGGAGCTTAAGACTCCTCGCTACGCTAGTGCCGCGGCGACACGTGACGACCGCTTGCCTTATTCCCGACACTTACCCCTACTAAATTAAACTATAAAATTTATAATAAGCAACTGCTTATAATTATTAGATATTTTAAATAATACTATTTAGAACTTAAAGGATTATTATTTTTAATATACATATTAACGGACTATAAAACCCTATAGTACTTTATAACTATAATACTAAATTTATTAGGCTAAATACCTCTTATAATTTAACTTTAAAATTATATACTAACCTAGTAAACTTAATTAGAAGCCTAACTTATTAATATAATAATGTCACGGATTCCGGCCTGGCGGCCCTTAGCGAGCCTTGGCACCCCACAGTATATAGAGTGCTGGTCCCTTCGCACCTCTTTGCACCTTCGTGCAATATCCTGTCGTGTACTATAGTCAATGCTACGACGTTCACAGAGCCTCCTAACCTCGTTCCGTGACATTATATTACACCTCCAACGGCTCGCATAGGCCTCACCGTTTTTCTCCACCGCCTATGGAGCCGGCACGACGACTTTGACCCGTGCCGACCGTTGGACGACGATTCGATACCCCTCAATCTACCTCTCGATTCCTACCGCATCAACGTCTCTGTCTACTACTGCTTCCACGACTCTACCTGCCTGCGCACACGAATACGACGACGCCGATCCAAGACCAGCACCTCTGCGTTCCCGCTGTGAGCTCCCGCCAAGCAAGACCAGTACCTGCTGTCTCGCTATAAGGATACTACTTTGAACTAGGACTGCGAACAGTCATCTACGACTCAACGAACTTAGAAGAACAGTCATAAGATACCTTAGACATTAAGCCATCAATTTACCTGTCGAATTGTCACACCCTTGTCAACCGTTCGAGCAACATCTACCAGCGAACACCTCTGATAAGCTCTGCCAGTCACCAGCGAGCACCACAGCACCGTACGGAGGGAGGATCTGCCTCAAGGGACTTCGGCTTTGTATTAGGGGGGGGTAGTGTCACGGATTCCGGCCTGGCGGCCCTTAGCGAGCCTTGGCACCCCACAGTATATAGAGTGCTGGTCCCTTCGCACCTCTTTGCACCTTTGTGCAATATCCTGTCGTGTACCATAGTTAATGCTACGACGTTCACAGAGCCTCCTGACCTCGTTCCGTGACATTTAGCTAGAACACACTAAAGACCTAGAGGCAGCTGCTATAGCTATCTACTGAACTTAATATACTGGTCGTAAGGCCTACGGTAGTAGAGGGTAGTAAATACCTAAGTTGGCGGTTTACTAAGCGGTATACTATAAGGCACTCTATTATAGTATAGTGGCTTTACTTTCTAAAGGTTAATTATCCTAATTATTACGACGTTAAAATATGTAGCACCTGGCTTACCAGCTTACCCGAAAATGGCTCTATATTAGATTAGCTACCTTATATTAATGAGTTAAAGTCTAATTCTAGTGGCCCGACGGCTTACCCTATTACTTCTATATAACGTCTTACTGTTAATCCTCTACCTACCAAGCTTGGCAGTAATATACTAGACGGCGAATTTAATAACAATATACTGGATACTTTGGTTCCTAATCTAGTGCCTAACCTTAATAAATTAAAGCTTTTAGGTCGTAAGGTTTAACACTAATAAGACCTATAAGCGGGCCTAGAGGTTCCTACTATATAATAGACACCTCTCTCTAAGTAATTAGCTAGTTTCATTATATATAGCGCCTTTCCTACTCTGTTTCCTTATAGCAAAGCCGATTTTAACATGCTACGAAGCCGTATAGTTACCCTAGCTGCGTACACTAAGCATATACTTAAGTATTAGGACGGTCGGTTTAGCCGCTACTCCTTATTTCGCTACTATGTGTTTAATCGGATTATAAAAGAGTAAGCCCTTAATGCTACCCACTTCCTCTGTAGCTAATTAGATAAAAATAATCTGTCTTTAAATAAGCTTAGTAATCTTATAAATAGTAATAGGGGTGGCTAGTTACTAAATAAGATTGTATAGCATATACGGAACCTTAAGGGCACTAGACCTTACTAGAGGCAGAAGAGAAATAAGCTTACGGCTTATACTGAGAATATTAAGAGCGGGTCTCTATTCTTTACACTTAGCGCTGCTAATCTATATTAGTATAATCTACACTTTTATATACCTCTATTTAACGAATATAAGGCTGCTAATAAGGCTTAGCGCTACTAGGTTGCTTCTTAAAATCTTAACAATAATCCGCATATTGCTACTTACTAGCTATATCGCCGCTTTAATCTGTTTAGGAAGCACGTACTTATAGGCCTATTTAATAGCACTAACTTTTAGTCCTAATATAAGTGGTAGGTACGAGGTAGCGGCTATATATATAGCTTCTTATAGAGTTTAATAGCCCTAAAGCTAGATCCGTCAGCTATTAAATTAAGGGCGGCTTTTGCTAAGTACTAGGCTACTTTTATATCCGTAATTAATCGTAATTAATTTAGGCCTCCCGATCTCCAATATCCTTCTACTCTTAGCTATAAAAAACAGCTTAATACTAGTGAGCTTCTTACTGCCTACCTTAATCGATTTTAACGGTACCGTAATTATACCGAATCTTACTGCTTAAGATTAAAGAAAGGCTTTACTGGAGTAAAGGAGTGCCGCTTTTATTTTCTATGGTCTCTCCGCAATAAGGCCGCTGTATTAAAGGATTAAAATCTATATTACTGGACGTTCTATCCGTAGTATAATAATGAGCTTCTTAATAGTTATAATGCAGCTATAATATTAGCGTAGATGGCGAATATTAATACGTTACCCGATATAAGCGTATTAGTAATAGTTAACTATATAGGTAAGTATTGCAGTAAGAAAGAGAAGAAGTTGACTTCCTACTAGGAGTTACTCTAATTAGTATAGCCGTACGCTAATAGCCTTTATGCCTTTAGTTCGGTCGTGGCCAGGTTTATAAACAAGCTTATTACTAAATATAATTGGTTAGCGCAGGAGGTATACTATCTACTTCTTGACATTCCCCTTTATAAAGGCTCTAGAAATATAGTAACTTTAGACTACTACTAGGAGGACGATTAAAGCGCTACGTATAAGCTTAATAATAGGCAACTAAGAGGGTGTAGACTGTCCGACTATAAGAAATATAAGCGCCGCCTAGATAGGGTAGAGGACGTTACTTTCCTTGATTTTCTACTTTATTTTAATCACTCTACTTATAAGCGTCGGCTAAAAGCAAGGCCTTAAGTTATATTGTACTTTCCGCAATATAACGGCGATCGTTCCTATTTATAGTATCCTAAGTTCTGCCGTATAAAGCTTATTCTTTATCACCCGTAGAGGGAGTATAAAAAAGTAGCTACTTATACTAATGGATTTAGGGCCCCTAATTATATAGCTTCCTATTAGGCTTATATTAACTCTTATTAGTACCCACCTAACTACTTCTATAATTGGAAACTAGAGGAAGGTTATAAAACTATTAATAATATTAATAAGTTTAAGGGCGATTTCGTAGACAACTTGGAGCTATACTAGTCCTTTAAGGCCCTATATGCCCGCGTTTAAAATACTAATAGAGTTAAAATTAAGGATCCTAATAGGCTTAGTAATAGGGAGCTTAATTATAACTACGACTGGAGTATATATTAGGGTATATATCCGCAGCTTAATAAGAGGACTTATTAGTAGGAAGTACGGCTATAGCCTCTACCGTAGAGCCGCCTATCCTAAAGAGTAACTCCGTCCTCCTTATAACTAGGTTAGCATTATATCTATAATATTATAGTTAATTATTATAGGCAGATCCAAGCGGGCCTTAGCCCCCCCCTACTGTAGATTAATGTTATTAGAGAGGCAGGAACCGGTAAATTATATCTTATTACTGTCCTCTCTTATTGGAATTACAAGGTCATGGGGTCACAGCGGAGCTATCTTGAGGATCTAATTGATGATAGAGATGACGCAGACGATAAATATTGATTGATTCGTGATGCAGTAGATGCGGTCGATGTCTATATAGATTGCATGCGGACTTCGTCCTCGCAATGTGTCCAGAGCTTAGTCAGCACCTCTCGCTTAATTCTGACACTCCCCTATGCTAACAACACTCTTCTTATCTGCTCGTCTGCTCGTTTACTTCCTAAATAGGCAATTATAAAGCTATTCCCAAATACCTTGCAAGCGCCATTCGGCCTACGTACGGAGGGAAAACCTAGTAGGCGAAAAACCTCTGTAACTTGCTCCGTCTCCGTCCGTTACCGTCTCCGTTAGTTACCAATTCCTAGCGTTACACAGTGCTTCGTAAATTAGTCGATTGGTAGCTGTTTTATAGGCATATCTCTAGGTTAATCTTTACCTGGTATATATACCACTTTAAGTTAACCTTACTAAACTATATTGTTTTATATGAAGAGGTATTAAGTCTTAATATGCTTGGCTTTCTAGTAGTGCTTTATGTCGTACAATAGATTAACCATGCTCTTATTATCGCAATAGAGCGTAAGGATAAAAGGGTCGTCATTATCTCTCTCTCCTAGATCTCTCGTCAGCTTCTTAAGCTATACTGCTAACCTTACTCCTTCTAACGCTGCCATAATCTCTACTTCTATTAAGCTTAATGCCGTTAACTTCTGCCTTTAAGCTATCTAAATTACGGCTCCCCTATAGCGTATAACTGCTATGCCTTAAAATAATATCCAATTGTATTCTATTCCCTACGTGGCGTTAGTAAAGATATTATAGCCAGTAAGTAACGTAAGCTCACATAGAGGTAGGCAAATTACTTAATTTAAGTAGGTAATTCCAGTTTCGAGAGTGCCGTTTAGATATTATAGTAGCTGCTTACTTAAGCGGTAATACAGTTCTCCTAGTGCTGCTATGAATTTAGCTAGCTAACCAACAGCATAGCTAATATTAGGACGTGTGTAGTTTGACAGGTAGATCATAGAGCCAATAATCTATTAGTATACCGTCGCATTGTCGTACTTAAGGAGACTTTTAATATTAGGCTTTAGAACAGTACCTGTTAGTATTAGTAGCTTAACCGGATTACAGTTGTCTATTTTTAGCCGTTTAAGTAGCTTCTTAGTATACATCGTTTAACGTAGTTTAAGAGTTCAATTTGTACGATCTTAATTAATTTAGAAGCCTATAAATACCTCTATAGGACCTAGGTCTTTATATCTCCATTCTCTTAAGATTCTTGTCTTCGTAATATTAAGGTGTTGGCGCTTTCCTGCGATCAGTATATCGTCAACGAATAATAAGATATATACTCCTTTTCCTATAAAGAGATTAGGGTTAGCTTCGGCCGATTTCAAACCTATACTATTAAAGAACTTCTTAACTATCTAAAACCATTCTCTTAGTGCCTGCTTTAGGCCATACAGTAACTTATTTAGCTTTAAGTAGGCGTCTTTTACCCCCTTAAGGTTAGGTTCGAAGTCTCTTAATAGGTTAGGAATCTATATATAGATCTATTCTTATAACGGCGGGTTTAAGAATGTAGTTTTAACGTTAATATAGTCGAGCTCGAGGTCTTCTACTACTACCTTTGCCATTAAGAACCTAAAGGTGTCGTATCGTATAATAGATGTAAATGTCTCAAAATAGTCAATATCGGGGGTCTGCTTGTCTCCCCAGATGTATAGTCTTACCTTTTTACGAATTACTTCTTCCTTGGCGTTATACTTATGCTTTAGAACTAGCTTACTTAAAAGTAACAACCTTCCTTCTAGTACTATCCCCCTTATAATGGTATAGGTGTGCATTCTCTTAAGAGAAAGAAATTTGTTAAAGATAGCTTTTATCTAGCTAGGAGCGTCTTCCCTTAAGGCCTAATCTAGCTTAATAGCGTCAAACGGTGCTGTAGGTGCTCCTAAGGAGGTAGTATTCTTAGCTTCTAGGTGGATAGCTTTTATAGCTATTACTAACTAAACCACCATATCATTGAAAACCCTTATATTTAGTAACCTTCTAGACCTCGTTCTCTGCGTATAAGAAATACGTATTAATATACTTTATATAGGCGTCCTACCCTTAGCATTACCTTATAGATTTAAGCGTCCTACTTAATCTTAACCTAAGCTTCCCACTTAATTTAAGCGGCCCACTCGGTCTTAACCTGGGCTTCCCACTCAGCTTAAGCGGCCCACTCGGTCACTATCTAGCCTACTCTCAGTTCTCGCAACTAGAGTCTCTGTCGGCCCATTTAAGGTAGTAGGGGGAGGTCTAGGTCGGTTCGCAGCTCAGCTTATAGCCTATACCTAACGTGCTCTATAAGGGAACCTATATTTATTTACTTTAGTATCTCTAAAGAGCTTAATTGCTTGGGTATATAGGTTTATTATCTTAAATTAACTACTCCCTTTTAATCCTATAAAGACGTAGTTAGGTCTTATCCGCGAGTTATACTCAGCGTGGGTTTCAATAAGCGAATATTCAGCCAATAAAATATCGGCATTTGCCAATATTTGCAGCGCCAATATTAAATATTGGCAATAGTTTAAACCAAATTATTATAATAGAAGTATACTTATTCTAAAAAGAAAGATTATATAAATTATTGGCATAGATTGGCAGTTTTTATAATAGTATTTTAATTTCTTGCCTGCACAAAGCTCCGCGCAAAGCTCCGTTACGAAGGCTCTGCGCGAAGCTCTACAGAGGCTCCGCACGAAGCTCCGCACGAAGCTCTGCACGAAGCTCTGCACGAAGCTCTGCTTACGGAGGCTCTGCACGACGGCTTTGCGTACGACAGTTCTGCGTACAACGGTTCTGCGTATAACAGCTCTACTACAGAGACTCTATATAAAGCTTTATGTAGATCTTCGTGTAGAGCTTCGTGCAGGGCTTCGTGCAGAGCTTTATGCAGAGCCTCCGCAGAGCTTCCCGCGGAGCCTCCGTATATAGAGCTTTGTGCAGAGCTTTGTATAAAGCTTCGTGCAGAGCTTTATGCAGAGCCTCCGTATATAGAGCTTTATATAGAGAGTCTGTACGTAGGACTTCGCGATTATAGGGCTTTTATATACAGAGCCTCTATATAGTATAATAGCGTTTAATTAAAAATATATAACTACCTAGCTAATAAATATAAATTTTATGTATTAAATTTACCTTATTATACTTTTAAACAGAAGTTTTATCTAGCTTTAGATAGCTATATAGTTTCCCTCTTATATATATACCTATATAGGCCCACTATATAGACATTAATAGGAGCTATAATAGCGTAATTAAATATCTTATATTATCTTATACTTCTAAATAATATATTATTTATTTATTTATAAAAGCTTATTAATATTTTAGATATAAATATTTATTTATTTAATAAATAGGTATATTATTATTATTATTTATTACTTAATATCTAATTTAGATTCCTATTAGGCTAATATAGACTACTCCTTATATATATAGGGAGAAAACTCCATTTAAGAAAACCCTATAATCCGTCTTTTCGCCTTTTAAGACTCGCCTATAAGTTATCTATAAGTTACCTATAGTGCTCTACTACCTTACTTTTTAATCTCTTTAGGAACCACTACTGCTGTAATAAGCCTACAGACACGTTAGTATTATTTACTTTTAAGTTAATTAATTAAATTATATAGTAACTTATAAAGTAGTATATAAACTAATTTATATTATAGCGCTAGTGAAAACTAGTAGATTATAGCTAGTAGATATTAGTAGATTATAGCGGATAATTATAGATAGTTTTACAGTTTTATATAGTTGCCGTTACGTAACTATAGGATTATATATAACATTTAAGCGGCGCCACCCTTTATCCCTTTTCCTTTCTCTAGCTTTAAATCCTTATTTATAAACTACTAATCCTATAGGCTTGCGCGTCCCTCTTACCATACTTATACCTTAATTAACTAAGTCGCTAATAATTTAGCTACTACTACCTTTACTTATTACCTATACTTACGCCTATAAAGCTATATTTTATATATAGTAGGCAGTAATTACTTATTAGTTTTTTAGTAGAAAATTAATATTATATAGCTTTAATAGAGATAGGTTAAAAGCTATAGTAGATATAGGAAAAATAAAGTAAATATAAGGTGTTAATTTAGATATAGGTGTATAATAGTTACTCGCGGATATATATAATATTTTAATATAAAGAGGAAGGATCTAAGTTTATTTAGGTGGGTAGTATATATATATTATTATTATTAATTATTATTTTATATCTAATACAGTCCTCTTATATATCTATATAGACTACTACCGTAATATAGATATAAAAAACCTCCGTAGGGAGACGTAAGGGGTAGTACTTTAGATAGTATCCGTACTACATTAATGGGAGAAAAAGTACCTTTTAGGTCGCTGCTTTAAGACTCCTATACGCGTATACGTACGCATATAGGAGTATCCTAATTACCTATCTTACCCTATCTACCGCTTGTACTATACTTCCTAATAAAGTTAAATTGCTATATAGTTTTATATACCTACCCCTTGCTCCCCTAATTGCCCTATATATATATATACGCCTAAGTCCTTCTACTTATAGTATAATTTCTACCCTAAAAGAGCTAGCGGGATAAATGTAGAACTAGGTAGTTTATCCTAGGGCCCTAACCTAGGTCCCCTATATATATTTATAGCTAAAGATATAGAGAAAGATAAAATACCGCATAGGTAAGTTTAGGCTATTAGGTAAGGTAGGGAATAAGAGGCTTATTATAGACTTCCTAAGGCATATACGTATGTATTTAGCCGCCGTGCCGTATACGCTAGGTTATAGCTATATGCATTTAGTCCATATGCGTTTAGTTACGCCGTATACGTTTAGTTACAGCACTATACCGTATAGGTTTTACCGTATATATAGTTATATGCCATATAGAAGGGAGAAAGGGATAACGCCAGTTTAGATGCCGTGGGTTAAGTATACTAGACTTATATAAAAAGACGTAGTAGTGCTCGTAGGCCTCCGCTAGGGCTTACCCTCCCAGCAGAGACCACTACGTTGCAGCGCCGGCGCTGTGCAGCTGTACGCACGTCTCTATGTTTGCTCTAGTAGTCTATTAGCACGATCTAGATAAAACGCTAAAAGCTATATACTAGGAAGAGGGTATATAACTAGCAAGGCCAAAATTTGATGGGGTGCTAAGAAGATCTGCAAATATTACAAATATCGCTAATACTCGCCAATACTCGCCAATATTGATTAGTAATAATATTGATCAATATTATTGGTAGTATTGATATTGAAAACCACGCTAGTTATACTTCCTAGGGTATTTCTTAAGTGTATTAATTGGGTTAGCGTAGCACCTAAAGATAACTAGATTCTTAAGGTTAGGGACTTGTTAGGTATATGCCTTATACAGTATAATAGCACCACTATACTCGTCGTCAAATGGAAGTGCTAAGGTTGGTACTTGATTCTTAATCTAGATAGCGTGTTTGACTATATAGTACTAGAGTTTAATTAGTATATTTCCTTAAAATAGAAGTAACCTTGTCTTACAGTCGACTGTATAGATCGCGCGCTTGATCGCGCTATTATATAAGTGCTTATATGGCGGGCAGGGCTTAAAGTTAATACCTTAGGGTATCAATTCGTCTTAGAATCTGCGGCCGAACTCCCCCTTTCTATTATCTGCTTAAATCCATGCAGTTTTAGTCCTAGTAAACCTCTCTGCCCTCGCAATAATCTCTTTAATATGCGGCAGTACTTCTTCAGTTTATAGGGTTTTAAAAGAGACAACCTAGGTATAGCGTATAGCGTCGTCTAAGGCTAATAGGTAGTAGTTATAGCCTCTAATTAATGTACCGATTTGTCCCATAGTATTAAGATATAGCCCTTAACTAGGTATCTTTTCGCGCTTAGTTATCTTCTTACTTAGTATTTCTTACATCTTCCCAGCTAGACAGGCTTCGCACGTGCTCTTACTAACTAGTACTACTCTCTTCCTAAGCTGCATGCCTAGTAAGGAGTGCTATAGTTTAAGTAGATCACTGTAGTTTGTATATCCGGTTCGGCGATGCCATAGTTTAGTATCTATTTTATTAACGTTTAATTATAAATTATGTGCTTCCGCTATCGCATTAAATACTCCCTAAGGCTCTTATAGTACGTAGAGGTTGTTCTTTATAGTGGCCTTAAATGTCGCCCCTAATTTATGCTAGCTAGTAGCTTAATTGTCTATATTAAAGGTAATTAAGTAGCCTTCCTAAGTAAGAGTCCTTACTAAGATTAGCTTAATTGTCTTAAACGAAGGTATAAGCTAGACGTCTTTTAGCCTTAGGCTGCCGATTTAAACTTGGCTATAGCCTATAGCAGGGATAATAATCCCATTCGCAGTATAGACCTAACGAGGTATATTCTATCTCTTTAAATATGCTAGGTTTAATTAGTCACCAGTAAAGTGCTTAGTTGCTCTTAAGTCAAGAGCCTAAGCTAGTAATATTGTTGTAAGCATAGCACGTTTAGGGTTAGGGTCAAGGTTAAGGTAGATTGAATTACTGTCGAATTCTTCCTTAGCTATAGCTATATTCCCTGCTTTCTCTACCTTAGGAGCACCTTAATCTATCTTCCTGGCGTTATTAAATTGGAATTGTCTAAGCAGGGGATAGTCTTTCTAGTAGTGACCTTTCTAATAGTATACTCTGCACTCGTCTCTTTTTAGTCGTCTTAGCTCTTTGGTTACTTAAGATAATAAGCTATAACATAATAAGAAATGATCGAATCTACTAGTATAACCTCTGCCCCTTATTCGACCTCGACCTCGGTTTCCCCTTCTCCCCCTAGGTTCGTCTTTCCTCTTATATACAAGTGCAGTAGTCTATATAGGGAGAGCAGTCTCTTGCTTTTAAAGAAGGGTAATTCAGCTCTTAAGGTCTCGTTTGTCTTATAGATACTAGGTCTTTGCATTCTACTACGTAATATCGCTTAGTAGGGCTAGGAGGAGTTGCTCTTTAATATCGTTATTAGTAAGTGCTCGAGATGTCAAGGCTAGATTAGTCTTAAATTGATTTAGTATATAAAGGGACTCAACGATTTGTATCTTCGTAGGGTCGAATATAGTGCTGTAGAACTCCTTGCGAAGTCTAGAGATATAAACCTCGTTATTAGCCTTATTAAACTTCTTTATTCCTTCCCACATTCCCTAAATATCGTACGCCTTTATCATCGCACGCATCTCTTCTTGACGGTTGTCTCCTATCGAATTATAGATAATCTTATTTGCTTCCCCTTGTCTTCTTCTCCTATTAGCTAAATTAACTTAAGCTGGGTCTTCTGTACCAGTGACGAAATCCTATCCTTTTGCCATAATTAGGGCTGCCTTGTAGGTGCGCTCCTAGTCTGCAAAGTTATCTCCATTAAAAATGATGATTTTACCGGCCTTATGATCGTACGTAGGTGTCGTTGAGGTTAAGGTAGAGGAGGTCATTTTGGGGGTCGATTTTCGAGTCAGGAGATGTTGCTACCCGGGCTTATAACCTGTTGGAATTACAAGGTCATGGGGTCAGAGCGGAGCTATCTTAAGGATCTAATTGATGATAGAGATGACGCAGACGATGAATATTGATTGATTCGTGATGCAGTAGATGCGGTCGATGTCTATATAGATTGCATGCGGACTTCGTCCTCGCAATGTGTCCAGAGCTTAGTCAGCACCTCTTGCTTAATTCTGACATCTCTACTACGCTCTATAATATAGTAAGGGCTAATAGTAAGCCGTTACTATTAGCTTGAGCTGCCCCTACTAGGGTAGCTGCCTTTAGTATTAACGGCAGAACTATATACAATCTATTAAGGTTGCCAGTAAATTATCCGTTTAAGAAATTGCCTACTACTAGTCTTACGTCTCTACAATAAGCTTTTAAGGATATTTACTATCTTATCCTTAATGAGAAATCTATAATTGGGCAAGTATATTTAGCCTAGATTAATTACCGCCTCCATTAGATTTACCCTACGCGTAACGACGACTACTTTAGAGGCTTAAATATCTTACTAGTAGGCGATTTTCATTAGCTTCCCCCTATAGGTCAGGCGGCCTTATATAGTAATTTACCCGCTAGGCCGTTAGAGCTCGCTAGCTATAAAAAGGGAGCCTATAAGGCAATTAACCGAACAGCTGTCCTAGATTAAGTTATACGGCAGGGCGGTGATAACGCTAAGAGCTCTATATTTAGGACCGCCCTTGCGAAGCTACATAGTGATTCTATAAGTAATTTAACCTAGAAGCTTCTTTTAACTAGGTATAAGTAGGGCCTATCTACTAATAAGGTTACGGGCTTCGACAACGCAATTCGGCTATATAGTATACGCGCTGCTATAGATAAGTATAACGCTATTCGGCTTCGCAACCTTTTACAGCTAGTAGTGGCTATTAAGTCAGTTAATACTAGTATAGGTATGCGGAAAGTTACTCTTAATTAGTGCGATACTATAGAGAATCTAGCCCTATGTATTAGCGTGAAAGTAATGCTAATATAGAATATCTGGGTTAAACTAGGCTTAGTAAACGGTACTACTGGTATAGTTAAAGATATTATATAAAAGGGACACGCGGATATTAAAAAGGACTAGCCTTAGTTACTACTAATTACGGTAAATAGGTATAATAGACCTATTCTATTTACTTAGCAGGATAGTAAAAAAGTTATCCCTATATTTTCCGTACTTTGTAAATAGGAGGGTATAAAAGGCTTTTACTTACAGCGTCAATTTCTAATTACTTTAGCTTTTACTCTTACCGTATATAAAAGCTAGGGCCTAATACTTAACTAGATAGTTCTAGATATTAAGGAAAAGGATAAAACAGCTGGGCTAACCTATATAGCAATCTTACGAGTTAAGAAGCTTTTAGGGCTTATATTTAAACGTAGGTTTAATATAAAACAATTTTGGTTATCTATAAGTAAGACTAAAGAGGTATAATAAGAAGATTTTGCACGGAGGTAGTAGTAATTACTCGTAAACAACTTTTCCTAATTAGGAAATTATATACTAGCTCGGAGGTAAGCGGAGAATGCGGCATTTATTTTAGTTTCTTACCTTTTAAATAGCTTAACCGCGAAATCCAATTTTCTAAATTTTAACCCCCCTATCCGTCCTACCTTCTTACCGCTTTTAGAGCTATTAGATATATATATAATGGTATATAAGGAGAATTAGTAGTATTGCCGGATTAATATTGCTGCTGTCTATAGCGTTAATTAATTTTTAGAATTTTTTAAATTTTTTTTAAAGGGCGGAAATGTCGCTTATATAAGGAGTTACGTGACCTCTAAGAATATATGCTACTTAGGACCGCATATTAGCAGCCACGACTTCTCTACACTATAGTTAAGATTTTATATATACCGCACCTAGAGCTACTTAAAATAACTATTACTTATAGATTTGCTAAT
>Ga0307515_10014397_pt1 | contig 14667 bp, 12 predicted proteins | sample 17_EM_MG_FD_194513 | JGI IMG/M metagenome (GOLD analysis project Ga0307515, IMG submission 194513) | Populus trichocarpa ectomycorrhiza microbial communities from riparian zone in the Pacific Northwest, United States - 17_EM | ecosystem: Host-associated > Plants > Roots > Unclassified | place... | reverse complement strand
GCGCGTGATCCACAATCGCAGGCATGCGATTGTTCGGGGCGATGGCGAGAAATTCCGGCTTGAACTGCTCGCCCTTGCCGATATTCACCGGAAAGATGCGATACGCAAGCCCGATCTCCTCGAGGAACATCGTGATCTTGTGGCCGTTGGGTGTGGTCCAGTAATGCAGATCGATCATGATGCGCCTCCTGTTTGCTGATCGCTTCCCGTGACCCGCGGAACGATAGCACAACAGTTCGTTAGTTCAATAGTTATGAACTAAGCCGCGGCGCGAGCCGCGATGCTGCGCCCATCATCGCCCCGCATCTTGAACACCTGCACGCTCTCGCCGAGCGCGCGGGCTTCGTTCGCCATTCTTTCCGCCGCGGCCGCGGCTTCTTCGACCGCCCCTGCGTTTTTCTCGGTGACCGTCTTCACTTGCGAGATCGTGCGGCTTACCGCATCGATCCCGGTCGACTGTTCGCGAGTCGCGGTGGCGATACGGCGCACGACGTCACTGACATTCGCGGTACTGCGAACGATCTCATCCATCGTCGCGCCCGCTTGCTCGACGAGCCGGTTACCCGTTTCCACCTGCTTGACGCTTGCGGAGATGAGCGCTTTGATTTCTTTCGCCGCCGTTGCGGTGCGGCCCGCAAGCCCGCGCACTTCCGTCGCGACGACGGCGAACCCTCGCCCCTGCTCGCCGGCGCGCGCCGCTTCCACGGCGGCATTCAAGGCGAGCAAATTCGTTTGAAAGGCGATGTCTTGAATCACGCCGATGATGTCTGAAATCTTGTTCGACGATTCGCTGATGCCTTCCATCGTCGACACGACGTGCGCCACGACCTCACCGCCCTTGGAAGCGGTCTTGGACGCAGCATCGGAAAGCTCGTTCGCGAGGTTCGCGTTCTCCGCACTTTGCCGAACCACTGTCGTGAGCTCCTCAACGGAGAGTGCCGTGCTCGTAAGCGCTTCCGACTGTTGCTCCGTGCGTGCTGAGAGATCCGCATTGGTGCGCGCAAGCTCATGCGAATTGGTTTGAATAGTGTCGGCGGAGACGCGAATGCGCCCGACGATCATCGCCAGCTGCTCCGCCGTGGCGTTGGTCTCGCGCTTCAAGTCCTCGAACCGGCCCTGATAGGTCTGCGAAATCTGCTTCGTGAGATCGCCGCTCGCAACGCTCCCCAGTGCTTCGGCGAACTGGCCGATGAACGCATCCATCGACATGACGAGCTGATTCAGGCCGGTCGCGAGCGAGAGCTGAAAGCCCGCCAACCCTTGAGTATCGCAGCGCACGCTGAAATCACCGGCGTTCGCGCGCTGTATCAAATGATGTTGTTGCTGCGAGAACGTGGAAAGAAAATCCACCGTCTTGTTCACGCGATCGTTGAGGCGCGCAAACTCTCCGGCTGACTGCGTTTCCACGCGGCGCGACAAATCGCCCCCGGAAATTGCATGCAAGACGTCCGCTGTGCCTTGCACCGTACGCTGCAGCTCATCACGCATGGACGACATGGCGAAAGCCAAACTCTCGCGCGCGGCGCCGGCCGTCGGCACTTCCACCGCGACGTTGCCTCGCGCCAGCTCCTGCGACACACGAGCGAGTGCCAGCGGTTCGCAGCCCACTGCTTCGATCTCAGCACGCAAGCGCACCGCTATCCAAGCCAACAACGCTGTCTCGAACACGACATACGCCGCATGTACCAAGACAATCCCGAAGCCGCTCTCCGCTGAGAACAAGTAGACCGGCGAGCCGCCGTGCTGGAGCAAGAAGACCGCCACGTGATGCACGGCTATCAAGCCACCGGCGACGACGAGCGGCACCCAGTCACGATAAAACAGCACGAACGCCAGCAGCACGAACACACCGAAGTGCATCTCGACCATGCCGTGCGCTTGATGAATCTGCAGCGCGGTGAAAACCATCAAGCCCGCCGAGACGGCGCAGCGAGCAACCAAAGTGCCGGAATTCGCAAGCGCGATCCAGGAGACGATGGCCATCGTCGGCAGGCCGATCACCAGAACGGCTGTCCACGTGTCGTACCAAGGAGCGAGCACAAAGGATAAAAACAGTAGCGCTCCCATCACACCCAGCAGCAGCCGGTCACCGGCTTGGCGCACATGTAGAAGATAAGAGCTGGTCGAGTTCAACTTGGTCACCGCGCCTCAAGTGCTCCGCTTGGAGCTGCAAAAACATCCGCCACCGTAGAATTTCTGCGGCCGCTGCGATTCACCGCGCAGTGCGCGATCGAGCACACGCTCCACCAAGCCGCCGGACGTGCCGCACGAGGCGGCATCACTATAGGGGCCGAAATAGATGAGCTTGCCGCTGCCGTCATAGACGAGCGCGGCCGGAGTCGCATCGATCCAAGTCAGCTCGTCTTCGATCGCATCGCCGATCGGTTTCAGCCCACCCGCCGCCGCGATAGCTTCTTTGGTGGTCGCGCGCTGCGCGCCGGCGGCGACGAAGCGGACCCCGTCGCTGCGATAGCGCGCGACGATCTCCGCTAAGTGCGGATTCGTGAATCGGTTGCAGGGGCAGTCGGCGTTGTACACGTGCACGACTGTGGCTTTGACCGCACTTGCGGCCGTCGCCGCTTCGCGGTCGTGAGTGCGCAACCACGTTTCGGCGGAAGTCGCACGCTCGCTCGCATCGAATAACGCCGTGCGTGTAGATTCGAACGAGCGCTGGTCTTTCAATTCGATGTAACCGAACGCGCACGCCACGCAGGCAAACCACGCGAAAAGTGCGAGCCACGGCATGACTTTGTCCCGATTTGGCATAGGCATGCCCAAGCGTTTCGTGTTGCTGTTAACGCGCGAGCACGACCCGCACTTACCGTATTTCGGCAGCCCAACGCAGGTCTAAAGCGTAACAACCGATAGGATCGACCACGGGACCGACGATCCGGTCAAAGCACGAAGTACGTCACACTCGTTTACTGAGAAGCAGCCGCGAACGCGTGGCGAGCACGGGATCGATCCACCCTTGCACATGATTCGCGATGAGATCGGCGAGCGTGCGCACGTGGTCGGCCCGGGAATTGAGCGCCGGCACGTACTGAAATGACCGCCCACCGGAAGCCATGAACACCCCTCGGTTTTCCACTGCGATCTCCTCGAGTGTCTCGAGGCAATCGGCGGCAAAGCCGGGACACACCACCGTGACCGCATCGACACCACGCTGCGGGAGCTGCGCCATGACTTCGATGGTGTACGGCTGCAGCCAGGTTGCCGGGCCGAATCGCGATTGGAAGCTCAGGCTCCATTCTTCGTCGCGAAGCTCGAGCGCTTGCGCAAGCAGGCGCGCGGTCGTGCGCGCTCTGGCCTGGTAGGGATCTCCGGCTTGCACATAGCTCTCCGGGATGCCGTGAAACGAGATTTGAAGGTGAGACTTGCGGCCGCTCGCGGCCCATCCTTCCGTGACGCTCGCGCGCAGCGCGTCGATGTAGGGCGGGTAGTTGTGGTAGTCCTGTACGAATCGCAGATCCGGCACGGTGCGCCATCGGTTGAGCACTCGCGCCACTTGGTCGAACACCGCGCCGGTGGTCGAAGCGCAGTACTGAGGAAACAACGGTAGCACCAGAATTTTCTGCGCCTGGGCTGCTTGCAGCCTTTGCATGGCTTCCGCCACCGAGGGCGCCGAATACAACATCGCGATTTCGACTGAGAACGGTGCGAGCATGTACGTGGCCAGCTCGCCCGCCACCGCCGACCGCAGCTCGCGTGAAATGACGTGGAGTGGCGAGCCGTCGGGCATCCAAATCTGCGCGTACTTCCGCACGATCCGGCGCGGCCGAGTGGTGAGCACAAAAGTCTCGAGAATCGGCAGCCACACCGCGCGCGAGGCTTCGATGACTCGCGGGTCCGAAAGCAGACCCCGCAGAAAACTGCGCACGCCCGCAACGGTGAGCGAGTTCGGACTGCCGGAGTTGACCAGCAATACCCCAATGCGCTCTTGCGCCGTCACCGTGGGAGGCACTGCGGACTCGAAGTCGGAATCGCGGGAAGAGATCATGCGGTGAGAAAGTGTCGCACACCGAACTTTGTTCCCGAAAGTCCCGCCGGAGCGCGGTTGCCTCACGAAGGACTGGGTCCGGCCGTGAGCGCTATTGCGGGCGCTTGAAGCTCTCGACAGCCGCGCGAGCGGCCGGTCCTGCAAGCTCAGGGTGCACGAGCACCAGATAAAGCGGCACCTTGCGTTCGCCGCCGGTCGCGAGCGGCAGCATCTTCAGCTCGCCGCTTCGCAAGGATTCCGCGATGAGATGCTCCGGCAGCCATGCGTACGCGAGACCTGCGCGCACCGCGGCCAGCGACGCTTCCATGCTGCCGACGGTCCACCGCAGATTCCCGCCGAGCCACCCTTCATCACGAGGCTCTTTCGCACCCGAATCGCGAATGACCACCTGCGTGTGCCGAACCAGATCGTCCGGCGACACTCCGCGCTGCAGCTGCAGTAGGGGGTGGTCGCGATGACCCACCGCGACGAACGAAATATCCATCAGCCAATCGCCTAAGAATCCCGGCGGCACACGAGTGGTCACGACCACATCCGCCGACTTTTCGATGATCGCCTCTTCCGCGCCCGACAAGATCGCGTCGGACAGCTGCAACTGCGTGGTCGGGCACGAGCTTTGAAGCTCCGTCAGAATGCCGAGCAGGCGGTCCCGCGGAAACGCGGCATCCACGACTACGGTGAGCTGGGGCTCCCACCCCTGCTTGAGCCCTCGCGCCAGCATCTCGAGCGTCAACGCTTCCTCGAGTAACCGGCGCGCGCGCTTGAGCAAGATTTCGCCGTGCGGTGTCAGCACGGCCTTGCGTCCTTCGGTCGCGAGCAACGGCACGTCCAGCGCCTCTTGCAGGCGCGCCACCATGTAGCTGACCGCGGATTGGCTTCGATGCAAGGCGACGGCAGCCTGCGCGAATCCGCCGCGATCCACTACAGCCGCGAGGACGGCCCACTGCTCCAAAGAAGTTCTAGGGATGTTAATAGTTGCTCCTCCGCTCTCGGTCAACGCAGGTCCACTCGCAGCACCCCGACCCAGGTATGGCACCCGGCGCCGGCGGCACCCGTCGAATGATCAGTTTTTCGAATGACTCCGCGGCAAATTTTGCGCTTTTTAATTCACTATTTCGAGCATACCTTGCACCCTCAAGGAGGCACCTATGCTAGAAATTCGCCGCAGCAATGAACGAGGATTCGCCAATCACGGTTGGCTCAAGTCCTTTCACACCTTCTCTTTCGCCGGTTATTACGATCCGAAGCACGTCGAGTTCGGCGCCTTGCGCGTGATCAATGAAGATCGCGTGTCGCCGGGCGCGGGGTTCGGCACCCACGGTCATCGCGACATGGAGATCATCAGCTACGTGCTCGAAGGCGAGCTGGCCCACAAAGACTCGATGGGCAACGGTTCGACGATTCGCCCCGGCGACGTGCAGCGCATGAGTGCGGGCAGCGGCGTGAGGCACAGCGAGTTCAACCCCTCGGCGACGAGCCCCGTGCACTTCCTGCAAATCTGGATTCAGCCCAGCGTGCAAGGCATCGAGCCGAGTTATGAGGAGAAAAAATTCTCGGAGGCCGAGAAGCGCGGGCGCTTGCGTCTGATCGCCTCTCCCGATCAGGCAGACGGCTCAGTGCTGATCCACCAGGACTCGCGCGTCTACGCGGGCTTGTTCGACGGCGAAGAGCGCGGCTCTTTGAGCCTGGGCCCAACTCGCCAAGCCTACGTGCACGTAGCGCGCGGCAAAGTAACGGTGAACGGTACGACGCTCGATACCGGTGATGGGCTCAAAGTAGACGACACAGAGCTGCTCACCATCGAGAACGGGCGGGAAGCGGAAGTGATTGTGTTCGATCTGCCGACGGATCGCACACCGTCCTAACCCACCGCAACCCCGGCGAGCTCGTCCGCACCGAAGCGGACGAGCTCAATCACTGTGCAGACTGGCAACCAACGCCATCAGCCTAATTGAGCAGGAGAGCCCCTGACGGGAGCGTCGGCGCCACGCCTTTCATCGACAAGCGCGATACGGCCCGATATCGAAGTGGAAGTGGTCGCGGTGAGCGGCATTGAAGTCTGGCCCCAGCACGGCGGAGAAGATCGGACAAGCGCCGTCGCGGATCTCATGCAGAAACAGCGATTCAGGTGTGTCGTGCGCCCAGTCCTTGGCGACCTTGATGCGTCGACCGTCGGAGAACACGAACGTCGCGAGATCGATGGCCTCCGCGGTGGCATGCAAGCTGCGCGGACCTTTCGCGCGATGATAGATGTTGCGGCAGGAGTAGCTGCCGAAATGCTCGATCTTCACGATCGGAGTGGCGAATACGGCTTCGGCCGCGGGTTGCAACACTTGTTGTTCCCACAACGCCAGTGACACCGCGGCCGGGCAGCTCAACACGAACGGTCGATTCACGTCCGCCGTCAGGCCCGCAATCATCACAACGTTCTTGAAGCCGCACCCCGGACCCCTGACTGCATCGGGCAAGGGCGCATAGCGGATCCCGGATTGCGCAAGCACGTCCAGGCACATTGCGCTGTCTTCGCGCAGTCGAAGCAGCTTCACGCGAGTGAGAAAGTTCGGTGCCTCATCGAGCCGCAGCGGCGTCCAAGGATTCCAGCGATCGGGAAGATAACGGGAAAAGTACGCGGCAGCCGCGGCCGTCAGGATCAGGACTACGAATGCTGATAGGAGCCGGCGCGTTCGGGTTCGCATGGAGCGCGCGAGTGTACTGGTCCCGCCTGCCGTGGTGCCATGTTCATTGAGCAGGCAGGGACCAAGTACTTAACTCGAGCAACTCATTCGCGGCGCTAGAATCGACAAGAATAGGCGACTGGCAGGAGACGATGCATGCCCCACCCGGCCGTTGACGCAGCAGCTCTGTTTTTGGAGGACTTGGTTGTCGGCCAGACATTCGAGACCGATACCCATCGCTGATCCTTAGCTCGTTTGTACCACCGGTGGTGGGCCGCCGGGACGCACGCCGAACATCACCACGTACAACGCCGGCACGAAAACCAACGTCAGCACGGTTGCGATCGCGAGCCCGCCCATGATCGCAAAGGCCATCGGCCCCCAAAACACGGTCGGCGCGATCGGAATCATGCCGAGAATCGCAGCAGCGGCGGTTAACAGAATCGGTCGAAAGCGATGTGCCGTCGCTTCGACAACGGCGTCCCAAGTGGATCGTCCATGTGCGATCTCCGTTTGGATCTGGTCCACGAGAATTACGGAATTGCGCACGATCATCCCCACGAGCGCGATGATGCCGAGTAACGCCACGAAACCCAGCGCCTTGCGCGAAATGATCAAGGCCAACACAACGCCGATGAGCCCGAAAGGCACTGCGCTCAATACCAAGAACAAACGGCTGAAGCTGTGAAGCTGAATCATCAGAACGATGAGCATCAACAGCCCGGCGACCGGCAGCACAGCTGCAACGGACGCGATGGACTTGCTGCTCTCTTCCACGGCGCCGCCCGGCTTGATGCTATACCCCGGCGGCAGCTTGTGATTGAGCGTGGCCACTTCCGGTTCCAATGCTTTGACGATGGTGGCGGGCAATGCTCCGCCGACTGTATCCGCCTGCACTGTAAGCGTCGGCGCGCGGTCGCGCCGCCAGATCAAAGGCCAATCCAAGTCGTACTCAAGCGATGCGACCTCCATCAATGGCACCGCGCGTCCGTTTGGTAGGGGTATTTCAAGCGTGCGCAATGTTGACGGCGACACTCGGTCGTCCTGATCGGCACGGACCACGACATCGATGAGATAAATACCATCGCGCACTTGCGTGATCGTCACGCCTGAGACCACTGCATTCAATGCCTCGGCAAGCGCTTGCGAGCTGACGCCGAGCAACCGCGCCTGATCTTGATTCACATGCATGCGCAACGTTCGAATGGGCTCGATCCAATCGAAATTGATTTGCTGAGCCCGCTTGTCCGTGGCGAGCACGTCCGCAAGCTGATAGGCGATCTCACGAACCTTGGCGGGATCCGGACCCGTGATCCGGTATTGCACCGGCCAACCGACCGGCGGACCCAGCTCGAGCGGATAGAGATGAGCCAATACGGATGGAAACTGTTCCGTCAGCGCCCGTTCTAAGCGGATACGCACGCGCTCGCGCGCTTCCAAACTCTTCGTGACGATGACGACTTGCGAGAAATAGTCCTGAGGCAATTGCACATTCAGCGGCAGATAAAACCGCACGGCGCCTTGTCCGACATACGTGCTCCAGTGGTCCACATCGGGATCGCTTTTCAGCAAAGCATCCAGCCGCGCGGACACGCGCGCTGTTTGATAGATGGACGTGGTCTTCGCGAGCGTGAGATCTACCAACAACTCCGGACGATCTGAAGACGGGAAGAATTGCTGCGGCACCCAGCGAACGCCGACGATGGACAAGATCAACAACACAATCGTGAGAGCGATGGTCGCCTTCGGCGCGCGCATCGCGCGATCCAGGAGCTTGCGGAAGCGCCGCATGATGGGTCCGGGCTCGGTCTGCTGCTTGTGCTCGAGAGCGGCCGGCAGCAGCGCAACACCGAGCAACGGGGAAAACACCACTGCGACAACCCAAGAGACGATCAACGCGATGGCCACGACCGCGAAAATGGAAAATGTGTATTCGCCCGCGGCGCTCTTCGCAAAGCCGATCGGAATGAATCCAACAACGGTCACGAGCGTTCCCGTGAGCATGGGAAATGCTGTCGAGGTGTAGGCGAAAGTTGCGGCGCGCGTCTTGTCCCACCCTTCTTCCAGCTTCGTCACCATGACCTCAACAGTGATCATCGCATCGTCGACGAGTAGTGCCAGCGCAATGATGAGCGCACCTAAGGAGATGCGGTGCAGATCGATATCGAAGATATCCATCGCGACGAACACGACCGCGAGCACCAAGGGAATAGAGAACGCCACGACTGCTCCAGCCCGCACCCCGAGACTCAGCAGACTCACCGCCAACACGATGGCAATGGCTTCCCACAGTGCCTTGGTGAATTCATCCACCGATTGATCGACGACCCTGGCCTGATCTGCCACCAACTTAGGTTCGATACCGATGGGGAGATCCTTGAGAATCTCCCGCATCGCGCCTTCAACGTGATCTCCCAGCTTCAGCAGATCCCCACCATCACGCATCGCGATGCCGAGACCGATAGCCTCTGCGCCATTGATGCGGAACATCGGCTGCGGCGGGTCCGAGTAGCCGCGCTTGACCGTCGCGATGTCGCTGAGTCGAAAGATCCGCCCGTTCGCCACGAAGTTGATGCGCCGCAAGTCTTCTTCGGATTCGAATCCGCCCGTGACTTGCACGAGGATTTTCTCGTCCTGGGTTTGCACGATGCCGGCGGGTGTGACCGCATTCTGCGCCTGCACCGCACGAATCAAAGCCTGCCGATCGAGTTGCAAGCCGGCCAGCTGTCGCACCGAGAACTCGACATAGATCTTCTCGTCTTGCGCGCCGAAGATATCGATCTTCGAAACGTCGCGCACTTGCAGAAGGCGCGAGCGAACGCTTTCCACAGAGTCTCGTAGCTGACGGTGCGTGAAGCCATCGGCGGTAAACGCGTAGAGGATTCCGTACGTATCGCCGAACTCATCGTTGAAGAATGGCCCCACGACGCCACTCGGCAGCTTCGAGTGGATATCGCTCATCTTCTTGCGGATCTGATACCACGTGTCCGGAACATCGCGGCTATGCACCGAGCCGAGCAAATTCACGAACACGGTTGTGCGCCCGGCTTCGGTGTAGCTGCGCACGAAATCGAGACCGGGGGTTTCCTGCAGCTTACGCTCGATGCGATCCGTCACTTGCTCGAGCATGTCTTGCACGGTGGCGCCAGGCCACGCCGCCTGCACTACCATTGTCTTAATCGTGAAGGCGGGGTCTTCGTTTCGTCCGAGCTGCGTGTAGGAATAAATGCCCGCGATGACGATGATCAACATGAAGAACACGACGAGCGTGCGATTTCGCAGCGCCCAGTCGGAGAGATTCACGCCGCTCATGCAGCTCTTTCGAGCAGACGGACGGGCTGTCCCGGCCGAAGCGCGTGAACTCCGGCGGTGACAACAATGTCGCCGTCTTTCAAGCCGCTATTGATGATGACGGAGCCGGCGTCATAGCGAAGCACGCCGACCGGCCGCAGCGAGACCGTTTTCGTTGTCGGGTCGACGATCCACACCGCCGGCTTGCCGTTGCTCTCAGTGAGCGCGACTCCCGGCACCGCGACGGCATGATCCGCTGTCATATTCGCGCTGCCGACCACTGTGGCACCGAGCCGCATAGCGTCCGGAGGATTCGTGAGCCCAACCTTGACGAGATAGGTGCCCGTGGTCGGATCCGCTTGCGGCGACACTTCGCGCACCTTACCGGTCGCGGTGATCTTAGGATCGTCCGCGAGCGCGACGCGCACCGTGACATCCCTCCGCGGCCCGCGAAGAATGGGCGCGGGAACATTGAACACCGCATCCTTGCCGTCTTGCTGCGCCACTTGAACGATCATCTGGCCGGCGTGCACGACTTCGCCGGGCTCCGCGCCTTTGGCCGTCACAACACCCGGCTCATCGGCGCGCAACACCGTGTAACTCACGTTGTCTCGCGCAGACTGCACTCCCGCTGTTGCGGAGATCACATGCGAATCGGCCGCTGCGAGTTGCTGTTTGGCATCGTCGTATTGAGCGCGCGAGACGACACCAGTTTCGACAAGCGAGCGAAAGCGCGCTTCGTTATTACGCGCCTGAACTTGAGTGGCTTTAGCCGAATCGAGCTCCGACTCGGCGGAGCGCAAAGTGTTCTGCGCGTCTTGCGATTCGATGCGGGCGATGAGCTGTCCCGGCCTCACCGAGTCGCCGACATTCACCTTGCGCTCGACGAGCCGCCCATCGATACGGAATGCGAGATTGGCTTGGTTGCGCGCTTGAATGTGCCCGCTCAGCGAGACGGATTCCCCGGCTGCGCCGTATCGAACCACCATGGTCTGAACAGGCCGCACGAGCGGTTGCGGCACCTCGCCACCGCTACAACCCGCGAGCAAGCTGAACCCGAGTACCGCAATCGCGATACGAATGGAGTGCCCCAACGCGACTTTCATGAGACCTCTCGGAGCGCGCAAGCTGCACAGTATAACGAGCGATCGAGCACGCCGCCCCCGCCGGTGCGCGCACGGCGCAAGGCAAATGCCGGAGAGTCGGGATGCGACGACAGCTCAGCGTCGCTTGAACATCGTTGCGATCAGTCGCCGACGACTTGGATATCGATCTCGACGTTAAGCTCGGTAGCGCGACGCAAGCCAATCGCGCTCAGCGTGAGGGCGGAGCCGGCGACGGGTGGAATCTCAATGACCAGCGACACCTCAGCGCCTTCAGCCTGCAGGCTCTTGAAGAATTCCCGATGCCGCGTCAGCGCTAGAAGCTGCTGATTCAGGGCCGTCTCACGGGATAGGCCGGCTCCCGCCGCGCTCTCCATCGGCAGCGCCGCGGACCAATATGAATCTCGATGCTGCCCGCCGAGCGGCTGACCGGTTTGCGATACGCGTGGATCGCCCGCCTTCCAACAATGCTCAGGCTGAATGCGCAACGCTTCGGTGATCACGGCGGGATCGAGGCTCGGATGCCGGGCGCGCAAGAATACTTCGTAGGTATTTTCGCTTCCCTGCATCAGCTCTGTGGCCTTCGAAGATCCCGCTTTCGTTGAGCTCATACGACCTACCTTGCATTTGGGGGCATCTATTGTGGACGTTTCCCGCGCCCGCGTCGAAAGACAAATACATGACGAGTCGCCTGCCTCCTCGCCTCCCCAGGGCAGCGATTTCCTTGCGTCGGGTCTTAGCGCAAGCTCGACGGCGGGTTAGGATGGGCACATGAAGCTACGAATGGTGGTCGCAACACGCTACGTCACACCGCTGCACGAAGGGGGATCTCTACCCGCGATTGTCGAAGCCGACGACGAAGGGCTCTATGTCCTCAAGTTCCGTGGCGCGGGACAAGGCCCCAAAGTGCTGGTCGCCGAGTTACTGTGCGGCGAGATTGCGCGAGTGCTCGGACTGCCGATGCCGGAGATCGTGCTCATCCAGCTCGACGCGGACCTGGCGCGGACGGAGCCCGATCCTGAGATTCAGGAACTGATCAAAGCGAGCGCGGGGCTGAATCTCGCGCTCGATTACCTGCCGGGATCAGTGATGTTCGATCCCATAGCCGAGAAGCCTCCGGCGGATCTCGCATCCGAGATTGTTTGGTTCGATGCTTATGTGAGTAACGTCGATCGTACGGCGCGGAATGCGAACCTGCTGATGTGGCACAAGCAGCTGCGGCTCATCGATCACGGCGCCGCGCTGTACTTCCATCATGGGTGGGATAAGAAACAGGATCGCAGTCGCGATCCGTTTACGCGAATCAAAGATCACATTCTTTTGCCGTACGCGGCAGCGCTGAAGGAAGCGGATGCGAAGCTTGCCGCGCGCCTGACGCCGCAGAACATCCAAGACATCGTCGAGCTCACTCCAACGGAATGGCTCGGCGCAGACACCGCGAACGATTACATTCAATATCTCGTGAGCCGCCTCGAAGCGCCGCGAGCTTTTGCAGAGGAGGCGATTCGTGCGCGATCTCTGCTCGTATGATTACGCGATAGTGCGCGTGGTCCCGCGAGTGGAGCGGGAAGAGTTCGTCAATGCGGGCATCATCGTCTCGTGCCCGGCGCAGGAATTCTTGGATGCAAGAATAGAGCTGGATGACAAACGGCTCGCGGCGCTCTATCCGGCTTTGGATCTCGATCCCATTCGGGCGCATCTGGCGAGTATTCCGATTATCTGTCGCGGAGGTCCTGCGGCCGGCCCCATCGGAAAACTATCGCGACGCGAGCGCTTTGACTGGCTGGTCGCGCCTCGCAGCACCATTATTCAGACATCGGCGGTGCATACCGGCCGCTGCACCGAAGCGGTCGATTTGATGGAACACCTGCTGAGCACGATGGTTCGATCGCCGCGAAAGCCTTGAGCCAAGAAAGCCCCGCGACAACAAAGGAAACAGCCGCGTGATCGTTCTGGAAACCGAGCGTTTGACGCTCCGACAATTGACGGTGGCCGACGCGCCGTTTGCATTGGAACTGCTGAACGAGCCGTCGTTCATTCAGAACATCGGCGACCGAGGCGTGCGGAACTTAGATGACGCGCGCGGCTATCTGCTGAATGGGCCCATCGAGAGCTATCGTCGGCATGGGTTCGGGTTGAATCGAGTGGACATTAAGGACACCGCGACGCCCATCGGCATGTGCGGGCTGCTGAAGCGAGCGGCACTGGACAACGTGGATATTGGCTACGCGTTCTTTCCAAGATATTGGTCGCAGGGATACGCCTTCGAATCCGCATCCGCGATGCTTAGATTTGGGAAAGATACGCTCGGCATCGAGCGCATCGTTGCCGTCGTGTCGCCGGGAAATGACAGCTCGATCAGATTGCTCAAGAAGATCGGGTTGAAGTTCGAGCGCATGGTGCGGTTGCTGCCGGAAGAGCAGGAGATCAAGTTGTTTGCGCCGTGAGGTTTGAAGTTTATGACGGCGCCCACGCAACTATCTGGAAGGAGTAAAGCCTGTCTCGAGCGGCCAATGCTCCGCATCCAACAACTTTGAATACGTCAGCGATTGAACGTCTTGCGCCATCACTTCGTGACAGAGCTTGACTCGATCACGTGCCCGGACTACGTTTGGCCGGATTAATAAATCAACTTCTATTAATTGCGCTTCACTGATTCCTTGGCTGTTCGTGGCCTGACGTAAGGAATGCGTCTGGACCGATAGGGGGTACGTGTCATGAGGCACTCGGTCGTTAGCGGCTTCAGGATGATTCGCTCGGCCTTTGGACTTCTCGCGGGCGCTCTGGTTGCGGCGCCCACGCTCGCAGAAAGTCCCATACTTTCAGAGAGCTCAGCTCAGGTCGAAACCGCGACCGCGCAAAGCGCAAACCGTGGTTCAAAGCCTTTCGTCGTCCGCGGCGGATCGCATTTATATTTGCACGGCTTGCCGTTTCGATTCGCCGGCTCGAACAACTACTACCCCATCTTCAAGTCGCGCTTCATGATCGACAGCCTCTTCGACAAAGCCAAGGCCAACGGCTTTCGCGTCATGAGAGTCTGGGGATCGTTGGACATCGGCCTGCAAGATGGAACCAACTCGGTGGATGGCTCGGGCCTGAAGGAAGGCGTTTATCTCCAATATTGGAACGGCACCGAGCCTGCATACAACGACGGGCCGGATGGTCTGCAGCGTCTCGACTACATCATCTACAAAGCTCGCGCAAACGGCATCAAGCTCGTCATTCCTTTCGTCAACAACTGGACGCCGTTCGGCGGCATGGACCAGTACGTGCGCTGGCGCGGCGGACAGTTCCATGACGAGTTCTATACCGATCCGCTGATTCGAGATTGGTACAAGCGCTGGATCGCGCACGTGCTGAATCGGGTAAACGTGTACACGAACATTCGATACAAAGATGACCCGACGATCATGACTTGGGAGCTGGGTAATGAGCCACGCTGCAGAGGCGATGGCGGCTATCCGCCTTCGGGCGGATGCACGCCGCAAACATTAGTGGATTGGGCGCGAGATGCCTCGGCTTACATTAAAAGTATCGATCGCAATCATCTGGTCTCAGTTGGAGACGAAGGCTTCTATTGCATTCCCGGCTCGACGGA
>Ga0307515_10014396_pt1 | contig 14668 bp, 27 predicted proteins | sample 17_EM_MG_FD_194513 | JGI IMG/M metagenome (GOLD analysis project Ga0307515, IMG submission 194513) | Populus trichocarpa ectomycorrhiza microbial communities from riparian zone in the Pacific Northwest, United States - 17_EM | ecosystem: Host-associated > Plants > Roots > Unclassified | place... | reverse complement strand
AGATACTATTAACACACTGCAAATACAAGAGCCTTATATGAATCTATAGATGGACCCGCTGTGCGACCCGCTGACAACCCGCCCAATTCAGATGGGTTGGGAGTTTACCATGGAACCGTACCCGAGTTGGCAGTTCTAGTTTATTGATGACCGGGACCGCCAATTTGGCAACGGTTCGGTTTGGACCCGGACCCGGACCCGAAGTGACGGTCCGGAACCGTTGCTAACACTACGTGTGGCAGACATTGTGATATACGAAGCCAGGCGGACAACAAATAACAAAGACTTTGAAATACAGAAATGGAGAGGTGGCGGATTCCTGGGAAGATAAGGCGACATTGATAAAACAAGAGGCATTCCCATGAGCGATGGAAGGAGTGAGGTGGAAGGCTCCGGAACAAGGTGGGGAGATGTGGAGAAACATTACTGATCAGAATATTCGAGAGGCTCTGTTCGATCAGTGGGTGCTGAAAGCCCCTGGCCCTGACAGGTTGGGGTTGAAATCAGTCAGGAAATTATGGGAATGGAATTCATACCGAATAATAGCATTAACAAAAACATCATTTAGGTGAGGAATGCACCCATGAGCTTGGAAGGAAGCAAAGGGAGTGGTAATTCTGAAGCCGAAAATACCAGATTATCCAATCGCCAAGGCATATAGGGTGATTATATTGTTGAATTGTCTGGGAAAGGTTGTTGAGAAGGTAGCAGCGAACACAATAGCAGAGGAGTGTGAGTGCAAGAGGCTACTTCACAACGAACAGTTTGGATGCAGAAAAAGAAGATTGGCAATTCATGCGGTTGGAAGGTTGATGATGACAGTTGAAGAATTGTGGAAAAAGAGGGAATACCGCGGCAGTACTGTTAATGGATATCAAGGGAGCCTTCCCGCATGTGGTGAAGGGGAATTGAATAAGAAGAATGGCAGAGATGGGATTTGAAGCAGATCTGGTGAGATGGGTGGAGAGTTTCATCGAAGAAAGAAAAGTGAATGCATTGATGGATGGAAAAGGTGGGGAAAGTATGGATGTGGAAACCGAAATTCCACAGGAGTTGCCAGTGTTGCCGAGAATTTTCGGTAAATACCTTTTGGAGTAGTTCGAGGTGGTTGAGATCAAAGAAAAAAAGTGTGATAGTGAGGGCATATCTTCTGTTGAGGATTTGGCAAGGGTGGTAGAGGGGGAAGGAGTGGGGGAGTGAATAGAATGACTGGAGAGATGTGCTGCAGGAATACTGATAGGGGTGAAGGAAAACGCCTGTCGGTTTGAGATTGAAAAAACCAAAGCAATATTGTTTACTCGAAGAAGAAAGCATAAAGAACCAATGATGAAGGCCAAGGTCACCATAGGTAATCATGATGTTACATATAATCATGAAGCGACAAGATGATTAGGAGAATGGCTAGATGATCTGTCAACTCTATATAACCATGCGAAAAGAACAATTTCTAAGGCAAGAAAAGCACAGAATAGGGTGAGGTCCTTAATGGTTAAAAATGGACCGAACCGTGGAAATTGTCAAAAAATTCTGATTGTGGCAGTTCAGGCAGTGGAGTTGTATGGGTCGGAAGTGTGGTGGAAGGGACAAGAGGGCACCGCATCGGAGGTACAGAAGTAGTTGAATGAACAGGGGAGAAAGATAACCGGCTGTTTTAGAATGACACCTCAAGAAGCGCTGATGAATGATGCTGGACTACGACTGGCAAAAGCTATACATAATGACTGTTCAAGGCACAATAAGTTAATGCAGATGATGATGCCCGACTCGACAGGAGGTGGGAGAATGTTAGAGAGGAGAGGAAGTGTTTGTCAAACGGTGGAGGGGGTTGATGAGTTGATCCCTGAGGACTTTCTCGAAAGAAGGCGTTATGAGAGGACAACACTGCGAAAGAGTCGAGAGAGCCTTAAAGGCAAGGTGATAATTCAGAATGAAGATCAGGCAAAGTAGGTTGCAATGAAGAGGAGAGAAGAGAAGGCTTGGTTTTTTGGACTGATGGATCGAGAAGAGAGGATGAGTGGGTAGCGTGTGCAGTGGTATGGGACAAAGAAGGAAGAAGGAAGATGCGAACAGTACACCTGGGGCGACAGAAGGAGAAATTTGATGCTAAAATGTATGTGGTGTTAGAAGCAATGAGGATTGCGGAAGAGACTAGCAAAAAGGAAGAAGTTAGGAGAGTGGCAGTTTTTATGGACTTCCCCGCGACTTTACGAAGAATACAATCGGACAAACCAGAACCAGGGCAGGTGCTAGCATTATGGACGATGAGATGGGAAAGAGACTTGCTGAAGAAAGATATGCAGGTGCAATATTGGTGAGTTCCCGCGTATAAGTATATACAGGGCAACAAAGATGTAGGCAAACCAGCGATAAAAGCTCCGTATAAACATTGAGGAGAATATACCAAGATGCAAAATCTGGTACCATTTAAGATTCTGTTTCTTTTGCCTATGGTATTCAAAGGCAAACTGAGACGAAATGGGAAGAAAGTAAAAAAGTGAGTATGACAATCTGGAGGAAATGTAAGCATAGTTACCGGTATGATATCGTGAAAAGGGGGACGAAGACAGCGGTGATGGAATCCCAAAAATCGATTGCATCGAGGATCTACCAGCTTAAGTCGGGTCATGCACTTAAGGCACAGTAGCTGCAAGCAATCGGAAAAAGAAGAGATATTCAGTGCAGGTGGTGTGGGGCATGAATATCATATAAGAGATTACCTTTTTAAATGGTGTAAAAGATGGAAAGAAGAACATAAGTGGCTTTCGGTTGATGGGAAAGAGGGGGAAGATGGGTATGAAGAGGTTGAGAGAGTGTTGAAAAAGCTGAAGATTAGTCTGCCGATGTTTCTTGTTTTTGCAGAAGAAAAATGTTCGTGGGCACTTTTGGATGTTCGTTTTATCACAGATGTTGGCTGAATTGGCGGAGTGGTGGAGGAAGTGGAGAACTCAGATCACAAGGAGTTGAGTGATTGGGGGGTGTGCAAGTTGATATTGTTTTTCGGTGGTGTCTTTGTTTTTGGGGGGATGAGGACTCAGGACTGGGAATTTGTTTGTTTATATTACGGAAGAAGTGAGGAGGAAATATGATTGGGATATGCCCTGGCCACCAGCGGCCAAATGCAATATAATTACAAACAAACAAACTATTATCACCATCACCATCATCACTATCAGCGATGGATTGAATACAAACACATACACCCACAATTGATGGGAAGCGGTCAGCAGATCCTGTAAGAAAATCTGACTCAGATCTGCTCTCCCCATGATCTGATTATGTACAATTCCTGCGGAATCTATTGCTACAATTGTCAACATATTAGGAAAATGTATTTTGGTTACTGGAAGCCTCCAGGAGTGTGTGAGAGGATGTGGAGTGTAAACTTAGATGCGTCAATTTCAGGAGAGTATCAGACCCTAGGAGGTGATTCCTGCTGGCATTCAGAGTTACTGGGATCTCTGTTGACTGGTACAGGAGTACTATGGGAGTGATTGTGATAAGTTTGAGAACACATCGGAGCGCAAGAGAGATATGTGGGTACACCTGGGAGCACCTCGAATCACAGTAGAGCAGTCTGACAAAAACAACATCATCTTTGAGAATGCTGCTGGTGCGCCTGGAAATCATAGCTACTACTTATTGTTTAACCATTTTTAAAACTCATGTATTCAGTTTGTATTCTCATCTATGCATCAATGTATCAATATAGCTACCCATCTACACACGGCATATCTGGACTGGCCGCAGGCCATGCCTGAGAGTATTTCGATGAGCAACTGAAAATGACGATCGAGTGAGCTCAAGGATACATTCCTAGGCCAAGATTGAGTGAGGTTAGACACGCAATAGAAGGCTGGAATCGAGAGTATTTGGAGATACACTGGGAGGCCGAGATTGAGTGAACTTCGAGATGCACTCTGAGATTGTGATTGATTGAGGTTGGAGCTGCACTTGGAGGCTGTAATCGAGCAAGTGTGGAGATATACTTGGAGGACATGGTCAAGCGAGTTTGGCGATGCACTAGGAGGCCATGATCGAGCGAGTTTGAAGATATGACTTAGTGGTGTAACGGCGACACGTGACCCGAGGCCGGGTAAGCACGATTGTATATAGATTGCCCGGTATGACACTTAGATCAGTATCGAATATCTTACGACTATACTCTCCATCTATACCCCCTCGCTCTCGTGTGCAACCGTATACCATCTCATACATCTACGGCGAGACGTAGGTGTACCCGTCCTTACATGATATTCGATTTTCAGTTATCGGATACATTTCGCGCACGAGGACATACGTGTATTATCCCTATCGTCAAAAATGACACAATCGACAGGAAACGAATAGCTTGCGCGTCAATTCTACCGTCAATCGTCTACTATGCCTCCTAAGAAGGCTGCCAGAGGTCAATTGCGCTTGGCTAGTATACGTTCAAGCTCGGAAAACCAACGATCGCCTCTCGGCCCAGTAACCCCTATTCTCACCCAAGGAGCCTCCGTACTGCCAGAGGATGAGATCCGCTATGAGGACGATCACGACGACGAAGAAAACACTGCCGACATGGAAGATGCCTTGAGCGACGGCCTGGGCGACAACCTGAGCGATGTCCTGGGAGACAATCCCAGCGAGCCCGAACCTACCACGCAATCCGAGATCGCGTCAATGCGAAAGATGATGGAAGAACAGCGAGAAATGCTCAACAATGCCATTCAACAGAATACTCAACTATTTGTGCAGAATGCTGAGCTGATGGAAGCGAACCGGGAATACCGCAGAGAGTCTATTGCACCGGAAGCAACGAAAACGAAACTTTTCGATATGACCCATCCAGAATGGTACCGCAGCGGAGCAAAGAACTTGATAACTTCCTCGACACCTTACGATCTAACTTCCAATCCCAGCCGCACTTATTCCCGCACGGAGATCCCGACAAAGTCAAATATGCAGCGAGTCTTCTCAGCAGGTGGAACAATCACCCGAACCCAGCACAGAGACAGACACAGATGACCGATCCAGTAGGGTGGCTTCGAGACCTACGGAGAGACTCAGATCCCCGTTTGGAAGACTTCGAGGGCTTCTCGGAAGAAATGCAAAAGATGTACGGCGACAAGGACCGGAAACTCAACACGGCAATGAAGTGTATGACCGACTTCCGCCAAGGAGCGAATGAACCGGTGAGAGTCTACGCCAATCGAATCAAAGCAAATTGGAGAGCAGCGGGATGGCTCCCGCAGGACAACAAGAACCTTTACAAAATCGGTTGCAGCGGAATACGACCAGGACTTAAGTCCAAGATCAAGCCGTTGACCCCAAAGAACAGATGATTCAACAGTATGGAAGAGCTTTTCAACCGCACCGCCGATTCAGAAGTCAAGCTGGACGGCACAAAGCCTCAACCGCAGCAGCCACAACAACAGCAAAGGCAGTCAGGAGAGTCATCATCTCAACAAGGCGGCAAGAAACGCAACTTCCGACCATCCATATCTGAGCCGGCCGAAAAACCGAAGCCCGACAAGTCAAAGTCGGACAAGGATGATAAACGCACTCCAGCGCCTTGGGTCTCGCCAGAGCTCTACGAAACTCAGAAGCCAGAAGGAAAATGCATATGCTGCGGATCACCGAAACATGAAACATTCCGGTGCACGAAATATCCACGCGGCAAGTTCCCCAAAAACCGTGCTCCCCCAGGAGATGGAAAACAAATCAAACGCCAGCGCTCCTTCGATAGTCAACAACCAAAAAATTAGCCTACCTCTCTTGGTACCTAGCTCGGTGGGAGAGGATGGACGAACGGGAGCTTGGATTGCAGTCATTGGGTACGAGGGCGTTGATGGCAACATTACAGGAAATTCAACCGCATCGGATTTCACCAAGGCCGAGGGTTGTCCTAAAGAGCTCGAAAGCTCTCATGTCAAGTCAATATTTGTGTGGAACGGCAAGACTGGATTCATCACACATTGTCCACGAAGTTAAGATGCGAGATCAACACGGAGAATTGCAGCCAGTATGAGCACTCATCGATAGCGGCGCCACAAGCATCTTTATATCTCCACAACTTCTCAATAGACTTGGACTACCCCACAATGCAGCGTACATCACAACTCACGGCCTCGACGGTCAGGTGATCGCGCATGCGAGGGAGAGCCGCAAAATGGCGATGACAGTCCAATATATGGATCATTTAGCCCCGGTCCATGAACTGGAGGTCCTAGTCGTCCCAATGAGGGCATACGATTTAGTACTGGGATTAGCATGGTTCAAAACCCGCAAGCCGGAGATCGACTGGGCTACCAGCCGACTAACTTCATTAAGAACCCCAAGTGGCCAAGGGGAGGCACGCAGATCAGGTATGATAGTGCAGTGGTCCGAAGGTCAGTATGACGTAAGTACTAACGTACAGCTGCCAGACATTGGTGGGAGTACGCCGACGATCAACTCGATGTCGGAGATCCCTGTGGATCCAGATGGTAAACCAAGGGAGAGCGGTGAGGAGAGTCATACTCCAGATATCGAAATACTCGGAGCAACCGCATTCGACGATCTCTTAGCTAGCGACGAGACCATCGAGACATTCGGCCTACGAATTGGGGAATGCAGCGCACTGCTTGGAGCGACTATGGAGGTCACCACTTTGGAAGATCCAGGTGAGATTGAGACTATCAAACCAAAGCGCTGGACGAGCGAGCAGGGAGCAGCGGCAGTAGTTGCGGCAGATGAGGAACCTTACTCAGTTATACTTGAATGACTGCTACCGGCTTGCCGAATCACGATGGGAGGTTGATGGACTAGCGGGGTTTGGCTCGTTCCTGGGCGAACCGCTTGATCCGGAGGTCCCTGGTTTTCCTTCCCTATCAACTTTCCAAATTCCAAGTCGGAGATAGAAGCTAATGTACAGATGCTGGAGCAGGTACTGTACCTACTGATGATGGAGGTCGTATCCCCGTGAGATACAAGGACTATGTAGACATATTCAGCGAAAATAGGGCAGAGACTCTTGCACCGCACCGGCCTATTGACCACGCGATCGATCTGGAACCGGACTTCAATTTACCATATGGCTGAATCAATGACCTCTCGGAAGTTGAGTTGAAAACCCTCAACGCCTATATCGAAACAAACCTAGCAAATGCATTCATCCAGCGATCATCGTCGCCTGTGGCCGCACCAATCTTGTTCGCAAGGAAGAAAGGCGGCGGACTGCGGCTGTGTGTGTACTACCGAGCTCTCAATAAAGCCACCTGGAAGAACCGATACCCCCTCCCACTGATCTCGGAGATGCTTGACAGATTGCGAGGAGCCCGGATCTTCACGAAACTGGACCTCAAGAACGCCTACCACCTTATCCGAATCAAGGAAGGCGACGAGTACAAAACCGCGTTCCGCACTCGGTATTGGCAGTTCCAGTACCCAGTCATGCCGTTCGGGTTGACAAACGCACCAGCTACTTTCCAAGCATATATTGAAGATTGCCTATGGCCTTACATTGACGACTTCGCTGTGTGCTACATTGACGATATACTGATCTACTCGACCAACGAGGAGGAGCACGAGGAGCCGGTACAAATAGTGCTGGAACGACTAAGAGAATTTGGCTTGTACGGAAAAGCCGAAAAGTGCCGTTTTGGAGTCTCGGAGGTCGGCTTTCTGGGATATGTCATTAGCCCCGATGGGATTGCCATGGAATCGGACTGCATTTCAACAATCGAAGACTGGCCAACCCCGGAATCCGTCCGGCACGTACAGGTGCTCCTTGTATTCACAAACTTCTACCGGCAGTTCATCAGGAAATGTGCAAAGGTAACAACACCGATATCAGATCTACTAAAGAAAGCAGGAAACCCCAGAACGTCTAAATAGGTCAAATGGGAATGGACTCGGGATGCCGAACTTGCGTTTTGGAAGTTAAAAAGGGCCTTCACTGATGCACCAATCCTCAACTATTTCGATCCGGCAAAGCCGATTATTGTGCAGACCGATGCAAGCGGCTTCGCCATAGCCGACATTCTCAACCAGTATGACAGTTTTGGGATTCTCAGACCGGTAAACTTCTACTCTCGAAAATGCACAGGTGCCGAACAGAACTACGACACATACGATGGGGATCTCTTGGCCATTGTGGAGACTATGCAGCAATGGCGCCTCTACCTCGAGGGAGCGAATCATAAGGTCCTCATACAATGCGACCATAAGAATCACGAATATTTCCACACGTCAAAAGTGCTATCCTGGCAGCAGACTAGATCGGCGGAGATCCTCTCTTCATACAACTTCGTTATGGAAAACGTGGAAGTCAAGAAGAACCCAGCTGATGGACGATCGAGAAGACCCGACTTTGAGATCGGCTATGAGCATATGACAGCAAAGCTCCGGGCTACCTTAGCAGCGACTACCATCACCGAATCTTATGATGACCTTTTACCAGAAATCAAGGCAGCCCAAGAGACCGGCTTTTTACACACAGAAATACGGCCAACCTTGGTCAATGTTTCAACCGCAGATGAGAGTCAATGGAGATCAATCGACGGAGCTGTGACCTAACAGAGGAGAATATTCGTGCCCGCGGCACTCCGTAGTAGAGTGACAAGCCTTTTCCACGACAACCCCGAATCCGGTCACTTCAGAGCCCTGAAGACTGCGGAGCTGGTGTCACGAGATTTTTACTGGCCTGCAAAGGAGTCAGAGATATGGAAGTACGTTGCCAGCTGCAAGTTGTGCCACAGGATCAAAGCACTGCGTCACGCACGCTATGGACTGAACATGCCTCTGTCACCACCTTCTCGTCGTTGGGAGGGACTCACCATGGATTTCGTTACCGACTTGCCAGACTCAACGGCATCGGGATACCCCGGGATCTTGGTAATCGTCGACCGTTTCACAAAAATGGCGATCTACCTCCCCTGAAGAAAGGATATTGACTCCCCAGAGCTAGCACGAATGTTCTTCGAACACGTGATCTGCAAGCGTGGCGTACCGGATAATATTACTACCGATCGCGGCAAAGAATTCACCAGTCGATTCTGGGACAGAGTTTGCTCCCACCTCAGTGCCAATCACCACCTCGCGACCGCCTTCCACCTGCAGACGGACGGTCAAACCGAGCGGCAGAACCAAACGATGGAGCAGTACCTCCGAGCCTTTTGCAACTACGAGCAGGACAACTGGGTCGAATTGTTACCACTGGCGGAGTTTGCTTACAACAACTCCATCCACCATTCCACACTGATGAGACCCTTCTGGGCGAACTACAATTACCATCCTACGATGCAGTTTAAGCATCCCAAGGACCCCATTTTCAGATCACAGGTGCAGGCAGACTTGTGGATGGCAGGCGTAGAAGAGAATCACCAAATTCTCCGGGAAAACATAATCAAGGCTCAGGAGCGACACACAGAGTACGCCGGCGGAAAAGAGATGACTTTTGCGGTTGGAGACAGAGTATGGCTATCGACCAGGAACTTGAAAACATCCAGGCCTTCAAAGAAGCTCGATTACTAGCGCACGGGACCGTATACGGTAAGTAAGATCATCAATAAGAATGCGTAGAAACTAGACTTTCTGAGTACGATGCGGAATCATAACGTTTTCCATGTGTCGCTTCTCGATCGCTTCACACCGCCCATCGGAAGTCAGCCATCTTCAGAACCGCACCCAATGATAGTCGAGGGAACAAAGGAATGGGAAGTCGACCGCATACTCGACTCCAGGCAGCGCTATCGGAAGCTGCATTATCTCGTGCAATGGGCTGGTTACAACCACATACGCACCAGCTGGGAGCCGGCAGAACACCATAAAAACGCCCGAGATCTAGTTGACGAGTGTCACTGAGCGCGTCCAGATCGGGCACGGCAGTAGGGGTATAGAGTCAGGGGCGGAAATATGGAGGACACGGAAGCAGTTTGGACGTTTCATCGTACTTATTTCTTCATTTCCTTCTCTTCTCTTTCGATTATATTTCGGCCCGGTATAATGGCGTCGGCACGGGATTTACCACCTACCAGTGGAGGAGGAGTTTCCCCGTACGCCGAATCCGCCAAAAGGTTGCCATTGAACGTACCGATCGGTTGTGGGACTTATGGGTTTGTACGATTGCATACGTAGGATGATTGTTTGATTCCTTATTTCCTTTCCTTCGTTTCTCTTATATACTGGCTTTGGCAGCCCAGGAGGTCTGCGCCGAGAGAGGGGGATAATGTAACGGCGACACGTGACCCCAGGCTGGGTAGGTGCCATTGTATATAGATCGCCTGGTACGAGACATAGATCAGTATCGAATATCTTACCACTATACTCTCCATCTATACTCACACGCTCTCGTGTGCAACCGTATACCATCTCATACGTCTACGGCGAGACATAGGCGTACGCGTCCTTACAAGTGTTCACTATTATGCCAACTTGGAGGCTGAAATCGAGCGAGTTTAGTGATACACTTAAAAGCCGTGATTGGGTTAGTTTGGAGGCCATAATCGTGCAAGTTTGGTGAGGCACTTGGAGGCCATGATGGTGCGAACTTGGAGGCAGTAATGGTGGGAGTTCGCAGATACACTTGCACATCATGATCGTGCTAATTGGGATGCCATAATCGCACGAGGTGAGGGGAGTACTTTGAAGCGGTCGCTGGACCGTGGGCCGCGCGCTGACACTCTTTTTATCAGTTGGTTAACCTGCAACTGTGGGAATGTGACAAGGTCACTCTACGTTTGAGCTCTCATGGAGAGCTGGCAGATGGGTGTCAATTGTGTAGGGAAGTACGCCGGAAGCTGAAGATACATTCAGGGGTCAACTTGTAATCCCATGAATGAAGGAAGACAAATAATCTTGGGTGGATTCTGTCCTTGGTGTCAACGCATGATCATGACATGGAGCGACAGAGAGGGATGACTTAACTTTGTTTTCTGCAATGATGGTAGAGTTGTGGACGAGAATGAGAGAGATGAGGGATGAAGATGAGAACAATGTGCAGGCTTCGTGCGGATATTAGAACTCCGAGGTACGAGTTGCGTCAGGATTGGGTTGGACAGACTTCATGTCAGTGTAATTATATACCGGATGGGTATTCGTACCTGCCCCATTGGGGATGGGCAATTGACTTGCACACGAAATTCTCTTAAATCCCAATGTCTCATGATGATTTGCCTCATCTCCTCTCATCTCTCTCTTTCTCGTCCTCAACTATACCAACACCTAAGAACACAAAGTTAAGTCATTGCTCTCTATCTATCCATGCCATGATCAAGAGATCACACTCAGTATAGCATACACTGAGTACAGCATACACTGAGTACATCATACACTGAGTACTGCATACACCATGCACTGCATCATCCCAACATCGAGTGTGTCCCGGTCCCAGCCAGCCTCTTGGCAGACCACGTTTTACTCAATTTTCGACATTCCCACAATGATGAGTAAACCAATTAATAGAATCTCAGCTCGCATTGTGCCTCCCTCCCAAACTACCGCCTCCAGAATGGATGCCTCGCAGTACTCCTCCAATCATGCTGGATCACAGCCTTCAATCACATTTACAGACTTGCTTGATTACAGCCTCCAAGTGTACCTCCAAACTCTCTCGATCTCTGCCACCCAGTGTATCTCTCAACTCTCACGATGGCAGCCTCCAAGTTTGCATAATCATGACCTCCAAGTACATCTCCAAACATGCTTGATCCCGGCCTCCAAGTGCTTCTCCAAACTCACTCAATTACCGCCTCCAAGTGTACCTCTAATCTCGCACCATTATGGCCTCCAGGTTCGTACGATAATAGCGTCCAAGTGCATCTCCAAACTCTCTGGATCCCGGCCTCCAAATGCATCTCTGAGTTCACTGGATCTCAGTGTCCATGTGCATCTCCAAATACACTTGATCACGGCCACCAAGCACATCTTCAACAAGCGACTGGTGTTGTACGGGGAAGCAGGGGTGAATGATGTTGACAGAGGGATGGGGAGCATATGCTCAGCAGACCCCAGAGTTGATAGACATCATCTCGTTTCCATCTCATCTTATCATACAAAGAAAATACACTCTATCATTCCCAACTTTTGGTTTAGCTTGCTCTGTCAGAGATTTTGTGGATTCACGCAATTGCATGGAACCTTAACGCCGGGTAGCATCATATATTCTAACCCAATTCCTAGGCTTCTTGAATCAGAACCCCTCTTTCTCATGAATTCCCTTTGGACTTAGCGAGTGGTGTGCTGATAGTACTCAGGTATTATCGCACGAGCAGCGGGATATGCTCATTCAGTAAACTTAGCGATTCACCACTTGGAGGCCATTGGGGTGAAACGATGGAGCTACAAGGCAGAGAGCCCACCATCAACACTCCACAGGCAAGATTGACCATATGTATATATATACAGCAAGATAAATAATTCATGCCATATTATGATGTAGCGAATCTTGTGACTGTAACAAAGACAATTATGATAAGACAAAATGCGTTCTGGTTAGGTAAGAACCACAGCTGTGTGAATACGGCATCAAGTCTCCCGCAGAGGTCTCTCTGACTTTTGAAGAAACTTGCAGAGCTACATAGTAGTCTCAGCCTCTCTCGAAGTCTCTCGCAGATCTGCGCAGAGGTCTCACCTACTCTAAAATTTGACTATTCTCTAAATCAAGTCTTGTACCATCTTGAATGCACCTCCTTGACTACAGGTGCTTTCAGCAGCACCTGAGAATACTCTTGCAGAGTCTGAGAGCACTTTGCTTAGCTCCAGAGGGGTCTGGGAGCATCTAGAAGTACTTAGAAGTACAGGCGAGGTCGCCCAGAGTGTCTGGGAGGATTGCATGTTACTTCTGGACTGTTTTACATTGTGCTGATGAAGAGATGATTACTATGAGGCAGATGATAATTCCAATATTGAGCTTGACAATGTAATTGAAGCTGCCGAAAGCCCAGAGCACTTGGATCTGTGCGCCACACCAAAAGTTCTCAGATTGATTCAGCCAATTCGGAGCTCAATGAAATAGACTTAACAGGTGTTTATGACGGTCACTGCAATGGTTACAAGGAGGAATGAAGGAAACAGGCAAAAGTAGGATGAAATGGGTCAATATGTTGTCACCAGGATCGGTATGTTGCTTGACTGAGAATTTCACTTTTAGAAATATTATAGGAGAACATCGGGCACTTGGGTGTGAATAATTGTTCAAAAACAGCAGTATAGTGGGCGAAATGAATGTTTAAGCAGGATATCTGTAAGGGCACGTACGCCAGCGTTCAACCTCGTAGGCATACGGATGGTAATTATAGGAATACGGTTGCAAACGTGGATGCGAGTGATAGTAGGTGTAGATGTATAGTAAGATTATCGCTAGAGATCTAAGGCTCGTGGCAAGCCGACTATATGGAATGGCCGTTACCCGGCCCCGAGGCACGTGCCGCCGTTACAGTATCCCCCTCTTTAGGCGCACACCTTCAGGGCTGCATAAACCGTACAAGAGAGAAGGAAGGAAAGGAAAGAAAGCATTAAACAATCATGCCGCGTACGTACTCGTACAAACTCAAATGTCCCGCTACCGATTGGCACCATACAGTTGCCTTTCGGTGGATCTGGCGCACGGAAAATCCACCTCCACTTGACTGACTCCGAAGGTGGTAAAAACCCGTGCCGACGCCATTTGTACCGGGCCGAGATCCAATGAAGTCATGAAGTATGGAGAAGAGAAGAGGAGAAACAGAAGAAAGGAACACTCAATTGATCACTTTTCCTCCGGTCCCGAGTTTGTATTCCCGGGAGAGGTATGTCCTACGACGGTCCAGAAGCTTGATGCTTGTGGAGAAGAACTTTCCGCACCGCGATTGTCTCGGTAGCATTTTTCGCGCCACAGACATGTTTCCGCTGCTCGATAGCATCCACATATCAACTTGCTCTTGGGCAGTCCATAAAGGAGGCTGCGAGAGAAGCATATTGTTTGAAGGTAAGACCGGCACAGTGACCGATCGACCATTACCGGGTTTGGGCCCAAAACCGCGGCAGTTTGGTACCACATACATCGAGATGGGCACATCCAGCAAATCCATTCTTAATTCTGACTCCATTCCATATCGCCATAAGGACTGGTAATGTATGCCGCTTGATAATAGTAATTCCTGATTTTGCTGGTACAGATATATACTGACTGAGTGCCGTGGAATGTGTCCCGGCCTTAAAGATGAAAACTCATACTATCCATATCTCCTCGATTGATTGGATCATTGATGTCGTCTCTCCCGTAACCGTGGGTGCTGCCGGAAGTCCAGACCCTATTCGGTCCGTAGGTAATAATGGTCACGTGTGGCCTCCGTTGCCGTTAATGTCATTGCAGTCGAAAATCTTTGATATAGTAGGCGAACTGTGATTGTCCATAATAATTGCGCTCTGAGCGGTCATCGTGGTAATTGGAGTCATTGTGGCCATTGTAGTCGGGCTGCGGAATTGTGTAGGTCTCGACTGTAAATGCACTTCTCGCTGCGCAATGTATCGGCGCTATAAGTTCACTTCAATCGAGGGAAAGCTTCTCATCGTAAATGTGCTTCAATCGTGGGGTAGGTTTCTCCGTACGTGCACTTCGCTCGTGCAGACATTCGTGGTGGCAAGAGTGCTTCATTCGTAGGCTGATGCTCCTCGGTAGGTGGGTTTCGTTTATAGCATTGTCTATCTCCGTAGGCATGCTTCGCTC
>Ga0307515_10014394_pt1 | contig 14670 bp, 9 predicted proteins | sample 17_EM_MG_FD_194513 | JGI IMG/M metagenome (GOLD analysis project Ga0307515, IMG submission 194513) | Populus trichocarpa ectomycorrhiza microbial communities from riparian zone in the Pacific Northwest, United States - 17_EM | ecosystem: Host-associated > Plants > Roots > Unclassified | place... | reverse complement strand
GGCAACCTCAGGCTCTAAGGTTGTCACGTCTTCCCATCTCAATCAATAGTACACAGTACGATTCACTTCCCGCTATTCATGTCTGGCTGATCAATAACCCACTGGGGCCTCACTGAATGGCTACCATCTATCAAACCTTAGTCAAACCTTGGCACGTAGGACAGACTCAGGCTCCATGTTATAGGCTTTTCTCACGCGCTTCCTTAGGTGGGGGTTGCATGAGGGCAGCTGAGGCTTTTGCTGGCACTCCCAGTAATCACCCAAAGAAACGTGGAAGCGAGCCATGAGCGATGTCACTGCAGTGTAACTGTGGTATGCTGGATGAATGATGGGGAGGACTCGGACCTCCCAAGTTTGCGCATTGGACTGTTTCCTTTGGATTATTTGAGTCAAGGAAAGCGCGACATTTTGTATATTCTGTGATGTTCAGCCTTTTAATATGGGGTTATAGAATAGGATAGTGCTGGATGCCAATGAGGAGTAATATCTGGCAGGGCATCCTCAATAGATGAGACAGACACGAAGGGGAGGAGGCGGGATCGAGCCCAAATTACGAGGCTTAGGGTTGTTACGAAATGCCGCATGGAGTACTAGGAACAATCGCCTCCCCCTTATCGCGTCCCCACAGTCAGGTTTGTCTGTGACAGCGAAGATGGAGTTCCTCGAGCCACAGAAGCACCATCGGAAACGGTAGCATGGGCACTGCACCATGTCTGCCTTCAGCGGATTGCGCGGTGCTACCTGCCGATAGCAGCATTCCACTGACCAGAGCGCCGTTCTGGCGCTTGGATTCAGTGAGCGCGTCGAGCTAGGGAGGGAGAATGTCTGCAAGCGCCTCAACGACCTAGTCGTATGTGCACCGGGAAGATCGCGTGGCCATAGACGGTACACTTCTTTCTGTTGGGGAGACGGTACGACCCCCTCCCATTGCACAGAGACAGTCATGGACTTCATCCGTTTGATTGGGGAGATGAACGAGGCTGACAAGGTGAATGGGGAGGCCCAAATGATGTGCTTTGACGCATTCCATTTGCGTGAACCGAGTAAGAGTGTCGATTTTGGTCCGTACGTCACGCACGTCTACCCTGAACGCGATGAGACAGGGGCACACTAGGGCAGGTAAGGTGGTAGATGGTATTAGGTGACGAGTGGGTCATGTTGATAAACTCGCTGTGAGAGCTGCTGCCGTCACGTCGAGGAAATGTCAACCAACTCTGTACACTACGATGCCCGATAGGTGTCAACCAGCTCATGAGCACGGGACCGGGTGTCGAGTCGGCGTCTCTGTCGAGCTGGTCGAGAAGCTCGACACGGTGAGGTTTTTCATCCTCGCCAGCTACACTCGTGTGTGTAACGCCTCCGCACATATACCAATCTCCGCGTGCAGCGGGTGCCTCTGCCATCCCAAGGGCGAATCTGAATTTGTCCATCAAGAGACAAAGGCCGCGGCGCGACCAAATATGCCGGCCCATCTACACGCGCAGCAACGTCGTCTTGTTGGAAACGTGAAGCAGCAGTGACTTGTGCGGAGAGGAGGGCTGAGAATTTCATGCACGAAATATCAATGTGCAATTCTAGTCGAGTGCAAACAACTACAGCACCTTAGCCTTTTCACCGTCCGAGGCTTGTACCCAATCGCTAAACACTCGGCCGCAGCACCTGACGAGTCTGATTGAACACCTGTACGTGGCCGTTTGCCTTTTACTACGTTACTGCCCTCGAGGTGTGGGTGACCGATTACTGTAATGCAAAGACCTGTGGCTCTATGGAGCATGAAAGGGTCGATGCATTATCGACGATGTATGTGGATCATAGAAACATTTTAAGCATTCCTCGACGACCAAAATTAATCACGCGAGGCTATTCATCGCGGGCCTGGCCAGCCGTCGCTGTTCCGGGGTCACAGGTCCAATACCCAACATCATATATGGGCCTTATCACTTCGCAACGTGAATTGTATATCCACGCAGGTGCCATCGAAGGGCTCGTGAATCGACAGCATCCAGTTCGTTGGGGGCAAACGCACCTTTGCCACCATTATTATGTTAGATTGGAGAATATGAAGAGGTGTAGCAGTCTCAATGGTGCTCAGGGCCTCCCGAGACCAAAGTGGCCCCTGATCAGGCACTTCATACCTCCTTATCGCTAGCGCCGGTGGCACAGTGTCTGCAGCGTAACTTCCTTGCGAAGAAGCATTCGATGTACCTACACGGACGCGCCGCGGGTGTGCCCGCGAGCTTCTTGCAGGAAGAGAAAGCAATGGCCCAGCAAGTTAATGCTCTAACTACTGAGCAACTGGACTGACAATGGGTGAGAAATCATCAGCTCAACACTTCTTCTATCCTCATCATACGAGTCAACACTGTCTCGAATATCCCATTAGCAGAAATATTTTGAAAGGGAGCAATTGCGCCAACTTCTACACCACGAATACGACGACGTGTTACAATGATGCGAATGTCATAGAAACACTCCGCAGAAGGCGCGATAGATGACTATGGGGCGAAGGTAGCACCATTTCAGTAATCTTTGACCTGTTTCCAGTGGCAAGGGGTCGTTCGGCGCTGTGTACTGCATGAGGTCGATAGACAGGATCAGGCTATCTCCAGCGTTTGCTCAGTGCATGTAAAATTGGTGCAGTAGTCAAAAGGTATTCTCACCGTGTCTAGCTTGTAGAAGCGGCTGCCAACCTAACTCCTACACAGAGGGTCGATACAGCTCAGTGGTGACTCGTGGGCTTTGCAGAACCAGGCCGGTAGGTATTACGAATTCGTGTTTTCAGGCGATGCAGAGTGCTCCAAATGGGGAATATAATTGGACAGAAAAAGAGGGAAAACAGGTGGCGAGTATATGTAGAGAGATGGGCTGACGGGGCCATGACATGCAATACCCCCAAGAGATGAAGCGAGGGGTTGTTTGGTTTCACCGGTTGAGACAATCGACGGAAGGGACACGAGTGTGTGAGAAGGGGTAAATAAGGTGACATGGCCTTGGGAGTGTTTATAAACCATTCCCCAGTCGATCGAATGGATGCACAAAGAGCGCCAGTGCCTCATTTCACGCTAAAACCGAAGTCCGCCCTGTATTGGAAGCAGTGTCCTCTCCACTTATAAACAAAGCGGTGCAAATATTGGAACAAAATTCTGTTCTTGTATGGTGTACCGACGCGCTCCTAGTAAGGACGAATACGCCTTGGATATAATGAATCCGTACTTTCGGCAATTTCCCCTCCCGATTTCTTATGTGGTTCACTTATCGTGTACTTTATAAGACGACTCATCCTAGAACGTAATCGGAAACAGGGCGTTTTAATATCCTTCTCTTGGTGCTGAGGTGCACACGAGTCGAAGTGGGCTAGCAACGTTCGACTCATCTGGTAACTGCGATGTTAGAGATAGATGCAGTGGTGGGTCGAGGCCGAGAATACTCTCCGATACTTTGGTGGCCAGATCGAGGATCCTCGCAAACTATTACTTAATATTCTTAGTCAATTGTACAGTTCCTTCAAATCTATTATATTGAAAGAGACAGAAATACAATTGTGCAAGGTGGACAGAGGAGACGGACGAGGGTTTAGGTTATTCTTGACCAAATGAATGAGACCCGTGGCACATATAAAGAACCATAGCCTGATTACATACTATGGACATAGTATCTGAGAATCCTTCCATGGCACTTTCACTGCAAGCAGGTCAAACTGAGCTCTCAAGCAACCAAGAAGACTATCCTGCAGTTGTGAACCAGTCAACAGAATCACTGCTGATTATGATATAGAAAGGTCCACCTGAGTACTCCATGCATTCACACCATTTACACTGGCTGGACTAATTCAACTGAGGCAAACTGGGTGTGGTTATGATGACTTGGTGGCCAGTGAGGGTAGCAATGGGCAGTGACTGCCTGCTGTTTGAAGTTGCCTGACCTGATCTCCATGTACTCTGTCATTATGCATGCATCTCACAATACCATCTCAATCCATATTTGAATACATTTTCAATAGAATATCTGACAAGGTGTTGACTTGTAAGATGATAGAAGGAGAAGCTCATAAACACCTCAGTGACATGTATAGTGTTTCTTTGCAGTGATGGACCAGGGAAGTTTGACTGTTGTACCTGTGCTGCCAGCTAGTTCAAATTGAGGTGGATGTAAGAAACCACAGGGAACCTTCAAATTTCGCACCACATACTGTGTTGGTGATGTAGTATAACCTCCAAGTCCTGCTATACTCACGGAGAGGACCTGCCATGATGTTTGAGACCTTCTTCTCTTGTCAACCCTACAAGTCAATGCTTTCTGAGATATTTCATTGGGAAAATATCCTGCAGAAGGGCAATGATATCCTCCTTCACATCATGGGTACTGCAGTATCCCATGACCTGCAAATGTTGAACAGATCTTCTATGATAGATGGTGGTGGCATGGGAGTGCGGCATTTCCATAGTGGGCATAGGTTTGTACTTAGTGACTGGTGGTTTTTTACACATTGTGGGCCACTAAAGGTGGAGAGGACACATCTGTATCGCTCTCCTGAGCAGTTTAATGTCTTGCTCAGGACAAATGCTGGTTCCTTACTGTTGGTGGAATGTAGAACACACTTCCTTCAGTCAAGTTAGTGTAAGATCTTGCTAAGGTCCCGTTATCCATGTCTCCATGTACTACTTTTATGCACAGGGGCTAAAAGTACACCTAGCCACTGATTTATCCAGTACCAACTAAGGACACTAAGACCTTAGCCCAAATTTCCAACCTAAGGGCTCTCTTGATGTGCTGGTCTGTATTGTATAAAGTAAACCCCAGTGGTCTAGCTAGTACTATAATCATGTCTTCTGAGAACAGGTCACACACTCAACACCAGCGCATCAAAGCGTCCAAAAGGTCAAGACACTACACAAATGACACTACCAAAGTTTAGATAGCCAACCATCTGGATTAGCTAACCATCTAAATATGAAAGGGATAACCCCCCACCAATGTGCTGTAGCTTCTCAACCTAATAACAATTCCCAATGATGGTCAAAGACCCTTTGGCAAATTGTCTAGATTGATGGCACAGTAGGCATATATGGTAGGGAATGGTCCAGAAATCGCTCCTTCTCCTGAGTGCTGAGGTTGGGGCAGTCTACCCTGCAAGTGGTGAGGCTGAGGGTCAGGTTAACCCTATCAAACACGGCAATCCCAGGGCAACTGCTTTCAGCATCCTCCACACAATAGGAAAAGCGTACAGAGAACCTACCAAAAGTGCTTGGTTTTACGTATCAATACTTGCAGGTAACCAGGGTAGGCCTCAATGTGAATAGGTATTGAAATTTATGAAGGATTTAAGTAAGGTAGTAGGTCATTCTAGGGTTTTGGGGGAGTAAAGATAAAGTGAGGTTTCTGTCTCTCTTCGGGTCTATATAGCAGACTGTCTGCTGACTAATCATATACAATTACTAATACATGAGTAAACCTTACTTCATGAGTGTACCTATTTCATGATGGAGCATTAAATACAGAAGGGGGGAGAGTGACAAGATGTCACTGTGCATTACTAAGAGGGTGGCTAAGATAATAGAATATCACAAGAGTGGCATGCTTCCTTGACAGGAGCTGGAGAGAATGACAAGAACTTACCCATGGATAAGGTGAGAAGCATTACTAATGGCAAGAGCTCTGTCAGGAGCTCAAGAGTGTGTACACTTCTTGACAAGAGCATAGGAGAATGTCAGTCAGCTGAGTGGATGATAACACCATTCTACCAGATCGCTGGATCTCCACATCTCCTTATAGTAATACTCCCCCCTTTACCATATTGCCGGGCCTCCATGTCTCTATAAGGGCTTATTAGATTTGTCCCAGATTCCTGGGTCTCCTTGCCTTCATTTGGTAATCAATTGCAGTACCAGTAATGGACATGTCAGGGGCTGGTCTCCAAGATGGCCAAAAGGCTAGTTTTTGACGACGACAGAGCAATAGAGACTCCGAGAGGCTGCGAATTCTGATCTATATGACTACATGGGCCATATGGCAATCTAGAAACAAAAACGCTAGAAGTGACCAAACGTCTCCCCGATCGATCGAAACAAAAGAAATACTGAAAGACCTAATATCAGGCCTCATCAGAAACAGCTGGATCGAAACACGCTTCATGGAAGACAAGAAGAAACTGACCCGCCAACGAGAACTCAGATAGAACCCACTGCGGCGATAAATGTGTTCGCCGATTTCGACGCCGAACCATACCCAAAAGTATATTTCTCATAACAAGATGTGGCCGGGAACACCGGCAGGGGGGTTAGGGGGTGAGTCAGGCGGCAGACTGTCCAACGGGCGTGAAGGCCCACCGGAAAGCCGTGCTGGAGTCCCTCACAACGTGCATGACGCATTCCCTCCTCTTCCGCCAACCAAAAAAAAAAAAAAGATGGCCAAAAAGCACTGACCCCTAAAAATCCCTTCTCCAGCACTTCACATAAAATCTAAAAAAATTCCCATGTTACAAAATTCTCAGGAAAGAATTATCACATCACATTCATTACTGCTGCGTACACAACTATCATCCATGGCAGTCACTGCTTGACTTTGACTTGCATGAAGTGTCGAGTGATAGAGGTTTAATGGGTGGCCAGTGAGTACTGGTGCAGGGTAACGGAATGCGAACTATTCCATCCTGCACAATAACTTCGTGCGTGCGGGTAATTCCATTCCAGTGATATATCTCTATATGCATACTTTTTCGCCATATCAGTGCCCTCAAACTCTGAGTCGAGCGGATGAGCAGACAAGAGCATGTTGGCAGATAAAGTCCTCGATCCGTAGGACGCGCCGTATATTTCGGCACGGTTCAGGGCCAGACGCGGGTCATTCAAATAGGCCCGGTATCCAGATTGTACCCTGGTCGGTGAAGAGGGGAGTAGTTGTCTATGTCATTCGAAGTACCACGACTTAAGACCATGAGTACATTTGAGAGGCATCAATTTCACACAACAAATATTCCTGGGACTGGAGGAGTGGGCAGATCGATGCATATCAACCACGAAATTACGTCGTCTGCTTGAATACATGTTTTATTACCCCAATTAGAGTCACGGTGTAGAATCTCAACGTGTTCCTGTTGGACGAGCCGCTTGAGATGTCAGACCCATCTTTCATGCATGGTATTCAATGTATTTAGATATGGAGGGAGAAGAGGCATCAAGTATATCATACTAGAAATTGGCGATCTGGTTTACACGCCATAATGTACTTGAAATCCCCTTCCAAGTTTCAACATGGCGGCTTCGTCTACATTGCCTCCCAAATCAATGAGCCACGCCCCGAAAGCCATCAGAATACCATCCACTGCACCCGAATCAAGTTACCATGCTGATTATCCTGCCATTACCATTTCAGGACAATCGCGAGGCTGATTAAACTAGATATGCCAGTCTAACCAGCACGTAATGAGCGAAGGGAATAATCCTCAATATCTGGATCGTACGCTCCTGAGGTTATTTCGGTCTGGTTTCGCCTAGGTTTCAACCAGCAAAGACGGTGTGATATGAAGGAAGCACTACCAATATGCGGATGGACCGCGAATCGAGGGGGGAGCACCGCCCAGAAACATTGAGCCCGTCACAGGAAGCTTGTTGAATATATCCTCGATGGCCGATAACGGCAGCATAGGCTCTCTGCCAGAAATGGAAGGAGGGTTTGAGTCGATCAAGCCACAGTGCGGCACCTCTCGTCGCGGGTGTACATACGTAATAGCTCCATAATAATTTAGGTGAGTGCGTAGTGGGATCACCCCTTCACAACCGCACTCGGGCTCTACCGTGCGTTTAATACCGAGAGTCATCTGCCGGTTTTGTGGATTAGGCAAATCATGTTGACTGGTGTTTTGCCGCACGGCGGAGGCAGTGATGACCCTTGGTACAGGCACACTGCTAGTCGGACAATCGACCACCACCCCTTCATACTTAGATTCGCTTTTTCTGTTCGCTTGTGCGACGTGTGTGGCCTTTTACCACCCTTGCTATGTACATGGAGCGCAGCGAGCGAGGGGCGAAGATCCTTACGGTTCTTCCGCCCGCCCACCGCTACGCTAGGTATGTTACACTTCATGTATAGATCACCACGGTTCTTCCGCCCGCTCACTCGCTACGCTAGCTCAACAAATCAACACTGTCGAGTGCGGTATGCCGGTCCGACCCACCTGCTCCTGCTCAAGCTTCAGCTCGGTACGTTTCGCACGCGGGAGGGGCGTGGTGAGTTATCGCAAACTCATCTAAGCTGGGATGTACATCGCGGGCTGGATCACGTGGCGTATTGCCATTATAGGTCTGTCCCGTGGCCAAGTGACAGTCATTCGGCGCTCCGTGGAAGCGTGAAATTGAAGTGGGATACGTAATTGTTTTGCAAACGAACCCAGTCATACTCGCTGGTCTGTCAGCATTACCTCCGGACGTGCACCCCCTACGCCAAACAACGAACCTGAACCAGGCGTCGACAGCGAGGCCACCGGAAAGATGAAGGCAGATTGTCGGACGCAATATCACCAGGCATGAACCGTGGCGTAGTGTTTCAGGCCATCCGAGATAAGGGTTTGGTGCGCCCAATATAGCTATCCATCTGAAATTTCAGTCGTTGCTGAGCGGCGTTGACCAGGTTAAGCATGCGGGAGTTTCTCCAGGATTATACATCCCGATTATGCAAGCCTACGTCGCAGAGTTATGCTCAATTAATATCGACCCAAACGGGTGTTTGTAGTCTCCGCTGTTTGGATTTGAAAATAGCACTCCATCTGTCAATGACACTTCACTGTCAATGCTATTCGAATGTGATATTGTTAGTAGCGGGAGTCTGGCTGGATCTTATCATATCGCACGTACGTCTATAATATAAGGGGGACGACGATAGTGTCCTCGGACGCAGCATATCATCCAGAGACGTACCGTAGGTCCTAGTGACCTTCAGTGTTCCTCAACTGATGGATAAATCACCCTATCCCACCTACACACCCGAGACCTATGTTGATATACCAGACTGGCACGACGGGGCATCAAACGAGAGTGGAGGTAGTGTTCTATCCGACAGCCAACTCTACACCGCATACAATGGTTCCACCCGGAAGATGAGTTACCATCAGGATGACGAGAACAAACCTTCACATCGGGGAAACGGGCCGGTTCCAGAAAAGAATAATAATCCGATTGTAAGTGGTTATTTTTCATTGGTTGCGATGTTCCGATCCGTTCTGTACCGAACAACGAGCTATGCGCCAGTGCCTGCCAGCTGATACGATGAAGGTTATAAGCCTCCACCACCCTTGGATATTCACAGCACTTCTCGAAGTTCACCTGTCACTAACACGCGATCTGCCTCTTGTTAGGATATGAGAGTGGCTCCGACGAACCTCGCCGGTCCCCTCGTAGTGCCAGAAAACGAGGAGATACGGAGACGTGAAATCGAAATCGACAAATTGAAAACCGTGATTCAAGCACTGGAATCCCAGCGGCCTCAGAGGGACTTTGGCGCGCAAGATAGTGTGTGTCCGATACTGGACGAGCACTGCGCGTGTTCTCTCTTGGGCCCCATTGGCCGTCTCCCTGCCGAAATACTTGCAGAGATTTTCCTCGTCGCAACCATTGTCTATAAGTGCTCGGCTTTACGACTAATGCGCGTCTGTCGGTCTTGGCGATCGGTCCTTTTGACCACATCGCGCATCTGGTCCACGATTATAGTGCGTACCCAGACTAAAGCGGATTTTCTAGAATTCTTGTTGGAGAGAACGAGAAGGGTCACATTGGATGTCGAAATCGATACCGATTCGGACTCTATATCTGATCCAGGCCGGTCATTCACCTCGCTCGCCATGGTCTCTGAGACCTCAGCACGGTGGAGGAATTTAACCATTCACTCATTTCCGAAGGAAACCGATTTGATAAATCCATGGGTTCTCGGAACCGGGCTTCCATTCGAAGGGCCTATGGATGCCTTGGAGAGTCTTCGGATTACTGGGCCATGTGAAATGAGCACTGCCCTCAGCAAGCTTATCGATCTTGTTCGATGCAGCAAAGGCTCACAATTCACAACTCTCGAGCTTTCTACATGTGATGCGCTGTATCATTTTGCTGAACCCCCCTCTTCACACTTCCGATATCTGCGATCATTCAAAGTCGATCTTGCAGAGATGAAGGATGCACTCGACATCCTCCCACAGTTCGAGCGACTCGAACATCTCTATGCGCACCGTCTCCAGCTACCCTTGTATTCTGAGACAACCCACCTTCCCCTACTCCGCACCCTCAAACGCCTCTTTCTCAAGTGCACATCTGTTCAGTGGATGCAGGGCCGAAGCTTCTCTAAACTGATCGAGTGTACCATTATATGGCCTCACTTTCCCGAGGCACTGCTCAGCAGAGGTCCTGTTAATCTTCCTGTCTGCACCGAGTTCACATATGACGACCACTTGCTTCAGCCGCTTACAGCTTTCAACCTTCCCTCAGTCGACAAACTCGTAATTCGAAATGAGGCATGGAATCGGCCAAGGGGCAGCCAACAGCTCGGCTTCATCTGGGGCCCGAACATCCATGTCCCAGTAGGGAAATTCCTGAGCCCGAGGGTCCTGCACCTAGACACACAGTGCTACGACCAGCATCTCATTAGCGCCCTGAAAATGCTTCCTGAGGTGGAAGAACTCGTTCTTGGACTTGTTCGACCAGACGCATTGGGCAAGAAATTTCTCTTGTCCATGCTAGCCAAGAAAGGGCGGGAGGGCTCTACGAGTGCCAATACTATAGGGCATGAAGGTCTTTCTGTGACTCGTGGCAGCCAGGCTTGGATCGCAACCCTCTGTCCACACTTAAAGGTCTTGGGCCTCAAATATCGTAGGTGGTTGCGAGATCACGAGGCGGATGAAATAAGCCCCATCCTTCGGAGAGTTGTCGAAACGAGGGCGAAGAGTGCCACTCCACTGCAAAGCTTCAGATTCTGGCCAACGAAAGATACGGCAGATGAAGATGCCAAAGAATTGGTGCATGGGTGACTTTTCTCAGAATTGGGGCGTGCTAGTAACGCAAAATTTCGTATTGTTTCTCTGTACATGCTCAAAACACGTAGGTATTGGTACTCTGTCCTGTGGATAGAATGCGACATCACACTTCCAGTCTATACTTCGGTGAAATATGGTCATGCTTATTTCAAGGGTTTGACGTGAATATGGCAAAATTCCGGATTCATATCATAGAGGAATATATCCTAGGAGCACTGAGCCGAGGCATAAATACTAGTGGTAACTCTTCTCTAATGAGCGTATCTTTCTGGAGGACCAGGTTGCGCCCTAACCACACTAACCCGAAATAGTGGCACAAAAGAAAGAGCTGCGTAGCTAATGTATAGACATTTGCACTAACCCTTTTTTGCTAGAAATAACTGCAATGGGTTGATGGTATGCGCACTTTCGTGAGTATTTTCTTATCTACCTGGGTCATCCCGAGATTCCAGAATAAGTTAATGCACATGTCATGTCATCACTGTGCAGGGGGAGAAAGGATTTTGATAAGAGCTGAGACGCGGATCATCTATTTTGAGGCACGTGAGCGCCTGATTATTTGCAATTGGCTTAAGATGTGGTTGCCGTTGGTCATTATTATGCTTACCTAGCGAAGTCCTTCTGAACAGTGGAACGGTGACCGGAAGTGCGCGCATGATCAGAGCGTTTGCTTTCGCCGCTACATTGGCCACCTCCTGTAGCGCCAGGTATGGACAAAACCGTCAATTACAGTGGGGAGTATACGAAATGTGAAGAAAAGACATACTCTTGACGGATCGATTTGATTTGTGCCAAGTGGGTTGAGGTAGGAGGCTCTAATTCATGCTTAGATTAGGCTTCCGTCGTTCAAACCAGAATGCTCCGATAGTGCCCCCAATATGTGCGGGTTGGCACGTGAAGGGTCCTTATCGTAATGGATCTTCCGGCCGGCACCAGCCATGCCATCACTCTTACAGCATTCTCCGGATCACATTCAAGGAACTGACAATCTCGCACATCAGAGGACTTCATGCACCCGCGATGGACGCATTGCCCGCGATAGTCTAAAAGCGGTTTCGTGATAATTAATTTTGACTGCGATCGGGGACCCACTCCCCAAGTGCCCCGCGGTTGTGGTCCGACATGGGCCTTGCCAGCCAGGCCACCCAATAATTATATGCAAACCGATATGAATTTTCCTCATTGAGAGACAGTCAGGGATAAATACGACCCTGTGTGACTCAGGACATGTGAGCAAAAACGTCGACCCTGACCGCATCGTGTCAGCAGAACGCGCGCCAGCATGCCATAATGCATGACCTCTCACCATTCAGGAATCACACCTGATCGAATGTTTAAGCGCACTTGAATCTCTGTCTTGCATTTGTAATTCTTGGTGACGCTGGGCACGCCATCAAATATTACCAGCAATCCGGTATTAATATTATATCCAGGCACCGGAGCGCGTACCCGAACAGCTAGAACTTCCAATCTCTGAAAGGTTATCAGACTACTCAATGTAGGTTCTCGGTCAATACGTCAGGTGCCACAGGCATTTGTTGGGAACCGACACCATCGCTAATTTGGTTCTCGCGTGCGGCGCAGGAGAGGATATCACTATCACGATTGATTTCAACTTCTCCACCGCGCTTACTCTTGTCGGCTCTTTGTGTCGAGCGCAGTCATTTACAGGGGGGTGACATTCTGCGACCTTGCCAGAGTTTCAAAGAAGAACCTAAGGGCTCTTGTTGCATCCCAATGTAACGTATATGACTCTCTCAGAAATCAAAGAGCAGGTCGAACGCTGAGTGGGAATAGCCCTTTGACTTTGGAAGGAAGAGCAAAACTACCTACCGTGCGTATCTCGACTCTTACTTCGTTTCTATGCCACATTGTATTCCACCTCTACCAGAGAACCCGCTCCAGATCCCACAATGTGTTGGCTACTGTGATTCTGCCACAACGGTGGGCGTGCGCGTGGTTTGTTTGTTTATGACCGTGTCATTTATTTGTATGTCTCGCGTTATTCACATGCCGTTCGTCATGTATTTATTCTGTATTTCTTCTTGTTACGGTTCACAGAGCAGCCCCCTCGCCGCTCTCGACTGACACGGTAAATCAACCACTCTACGTGAGTGGGACCGTAACAATTTCTCATGCAGCTGATTTTATCACTGGCAAATTACCTACTCACGGGCTACTGTAGTGTGATAACATTCGCGAATTACACAGGCTAGCATGACTCGAAGTCCACAGATTGAGTGGCGAAGTTGTTCTGAGCACTCCCATTCCGATTGGCAGCGCTCATGGCTTACGGCTCTCTGGATACGCACCAACGGGTAGTTTTCAATCAACTGATGTCGGTGAAACGGATTGCGCCACTGATGGTCTTCCACTCTCTTCGTGTCTCACGTGCGCCATATTACGACACACGATAGGTCTTGTTTCCTGGAATTCGGTGAGATATCTGATATACGCATTTTTTGTTCTGCCTCGAACCGAATCCTAAACGCAATGACTCCTGTCTCCATCCCGATTGCGGGCTTGTGCCTTGAGACGGTGGTCATGTCAGTCAAATGTTCTACGAACTCATGCCAAATCTCGAATATAAGCACTTAAGAGCATGAGTACGTATACCCCGATCACAATTATTCGATCAATGGTTTAATTTAGATGGCAGAGAAGAAGTACACGCTAGGAACGCGTGCATATAGAATCGATTTCTTGTTGATTCACATCTAGGATGTATAATACGCCACCAACAGATAGCCTTGAGCTATTTGACACCTAGAGGCTTGAAACGCGGCAACTTGATATCAATAGCGAGCGTGGGGCACTGAGCAAGAAGGAATGGTATGTCTGCTTACAATAAGGAGACCCATAGCCGTAAATAATGCAGAAGAAACGCTCGAGGCAGCACCCGGGTCGTCTGAATGGCTAAGTGTAGAGAGATAGATCCAGTGACTCCCAGGCGCAATCGCGTGGACAGAAAGCATTGCCCGCCTTAGCTTCGACAACACCCTGTCTCCAGTTGGATACCCTGATTAGAACAGGAAGTATTGAAGTAAGACGGGTATTGCGAACGGTCGCGCTTATTTCATTGGGGCCATTTAGGCTTCCTTGGAGCAGAATTACCTACGAAATACTGGAACAAAGGCTTCTCACCAGAATTAGGCCCACGTTACGAGGGCGTACTAGGCCCAAATTGGCGGTCTGACCTGATTTATATATGGGATTGGGCTCCTCGTTCAGCTTGGACGTGGTGAAGAGGACACTCCAACAAGACTGTCTGGTTCACAAGGTACACGGCTACCAGTTGGGGCTAGGCTGAAGCCGCAACCTGTTTTCGCCTGTGGCGAAGTCAGCGATTGATCGGCGGCCGAGCAAGGCTTACCTTTCACTTCTTCGGGATTGGCTGCCACGCTGAACACGCTGCAGTAAAGTGATGCCTCCCAAGGAACCCACGAAACATCAGTTATCGGCACGCCTCCAATTCCAGTCCCAGACACCTGCATTCCTCCGCGCGTTTCAAAACCGCATCTCTGGTCGACGTGACGACGAAGACGAGGACGCGCCGCAGGTCGAAGGAGAGTACTATGATAGTGGAAAAGGCGAGGGTGCCGTTGACGAGTTCGGAAGGAGTGTGGACCGCCCCTTGCTCGATGAGTTTGGCCGCGAAG
>Ga0307515_10014393_pt1 | contig 14671 bp, 23 predicted proteins | sample 17_EM_MG_FD_194513 | JGI IMG/M metagenome (GOLD analysis project Ga0307515, IMG submission 194513) | Populus trichocarpa ectomycorrhiza microbial communities from riparian zone in the Pacific Northwest, United States - 17_EM | ecosystem: Host-associated > Plants > Roots > Unclassified | place... | reverse complement strand
GCGCGGGGCACGTCCCCTCTCCCCGTTCTTCACGGGGGTCCGAAGGACGGGTCGAGACGAGTGGCTCGACCCCGGTAAGGCTAGGGTGAGGGGCAGATCACACGGCACACCGTTGGAGAAGCAGCAATCCGCACGACCCGAACCGCAGGGGGTCCAACCTCGATTTCCGGGGTTATGCGCTAAATTTTGGACGAGTTTCGCAATGCGCTCGGGTGGAAGGCCGAGCAATGAGGCCGGGACGTATCCCCGTCGCCTCGCAAATCACAGTCCCATTTATATACTCATATGGTTATGAGTCAAGCGGCTTGGTGATCTTTTTCCACAGAAAAAGTTATGTTTCCGGTGATATCGAGTTGGGAAATCAGTTTCTGCAGGCGCGGATCTTTCCTGGCCTTCTTGCGGGCGTCCTGCCGGGCTCGGAGAGACTGCCGGTCGAAGATCACCTCTGCTTCCGCTTCGGCGGTCCTGACCCTCAGAATATCGAGCAGGTCGATCGGATAGGGATTTCCGCTGACGTCCCTGACGATCTCCTGAACGCCGGATGTTTCCGCAAGCAGGCGCCAGTCATGCGGATCGTGGACGAAGACGTAGCCGACCATCAGCGCGAAGCGCCGCGGCTTCCACAGGTCGGTGTGGCGCCGATCGCGCACCAGCCGCTTTTCCGCCGGCATGTAGTGGGTGAAGCCGTTATTCGAAAGCGCCCTCTCCACGGCCGAAACATCAGGGTTGAGGCTTGCGACGATGCGGTAGCCCTTGGCGCTGCGGGTCCTTTCCACGGCATATTCCCGCTCGGGCTTTTGAGCGCCTGGAACGGTGCGAATTGCAAACCAGCTTGATGCCGCCATGGCGATCCCTTCCTTGTTGCCTGTCGTCATGAAATCCATCCCTCACGGATCGCCTTTGCCACGAGCCCCGCGGCATTGCCGCTGTTGGCCGCCCTGATCGCCCGCTGGATGTCGTTGTTCACCATGTTGATCGTCAGCCGCAGGTGATCGGCGGCCGTCTTTGCCGGGATGCCCGACGAGAGCTCTTCGACCACCTTGATCTGGCGTGGTGTCAGCGGGCAGTTCATCGCCGCGCTCCGGCAAGGGCCGCGCGCTTTTCAGCGTTTTCGCGCTGCCGGCGCATCATCTCCAGGGCGCCGGCCGGAATGAAGCCGTCGCGCTCCCGATCGATCCTGCTCGCGACCTGCCATTCCGGCATGCCGAGACGCTCGGCGATCTCGAGCGTGTCGAAACCGCGGCGGAACAATTGAAGCGGCGTTTCCATGCTCATTCGGCGGCCTCCTGCTCTTCGTGGCGTGCAGCACCTGTCATCGACGCGGCGGTCTTGCCGCGCAGGGCGCGCTGTTTTTTGGTGATCCCTGGGGTGATCCGGGGGGTGATTTCGGGGGCGTCCCCGATCTCCTGGATGCTCGACCAGTATTGCCGCTGCTCCGGGGTCATCTCGTCCGGCGGGGCTGGATGCGGCAGCCTGGATTCGGCATGCGCCGCCTTGAACGCGGCATGCAGGGCGCGGATGCGCGCCATCTCCTCGTCGCTCGTCCTTTGCCGCGGCGTGGCGGCGGCAGCGATTGCCTGCTCCCGCTCGCGCAGCCGGATCAGATCATCGCGGATCGCCTTGGTTTCGAGACGGGCAATCGCCGCCAGCATGGCGGGAAGCGGCAGGAAGTCGTGCCTGACATCGGGATATTCGCCGCGCTTCAGCCTGGTGACGGCGAGCGCCAGGCCGCAGGCGGGAACACCGGCGAGCGCCATCGTGTACTCCCGGATGAAATCGGCCGGCGCGATGGTCTTCGGCACCATCATGCCGCCGGATTTGAGCCGATCGAGGCATTCGGCGACGAAGTCCGGCCGGGCCGGCGCGAGCCTGTCAGTGAGCGCGCCAATTTGCTGCTTCAAGGTCGAGAGTGTTGCCGGTAAATTCGTCATCGTGTTTTCGTCCTAGCGCCTTGTCCAATTCCCGCTGCACGTCGTCCTGGTGCTGCATGAATTCGCTTTTCGGCCTTGGCGGCGGGGCGCCGGAATGGCGGGATTTCGGGGCGTTGCGCATCCAGTTGCGCCAGGTCGCCTCCCAGTCGAGCTTGACGGCGTCCCGGCCGGCTTTGGAGCGCCAGAAGTCGGCGAACTTGTCGGCCTCGCGGCGGATGGTCGCTTCGCCATAGCCCTGGTCGAGCGCCCAGCGCCCCCAGCCGGCCGGCAGAGCCCAATCGCCGGAAAGACGCGTCCCGCGGTTTTTTTCGGAGCGAAGCGAGGTGGGACCCCGATTTTTTTCCGAACGAAGCGAGGTGGGACCCCGGTTTTTTTCCGAGCGAAGCGAGGTGGGAGGAGAGTTAATTTCTTTAGGGGGTGTGGGGGACTTTTCTTTATCAGAGAGGGGGGCGGCGTTATCCGTAACGCCGGTGACGTTATTCTCCGTTACGCGTGACGCTTTGGCCCGCTGGCGGAATCGCGCCTGGCGCTCGGCATTGGTCGATCGCGTCATCGATGCCTTGACGACGGCAGCGATCTGCTCGGCGGTGCAGCCGCTCGCCACCATCGCATCGAGGATCTCGGCCTTGACGGTCATGCCGCCATCCCTTCGCGCGCTGCCTTGCCCTTGCCCTTGCCCTCGCCATTGCGGGGCGCAGGGGCGTTCGGCAGTGCTTTCCTGTTCAAATCGACCGTCGACATTGCTGATTTCTCCGATGTCCCCTCGGACATGTCCGAAACTCCCGTGTTTCCCGGGAAGCACTTGCTTTCCCGGGAAAAGTTGCTGGCGTCGTCCCGGGAGGAAGACGACGCCAGCGCCCGGCAGACTCGATCAGGGAGGAGTGAGAGTGCTGTCGGGGATGGTGATGCCGCGATCGGCAGCGCGACCGGGATCGGGACGGCAAGCGGCCGCCTCTTCCCGCGAGCCGGCGCCGCCGGACAGGAGGTATGGAGCGACGGCAAAGACCAGGCAGAAGAACATGGCGCCGACGATGAGGGCGATGAGAAGCGGGCCAAGGAAGATCATGCCGCGCTCTCCGCGACAGCGAACCAGTCCGAGAAGGTGACCACGCCGCCGGTGGCGTCATGGATCTTTTTCATCATGTCGCGAGATGGAAAGCGCCTGCCGTTCACGTATCTGTTGATCGTGGCCTGGGGGGCGCCGACGAGCCGGCCAAAGCCCTCGTGGGTCATCTCGTTGCTGTGAATGTAGGTTTCGAGCGTCATGCCATAACCATACCAAATTGGCATGATTGTGCAAGCTAAAATATACCATTTCGGTTTTTGTAATTCATTCCATCTCGGTATATTCTTGGAATATGAGCACGATCAAAGAGTTACGAGAGAAGAAAGGTTTGAGCCAGCAGCAACTCGCCGACCTGGCCGGCACGTCGCAACCGCAAATCAAGCGGCTGGAGACGGGCGAGCGCAAGCTGACCAAGGAGTGGGCCGAGCGGCTTGCGCCGCATCTCGATATCGCCGCCCCATCGCTGATGTTTGAAATGCCGGGCGGCGAAATGCCGGCGCCGGAATCGAATGTCGTTCATTTATTGGAGCTTCCCAACGCGGAAATTCGCGGTAAAGTGGAGGGCTTGGGCCGCAAGATACCCGTTTATGGGCAGGCGGTCGGTGGCATAGACGGCGAGTTCATTATGAATGGCAATATTTTGTACGAGGTCATGGCGCCTCCCACTCTTTCCCAGATTTCGGGAGCATATGCGGTTCAGGTTTCCGGCGATTCCATGTATCCACGCTATGAGGATGGCGAGATCTGCTTCGTCGATCCGAAGCGGCGCGTGCGCAAGGGCGATTACGTCATTGCCCAGATCCGCCTCGAAGAGCACGGGCCGCTGCTTGCCTATGTCAAGAAATTCGTTCGCCACAACGCCGCCGAACTCATTCTCGAGCAGTTCAATCCGGTGAAGGAATTGCGCTTTCCGGCCGACGCCGTCGCCTCCGTCCACTATATCGCGCTGGCCGGCGTCGCCTGACGGCGCATAAAACCGGCGCTGGCCTTACCCTCCCCTTCGAGTTGCATGACCGCCGGTTCACGACCGTTCTTTCACAACCGGCGCAGCTGCGGATATACGCCATCCCGGCAAAGCAAAACGGTGCGCCCGGCGCCATGAAAGAGCCGTGAAGAGGCCGCACATCGCTGGATCGGCATCCGCTGCCATATCTGCATGACCCGCCCTATCCAGCGCCGCTGAAGGCGCAGATAGCGCCTGATATCTTCAGGCGGATGCCTCTCCCCGGATCTCGGCGACTCGCCTGGAATGATGGCCTGGTGATACCGGCCTGGTTTTACCAGTCGTGAATTTTAATACCAATATGGTATTGACATGTCCGATACCAAACCGGTATCTTTCCTTTCATCGGCCGACGGAACGATCGCCCCGCGGGGCAAAAGACCGAAGGCTTGCCGGCACAGTTCCGATGGCCGGCTTCTCCTGGAGGATGATCGGTCATGCAGCATATTCGCAACATCGAGACCGCGCAGAGCCGGCGCGACGCCCGCTGGAATGCGGCCCGCACGGCAGACGACTGCAATCTCTACATGGCGATCGAGGCGCAGTCCCAGGGCCGTCTCGGCCATGCCTTTCTCGAAAACAACCGATGGCGCGGCCCGGGCTGGGTGCGCGGCGCAACCGCCGCGATCGAAGAGCGCTACCGCTACGCCCGGGAAATCATGGGCTGCGCCGATATCGACCAGTTTTATGCCTGAGGGAGGCGGATATGGCCATTCTGCATGAAATGACCCCGAAGCTCTCGGCCGTCATCCGCGATCGCTGCACCAGCATCGTCGAGCGCGCCGCCGTTTCATACTGGGGTCAGCACCATGGGAGCGACATCGGCTTTCACCTGCGTTCGATCGACCAGAATTTCCGCGACCTCGCCCGCGCCCTCGGCTACAGCCTCTGCGAGACCGAGCCGGCAGAAACAGCCGCCGACGCCGATCCGGGCAAGGAGGCGGCATGGTGACCAACCTCCAGGCCCGCCTCCACGACATCAACACCCGCCTCGAAGCAGAGCTTGCCAACCACGCCCGTCTTCACGCCGCCCTGGGAAAGGCGATCGTCCTCATCTCACTGGTGACGCTGTTCGGGGCGTTCTGTATTGCCGATGGATGGATGAGGCGGGACGATCTGCGCCATCAGGGGGCGCACGCCTATGTCGCCCGCTGACTGTGACGTCCGCGTCCTGAAGGCGAAGCAGGATATCGGAGGATATCGCGGCGCGGCTGTCCCGCCGGGAGCGTAGGCAACAGCTCTCAAACCGGCATGCCGATCCCACCTTTTATTCGTATCGACACAACTGGTCTTCAACGGCTTGCACCCTACATCAAGGACCAGATCCTCGGCCACGCCGCCGACAACGTGAGCCATCTCTATACCAATGTGCAACAGCCGTTGATCGAAGCCATCAACACGATGCCAGCTCCCCAGAGATGAACAACTTTTAGTGGTGGGACGATCCGACCTGTTGGTCCCGAAGGTTGGTCGGATCGAAAAAGATGATAACTAGCTGCGAGACGGCATGAGTTGGCACACGGAAACGCGCGTCAACTCATGCATATTGCTTCACCCGTTCCCAATTGTGATTGCTCTTGTTCTGCTCAAAGACGACCGCATCGTTAACCGGCGCGTCTTTTTCAATGAGTTTCTTGATGGTTTCAAGCCATGAGACTAGAATCTCTGTACCCTCTGGCTGAGCAACCTTAGACATCAGGAAAAGCATTCTGAACGCAACGTCTGCGGTCCCAGATAGAGTCACTTTTCCCTTCTCCCAGCGTGCAACAGTCTGGTCATCAACGCGCAGAACACTTGCAACCTCAGCTTGCGTCTTGTCCATTTGACTTCGGAGAAACCGTACCTCCTTGGCGGACAATAGCTTCTTGTTTGTAACAAGATTGAGGCCAATAGCCTTCCAAAGCTCGTCAACAGAATCAATGCTGACGTACTCTTCGCCATCTACCTCTTCAATGGTGTACCCATTCATGAGATAGACGTTTTCAAGACCCGACTCCTTATAGTGATAAGGCAACGCCGCCGGAGCATCGTCGCCACAATAAAAGATTTCTCGTCTCATAAGTCTTCCCATTCCACCGTTTTGATAAAGAGCCTTTCGTTGTTAATCACCACTGTGACCACGCCAACTTCCCTTTGACCCTTCATCTGTTTAGCCATCTTGGCCTTCCACTCACCAGGGCTTCTACCGGGCTCGATATCGCCCTTGATGAATCCTGTTCGGAGAACATCGAACATCATCTTGTCGGTGATGTCGCGCCAGTCCATACGACTCTCAGCATGAGATTCGTACAAACGCGCCCGCCATCGGACTTTCTTAGAGTCCCCCGCAAGCGCACGGATAGTTTTTTCAAGATCCGCAATTCGCGGTTTGAAAGACACCACCACAGGCAGTTTATTCGGTTCATCGTTTTTCATAACGCCTATCATATTGATAGGTTCCTTCCTGTCAATATGATAGGTATGTATTAATGGTCAATAAATAAAAGATTAAATATTTGTAAAGTGATCGCAACGGCAAACGTGCATCATTCACGCGTCAGAAAAATGGCATCAATTGCGCTAGCGCAATCAGTCATTCGAAGGGTCCGGACAAGCCCCTTAGAAAGGGTGAGGTCCGTGGTTCAATCCCACTCGGCAGCACCAGTTTTCCGGTCAGAACCTGACCTCACTTGGCGCGCCCTCGGCGAGACTAGCGACAAATGGGAAGCAGTATGCTGCTATCAGCGCAACTCGGAATGTCGGTTGCTTCGAGATAATAGGGCATGAACGGGGATAGCTGCCACTCTTCGATCAATTTTCCGGTCACCACCATGTCTTCACCTGGAATTGGTGCGTGAGGCCGCGACGTAACTCCATCGTATATGCCTTCGACATACTATCGATCAAAATTCTCTAGCTGGCGATAGGCATCGAGATCTATCGTCGTCCGTTCTCCCCCCAGCCGCCTGAGGGCAGCCCGCAAATATTCCCGCTGCAGTCTCGGGACGGCGTCAATGGAGAGACGAGCAAGGAAAGCGTCTTCGGCTGATATCTCTGCGCCGCGAGCAAGGGCAGGCATTGCCAGCGCCCCACTGAGAAAAGCAGCCTGGATCAGATTTCGACCTAAACCCATGTTGGACCCTCAGCTTGCGGAGCATGGCAGCGATGACAACATCGCCAGCGCCATGCGACTTATTTATGGCTTCTAAAAATTCCTCCTGGCGCAGCCTTCGCCTGTGCGCGTTGGTCGCAAAATGCCGACAGAGCAATGATGGCCTGCCTTGCCTGCGGCCTGAAATTACGAAATTGGATTGGCTGAAAGGGTCCTGTCTCACGCAGGCAGACATTTCGCCTCATCGGCAGCAACCGATTCACCATTGTTGGCCGCGAAAATCTCGCTAGAATATCCACTATCGCAGGGTCTCCCGGGAGGAACAGGGAGATGCTGCCTTACGTTTCTATCGAAAACCCTGGAGGAGCATCGATGGCAACTGAACGATGGAACAGCCCGGTCAAGGTCGGTTTCGAAGATGCCGATGCGCGAACGGTCAATGGTCCGTTCGATGCGTTGAAATGCCTGGCGGATCTCTGGCCGAGCGTGCGCGGGCTTCACTATCTCAAGGCCCGCAGCGCCTGCCGCGCCGCACTCGACGGACGCAAGAGCGTCGAGGAGGCCAGAGCCGAATTCCTGGCGGCGGCCGAGGAGGCGAAACTCAAACTGCATTAGGATTCTGGTAAGGATTTCCGGCCTGTTTCCGGCTTTTCGGCAAATAAGCGTGCCGAAACGATGCAATGCTTGATTTTCACTTAACCCTGCATCCAGCTCGTGCCGGGTTTTGGTGCAAAGGGCGTTGCGTCGGGCGCGCCCATCAATAGAAAGACAGCCAGCCATCATGATGATGGTCAGAGGCTCGTCTCCCTTAGCGGAAATGCGGGCGAGCCTCGTCCGAGCGGAAGGATGCCTCAGCAGGCCATACCGCCCTCATCCCCCACCTCGATATAGCCGACGCCGATGATCGTGCCATCAGCCGCGCGGATGAAGGACGGCAGATAATGCGGCTCGGCCGGCTTGCAGGCGGCGGTCTCGGTATAGTCGTTGAGAGCGATCTGGTCCTTCGGCAGCGCGGAATAATTCGTGCCGGTTTCCAGCGAGGCATAGGCGGAGCCGGCAAAGGCGCCGCAACCGATGATCAGGGTGGATGCCCAGAGGCGAAGAAGCGTCTGCATGATGGTCTCCCGGTTAGATCCGGGATTTCAACACGCGGGAGGGCATTTTGGTTCCCTTGTGGCGGAGACATGCAAGGATGGCTTTCGATAAGCGTCGCGCCAAGGGCTGCCCTCACCCTAACCTTACCGGGGTCGAGACACGTGGCGCGACCCGTCCTTCGGACCCCCGTAAAAACGGGGCGAGGGGACATGCCAAACGGGACGTCAATGGGGACGGAGAGGTGGCGGCATACCCCCTTCGCCCCGTCAGAACGGGGAGAAGGTGCCGGCAGGCGGATGAGGGGCAGGCGGCGATCTCCTCGGGCGGAGATTTTCTCCTGCTCGTGTCTCAAACGCCGCAGAGGTCCGTCAACAAACCGAGGTGTCCTCTCTCAAGGAGACACCTGTACGAAGCCTGCCATGGCCCCGCCGGAAATCGCCGTACCGCGCCTGCCGGCAAATTCACGCGCGGCGCTGCCGAGGCTCGAGAAACCTGTCTCCCCAGAGCTTCCTGGCCAAGCGCCAAATTACGTAAACATTTCCGGCGAATAGGTCCCATCGCCTTCAAGCGTCTTTGCGCGCTGCTGCAGCCAATAGAGATATTGGTGTATCGAGGTCGTTGCTTGACCGGCGTTACCAGCATGGAAGTCACGGGTCTCAGCTTCGCCGCTTTCGATAAGATTCGTGACGATGCCGATCTCGATCTGCACTCCATCAGCATCAAGTCCCGCAACGTCAGTGCGGATCATCTGATTGCTTTCGGATTTGGGGCTGTAAAGTTCGGGAGTTGCGGCAACCTGCGCATCGTGTTCTGCCTTTTGCTGCTGAGCGCGTGCCTCACCCGCGGCCATCTCGGCTTTCATCTGAGCTGTCGGCTGAACAATGGCCGACGCAGGAACATGCTTCCAATTTTTGAAGTCGGAGATTTTCAAGCCGGATTGGAACTTGATGAGGTCTGCGGGGCCGATTGGGCTCGACATTTTGGGTCCTTTCTGAATTCATCAATCGCAAGGTGTCCTCTCTCAAGGAGACCCCTTGTCCGAAGCCTGCCATGGTCCCGCTGGAAATCGCCGTGCCGCCTGCCAGCACAAGGAATTCACGCGCGGCGCTGCAGGGGCTCGGTAAACGCGTCTCCACAGAGCTTCCTGGCTAAGCGCCAGGTTGCGTAAACATTTCCGGCGAGTAGGTCCCATCGCCATCCAGCGCCTGCGCGCGCTGCTGCAGCCAATAGAGATATTGGTGTATCGAGGTCGTTGCTTGACCGGCGTTACCCGCATGGAAGTCACGGGTCTCAGCTTCACCGCTTTCGATAAGATTCGTGACGATGCCGATCTCGATCTGCACTCCATCAGCGTCAAGTCCCGCAACGTCAGTGCGGATCATCTGATTGCTCTCAGACTGTGGAGCATAAGCGTTCGGGTTTGATTTGATTTGAGCCTGATGTTCGGCTTGCAACGCAGCCACATCCGCTTCCCGTGCGGCCAGCTCTGCCTTCAGTTCGGGCGAGATCGGCTTCGCAGAGTCCGGAGGGAGCTTCTTCCACTGCACATTGGCATATTTGTTGGGATCGACCATATTCTTGATCGCTGCCGGTATCTCCATATGGGGCTTCCTCAAGTTTAATTTGAGCGCAAGGCAACCGCATCCTCTTATGGTTGCCTTGCATCGGGCTGGATTCAACCAAACAGAGATGCTGAAACCTGTGTGCCGTCCGCAAGGATGAAGAACTCAAATGTAGAGCGCCATCGGCGGGCATCTTCCAGGATCAATATTTTCAACTCGTGCCCTCACCCTTGTGCATATGCCCCTCACCCTAACCCGGGGTCGAGACCCGTGGCTCGACCCCGGGTGGTGCCGGCAGGCGGATGAGGGGCGGGCGGCGATCTCCTACAGTATGTGGTCCCGGCGACCCTTACTCCGGCGGACGGTAGTGCTTGACAGAGGCGGCAATCGCGAACATTCAAGGAACATCTAATCTTTCCGCGGTGATTCTGCGGCGGAGCCCGACCGGACGGCTGGATGTATCTCGAAAAGCTCAATCCCCAGCAGCGCATGGCCGTCGAGCACGGCACGCTCATCGACGGCAGCCATATTGCCGGGCCGCTGCTGGTCATAGCCGGCGCCGGCTCCGGCAAGACCAATACGCTGGCGCATCGCGTCGCCCATCTGATCGTCAAGGGCGCCGACCCCCGCCGCATCCTGCTGATGACCTTCTCGCGCCGGGCGGCCGCCGAGATGGCGCGGCGCGTCGAGCGCATCTGCCGCGACGTGCTCGGCGCCAATGCCGGTGTGATGGCGGATGCGCTTTCCTGGTCCGGCACCTTTCATGGCATCGGCGCGCGGCTGCTGCGCGATTATGCCAAGCAGATCGGCCTCGATCCCGATTTCACCATTCACGACCGCGAAGACAGCGCCGACCTGATGAACCTCATCCGGCATGACCTCGGTTTCTCCAGGACGGAAAGCCGCTTTCCCACAAAGGGCACCTGCCTTGCCATCTATTCCAGGGCGGTGAATTCGGAAACCACGCTCGACCTCGTGCTGCGCGACGCCTTTCCCTGGTGCGCGACCTGGGAGAAGCAGCTGCGCGAGCTTTTCTTCTGCTATGTCGAGGCCAAGCAGAGCCAGAACGTGCTTGATTACGACGATCTGCTGCTCTATTGGGCGCAGATGGTGGGCGAGAGTGATATCGCCGCGGATATCGGCAGCCGTTTCGACCATGTGCTCGTCGACGAATACCAGGACACCAACCGGCTGCAGGCCTCGATCCTGCTGGCGCTGAAGCCTGATGGCCAGGGGCTGACCGTCGTCGGCGACGATGCGCAGTCGATCTATTCCTTCCGTGCGGCGACGGTGCGCAATATTCTCGATTTCCCCGCCGCCTTCAGCCCGGCGGCCGATATCGTCACGCTCGACCGCAACTATCGCTCGACGCAGCCGATCCTTGCCGCCGCCAATGCCGTCATCGATCTTGCCTCCGAGCGCTTCACCAAGAACCTGTGGACAGAGCGGCAATCCTCTTCGCGGCCGCGCCTGGTGACGGTGCGCGACGAGGCCGAGCAGGCGCGTTATGTCACCGACATGGTGCTCGACAATCGCGAGGAAGGTGTCGCGCTGAAACAGCAGGCCGTGCTCTTCCGCGCCTCGCATCACAGCGGGCCGCTGGAGGTGGAGCTGACCCGGCGCAACATTCCCTTCGTCAAGTTCGGCGGGCTGAAGTTTCTCGACAGCGCCCATGTGAAGGACATGCTGGCCGCCCTTCGTTTCGCGCAGAACCCGCGTGACCGGGTGGCGGGCTTTCGGCTGATGCAGATCCTGCCGGGCGTCGGGCCGTCGACGGCGCAGAAGGCGCTTGACCTGATGGCCGAGGATTCAAGCCCGCTCTCTGCCCTTGCCGCCATGCCGGCGCCGCCGCGCTCCGGCGAGGACTGGACTGATTTCGTCTCGGTGATGCAGGAGCTGAAGAGCGGCAAGGCCGGCTGGCCGGCGGAGATCGGTCTGGCGCGGCAATGGTATGAGCCGCATCTGGAACGGCTGCACGAGGATGCGACGACGCGGCAGGCCGATCTGCTGCAGCTCGAGCAGATTGCCGGCGGTTATGCCTCGCGGGAGCGTTTCCTCACCGAACTCACTCTCGATCCGCCGGATGCGACCAGCGACCAGGCGGGCGTGCCGCATCTCGACGAGGATTATCTCATCCTCTCCACCATCCATTCCGCCAAGGGCCAGGAATGGACCAGGGTGTTCATGCTGAATGTCGTCGACGGCTGCATTCCGAACGATCTCGCCATCGGCACCACCGCCGAAATCGAGGAGGAACGCCGCCTGCTCTATGTGGCGATGACCCGCGCCCGGGATGGCCTCGACCTCGTCGTGCCGCAGCGCTTCTTCACCTATGGGCAGAATTCGCAGGGTGACCGGCATGTCTATGCCTCGCGCAGCCGCTTCATCCCGGCGACATTGCTGCAGTTCTTCGAGGCCTGCAGCTGGCCGCAGGTGAAATCGGAAAGCGCCGCTCAAGCGCAGGCGCGCCAGGTGCGCATCGATGTCGGCGCCCGCATGCGCGGCATGTGGCGATAGGCTTCAGAGGGAAAGCGGCGGCTCGGCCGGTTTCAGGAAACGCTCGACCATTGCTGCCTCCACCGCCTCGACTGATGCCGGCGACCATTTCGGATTGCGGTCCTTGTCGATGACGGCGGCGCGGATACCCTCGAAAAAATCAGGATTGTCGAGCATCCGCAGGCAGGCGCCGAGTTCACGGCCGAGGCATTCGGCAAGCGAGGCGCTGCGGCGTCCCGCCCGCAGCAGCCGCAAGGCGAGCTTCAGGCTGGTCGGCGAACGCGTCGACAGCACCCGGCGCGTCTCGGCGGCGAATTCGCCTTCCTCCCCGGCGAGGGCCGAAAGGATCTCCTCGACGCTGTCGAAACGAAAGGCGCGGTCGATCGTCGCCGCGTTCTGCCGCAGCCGACCTTCGCCCGCGGGTTCGGAAAGCGCCTGCAACACGGCATCGACATCGCTGGATGAACTGCCGCGCGGCAGGCCGGAAAGGGCGTCGATCGCCTCACCGAGCCGCGACGAGGCGATGTGAAGGTCGGCAAGGCCGGCATGGATCGCATCCGCAGCACCGATATCGAGCCCTGTCAGGCCGAGCCAGGTTCCGGCCTCGCCGGGCGCGCGGGGCAGCAGCCAGGTGGCGCCGATATCGGGGAAATAGCCGATGCCGGTTTCGGGCATGGCAAGCCGCGTGCGCTCGGTGACGACGCGGTGGCGGCCGTGCGACGACAGGCCGACGCCGCCGCCCATGGTGATGCCGTCCATCAGCGCGACATAGGGTTTCGGGTAGAAGGCAATCGCATGGTTGAGGCGGAACTCCTCGCGCCAGAAGGCTTCGGCGATACCGTCGCCGGCGCGGGCGCTTTCATGCAGGACGCGGATATCGCCGCCGGCACAGAAACCGCGCTCGCCTTCGCCTGTCATGACGACACTCGCCACCTCGGGATCCCCGGCAAAACCCTCCAGCGCGGCCATGATCGCCCGGATCATCGGCAGCGTCAGGCTGTTCAGCGCCCGCGGCCGGTTGAGCCTGATGAGACCGGCAGTCCCCCGCCGCCCAATGATCACTTCGCCGTCCTGCATGGGTCACCTCCTCCGTTGCGGCCATGATTAGAGCATGTCGCGCAAAAGTGCGAGGTCAGGGTGAGGGGCAAGCTTACTTCGCAGACACCAGCGTCTACCCCTCATCCGCCTGCCGGCACCCCGGCGTCGAGCCACGGGTCTCGACCCGTCCTTCGGACCCCCGCTCGCGGGGCGAAGGAGGCATGCCGCACCCTCTCGGTCCCCATTTAACGTCGCGTGTGGCACGTCCCCTCTCCCCGTTCTTCACGGGGAGAGGGTTAGGGTGAGGGGCAGATCACAGGCAATCCATTGCTATCAGACTGACACAACGATCACGCTCGGGCGGTGGCTTTGGGGCCTCTTATTGACGTTGTACCGTGGGATTTGCCCCTCATCCGCCTGCCGGCACCTTCTCCCCGCTCGCGGGGCGAAGGGGGCATGCCGCAACCTCTCGGTCCCCATTGACGTCGCGTTTGCCACGTCCCCTCTCCCCGTTCTTCACGGGGGTCCGAAGGACGGGTCGAGACGAGTGGCTCGACCCCGGTAAGGCTAGGGTGAGGGGCAACACCCACGGCACACCCTTGGAGGGGCAGACAGCGGTGGCTCAGGCAGACAGCGAATTCCAGACGGGGGTGGCGGTGTCGCGGGTGAGGGCGTATTCGATGGCGAGGTCCAGGGGCAGCGGGCGTGAGAAATAATAGCCCTGCGCCAGGCGGACGCCGATCGCCTTCAGGCCGTCGGCGATCTCCTCGCTTTCGACGCCTTCGGCGACGGAGGCGATGCCGAGGTTCTGGCAGAGATTGGCGACCGAGCGGGTGATGCTCATGCAGCGGGCGTCGCGGTCGAAATTCATCACGAAGGACTTGTCGATCTTCAGCTTGTCGAAGGCGAGACGATGGATATGGCTGAGGCTGGAATAGCCGGTGCCGAAATCGTCGAGCGCGATCGAGATGCCGGCGCCGCGCAGCACCGAGATGACCTGGTCGGCCGTATCGAAATCGGACAGCAGCGCCGTCTCGGTGATCTCGAATTCGATGCGCTTCGGATCGACGCCGGAGCGGGTGATCATGGCGAGCAGCGCCATCGAGGTTTCATGGTCGCAGATATCGCGCGCCGAGAGATTGAACGACAGCCTGAGATGCCTTGGAATGATCTTCAGCGCATCGAGCGCCTGGGCAAAGAGAATGCGGGTTATCCGGCCGATCAGGGCCGTGCGCTCGGCGGCGGGAATGAAGGCCTCCGGGCTGATGCGGCCGAAGCGGGCGCTGTCCCAGCGGGCGAGCGCCTCGTAGCCGACGACGCGGCCAGTGCGCAATTCGACGATCGGCTGGTATTCGAGCTTCAATTCCCCGGCGAAGTCGTTTGCCTGCA
>Ga0307515_10014392_pt1 | contig 14673 bp, 11 predicted proteins | sample 17_EM_MG_FD_194513 | JGI IMG/M metagenome (GOLD analysis project Ga0307515, IMG submission 194513) | Populus trichocarpa ectomycorrhiza microbial communities from riparian zone in the Pacific Northwest, United States - 17_EM | ecosystem: Host-associated > Plants > Roots > Unclassified | place... | reverse complement strand
ACACCGCGAGCACGTGACTCCCCCGCCCTTGAGAGTGCCGGCATGGCCGCATGGCTGGCGTGGGGAGTTTACCGTTCACGTCGTCCCCATTACCCTTCCTGCGCCCTCTGGGAGCGGGTTCTACTCCTGTTGTAAGGCGTGGGATAGTGGTCTCTGCTTGAGCTCTCAATGGGCAGATGGTGGAGACACAGGGAGGGACGTTAAACTACTTCTGGGCGGTCCGGTACGGCGCGCCCTGTCAGTCGCAGACAGGGGTCATCATCGCCAATGTCGGGCAGGAGGCCCCCTGCAGGTTTAGTGGGTATTCCATGGCCGCTCCGGTCATTGGCGACCCCCACACTCCCGGCCTCTGAAGTCCAAATGTGGCTGCAGTTCCTGGGATGATCAACACGCGTCCTGCTTGCAGGTCTGGCAAGGAGTCTACCCGGGTCAGCGGGACTGTATTGGTGCCTCCAACAGGCAACGGGGTCTTAAACCAGATTCCTGTGGGTGACAGTAGGGAGAGTTCTAGAGAACAGGCGGTGCCAGATGATGGGGCGCCACTCCATAGAACTGTTGTGTGCAGGGGCCGGGAGACCACCTCCCCTCTCCAACTTTTCTTGGTTTTGGCGGCAGAGCCGCCTCCCTGACCCACCAAAAAAAAAAAAAAAAAAAGTGGTAAGAAGCAGAGGTGGGGGTGGTGTGGAGGTGGAAACTACACACAGGCAATGAGGTGGAGGCTATGCGAATGCGGTGGAACGGAGGTGGAAGCGAAGAGGGAATAGTGGAGCGCGCGGGGCGGAGGGCCTACACTATCAGAGCGAGTCTAGTAGCTAGCGGAGAATGATACAAGCGCGGGGAAATACAGGGAATAAATCAGTAAACACCAGAAAGAGTCCGTAGCACGAGACACGAGTCATAGGGAATGGGGAAGGGGACGAGGGGATCGGAAGTGGAGCGGAGATGGGAGTGGAATTGGAGGGCGGTTGTCAGAGCGACTGGAGGGAGCGGAGAATGTCGGAATTAAGAGGGAAAAGAGGAGAAAAAGGTGATATTATCGCAGTACCCCCCACCAAGGGTCAGCGTCCTCGCTGACTATCGACGGACTCTCCTTCGTCTGGCAGGTCGTGCGCGAGCGGCAGGAGGGTCAGTTCGCTTAGGGGCATCTGGATGTCGGCGATAAAAGTCCTCCTCGAGGTCGAAATCGTCATCTCCGTCTTGTAGGAGGCGAGGTCCGGCGTCGGAATCGATGTCCTCGGCATTTTCCCAAGTGTCGTGCTCCTCAGTGAAGCCCTCCCATCGGATCTTGAACTGGAATCTGTTTTGGAACCATCGGGAATCCAGGTATTTCTCTATAACCCAGAATTCCTCATCGTTGACCTTAACAGGAGGGGGAGCAGGATTTACGCAGTTCGGAATAGTGTCGGGAGTCGCCTCGGATAGGACATTAACATGGAATACGTCGTGAATCTTCCATTGAGCGGGAAGTTCCAGTCAGTAAGTCAAATCCAAGAGTTTATCCTTAATCCGGAACGGGCCGTGACGTTTACTAGCGAGTTTCGGAGATGGCTCATTGGTTGCGAGGTTGGTAGCTTCGAGCCAAACCGAATCTCCGACTTGGAAACCGGGATTGTCACGTTTCCATTTATCGTAGGCCCATTTCGAGATCTCCTGTGACTGTTCGATGGCGCGTTTACATTCCTCTTGGGCTTCGTGGATCCGCCGAATCCGCACGTCAGGCTCATCGGATTGGGCCGCAGTCGGGACGTTCGAGAGAGTCGGGTGGTAACCAAAGTTCGCGAAGAACGGAGTTGTATCGATCGACGGATGGTGATGATTGTTGTACGCAAATTCTGCCATTGGGAGGAGGTCGGCCCAATCGTCCTGACGGTGAGAACAGAACATGTGGAGATAGGTTTCCATCCACTTGTTGTTATTTTCGACTTGTCCCTGCGTCTGTGGATGATAGGCGGTCGAGAAGCGGGGTTCTATCCCAAGTCCCTTGTAGAGACTTTTCGTAAACGCGGCAGTGAAGGTCGATCCTCGGTCCGTTCCATGTACCAGCGGGATTCCATGCAGTTTCCAGATGTGTCGGATGTGCAACTTCATCAAGTCGGGAGTGGAAATATCGGTCGTCGTAGGAATAAAGTGGGCCATTTTCGTCAGTCGATCGGAGACGACATAGATGGCGTTGAAACCACTCGATTTGGGGAGTTCACCTACGAAATCCGACTGAATCCATTGCCAAGGTCCGTCAGGAGCGGGAATCGGTTGGAGCTTGCCGAATTCCTGCTGGTTCCGATGCTTCGCACGTCTGCAGGTATGGCACCCCTGGACATATCGTTTCACCCAAGCTGCCAAGTCGCGCCGCCAGTAGCTGTGGCCGACGAGCTCAAGGGTGCCTGAAGTTCCTAGGTGGCCAGTGACCGGAGAATCGTGATAGAGTCCCATAACCTTCTTCCAGAGGTCGTCCGACTCAGGGATCCAAATCCGTCCATCCTTCCGTCCTAATCCGTCATCCCAAACCAGTCCTTCCGGTTTATCCTCCCAGTCCGCAGCGATCCTGCGGGTTTCTGCCAGAATGTCCAAGTCCGAAACGGCGAGTGCAGCCACGAAGACCTCTCCGAGGCCTTCCCAGTCCGAAGGAGTCATCTCAGCCTCACAAGCGGCCACCTCTGTGAAGTTCTCAGCAGGAATCAGAGACTGTGGGATTTCGTCTTCGCCGTCGGCAGGTCGGAGTTCAGCGCGTCAGGATAGTGCATCCGCGGCGCAATTTTTGTCACCGGGTCGATAGTGGATCTCGTAGTTGTAGTGCGTGAGTAACTCCAACCAGCGCATCTGCCGTCAGTTCAGGATTCGAGGTTTCGCGAAGTACTCCAGATTCTTGTGGTCAGTGAGGATCTGGACTGGGAGACGAGTTCGTTCAAGCCAGTGACGCCAGTTCTGTAGACCTTTTACGATCGCGAGGGCCTCCTTGTCGGGAATACCATAATTCCGCTCGGCCGGATTCATGGACTTCGACATAAAGCCGATCGGATGGTGACGCCCATCAGTCTGTTTCTGGGATAGGACGGCACCATAGGCGTAATTTGAGGCATCGGTCTCCAGCCGGAACTGAGCGTTGGGATCTGCGTGAACAAGGACGGGAGCCTGAGAAACGCGCCACTTCAGGAGTTCGAAGGCCGTTTGCTCGTTCTCAGTCCACTGCCATGTTTGGTTCTTCTGGAATAGATCGTGGAGCGGTCGTGCGACATCGGAGAAGCCAGGGATCCATTGCTGATAGAAGTTCACAAATCCGATGAATTCCCGGATGCCTCGGACTGACGTTGGATTTTGCCATTCAGCAATCACGGAGGTCTTCTTTTCATCCATTTTGAAACCGTGGCGACTGATATCTACTCCAAGGAACTCGATTTTCGGTTGGTGGAACTCGCATTTCTTCGGGTTGCAGAACAGGTTGGCTTCCCGAAGACATTGGAGCGTTTGGCGGACTCCTGCGATGTGTTCCTCTAAAGTCCGATGATGATTGAGCGCATCATCAAGGTAGTTTTCGAGATTCTTGTAGAGTAGCGGAGCGAAGACCTTGTCCATAAGGCGTTGGAAGCAGGGCGGAGCATTCATAAATCCGAAGGTCATAACGCGGAGTCGGAAAGGGCCGAACGGAGTCATGAACGTGGTTTTCCATTCGTCACCAGGTCGAATACGGACTTGGTTGTAACCGGATTTCAAATCGAACTTCGTGAAGATTTCCGAACCGCGGATGCGGTCCATCATCTCGTCGATGTGTGGAAGCGGGTAGCTGTCCTTGATCATAATGTCGTTGAGCTTACGGTAATCGATGACTGGTTGGCGGGTTCCGTCCTTTTTCCAAACGAAGAACATTGGAGCGGCGATTGGGCAGTTGGAGTCAGCGGGTTCAGCCCAACCGGCGTTAAGCATCTCATCGAGGACTTTTCGGCATTCGGCGCGTTCTTCCTGATTCATATGATACGGTCGACTTGGTTTCGGGAGCGGCTTCGAAGGATCGAGGTTGATCGTGAAGTCGGAATCCAGTCGGAAGTTGGGGAGAGTAGTGGCGGCTTTCTCTCCGTCGAACCTGTCCATGTAGTCGTGGTAGTACTCAGGAATCTCCGTAGCTATTGACTGGAGGCGTTCTGGAATGTCGATTGCATAAAGTTCGATTTCCTCTGTGGTGAGCGGATCTAGCTCAGCGTCGGAAATATTGTCGACGGTTTCCGATGTTCGAATGAGCGGACGCTGACTGAAGAACGTGCTTGCGGGTTGTGCAAGACAGTGCTTTTTGCAATAGTCCGACGCGAAGGTGACCTTTCCGCTTGACCAGTGTATCTGCGGATCGTGCTGCTGAAGCCACGGTAATCCGAGTACGATGTTATGCCCTCCTAGCAGTGCGACGTCAAAGGTGAGGGTCTCGGAATGGTTGCCAACGGCCATCCGGATCTCGACCTGTCGGTCTATGCGCGAAAGGAGACGGCCATTTACATCATTTACTGTGAGTGGGTTTCGGCTTTTAGTGACCAGTGCATGTAATTCAACAAATCTCGGGTGGATAAAATTCCCCATGGCGCCCGAGTCCACCATGGCTGTCGTCTTGATCATATCTGCGAGTACGATGGGAGCAGTCAAATGTCTTACAAGTTGGTACGGGGTGACAGCCGAAACCAATACTGTATTTTCAAAAGACAATTCCGAACTACATTCCGAAGCAGAGTCCGATACATTAAAGTCCGCGGGCGCGACAGGCTCCATTGGACTATCTAGTTTTTTGACTCATCACGAGTCGGGGTAGTGTCCGAAGGGCAGTCGTCAGCAGCTGGCTCCACCGCTGCGATCTGCGCCTTAGGCTTTTTGGGGCAATTCGGGCGGATATGACCCTTTTCTCCGCATCCGAAGCACCTGCCTTCGGTCCGGTATTGGAGTCTGTCGGACTCCGAAAGGCGAGTCCCGATATGGGCGGACTCGGCTTTGATTTCGGGCGTGGACTGTCGGGAGGCTGTGTCGGATCGCGGTGTCGGGGATGCTGAATCGAAGGTGCGGGTGGCGGACCTGGGTTTCGGGTTGCGCCGGTTGGGATCTTGGGCGGCCATACGTTCCTCATCGAGGGTGATGGTGAGGGTTTTGAGGTCATCGAGTAGTGGAGGCTTACGTCTGACCAAATCGCATTTTACCTCATACTTGAGGCCATTATAGAATGCGGAGGTCAGAATCTCCTCATCCCGGAATTCCGTTTCGAGGACGAGCTCCTCGAAGGCTTCGACGTACTGGCGGACGGAGCCGGTTTGCTTCAGGCCTGTGTGGAAGCGGTTGCAGGCCTTCTGCTTGGCGTTCAGATCCGCCCACTTGTTGATAAAATTCCGCTGGAAGAGCTTCCAGCTAACAAGGTAGGCGGGCGGGTTGTATTCGTCCTGGGCGAGTTCTAGCTGGACACACTTCCAGTTGGCGGCTTTATCGGTACACAGCTGGAGGGCCCACTGGACGCGAATCTCATCGGAGGCGAATCGGGACGAATTGAGTGCCATGAAGTTGTTGCACTCGGCGAGAAAGACACGGGCTTTGGAAGAAGACCCGTCGAAGTGCGAGGGGAGCGCCACCTTCAGGGCTCCGCCACGCTCCGTTGGAGCGGGCCCTGAAGAAGTTGACCTAGTCGACAGTGTGGCCTCCGAACGCAATCTCTGGGCTTCTTTGTAAAGCACCCAGATGTCGGAAAGAAAAATCACGAGCTCCGTGATGTGGGCAAGGTTTTGAGGCTTGTCGTTAAAGGAGTTGGGCAAGGCGGGGGTTTCTTCGAGTTTATCCGCGAGATCGGGGAAGTCTGCCAGGGCCCCTTCAACACGATCTCGGAATCGGGTGACCTGTGCGTGGAACGCGGAGATTTCATCTTTCAAGGGTATGGCCTTGTCCTTTGGGGTCCACTTCGGGGCAACAAACGGGGCCATCGGTGGGATCGGTTTTTCGGGTTTGGTGTCGGGGTTGTGGTTGGGTTCTGGTTCTGCGATTTATGTTCGCGAACGTTCGTGCAAGTGCGCGGCGCCTCGTAGGGTACTCGACGTACTGCGATGGATTCAGTAATTCCGATAATCTCCAACAGAGATTATACAAACGGAAGCCAAAAGGAAATGGAAAGGGGATCTTGAGGCTCGTCCGTTCGCCGACGGAATTCGGGTTCTCCTCTCGTCCACGCGCGCCGGCGGGAATACAATCTCCGACGGGAAAGGAGGGGGAAGTGGGTACGATGACTTATGGGCTTGTCGGACCTAATTCCCAAGCGACTGCCCAAAAGCACAACGGGTGCCCAATCTGTCTTGGCAACTATGCGCTCCGACTAGGTACAACTCCGAAGGGGCTGACTGAAGCGGGGTTTCGGTCCGGCTGGCTAGCCCGGCGGTGCTGTGGGTGGGAGTTAGCATGTGAGGGTGGGGGAATGATCCACATGGGCTTGAGGGCCGGAGTCCGAAGGACGAAGGTGCGGGCGAGCGGGTTCGGGATTTATGAGAGCGAGGCGGGGCGCAATAACAAACGTCTATAATCGAGACGTCGAGTGAGGTGCATTCCTCATCGAGTCCGAGCTTAAATACAAAGTCCAAATCACATACATGCGGCTACGAGACTGCAGGAGGCGGTGGAGTGGAAGGCGGTGAGGTGGGTGGCATCGCACAGGGTAGGTGGTAAGAAGCAGAGGTTGGACCCGACCACTACTTCCACGTAGTTCCAACCGGGCAACCACTCGCAAGCAGCAGAGGCTTGCCACCTCTGTGAGTGGGCTAAAGGTGGTCACGCAGGAAGCCGGCATCAAATGGGGGCCCTTGGCGTCATGGTGGCGTCGGGGATACTGCAGCGAAGGCATGCGGCGGGGTCATTGACACGTTGGGCTGTAAGTCCATCCTAGCTCACTCTAGGACGCTTAAGGGGAATTTCTGAGCTGATGCGGAGGCCCCGCCATTCCTCCCGGCTCCCCACCGAGGGTGGTTTGGTTTTTAGCGATCAGCGACGATAAGACTCAAAGGTGGGTTTGAAAACAAGCCGAGCACATGTGAGATGTGCGCAGGTCATTGAGCTCCCCAGTTCGCCATCGTAAGAGTTGGCGCGCTGATCTGGGCAACGACTCGGTCGCCCCAGAGCGGGACGTTAGTCTTAGCTTTACTCCTGCGACGCGCATAGCCCGAATGGGTGCATGAGGGTTCCCTGCCCCAGTGCGAACGAAGCCCCCTGGCACCCCGTGACCCCCGGGGAGTCTGTGGAGCCGCCAGGTGTTCCTCCGTGGGATCGGGCCTGTGACCCTGGCTGGCCTCGCGTTGGTCAGCTGAGGCGAGACGGTAACTGCGGTTAGGACGGGGATCCGGGCCTAGAACTGGCTAGAGCGCGCGTTCTAACCAATCGCTTAGGCTCGCCGATAGGCAAACTGAACCGGCCTGCCGTGGAACAGGAAACTCTGGGGGTGGAATCCCGGGGCGGACCGTGGCGGGAACTTTATAGTAAATTGCTTCCCGGCCCGAGAGCACAGAATAATCTGCCATCGGTGGGCCCGGAATAACAATCCGGTTGCCTGCTTAAGTTGTTTCCAGGGTAGCGTGTAGCCGGCCGTGAGGCCTCGCCAGCCCCGGTTTTTGAATCGGGTTTGACCATGTAAGGTTTCTCGAGTGGTTAGTAGTTTACGCTTCGGTGTTAAATCTGGCCGGTTGCGATGTTGTAATCATGTAGGCTACCCCCTAGCAGTCTCGTAGTTAACTGTAGCAATGCAGACCTTTGTACCCTGTCTCCGCAATGGCCTACAGGACCTTAGAAGCCCCTTTAGCTGAAGGAGGCCTCAATACGCCTTCCCTCACAACCCGGAAGATGGCCGCTGACCTAAAGTTCCTGAGCGACCTAGTCACAGGGGATCAGAGGGTGCCCTGGAAACAGTGGACCTGGATGGACCTTAAGATGGCTTCGGCATCCAGTAGAGCCGGCACGCACGGAGGTCTTAACCCCCTCCTGCAACAGGCTTACACGATGCCCTCCCTACTGCAGAGCAGAGTGTCCCAGGCGTTCTTGACCGCTAGGAAGTTCGGGCTGGATATGGTCTGTGCCGCCCCATCCAATGCGGCGAGGATGGGTGTACCTATCCTTAACCACCCAGCTCTGCCCAGGCCAGGCTCACAGAGATTCAGGAAGTTACTCGGCCTGAGAGATAGCGGGGTACGCAAGGTGATCCACCTTTACGCTCCCCCTCCCCTTAGGGGAACGGGCCTGAAGAAGACGGTGTCGGCCATGAAGGAGCTGGTGCACGCATTGAGTTGGTCACCGCTGAGGAATCTGGGCACACTCGGTGCACACCCAAGCGTTAATGTCTGGCCCAACATGAACGGCCCCCTTGGGTGCGTGAGGATCTTTATGGCCCTGAGGTCAATCATTGTAGGGCGAATCATCAAGGATGCTTACAAGAAAACCAGAGTACGAAACCACATGGTTGAGTACACCCCTGCCGCGCCACCTGCTACAAGAAGGGCGGACTCCATCGCCTATGATAGGGATATACATGTCTGGACAGATGGGTCCGCTAAGGACAATGGCACTGACGTCTGCACCGCAGGGTCCGCGTGGGTGTCGGACATGCAATTCCAGGACACTGTCTCGCTGACAGGGGCGACCCTCTCTAACAATGTCACCGAGGTTGCGGCCGTGGTACTATGCCTGATGGCATGGCGGGATGCCCACATAGTCATCCACACTGACTCTACGTTCGTTCTGGGATTATTGGGAGGAGGCCTCCTGGCCATGGAAAGGGACGGATGGGGTGATGCCCCACGACATCTCAGTAGAGGGCCACCGACACCCCTTCTGCAAACACTCCTGTACCTGCTGTGGGACAGAACGGGAAGGCTGCGGTTCGAGAAAGCCAAAGCCCACGGAGATGACGTCATGAATAACCTCGCTGACAAGCTCGCCAATGAGGGACGTGCAAAGGGCAGGCTCCTGGATGTTGGCTCGTTGACAGTGCCAAGTGGGTGGGTTGACACCGCCCCCGTCCTTTGCCACCAGCCTCTGGATTACCTGACCAAGTTGGTGGTATGCGCGCGAATAGGAGCACCTGCGAAAACACTGAAGTTCGAAGCCTTCTCTGACAGATGGATGGTCACCCTAGGCCATATGTTTGGGGTAGTATTGGACCCTGGGAATTACATCGGGAAAGTATGGAGCCTGACCATCCCCGAGGGGATGAAAGAGGTGCTCTGGAAGGAGATGAACAGGGCGCAGGTCCTCGGGCACAGATATTATGGTCAAGGACACACTAAGTCCGATATGGGTAGGCTCTGCTTATGCGGGATGGAGATGACTCTGGGACACATTCTCCTGGGCTGCAGTGCCTACATGCTACACCCACTGATGACATCTTTGCTGACGGTTTTGGATGCTCTGCACCCTAAGTCTAACTTTAAGACACTTTATCCCGACTCCTGGGGCGCATCGCCTTGGTTCCCCCTCCTTGCGCTAGGGGCGCTGGAGGAAGCAGCTTACCCTATAGTGAAGGGACGGAAAGGAATACTCAAGAGCCTGAAAAAATCAAGGCAACAGCGAGAATGGATAATAGGTAACTATTACTGGGCCCTGTGGAAGTGGCGCATGAAAGAGATCCACGATGCGGGTTTCAAATTCGTACCCGTGAACTGCGTGGCCTCACTACTTAATACGCTGTCCACTCCAGTCCCGGCACATATGCTGAAGCGGGCGGCGGCGGACGAGGACGGCAAGAAGCCGCCTGACATTAACCCTGACCCTACGTCCGCCCCCCTGGTGGGCAATCTAAGAAAACTGCCACCCCCCGTGTCCCACCTCCTGGGGCGGAGCGCTGAGATACGGCTCTCTGGAAGAGGTAAGTCAATCCCACATGCCATCCAGGTGCCAGTCGTGAATGAGCGCTCGCGCTGCCTCCCTGGGCGGGACGCAATTCTGCGAGCCCTCACGGATGACGCCTACGCCTAGCGTGGGCTGGGCTCCAGGTCACAAGCGAGACGTCCCACGTCGTCCTCATCACCCTTTCCTCACCCTCTGGGGACAGGTTCCACTCCTGTCGTAAGGTGAGGAATAGTGGGTCCTGTCTGAGCTCACATAGGGCAGACGACGGGACCACAGGGAGGGACGTTAAACCATTTCTGGGCGGTCCGGTAAGGTGCGCCCTGTCAGCCGCAGACAGGGGTCATCATCACCGATGTCGGACAGGAGGCCCCCCGCAGGTTTAGTGGGTATTCCGTGGTCGCTCCGGCTGATGGTGACCCCCACACTCCCGGCCTCTGAAGTCGACGAAAGCTCATCCCTTGGGTGCTGGGAGACCAGTTCACCCCTGGGGAGCAGTTCAGCTGTATTGGCGCCTCCAACAGGCAACGGGGTCTTAAACCAGATTCCTGTGGGTGAAGGTAGGGAGAGTTCTAGAGAACAGGCGGTGCCGGATGATGGGGCGCCACTCCACAGACCTATCAGCCTCAGAGGCCGGGAGACCACCTCCTCTGTCTGATTTGTCGTGTAGTCGGCGGCAGAGCCGCCTCCCTGACCCACAAAAAAAAAAAAAGTGGTAAGAAGCAGAGGCGGGGGTGGTGTGGAGGTGGAAACTACACACGGGCAATGAGGTGGAGGCTATGTGAATGCGGTGGAACGGAGGTGGAAGCGAAGAGGGAATAGTGGAGCGCGCGGGGCGGAGGGCCTACACTATCGGAGCGAGTCTAGTAGCTAGCGGAGAATGATACAAGCGTGGGGAAATACAGGGAATAAATCAGTAAACACCAGAAAGAGTCCGTAGCACGAGACACGAGTCATAGGGAACGGGGAAGGGGACGAGGGGATCGGAAGTGGAGCGGAGATGGGAGCGGAATCGGAGGGCGGTTGTCGGAGCGACCGGAGGGAGCGGAGAACATCGGAATTAAGAGGGAAAAGAGGAGAAAAAGGTGATATTATCACATACTGTACGTACCCGATCTCAAGGTCACACTCCTATCCGTCGGTCAGTCTGCACGTCTTCCCCACTGCAAGATTACATTCGATGGCGACGTATGCGAATACGTCGACAAGAACTCCGGCGAAGTGATTGCTTGCGCGTATGCATTGGGCGAATCTGATCTCTACACACTGGATGCGACTCCGCTGGCGCACAAGGTGGATGCGAAACTTGCCTCCTCTTCCTCGATCGACGTTAACATCCTACACAGGAGACTGGGACATCTCAGGTATGACAACTGTCGCCTGATGATAAACCGTCAACTGGTAGATGGGATCGATAGAGTTATTGGAAAAGAGGAATTCTGTGAAGGGTGTGCATACGGAAGATTGAAGAGGAAACCACACCCACTGACTGGAACTAAGACTAGACGCAGACTAGAACGAATACATGTCGACATTTGTGGACCGTTACCGAGTTCGCTTGGAGGAAATCGTTATTTCCTTCTGATAGTTGATGAACACACCCGGTATATGTGGACCGAATTCCTACCAAAGAAGAGCGATGCATTCACCCGCCTTAGAAGATGGAAACTGCGGGCCGAACGGGAAACCGACCTCAAGCTCCAGCACCTAAAGTCAGATGGAGGCATGGAGTTTGGCAGTAAAGCCTTTGAGGAGTGGTTAGTGGCCGATGGAGTGATGCACGAGAAGAGCGCTCCGTATGAACACGAGCAAAACGGCCTGGCTGAGTGAGGGATTCAAACCGTCTCTCAACGGGCTATGTGCCAACTGTTTGGTGCAAACATGACCGTGGGGTTCTGGCCGTACGCTGTTGAAACCGCGACATATCTCACCAATCGCAGCCCGACCACAGCACTCACTGGAAAAACTCCTTTCGAAGCGTGGACAGGAGAACGTCCTAACATAAAGAACCTACATACATTTGGAGAAACAGGGTATGTACACGTTCCACCAGAGACACACAAGAAATGGACAAGGAAGGCTCGTCCATGCCGTTTTCTTGGATACGCACCCAGGTCGAGGAACTACAAATTGTGGGATCCTGACAGACGCTGTGTGGTTGAGAGTCCAAACGTCGACTTCGACGAGTCGTCTGCAGCGCGGGCCACGACCGAACACGATCGAGGTCTTCGCGACCTGAAGGAAGCACTGGACGTTCTCGATGATTCCCAGGCTGCTAGATTGCCAAACATTGGACAGGCTGCGGAAGTCGGAGGTGGATATGGAAGTGCGAGCGAGTGGGAGTCGGACGCCGAGATATTGTGACCGAGGGCTACCGAAGATGAAGTTGTGCCCAATGGTCCCAATCCAGTAGCACCTCCGATTCCTAGGGGGCCAGACACGCCTATTTGGCGTCGACGCTCGGAGGTTGAGAGGTTGGCAGACACGGCAGGACCACCGCCCACTATGGAGAGGAGGAGACCGAAGGCTGCCGTTGGTACTGTTGGTGACATTCCGAAGGCCGTGGACAACCATCGCGCTTCAGTGGGAGTTGTGGAGATCGGTGAGAAAGATGCGTTGAATGCAAGGAAGTATGCGTATTATGAAGCACTACTGGTCGCTGAAAACACTCACCTCCATAACGAACCGATAGATGTCAACGAAGCGAAACAGAGACCCGATTGGCCGAAATGGAAAACTGCAATGCAAGAGGAACTAGACTCACTGGATCGACATGGCACATATGAGCGAGTGAACGAACTTCCGATAGGCAGAAAAGCTGTCGGATACAAATGGGTCTTCAAGCTGAAACTGAATCCGGATAACTCGATAGCCCGATACAAAGCTCGCCTAGTCGCAAAAGGATACTCACAAGTTCCTGGTCAGGATTTCACTGAGACTACATCGCCTGTAGCACGACTTGCATCATATCGCGCCCTACTCGCATTAGCCGCGAAACTGAACCTCGAAGCTCATCATCTCGATATCGAAACTGCATTTCTTAACGGAACGCTAGATGAAGAGATATATATGAAGGCTCCAGATGGATTCGATACAGAGAAGAACGGAATCTGGAAACTTCGAAAATCTCTCTATGGACTAAAACAAGCATCGCACGTATGGAACAAACTACTAGATGGCACCCTGAAGAAGTTAGGCTTCAACCAATGTGGAAAGGACACATGTGTCTACCTATTCCAATTGGAAACGAAGTTCATCATTCTTGCAGTTCACGTGGACAACATGCTGATAGTCTCGAACTCGGGGTCCAAACTTGCCGAAATGAAACTCAACCTCACCAAGCACTTCAAGGTGAAGGACCTAGGTGAAGTGAAGTTCCTTCTCGGAATCGAGGTTATCTGTGATAGAAAGTTGGGCTCGATAGATCTCTCACAGCAGGCGTATATAAATCAGTTGCTCAAACGATTCAACTTGCAGGATGCGAACCCCGTAACTACTCCACTATCATCTGGTACTCGTCTCACTCAGGACGACTGCCCGGTAACCGATGAGGAAAAGAAGGATATGGAAAACGTTCTGTACGCAAGCCTTATCGGAGCACTTATGTATGCCGCTATAGGCACACGACCTGACATTGCGTTCGCTGTGGGAGCCTTAAGCCGTTTTCTTGGAAACCCTGGCAGACGACATTGGAACGAGGTGAAGCGCGTTCTTAGCTATCTCAAAGGAACATCAAGTTATGCGATCCGATATTACACCGACAAGTCCAAGATCGGAGAGGTTTTCGGGTACTCACGGGGTGTAGGAATGCGGCCGACCGATGGATCAATTGAAGGTTTCTGCGATTCAGATTGGGCGGGATGTGTGGATACCAGACGGTTGACCTCTGGGTTTGTATGGATGATGGGAGGTGGTGCGATTTGTTGGAGGAGCAAGCTTCAAATGATTGTTGCACTCTCGTCTACAGAAGCGGAATACGTTGGCGCTACTCCGGCTGTTCAGGAGGTGATATGGCTCAGGGACCTGCTATGCGAATTGGGGATTGCAGGTACTGCTCCATCGCTTCTAAACATGGACAACCGGGGAGCCGTGTGCCTCACTCGTGGAGCTGGAGATAGTAACCGGACGAAACATATCGACATTCAATATCACTTTATTCGGTCACATGTCGAATGCAAACGCATTGAGGTTCAATACTTACCAACGGACGAGATGGTTGCGGACATTCTCACGAAGAATCTTGGGCGTATCAAACACGACTATTTCATTGGGAAACTAGGTATAGTTTCACGATCGAGTGGGAGTGTCTGAAATCGTGTTTTGCTTGAGTGGGAGTGTTAGATTTCTTGTTCATTATGACGATTCTCTTTCCTTTATTACATATATTCCCCTATTTTTCTTTGTTGTATTTCTGTATTTCAAGCTTCCACACGATTTCACATGCCTCAGATGCTTGTCTTCTTACATCGTCTGAGGTATGTGCTATCAGTTCCACTGTCGCTCACCAACTCACCTATCTATAGTATATTCTTATTAGGTGATTCTAATATACAGACGCTTGTCTTCTTACATCGTCTGAGTATATTCTTATTAGTATGGCTCTTGTTACCATCATACTTGATCCAGGCAGACATTCGAGCGCTGGCGGGGGTCTGTGTGGCGCTCCGGATGATCTTCCGACCTCTCATGGAATTCAAGGTTTCTATAATGCGTGATATCTCCCCCAAGTACGCACTCCGGAAGGCACTGGTGGTGACTTCGACTTCGACCATCCTCGATAGTGTGGTCGAAATCGACATAGGGAAGAGCACCGACGCCTTCAAAGGCTTCGCAGCACCATTCAAC
>Ga0307515_10014391_pt1 | contig 14674 bp, 12 predicted proteins | sample 17_EM_MG_FD_194513 | JGI IMG/M metagenome (GOLD analysis project Ga0307515, IMG submission 194513) | Populus trichocarpa ectomycorrhiza microbial communities from riparian zone in the Pacific Northwest, United States - 17_EM | ecosystem: Host-associated > Plants > Roots > Unclassified | place... | reverse complement strand
GCAGCGCGTGCGCTGCACATGGCTGGAACTACGGCACGAAACGGCCGAACTGAAGGGCGAGGCGCGTGCAGGCCTGCCGGTCTACGGCGTGTCGACGCTGTCGAGATAGCGCGGCGGCCGGCGCGCCCGGGTCGTCTGCTCGAACGCGTAGGCGAGCGCGAGCAAGCGCGCCTCGCTGCCGGCCTCGGCAAAGAAGCTCAGGCCGAGCGGCAGACCGTGCACGGCGCCCGCCGGCACCGTGATGCTCGGCGTGCCCGCCACCGCGGCCGGCGTCGTGCTGCCGCCGACGACGTGATCACCGAGCGCGAGATCGATGCGCCAGGGCAGGCCGCCGGTAGGCGCGATCAGCGCGTCGAGCCGGTGTGCGCGCAGCTGCGCATTGATGCCGTCGGTTGCGGCGACGCGCAGGCACAGCGCGCGGGCGTTCACGTACTCGGGGTCGGTCAGCGCACCCTTGGCCTGCGCCTTGACGAACAGCTCCTGGCCGAACCACGGCATCTCACGCGCGGCGTTGCGCTCGTTGAACGCGATCACGTCGGCCAGGGTCTTGACCGGCGCTTGGCCGCCCAGGCGGGCGAGGTAGGCGTTCAGGTCGGCCTTGAGCTCGTAGAGCAGCACGATCATCTCGGCGTCATTGATGGTCTCGATGCCGGGCAGCGTGACCGGGTCGACGAGCGTCGCGCCCGCGGCGTCGAGCGCGGCCAGCACGGCGGCGAACACGCGGTCGCTTGCCTCGTGAAAGCCGAAGAACTGGCGCACCACGCCGAGGCGCGCGCCTTTCAGCGCGCCCGCATTCAATGCGACCGTGTAGTCGACCGGCTTGTCGGTCATCGCGCCCAGCAGCAGCGCGCAGTCGCGCACGCTGCGCGCCATCGGGCCGGCGGTGTCCTGGCTGTGCGCGATCGGCACGATGCCGCTGGTGCTGAGCAGCCCGACCGTCGGCTTGAGGCCGACCAGCCCGCACACCGACGACGGGCTGAGTATCGAGCCGTCGGTCTCGGTGCCGACCGCCGCCGCGCACAGGCTGGCCGCCGCGGCTGCCGCCGAGCCCGAGCTCGAGCCCGAGGCGCTGCGGTCCAGCGCATACGGGTTGCGCGTGAGCCCGCCGCGCGCGCTCCAGCCGCTGCTGCTGGACGTGCTGCGGATGTTGGCCCATTCGCTCAGGTTGGTCTTGCCCAGGATCACGGCGCCGGCCGCGCGCAGGCGCTGCACGACGGCGGCGTCTTCGGCCGGCTGGCTGCCGAGCAGCGCGAGCGAGCCGGCGCTGGTCTGCATGCGGTCGCGCGTCGCGATGTTGTCCTTGATCAGGATCGGCATGCCGTGCAGCGGGCCGCGCGGGCCTTTGGCTTTGAGCTCGTCGTCGAGCGCCTGCGCGATCGCCGGCGCGTCGGGGTTGAGCTCGATCACGCTGCTCAGCCGCGGGCCGCTGCGGTCGATGCGTGCGATGCGTTCGGTGTATGCCGCGACAAGCTGGCGCGCGCTGGTGCGGCCGGCGGCCATGTCGGCCTGCAGCTCGGCGAGGCTGCGTTCTTCAACGTTGATCGTGTTCATGGTCGAAAGAGGTTGGGCGCTCATGGCGCGGGGCAGCAGCAAGGCGGCGCTGGCAGCCGTGAGCAGGGCGCGGCGGTCGGGCTTCATGCGCCGCACGATAGCGCGTAGGTGACTGCGGCGGAGGCATGCATCGGCTTATCCTCACTCCCCGCCCTGGAGGCGGCGTTCAGGAGACGCGATGAGCAGCGGCCAGTTCACAGGGACCAGCGCGGTGCAGGAACGGCACCGCTTCGACGAAGCCGCGCTCGACGCCTGGCTGCGCGAGCGCGTCGCCGGCTATGCTGGGCCCTTGCAGGTCGAGCAGTTCAAGGGCGGCCAATCGAACCCGACCTTCCTGCTGATCACCCCGGGCCAACGCTATGTGCTGCGCCGCAAGCCGCCCGGCAAGCTGCTGCCCTCGGCGCACGCGATCGACCGTGAATACCGCGTGATGGCCGCCCTCGCGGCCACCGAGGTGCCGGTGCCGACAACCTACGCGCTGTGCGAGGACGACAGCGTGATCGGCACCGCGTTCTACGTGATGGAGCACGTGCCCGGCCGCATCCTCTGGGCCCCAGCGCTGCCGGGCATGACGCCACCCGAGCGCGCCGCGATCTTCGACAGCATGAGCGCGGTGATCGCCGCGCTGCACCAGGTCGATCTGCAGCGCGTGGGGCTGGCCGACTACGGCAAGCCCGGCAACTTTTTCGCGCGCCAGATCGGCCGCTGGACGACGCAGTACCGCGCGTCCGAGACCGAGCCCATCGACGCGATGGACCGCCTGATCGCCTGGCTGCCGCAGAACATCCCGAGCGCCGACACGACAACGCTGGTGCATGGCGACTACCGGCTCGACAACCTCGTGTTCCATGCCAGCGAGCCGCGCGTGATCGCGGTGCTCGACTGGGAGCTCTCGACGCTGGGCCACCCGATGGCCGACTTCGCGTACCACGCGCTGGCCTGGGAGACGCCCGTAGGCGCGATGCGCGGCCTGGCCGGTCTCGAGCTCGCCGCGCTCGGCATCCCGAGCGCACAGGCCTACCTCGAGCGCTATTGCGAGCGCACCGGCGCGCCGATGCCGGCGCGCGCCGAGTGGGACTTTTACCTGGCCTACAACCTGTTTCGCGGCGCCGCGATCTCGCAAGGCATCTTGCGCCGGGCCCTCGACGGCTCGGCCAGCAGCACCCACGCGCTCGAGGCCGGGCGCAGGGCGCGCGCGGTCGCCGAGGCCGGCTGGCGGCGCGCGACGGCCAGCACCGGGCAAACCCCGAACTGACGCGGCCGCCGGCCACGCGATAGTCACAACAACAGCGGAGACACACCTTGGCCGAACACCCCTGGATCAAGTCCTACCCGAAAGGCGTCCGCTGGGACGCCGAGCTGCCTTTGATGCCGGTGCAGAACCTGCTCGACGATGCGGTGCGCCGCTGGCCCGACCACCCGGCGGTCGAGTTCATGGGCCGCACGCTCAGCTACCGCGAGCTCGGCGATCTGGCGAACCGCGCCGCGAAGGGCTTTCAGGACATGGGCGTCGGCCCCGGAGTGCATGTGGGCTTGTACCTGCCGAACACGCCGCACTATCCGATCGCGTTCTTCGGTGTGCTGAAGGCCGGCGGCACGGTCGTCAACTACTCGCCGCTCGATGCCGAGCGCGTGCTCGCGCACAAGGTCGAAGACAGCCGGACCGACTTTCTCGTCACGCTAGACCTCGCGGTGCTGTACCCGCAGATGGCGCGGCTGCTCGGCGCCTCGCGGCTCAAGAAGCTGATCGTCGGCAACCTCGCCGACTACGCGGCGAACGCGGCGGCCGTGCATGCGCATCTGCAAAGCGCCGGGCAACTCGCGCCGGTGGCCAGCGACGAGCACCACGTCAGCTTCGAGCAACTGCTGCGCACCGACGGCGGCTACGAGCCGCATGCGCTCGGCGATCTGAAGCAGGCCGTCGCCGTGCTGCAGTACACCGGCGGCACGACCGGCTTGCCGAAGGGCGCGATGCTGACGCACGCCAACCTCAGCGCCGCCTGCGCGCAGTACCTCGAGACGACGCAGGGCGAGCCCCGCGTGCTGAGCGAAGGCGAGGAACGTGTGCTGGTCGTGTTGCCGCTGTTCCACATCTATGCGCTGAGCGTGAACCTGCTGTTCGGCGTGCGACTGGGCGCGCTGCTGGTGCTGCACGCACGCTTCGATCTGGACGCCGCGATCAACGACCTCATCGCGAAGAAGATCACCGTGTTCGCCGGTGTGCCGACCATGTACATGGCGATGGCGAATCACCCGAAGGTCCAGGAAGGCGGGCTGCGCACGCTGCGCTTCTGCGGCTCGGGCGGCGCGCCGCTGCCGGTCGAGGTCGCGCAGCGCTTCTTCGATCTCACCGGCAGTAAGCTGTGCGAGGGCTGGGGCATGACCGAGACCTCGCCGACCGGCACCTTCACGCCGGCTTACGGCAAGCGCAAGGCCGGTTCGTGCGGCATGCCGATCCCGAATATCGAGCTCCGCTTCGAGAGCCTCGTCGAGCCGGGGCAGGACGCTGCGCCGGGCGAGCCGGGCGAGCTCTGCATCCGCGGCCCAAACGTGATGAAGGGCTACTGGAACAACCCGGAAGCCACCGCGAAGTCGATGACCGCCGATGGCTTCTTCCGCAGCGGCGACGTGGCGCACATGGACGAAGACGGCTTCGTCTTCATCGTCGACCGTACCAAGGACATGCTGCTGTGCGGCGGCTACAACGTCTACCCGCGTGTGATCGAAGAAGCGATCTACGAGCACCCGGGGGTCGAAGAGGTGTGCGTGATCGGCATCCCCGACGAGTACCGTGGCCAGTCGCCGAAGGCCTTCATCAAGCTGAAGAAGAACGCGCCCGTGCTGACGCTGGATGAGCTCAAGAGCTTCCTGAAGAGCCGCATCGGCAAGCACGAGATGGTGGCCGAACTGGAACTGCGCGCCGAGCTGCCGAAGTCGGCGGTAGGCAAGCTGCTGAAGAAGGACCTCGTCGACGAGGAAGCGCGCAAGCGCGCCGCGCTCAAGGCCTGAACGAACCCGATCACGAAGGACACCGAGATGAACCACCTCAGCGGAATGGACGCATCGTTCCTGCACCTCGAGACCCCCGAGATGCCGATGCACGTGGGCAGCCTGCAGATCGCCGACCTGCCCGAAGACTACGCCGGCGACTACTACGAAGACGTGAAGCGCTGGATGACCTCGCGCATGCACCTCGCATCGGTGTTCCAGCGCAAGCTGGCGCTGATGCCCTTCGACCTGGCGAACCCGGTCTGGGTCGACGACGAAGACGTCGACATCGACTACCACGTGCGCCACGTGATCCTGCCGCGGCCGGGGACGCTCGAGCAGCTCGAGAAGTACGTCGCCCGGCTGCACTCGGCGCTGCTCGATCGCAGCCGCCCGCTCTGGGAGATCTACGTGATCGAAGGCCTGAACACCGGCCAGGTCGCGATCTACAACAAGGTGCACCACGCCGCGGTCGACGGCCAGGCGGGCGTCGCGATCGCGAAGGCCTTGCTCAGCGGCTCGGCCGTGCCGCCGCCGATCAAGCCGCCGCGGCCGCGTCCGCGCACCAACCAGTACCAGCTCGGCGTGGCCGAGCTCGCCGGTGCGGCCATCAGCAACGCGCTGACGCAGTACATCAAACTGTTCAAGTCGCTGCCCGCAGTTGGCCGGGCCTTGCAAAGCGTCGTGTACCCGGTGTCCGAGGCCGATGGCAAGCGGCACCTGACGATGCCCGCCGGCCTGCAGCTCGGGCCGCGCACGCCGCTGAACGTGGCGATCACGAACCAGCGCTCGTTCGCCGCGCGCTCGCTGCCGCTGGCCGAGGTCAAGGCGATGGCCAAGCGCAGCGGCGCGAGCCTGAACGACGTGGTGCTCGCGATCTGCGCCGGCGCGCTCAAGCGCTACCTCGCCGACTACGACTGCGTGCCGGACAAGCCGCTGGTCGCGGGCGTGCCGGTGTCGCTGCGCGAGGTCGGCAACACCGACCCGAACAACCAGGTGTCGATGATGATGGTGAGCCTGGCGACGACCATCGACGACCCCCTCGAGCGTCTGATGGCGATCAACGCGTCAGCCAATGTCGGCAAGAAGCTCCAGGGTAATGTGAAGGGCGCGATGCCGACCGACTTCCCGTCGCTCGGCGTGCCGTGGTTGATGAGCGGGCTGGTGTCGCTGTACGGCCGCTCGCGTCTGGCGAACCGGCTGCCGCCCATCGTCAATGTGGCGATCTCGAATGTGCCGGGGCCGCAGTTCCCGTTGTACTTCGCGGGCGCCAAGCTGGCCGGGTTCTTCCCGGTCTCCATCCCCGGCCACGGCATCGCGCTGAATATGACGGTGCAGAGCTACAACGGCTCGCTCGAGGTCGGGCTGACGGCCTGCCGGCGCGCCTTGCCCGATGTGGCCGATCTCGCGGACTACGTGGTCGAGGAGCACCGCAAGCTGCGCGATTTGATCGCGGCGTTGCCGGTGGTGGAGCAGCCGGTGGCGGTCGTCGCCGCACCGGCGCCGGTCGCGAAGAAGCCAGCGCGCGCGAAGGCTGTGACCGCCCCCGCGAAGAAGGCCGCGCCACGCCGTCGCGCTGCGCCAGCCTCAGCACCGGTGGCGGTGAAGCGCAGCCGCAAGTCGCCGACGGTCGCGGCACGCGCGGCCTGATCCACGTCGCCTCAAGAAGAGCACGCATGACCACCACGCCGTCAAAGCGCAAGCCCGCCACGAAAGCGGCCGTCCGGAAGGCGATCGCGCCGGCGCGTCCGCTCGTTGCCGAAGAGGCGGCCAGGGGCGACAAGGGCTTGCTCAAGATCGCGCGCGACCTGCGGTCGTGGACCGACTTCGTGCTCGGCATCGCCAACACCGCGGCCGATCTGTCGTTTCAAGTCGCCGCTTCGCGCCTGACCAAGCCCGCGCACAAGGCGACGGTCGAGAAGGCCGGCAGCCTGTTTCGCGACCTGCGCGAGGGCGCCGGGCTGACGCTCGCCGACCTCGGCCGCGCGATCAACCTGAAGGACGTAACGCTGCTCGAGCAGGTCGAGGGCGGCAAGGTCGGGCTGCCGTTCGAGATCATCCTGCGGCTGGCCGGCGTGCTCGGCCGCAACGACCCGATCCCGGTCGTGATGAAGCTGACCCGCAGCTACAACCCCAAGCTGTGGGCGACGCTCGAAAGCCTCGGGCTCGGGCGCCTCGCGGTGCAGGCCGGGCGCGAGCGCGAGTTCGCGAACATCTACCGCGGCAGCGACGCGGCGCGCCAGCTCAGCGACGACGAGTTCGCCGCGGCGCTGAAGTTCGTGCGCGCGTCGTTCGAGGCGGCCTTGGTGTTTCGCGCCGAGACGGTCAAGGCCACTGCGTCGGGCAAGTCGTCCGGCACGTGACAGCGGGTGTCACGGCGAGCGGCTAGAGTGCCGCATGGCCCGACCTCTCATTGCACTCGACGCCGACGGCGTTCTGCTCGACTTCCATCTCGGCTACGCCTCGGCGTGGCAGCGCGCCTTCGGCGTGGTGCCGGCCGAGCGTGACCCGCACGCGTACTGGCCGATGGACCGGTGGGAGGTCGAGCGACTCGACGCCGCGCGGCGCGAGCTGTTGCGCGCGGCCTTCGATGAGCGCTTCTGGACCACGGTGCCGGCGATAGACGGTGCGGTCGACGCCTGTCACCGGCTGCGCGACGCGGGCTTCGATCTGGTTTGCGTGTCGGCGCTGGAGCTCGAGTTCGAGGCGGCGCGCTTGCGCAACCTGCGCGACCTGGGCTTCCCGATCGAACGCGTGATCGCGACCGGCAATGCCGCCGGCGAGCGCAGCCCGAAGGCCGACACGATCGCGGCGCTGCGGCCGATCGCGTTCGTCGACGACTACCTGCCCTACCTGCGCGGTGTGCCCGGCCATGTGCACACGGCGCTGGTGCTGCGCGCGCCGAACGGCAGTCCGAACATCGGGCCCGACATGGTGTTGGCGAAATCGGTGCACGACGACCTCGCCGGGTTCGCGGACCACTGGCTCGCGCGCTGAGGTATCGGGCCCGCGCTCAGTGCGGCAACGAGTTCTCGGGCGGTGCGTCCGGGTCTTCGGGATCGGGCTCGGCCGCGACGCTGTAGCCCTCGCTCGCCCAGGCGCCGAAGTCGTTGTTCTTGCAGCGCACGCTGCAGAACGGCCGGTACGCGTTGGCGCTCGAATAGACACTCGGCCCGCCGCAACCGGGACAGCGGATCACGCGCGGTTCGGGCACACCCGAGCTCATGCGCACAAGGTCAATTCAAACGCGGTGTCGACCGTGTGCGGCTTGAGGCGCCATTCGGCGTCCTGGCGCATCAGGCGCACCGACGCCATCAGCCGGTGACCGCTGATCTCGGGAATGACGTCTTCGGGCACGTCGAGCCGCACGCGCATCAGCAGGTAGGCTCGGCCTTGCGACAGGCTTTGCTGGTACTGGCCGGCCGTCGCGATCACCTTGTGCGGAACGCCCGAGTCGCGCAGCAGGCCGAGCAGTACCTGCAGCGCCTCGGCCAGCGGCATCATCGACGCGACCCACTGCATCAGATCGGCGCGGCGGCGCTGAGGCGCGAGCTTTTGCCACGCGTAATAGGCCGGCAGATCGAACTCGCAGGTGCCGCCGGGAATGCTGATGCGGCTGCGGATGCTCATCAGCCATTCGTTGCTGACCAAGGTGGCGCCGGCCTTGCCTTGCAGCTGGTTCAGGCCGTTGTGGGCGTGGGCTATGCGGCCGACGACTTCGTCGAGCGCGGCCTCTGAGATCGACGGGTTGCCGCGGTAGCCGGTGAACTGCTGCTTGTGCTTCTCGAGGTCTTTCAGCAGGTCGGACTTCAGGTCGGCACGCGAGGCGACGTCCATGATCTCGAACAAGGTCGCGAGCGCGTAGTGATGATCGACCGCGGCGTCGCGCGCGATCAGCTGGCCGAGCCGGTCGAACAGGTGCTCGAGCCGCAGCATCGTGCGGATGCTTTCGTTGAACGGGTGTTCGTAGAGGATCAAGGTGCGCAGTCCTGCGGGGCATGGCTTGCCCGATGTGCTGCGATTGTTTCACAGGCCCTGCGCGGCGGCCATGCATGCCGCAGCGGCGCGCTCAGGTCCAGCGCTGCCAGAGGGCACGCACGTCGGCGGCGAGCTGATCCGGGCTGATGCCGTCGTTGAAGATCACCGCATCGGCACTCGCGCGGCGCTGGCTGCGCGGGGCCTGGCTGGCGATCACCGCCTGTACCGCTTCGATCGTCCAGCCAGAGCGCCGCACGACGCGCTCAACCTGTATGGCCTCGGGGCAATCGACCACCAGCACCTTGTCGACCTTGGCGCGCCAGCGGCCGGATTCGACCAGCAGCGGCACGTCGAATACGAGCGCTGGTGCGCCCTGGGCGACGGCAGCCTGACGCTCTGTTTCAAGACCAATCAAAGGGTGAAGAATGGCTTCGAGTCGTTGCTTGGCGCTGGCATCGCCGAACACCAGTTCGCGCATGCGTGCGCGGTCGAGTGCGCCGTCCGCAGTGACCAGCTGGGGCCCGAACGAGCGCGTGATGCTGTCGATCGCCGCGCCGCCGGGCAGCGTGAGCTGGCGCGCGATCAGGTCGGTGTCGATGAGTACCGCGCCGAAGGTCGCGAGCAGCAGGCCGACCGTGCTCTTGCCGCTGCCGATGCCGCCGGTCAGCCCGATGCGAAGACTCAGACGGGCGGCATCCACAGTCGCGTCAACGTCTCGCCGAAGAACAGCGCGGCAATGCCGCCGCCGGCCAGATACGGGCCGAACGGAATCGGCACGTCACGGTCGTGCTTTCGGCCCACGACCAGCGCAATGCCGACCACCGCACCGACCGCCGACGACAGCAAGATGATCGACGGGATCAGCGGCCAGCCCAGCCACGCGCCCAGCGCCGCCAGCAGCTTGAAGTCGCCGGCGCCCATGCCTTCCTTGCCGCGAATCAGCCGATAGGCGTGGAACACGAACCACAGCGACAGATAGCCCGCCACCGCGCCACCGACCGACGCGCTCAGCGAGATCGGCAGCCAGCCCAGCGCGGCCGCGACGATGCCGGCCCACAGCAGCGGGAGCGTCAGGTCATCGGGCAGGTATTGCGTGTCGAAGTCGATCAGTGCGAGCGCGATCAAGGTGGCGGCGAAGCCGCACCACAGCAGCACCTGCGGATGCGCGCCGAAGCGCCAGCCGCAGGCGGCGAACAGCAAGGCTGTCAGCAGCTCGACCGCCGGATAGCGCAGCGAGATCGGCGTCTTGCAGGCCGAGCACTTGCCGCCCAACCGCAGGTAGCTCAGCAGCGGGATGTTCTCGTACCAGGCGATTGGGTGGCCGCACGCCGGGCAGCGCGAGCGCGGTGCCGACAGCGTGATCGGCGCCGGCTCGGCTATCGTCACACCGAGCAGTTCGGCGCTGTCGATGCGCCAGCCGCGATCCATCATCAGCGGCAGGCGGTGGATCACGACGTTCAGAAAACTGCCGATGCACAGGCCGAATGCGGCGAGCACGAGTGGCGACAGCAAGACCTCCAGGGTCTGTGCATCCATCCCGGGTTAGACGACCTGGCCGAGCTTGAAGATCGGGAGGTACATCGACACCACGATGCCACCGATCAGCGTGCCCAGGATCACGATGATGAACGGCTCCATCAGGCTGGACAGGCCCTTCACGGCTTCGTCGACCTCGTCCTCGTAGAACTCCGCGGCCTTGCCCAGCATCTGGTCGAGCGAGCCGGACTCTTCGCCGATCGCGCACATCTGGATCACCATGGTCGGGAACACGCCGGTGGTCTGCATCGAGGTGGTCAGCGCTGAGCCGGTGGAGACGTCTTTCTGGATCTGCTCGGTGGCCTCGGAGAACACCGCATTGCCGGAGGCGCCGCCGACCGAGTCGAGCGCCTCGACGAGCGGCACGCCGGCGGCGAACATGGTGGACAGCGTGCGCGTCCAGCGCGCCACTGACGACTTGTTGACCAGCTCGCCGAACACCGGCACGCGCAGCAGCAGGCGGTCCATGAACTTCTGCATCTTCACCGAGCGCTTCCAGGATTGCAGGAAGAAGTAGGTGCCGCCGCCGAGGATGCCGAAGATCAGGTACCAGTAGCCGACGAAGAACTTGGACATCGCGATGACGACCAGCGTCGGCGCAGGCAGGTCGGCGCCGAAGGACTTGAACACGTCCTCGAACGCCGGGATCACGAAGATCATGATCACGGCCAGCACGACGAACGCAACCACCAGCACCGCGATCGGATAGATCAGCGCCGACTTGATCTTGTTCTTGATCGCCATCGTCTTTTCCTGGTAGATCGCCAGGCGGTCGAGCAGCGTTTCAAGAATACCGCCGGCTTCACCGGCTTCGACGAGGTTGCAGTACAGCGCATCGAAATACAGCGGGTGCTTGCGGAAGGCCGATGACAGGCTGGTGCCGGTCTCGACGTCGCTTCGGATGTCGGTCAGCAGCCGCGTCATCTTCGGGTTGGTGCTGCCGCGCGCCACGATGTCGAAGGCCTGGATCAGCGGCACGCCGGCGCGCATCATCGTCGAGAGCTGGCGCGTGAAGACCGCGATGTCCTTCTGCTTGATCGCCTTGCCGCCGCTCATGCGGCGCTTCTTCACCTTGTTGACGAGGATGCCCTGGCGGCGCAGGCTCGCGCCCACCACGGCCTCGCCGCCGGCGCGCATCTCGCCGCGCACGATCTTGCCGTTCTTGTCCTTGCCTTCCCACTCGAAGACGATGTCCTTGATACTCTTCGCAGCCGTTGCAGTCGCCATATGCCTCTCGGGGATGTGTTCCCCGTCCCGTTGTTTGTAATGCGTTAGTGGCTGTTCAACAATCGTGACTCATTGACTCATTCGTTCGTCACCGAGATCACTTCTTCCAGTGTGGTGACGCCGGCGCGCACCTTGACCAGGCCGGACTGCCGCAAGTCGCGAACGCCCTCGCGCTGTGCCTGCTGCGCGATGTCCATCGAGGTGCCGGAGCTCAGGATGATGCGCTGGATGTCTTCGGTGATCGGCATGACCTGGTAGATGCCGACGCGGCCTTTGTAGCCGTGATTGCACGACTGGCAGCCCACCGCGCGGTAGGGGCGCCAGGTGCCGTCGAGATCGGTCTCGGTGAATCCGGCCTTCAGCATCGCTTCACGTGGGTAGTCGGCCTGCGCCTTGCACGTTTCGCAGAGCTTGCGGGCCAGGCGCTGGGCCGTGATCAGCAGCACACTGGAGGCGATGTTGAACGGCGCGACGCCCATGTTCAGCAGCCGCGTCAGCGTGGTCGGCGCGTCGTTGGTGTGCAGCGTCGACATGACCATGTGGCCGGTCTGCGCGGCCTTGATCGCGATGTCGGCGGTTTCGAGGTCGCGGATTTCGCCGACCATGATGATGTCCGGATCCTGGCGCAGGAAGGACTTCAGCGCGGCCGAAAACGTGAGCCCGGCCTTGTCGTTCACGTTGACCTGGTTCACGCCGGGCAGGTTGATTTCGGCCGGGTCTTCGACGGTCGAGATGTTGACGCCCGGCTGGTTCAGGATGTTCAGGCAGGTGTAGAGCGACACGGTCTTGCCGCTGCCGGTCGGGCCGGTGACGAGCACCATGCCGTATGGGCGCTGGATGATCTTGAGCAGGCGGTCCTTCTCGATCTTCTCGTAGCCGAGCGCCTCGATGCCGACCTTCGCGCTCGACGGGTCGAGGATCCGGATCACGATCTTCTCGCCGAACAGCGTGGGCAGCGTGCTGACCCGAAAGTCGATCGCCTTGGAGCCGAACTTGAGCTTCATGCGGCCGTCTTGCGGCACGCGTTTTTCGGCGATGTCCAGGCGTGAGATCACCTTGATGCGCGACGAGAGCTTGTCCTTGATCGCGATCGGCGGTTGGGTGATTTCGCGCAGCTCGCCGTCGACGCGAAAGCGCACGCGGTAGTGGTATTCGTAGGGTTCGAAGTGCAGGTCGGATGCGCGCGCATTGATCGCGTCGATCAGCATCTTTTGCAAGAAGCGCACGACCGGCGCGTCTTCGACGTCCGATGTCTGCTCGTTGCTTTCCTGCGGCGCGGTGACGTCGTCGGTGACGTCGAACTCGAAGTCGCCGGAGGCCATCGACTCCAGCGTCTCGCTCGCACTGACGCCGCTTGTCTCGAGAATCTTCGCGAGCTTGTCGTGCTCGACGATGACCCATTCGGGCGACAACTGCGTAGCGAACTTGATGCGCTCGACTGCTTCTTGGTCGGTCGGGTCGGCGCCGCCGATGAACAAGCGGCTGCCGCGCTTGCCCAGCACGATGATCTGGTATTGGGCAGCGAGCTTGCCGTCGATCACGTTGCGCGGCAGGCGCTGCACATCGACAGCCGCAAGATCCAGCAAGGGCAGGGCCAACGCGCTCGACAGTGTGTGTGCCAGGTCGGTGGGCGACACCGCACCGGCCGCGATCACCGCCGCGACGAAGCTGCTGCGCTTGTCCTTGGAGGTACGAACCAAGTCTTCGGCAACCTTGGCATTCAGCTTGCCGGCGTGCACGAGCACGCGCGCCACGCCCGAAAGCGAAGATTGCGGAGCCTCTGCCAATGTGTCCACGATCGTTGGTTCAATCCACGCTAGTCAAACAGCCCATCATCACCGAAACGCCCACCACTGTATACGCGCACCTAGTTGGCGAAAGCCAACAAATCACGCCTGTTCTCGTCCAAATGAAACAGATTGAACGTTGGCATGTCGGTGGTCGCAGCGATTTGGTCGCCGAGGCAAAGAAATGACAAGAATCAACAGATTAGCACGCGTTGTGCAAGAAAGGGATTCAGATCTGAGCGGGTGCGGGTTTCACGCCACGCGCGCACCTGCTCGAGCCAGGCGCAAAGGCCGTGCCGGCAGGGGTTCAACAATGAAGGAAAAGAAGTTGGTCGGGGTGAGAGGATTCGAACCTCCGGCCTCTACGTCCCGAACGTAGCGCTCTACCAGGCTAAGCTACACCCCGATCTGGCCCTGCCGTTGCAGCAGGATCAACAACCGAGCCACTCAAGCAGAGCGGTCGACCGATCGAAAACATAATTCTAGCAGAGCTTCTCGGTAGGCCGACGCGGGCAGCACCCGCAGTGCCTTCGACGCCTTGTCGGCCTCCGCGCGGGCAGCCTCGCGCGTCGCGGTGATCGCCCCGGTATGGCGCACGATTTCGACGATTTCGGGCAGCCGTGCCACCTCGCCGTGTTCGATCGCGTGGCGGATGAGTTCGCGCTCGGCCGCGCTGCCGCGCTCCATCGCGTGCAGCAGCGGCAGAGTGGGCTTGCCTTCGCGCAGATCGTCGCCGACGTTCTTGCCGAGTTGCTCGGTCGCGCCTTCGTAGTCGAGCAGGTCGTCGATCAGCTGGAACGCGGTGCCCAGAGATCGGCCGTAGTCGGCACAGCATTCCTCGACCTCGGGGCTGACGTCGGCTAGCACTGCACCAATGCGGGCGCTCGCCTCGAACAGCTTGGCGGTCTTGAAGCGGATCACGCGCAGGTAATCATCCACCGACAGGTCCGGGTCGTGCATGTTCATCAGCTGCAGCACCTCACCCTCGGCGATCACGTTCGTGGCGTCGGCCAGCACCTCGAGCACGCGCATGCGGTTCACCGACACCATCATCTGAAAGGCGCGCGAGTAGACGAAGTCACCCACCAGCACGCTCGCGGCGTTGCCGAACAGCGCGTTCGCGGTCTGGCGGCCGCGGCGCAACGCCGACTCGTCGACGACATCGTCGTGCAGCAGCGTCGCGGTGTGGATGAATTCGACCGTCGCGGCGAGCTCGAAACGCTCGCGGCCGGTAAAGCCAAGAGCGCTCGAGAACAACAGCACCAGCATTGGCCGGATGCGCTTGCCGCCGGCGCTGATGATGTAGTGCGCGATCTGGTTGATCATCACCACGTCGGAGGCCAGGCGGTGCTGGATCACGCCGTCCACCTGGCGCATGTCGTCAGCCATCAGCGCCGCGACGCTCGGCGCGGGGGCATCGGCTGTGATGTGTGGTGGCAGTGAGGTCGGTTGCACGCTGGGCTCGAATAGTAACCCTCGATTATAGAAAGTGAGCTGTGTGCCCCATCGCCAGCTTGTCGCAATGGCAGTACATGCTAGAATCGCAGGCTCTGCGTGTTTTGCAGGGCTGCTGTGTGCGGCGCGAAAGCGGGCCACGGCGGTATTCA
>Ga0307515_10014390_pt1 | contig 14674 bp, 9 predicted proteins | sample 17_EM_MG_FD_194513 | JGI IMG/M metagenome (GOLD analysis project Ga0307515, IMG submission 194513) | Populus trichocarpa ectomycorrhiza microbial communities from riparian zone in the Pacific Northwest, United States - 17_EM | ecosystem: Host-associated > Plants > Roots > Unclassified | place... | reverse complement strand
TTGCAAGGTCACAGTGTTAGAAGCCAAAGTTTTCATCATCTCACGAAGATCATCACTGGATGACGACCCCATAACATTGGAGTTTGTGAATGGAGGGGGTTGTATTGCTTGATAATTCTGTTGGGGTTAAAATCCATGGGGATGGAACTGTCGGCCTTGATTGCCTTGTTGAGGTAGGTTCCCATAGCGTAAGTTGGGATGATCTCTCCATTCGGGATTGTACGTGTTGGAAAAGGGATCATATTTACGCTGGGGCTGTCCGGTGAATCCTCCATCAACTGTATAAGCCCATTCAATGTAATCTTCTTGCATTGTTGGGCACATATCTGAGGTATGTCCTTGTAAGGAGCATATGCTACAAACTTTCACCTGCTGTACATTTCCACAAGCCAAAGAACGCACAAGAGAAGTAAGATCGTTAACTTTATTTTCAAGGTTAGAAATACTTACCTCACTTACTCGTTTGCTTGGGGAGTCTCCACGCGTGCCAAATTGTTTCGAGTTGGCTGCCATATTTGAGAACAATTGGCATGCAGCCTTGGGTGTAAGCATCAATCCTTCATAGAAATATTGAATGAGTTGCTGATCGGGTATTTGATGATGAGGGCATTGAATGCACAGTTGCTCAAATCTTTCCCAATACTCAAAGAGTGTCTCGCCATGAGATTGCCGAATCCCACATATTTCTTTCCTTATGTTGGCAACTCGAGATGCTGGGAAATACTTCTAAAGGAAAATCTTCTTCATGGCATTCCACGTTCCAATGGAACCTGGGAGAATAGAGAAAAGCCATGCCTTTGCTGCCCCTTTTAAAGAGAAAGGGAAAGCTTTCAACTTAACATGTTCTTCATCAACTCCATTTGGTTTCATGCCAACACAAACCATATGGAACTCCTTAAGATGAGTATGAGGATCTTCTCCTGCAAGACCATTAAATGTTGGTAGAAAATGTATAAAACCAGATTTGAGCTCGAAGTTGACATTATTGTCGATGTTTATGCACAATAGTTGATTTTCCACGTTAGGAGCAGCAAGCTCCTTGAGTGTTTGTTGTCGTGCAACAGCCATGGCGTTAACGCTAGCTTCCTTTCGTAACCTGCGTAAAGTGTTTTCTATTTCGAGATCCACCTGCACTTGACTTTGGTTAGTAGAACGGGTTGCAGGCATAAATCATCAAGGAAACTCAAAAGAAACCAACCACACAAGAGATCGAAAACAATACAAATTGTACGAAAATCCTACGCTAAAAACCTAAAACGGCCTGAAAACCATAGAAAACAACAGAATTTGGCTCGATAGGGTGGAGCTAGTGTTTTATCACTAGTCTTGTTCAGCACGTCGTTTCCCTTCAGGAAACAAAAGGCCGATACCCAATTCCACCAAAAATTCTGTTTTGAACAGTACCACAGCCGTAAATAAATAATACCGCAACAAGCAAAAATTATGTTTCTCTTTTTTTTTTTAGAAAAATAAATAACAATCATAGAAAATAAAAATAATAGTAAAAGAATCAACTAAAATTACTTCCCCGACAACGGCGCCAAAATTTGTTGCGATGTCGCGGTCGCACAAATTAATTACCCTAGCTTCAAACACAACACACAAGATAGTATAGAGCAAGCAAGGGGTCGATCCCACGAGGAAGGTTGAAGTCAGATTTTTATGCTGTATGATATGCAACTGGGGGGGGTTGTGAAGTTATCTTTGCTAAAGGAAAAGAAAATGGAAAACTATCAAGTGAAATTAAATAAAATCAGAAAATAATCAAGAGAACAAACCATATAAATTGTTCGCACTAGTAATTAGATTCAATGGCAGCCTTAAGAACTAGATAAGTTGATTAATCAAGAAAACATAACTGTCTGCAGTCTATGTTTGATTTGATTGAATGTTCTCCCTAAGATTAATAACATAGATCCGCCACAATTATTAAACTCAGTCGCTTCACAAGTTCATATACCACAACTCCGGTTTGATATCAAACTTAGCAATAGATTGTCTACAATAATAACTTAGAGTCTGCTCTAGCAATTAAAATAAACAATCATAGAAAAAATAAGCATAGGAGAACAAACATATTCATCATATAAACTGAAAAGAAAAGGTAAAATAAATCTCACAGTTCTTGAAATCCAAAGGTTTTCATGTCCTTGCAACCAAGAAAAAGAGTTTAGCCTTGCATGTTTGTTGAACAACTAATCAAAAAGGAGGAATGCATGATTCAGATTTCTTAGATGAAGGGGGCGTTTTTCTCTTCTTTGCTGGCTGCCCCCCTTCTCTTCTCTCATTCTTTTTATTTCCTAGGAAACCCTAGTCTCTATTTTACAAAATAGTCCTCCCTTAAGTGGACAATTTTCATTTAAGAATTTCAATAACTATTTTCCTAAAAAAGGAGAAATAGCATTGCATGAAATCTTCAAGCTTTGACTTAGAGGAGCTAAATTGCTGAAATAAAAACTTGGATGTCGGTTTAGATGCTTCAGAATGTAATTCGGACTCGTTCCTTCACGAAACCTGTTTGCTAGAAGAATTTAGTTATCATCTTTGAAAAATCATATCTCCCTCATATGACATCATGTTTGGCTGAAAATTGGAGCGTTGATAGGTATTTGAGTCAGGAATCCAAAAAAATTAAGTTTGCATCCATTGGACTTCTTTTGCTCCAGATATTCAAGTTGAAATGGCCGAAGGTCAACACTAATAGATTGCGAGATTTGACTTTGAAGCCTGCGATTTCCATGCTCTTCCTTATTTTAATTTCTTGCCTTAGATTTCCAGAAAGGTATGGATGTTAGCTTTTTAATGCCACTAGAATCAGTTTATTTTGACCTCTAGAGCTCACGCTCTGCACAAAACATCGACTAAAGGTTAAATCTGCCAATTACCTCCAATTTACTTTTTTTTGCATCTTTCATCCAAAAGTGCCTTCAAAATATAAAACAAAGAATATCAAGACATTTTATATATAAAATATAGGCAAAATACTAGTTAAATGTGGGTGAAACTATCGAATAATATGGTTGCATCAATGCTAGTCCAAACATGGCAATCCCCTTACCCGGGATCCTAACATACACTAAATGTATGCTAGTTCACGCCCTAAATCACACTTCTCATATTTCCATTGTCAGCGATAATTTCATTACTTGACAATTCACACAACCACCATTCACCTAATATCCAATGTTTTGTAATTCACATTTCACATTGGTAACATATTAAATCATGGAATTTAACTAGAAAGTATAGGTGCGATTTACCTACCTGCAATAGAAGCTCTACTCGTGCTCCTCTACTATTGTTGCACCACGCCTGTGGTCCCTTTTGCAAATCACAGGTTTATCTCATAAATTTTCCTCACTCAAGGATATGTTTTATAATAACCATATCAACAGCCAATAAGTCTTTCTTTCAGTCATATCTTAATATTTGAACTGTTACCGTTTAAACCTCGAATTGTTACTATCCCACCTCTCTTTAGATTTTTAACTATATCTAGAGTTATAGAAGTCTATTTCAAGTGAGATTGGTCTCGTTGGAAAGTTAAGACACGAGGGTACAAGTTCTCTGAGGGGAGGAGAACCCAGTTCTGCCTCTAAGACAATCAGAATTGCTCATCAACAAACATTTGACTGTTACTCTCCAACTGTTACTGTCTTGATATTGAACTGTTACTGTACGACCTCTCCTCAGATTTTAACTATATCTAGAGTTGTAGAACTCCATTTTAAGCGAGATTAGTCTCGTTGGAAAGCTAAGACAGGAGGCTACAAGTTCTCTGAAGGAAAGAGAACCCAATTCTGCCTCTAAGACAGTCAAAATTGCTTATTAACAAACCATACCTACTGCCCTACAGGGTTTGTCATGACCCAATCTCGGTTAGTGACCTATAGCTGAAGTTCTATAACTCCAAATTGAGCAAGACCAATTTCCTTAGGTAGTCAATATACAAGCATTAATTCATAATCGATTTTGAAACGACTCATAAGACCATGTTTAGAACAACTTACCTAGTAAGAATCAAGGTTTCGATCTTCAACTCCCTCCTTTTCTTTCAAATGACAGCCGACCCTCCTCTCTTATCTTCTTGTTCAAATTTTCTTGTTAATCCCTTGCCCACCAGTGTTTATTCTACCCTCAACCCTTAATGTTGGATGGGTTCTTGAAATTTTAGTGTTTCTCTCTTGATTTGCAAAAATGGATACAAAAACTCCCTATTTTCTTTCCTTACGATTTCTGCAGATTTTTGGTGAGAAGAGAAGTATTTATGCTCTATAATTATTCTTATTTGCATTTAAGCCCCATTTTCTTTAAGTGTATCATTTTTGCCCCCACATCTTTTGTTTTTTCTTCTTATAATTAAGTTATACCTCTTTTCTTTTCTTATACTTTCACCCCACAACTTTTAGTTTAGTTTATTTTCTTTAATTTAATCCAGCCTTGATTTTGTTTTCCCGGGGTTTAAAAACTGCCACCAAAACATGGAAGTAGTTGATATATCAAACAGGCTTTGCACCAGCACCAACCAACAACACTGAAATAGGGAAACCAAGAGAACCAGGCACAACAAGGCCACAGGCAGAAGCTGAGACTAGCGACTCTTGAACAAATAAGGAAACAGGCTTGTAAAAGGAAACCACATAGCAACAAAACCAGCAAAAGGCAAAGCAATCCCAAGCTGAATATTCACAAGAGATACAAACAAAGAACACAGAGGGAACAAACTCCCTTGCCAAATATACTATTCATAAGAACATAGAGAAATCAGAGAGAGGACGAGGCAACAGAAGTTGTGCTGCCCTGAATTCTAGAATAAGTCGTAGAGGAGGTCTTGGAGGGGCAACAACCTACTCCATCTGGCTTCCCTTGATGACCAATATTGGTGGAGGCAACAACTCGACTATGTGTTAATTATTGCCTTCTAGGAGGCGGCTCAGCTGTGACGCAGTAGGGTCATCAGATACTTGTACAACCTTTGGAGAAGCAGAAGGATTAGCACCAGTAGGTTTAAGCCTTGTTGCAGCTAGTTTGGCCTGTTTGCGCCCAGTAACAGCAGTTCTCCCTTCCACAGCTGCTGCAGCCTCAACAGACATTGGATCAATCCCTGGTTCACCCTGAGGTTCTTCACTATAGGACTGTTTCTCAACTACAACAATTTCTGTGGAAGGGCTAAAACAACCAGAGTGAGAGGGAACTGCCTGGGAGTGGTTCGTACACTTATGACTTGAACTTTTGGTGCAAGTGGAAATCGTATGTCCCAAGACTCGGCACTGCTTGCAAAAGCGAGGTAAAGATTCATACATCACCTGCTGTGATAAGGGCATACCATTGGGAAAGACGAGATTGATAGAGGTTGGCAGGTCCGCTAGCAAGTCAATCTCAACAAGCACTCTGACATAAGAGAGCTGGGTCATGGAAGAAGTTGGTGTATCACAATGAACAGGCTTCCCAAACACACTTGCAAGCTTAGAAAGATAGATTGGAGACCAACATTGGAGAGGCAGATTAAGGAACCTTACCCAAACCGACATCCTTACCATGTCAGAAGTGGTGAAATCAAAGAACTCTGGCATAATTTTCATAATCAGGGGCCGGCCAAAAACAAAATAAAGGTCGCCACCAAGCACTTTAAACATGTCTATTTCAGAAGAGAGTGAAAATTAACCAACCGGAATCATGCATAGAAAATTTAGCTTTACATTTCCAGGAACTATTAATGAATTTTGTTAGGGGTGTGTATCTTGGGAATTTACCAGCAATGTATCCAATTAAACAAAAGCTCCATAGGTCTTTATGCATACCCAAATCAGTTTCCATCAAATGGCAAGGTGTCAAAGCATTATAATCAGGAAAGTGCACTAAGGAGGGAGACTGAGTGTCAGGAGTACTTGCAGGGCAATCAGAAGAGATAGGTATGTGGCTTCCTAAGAAAGCTTTGTCTTTCATCGGGGGTGGCAGCGGAGCAATAACTCCTACCCTCGGCCCAGGGCTAGGGTTTCCAACACTAGGGTGAGAACCAAGGGAATCACACCTAGCGGAGTGGTCATGGCGAGGCCTGGTATGGACAGAAGAGTCTACATTTCTCCTACAAGAACCAGGAGAAAACGGTGGAGGAACAGTAAGAGGTGTGCTTTGCATGCCCCTATTTCGGTTCTTCACATGAACCCTAGCACCGCGGGTGAAATCAACTACATCAACAAATGCTACCTTTGTTCATGGAGGGGTGGAGGTTCAAGAAGGACTCGGGGAGTTCTGCATTATAGGGGATCTGCTCCGGCTCAGAGTCCTTGGTGCGTGCGAAGACGAAGGATGCGACGAGCGAAACCCAAAATCATACGGGGCAAACCGTAGAACCGAGGACTTTTTCTTTGATTTGGCCATGTAGATATGACTCACAAAATTAGAAGAAGACAGGAGACCCCTAAGGCACAACAAGCAAGAAGAGGAAACACTACATAATGAGAAGAAACAAACTCACGCAGAATGGGAGCTTCTCTCTCTACAAGACGATGATAGTGCCCAATTATGTTACAACCTCCACTAGTCATCTGTGAAAAAAGCCTTTGAGTTGGTGGTAGGGGTGGAGCACCAAACTCCTATGGAGATATCAATGCAGAAATAAAAAGGGGGAAGTCCAACATTATATAAATTTGTGATGGAAAGACAAGAGTTGTTGGAACAAATCGAACATAGGTTGCGGAAGGCAAGCAAATGAATAAAGATGTATGCTAATTTGAAAAGAAAACCCGTGATATAGGCGACAAGGTGTTGCTAAAATTGGCATCTCAAATCTGGAAGAAAATTACTAGCAGATTGACGCAATGATGGTTGATACCGAAATATGATGGGACTTTTAAAGTCAAAGAGAAAGTGGGAGTTGTCACATGCATACTGATCTTACTAGAATTACTAAAACTTCACCTCACATTTCATGTTAGTTACTTGAAACCCTACTATGAAGACAAAGAAGACCCAGACAAAAACAAGTTATAAAGTGCTCCCCCAATGATTTAAAAATAGTTTGACAATGGCATTGTTGATTATGAATCATCATGAACTTGGTCAGCATAGGAAGAATCGATGAACTAAGTTTTTAGTGAAATGGGACAAAAACTCAGAGGTTTTGTGGGAGGACACATACTTGTGGCAATTTGAAGATAATGTGCTAGAATACCTCACTTCTATTCTGGCAATTTGTCACTGGTCTAGATGCATGGGCTCGCTAGCAAAAACACTACTAGAATCTTGGTAGCATGCATGGGCAGTGACAACTTTGACAACAGTGCATAACAGGTGCATAAGAACAACGGGTTAATGTTCGGAACAACTTTGGGCTTGGATGGTGGGCTGTCTAAGATGTTCAGAAACATAATTAGGTTGGAAGACCAAGAGAAGTTATAATAGTGGGTAGTTGGAGATAGTTTTCAATAGTTACTATTTTTAGACAAAACTGTTTAGATTTGGTTAGATATAGAGGCTAAAGTTGTGTAGCATGCAAGAGAATTATGCATTGCACACACAGAGAATTTTATGTATCCTTTGTTATTGGTATTAATAAAGATTGGGAGTTTTTCTTGTAATTTGTGCTTGTGATTTTGATCTCTAAAGTTGTGTTGTTGTAGTTAGTTTAAGGCCAAACACGAGTTGAAATTGTGAGATAGGTTGAGTCTAGTATGGGACTAGTTTGCCACTCTGGGATCAAATTTGTATTGAAAATTTTGTACCCGTGTCAGTAACTATGATGTTGGTAAATATGTGTGAGAATAGAGTTAAAGAGGAAGATTAAATTATTTTTTCTTGTAAAATATAAACTATGTTCTAAGAGGGGAAAAAAGAGAACTTTGATAGAGTTGACTTCCAAATTAGATTAGTCAATTCTTATTCTAATTGTGCATTTACACCAAACTATTTTTGCTTTCAGGAATCCTGAAAGCGGATCTTCCACAACACCACATACACCTTGCACCGAGATTGAATGACCAAACTTTAACAAATATGTAATAGTTGTGGAAGAAGAAGAATAGGATGAAAACAATATTAGAGAATTAATAAAATTAATAAAGTAGCATAAAAAGGGCCTGGAAACCCACTACAGAAGAGCTTGAGACCATAAATATGGGTGATGAGCAAGTTGAGGGAGAACTAAAAATGGGAACCTTGATCACCCTTAAAGAAAGAAAAAAAATGACCACCCTGCTAGAATAATATACAAATGTTTTTGCCTGTTTCTACGATAATATGCCTGTTTTGGATACATATATCATTGTACACAGGGTACCACTTATAGAAGGATGCAAATCTATGAAAAAAATTAAGGATAAACCACTGAAATATCATGATCAAAGTCAAGGAAAAAATTAAGAAGCAGTGGAATACCAAATTTTTAGAAGTAGTTAAATATTCACAATGGGTATCTAACATAGTTGTCGTGCCGAAGAAGGCGAAGATCATAGTCTACATGGACTTTAGGGATTTGAATAAGGGTAGCCCCAAAAGTGATTTGAATAAGGATAAATGTTTTGGTTGACAATGATGCATATAGTTCCATGTATTCCTTTATAGATGAATTCTTGAGATACAACCAAATAAAAATGGCTCTATAAGATAAAGAGAAAACAACCTTTATCATACCCTAGGGAACCTTCTTTTACAAGGTTATGCCATTTGGGTTAAAAAATGCAAGAGCCATTTACTAGAGGGCCATGGTGACTCTATTCCATGATATGATGCACACAAAAATTGAGGTGTATGTGGATGATATGATTGACAAATCTAAGAAAGGAGAGAGTCATGTCCAGGTTTTAAAAAAGTTGTTTAAGAGATTAAGAAAGTACAAATTGAGGCTCAACCCTGTAAAATATTCATTTGGAGTAAAATCTGGAAAGTTACCAAGATTCGTGGTGTTTGACAGGGGGATAGTGGTGGATTCTGATAAATTAAAAGCTATTCAATCCAAGCCAGCTCCTAAAATAAAGAAGAAGGTGAGGGGATTTTTAGGGAGATTGAACTATATTGCTTGGTTCATATCTCGGCTAACAACAACATATGAACAAATCTTCTAGTTATTGAGCAAAAAGAATCTTAGAACCTAGAATGAGGTGTTAAGAAGCCTTCGATAAAATCAACCAGTACTTACAAAACCCACCTCTGTTTGTTCCTCTTGTATCAGGAAGGCCTCTAATATTATATTTGATAGTGACTAAAGTAGCTATGAGATGTGTACTGGGCCAACATAATGAAATCAGAAAGAAAGAAAGAAAGCGCCATTTACTATATTGAGTAAGAAGTTCATGGAATGTGAGTATAGATACACTATGATAGAAAAGATATGTTGTTCACTAGTATGGGCAGCAAAAAAACTCTTGTAGTATATGTTGTATCATATAACATGGTTAATTTTTGTTAGTAGAATACGACATAATATATATGACGAGGAAAGCTGTGAAAGGGAGTGTGTAAACACCCAAAAAAAGAGAGAAGTAAAGCCGAAATGACTCCATCATTGTTGCTGATTTCTGAATAGGCAGCAACACAGTTTTTGGCTGCTGATTTCAAAATCAGCAGCGACAAAGTTTTTGGTTGCTGATTTCTGAATTGGTAGCGACGCAGTTATTGGCTGCCGATTTCTGAATTGCCAACGGCACAGTTTGGCTACCGATTTCTGAATTAGTAGCGACATAGTTTTTGGCTGCCGATATCTAAAACGGCAAAAGAATGGGAATAAAAACTAGCCCAAGATAACCCAAAAGGGGGATAAGGACAACCTTGGTCCAGCATCGAAACACCCCAGCACACTTATTGGGCTATAAATACAAGGAGAGAGAAAGGGTCACTCTTCCCAAAAATCTACCTGCAGCAGTTGCATGTTCAGCTGTATGCTTCTCTTCTCTTCCTCCTTCTCAATGGAAATCTAAACCAAACCAGTAAATAGTGCCTTTTTGAATGTGCGCGCGTGTGTGTGCGTATGAGAGAGAGAGAGGGAGTTGAGAACTTGAGAAGGAGATCGGAAAAGTGCCTAGAGTGAAGGAGAAAAGGGCTAGAACCGAGAAAGGGAGTAGAAGAGAAGGAATATTGTCAAACTTTCTCAGACCTACTTAGATTTAAAAGGTATGGGTCATGTGACTTCTTTCATCTTGTTTTTGAGACCCCACACTTATTCCAGAACACTTAACGAAGAAAAATGAATAAATGGAATGAACAAAAAATGAAAGAGGGTCAACCGTAGTTGAAGGATGGCCAGAGTACATTGTGTGATAAATTGCATGTAGTTCATGCTTGAAAATATATGATTCTGCTGGATTTTAATGACAAACTGTGTGCTGGAAATGAATTGTATGTAGTTGTTCAGTCTTGAAAATAAGTGATTCTGCTGGATTTTTAGGACAAATTGACCAAAATGCATGCAGATGTTTCCTGCCGAATTGTGTTGTCGACAATGAATTAACGTTCACAGCTGAATTGTGTTGTCGGCAGCGAATCAGGTGTTTGCTGCCTAATTTGTGTCATTTGCAGCAAATCAAGTGTTCTCTATCGAATTGTGTTGTCCGTAGCGAATCAGGTGTTCGCTGCCAAATTTGTGTTGGCCGCAACGAATATGGTGTTTGCTGCCGTATTGTGTTGCTTACAGTGAATTAGGTTTTTGTTGTCGAGTTGTGTTGTCGGCAGCAAATCAGGTGTTCGCTGCCGAGTTGTGTTGCCCACAGCGAATTAGGTGTTTGCTGCCTAATTTGTGTCGTCCACAGCGAATCAAGTGTTCGCTGCCAACTTGTGTTGTTTGTAGTGAATCAGGTGTTCGCTGTCGAATTTGTGTTATCTGCAGCCAATCAGGTGTTCGCTGGAACTAAATTCAATGTAGTTGTTCATGCTTGAAAATATGTGATTCAGCTGGATTTTTATAACAAACTGTGTGCTAGAACTGAATTGCATGTAGTTGTTTAGTCTTGAAAATATGTGATTCTGGTGGATTTTTAGGACAAACTGTGTGCTGGAACTGAAACGCATGCGGATGTTTCCTGCCGAATTGTGTTGTCGGCAGCGAATCATTCGCTGCTAAATTGTGTTGTCGATAGCGAATCAGGTTTTCGCTGTCGAATTGTGTTGTCCGCAGCGAATCAGGTGTTCGCTCCATTTCAATTTTTCATTACAAGTCTTTACAAAAGGTGTCAAACGACTAATTAAGCGATTAACATGTCTGTTCATACAAACTCATATCACCCATAACATGCGATTATATAGTTCTTTTCAAAATGAGTGAGCCGCGAAATAGATTTCCTTACGCACCATGGTGGTATGATGTCCCTGTTATAGGACAAGGAAATTTCAAGCATTATAGGCAATTTTAAAAAACTTAATAAAGCAATATTAACGTTACATTTTGTTCATGGACCAAAAAGCATAATTCTTTCATTTATCTTTACTTATGTAAATACCACCATAATAATTCATCAATTACTGAGGCTAATTACAATACTTAATCTCGGTCATCCGTCTCGAATACCGTTAGCCGAACTAACATTAATCTCTGTTTAAATCATAACAATCGTAGTTCTTCATATACTTGGTATATACAAAACATAGTGTACATAAACGCATCAATTCTTAAAACTAACTCATAACTCTCAAATCCAGCTATTCTCTTAGGATACCATTAGCCGAAGTCAATCATTTATTCATCCCGGTCATCCCCTTAGGATGTCATTAACCAAAACTAATCATTTGTTCATCCCAGTCATCCACTTTGGATGCCATTAGAGCTAATCATTTGTTCATCCTGGTCATCCATTTAGGATGCCATTAACCGAAGCTAATCATTTATTCATCTCGGCCACCCACGTAGGATGTCATTAGTTGAAGCTAGTCATGTAGTCATCCACTTCGGATGCCATTAGCTGAAGCCAATCATTTGTTCATCTAGGTCATCCACTTCGGATGCCATTAGCCGAGTCAATCATTTGTTTATCCCGGTCATCCACTTAGGATGCCATTAGCCGAAGCTAATCATTTACAAATCAAATGTTCCAGATACGATTTATGAATAACTATTACATGATAATATCCTTTGAAATGCTCATTCAAACGATTCATAACAATTTGACATTCACTATAACATAATAGTAGACCCTTTGTATTACTCATCCAACCGTTCATGATAGTTAATGTTCAATACAATATAGCAACAGATCCCTCATAATTCTCATACAAAATTTATAACAATTTAGGACTATGTATAGCACAATAATAGATCCCTCGCAATACTTATATAAACATTCGTGACAAATAACCTTCAACATAATACAACGATAAATCCTTCGTAATACTCATACAATCATTCGTAATAGTTAACATTCATTATAATACAATGGTAAATCCTTTGTAATACGCATACAATCATTCGTAACAATTACATTCAGTATAATACAGTGGTAGATCCTTCATAATACTCATACAAAATTCATAACAATTTAGGGCTATATATAGCACAATAATAGATACTTCGCAATACTTAAATAAACATTCGTAACAAATAACCTTCAACATTATACAATGATAAATCCTTCGTAATACTCATACAATCATTCATCAGCAGCCCAAATTCATAACAGCCCAATCAATATCTCAAAATCGGTTTAATATTCATTGCAACGTAATAACATATATATCCACCTCAAACAGGTCATTTCAGAACATTAACATTTTCGACATCGTTTTAACATTCATCAAGAACTCGATAAACATTTCATAATCATTTCAACAATCATCAAGAATTCAATCAAACACTTCATCATCGTTTCATCATTCATCAAGGATTCAATAATATATCATCATAAATAAATCATTTCAAAACATAAACAACATACAAGAAAAAGGTGGAAATGATGCAACCATATTATTCAATAGTTTCATCCATATTTAACTAGTGTTTTGCCTATATGTTATATATAAAATGCCTTGATATTCATTTGTTTTTATGTTTTGAAGGCACTTTTGGATGAAAGATGCAAAAAGGAGTAAATCGAAGGTAATTGGCAGATTTGACTTTCAATCAATGTTTTATGCAGAGCGTAAGATCTAGAGGTCAAAATGAAGTGAATCTAGTGGCATTAAAAAGCTAACATTCATACCTTTCTCGACATATAAGGCAAGAAAATAAAATAAGAAAGAGCATGGAAATCACAGCCTTCAAAGTCAATCCCGCAATCTGCCACTGTTGACTTTTGGCCATTTCGACTTCAATATCTTGAGCTACAGAAGTCCATTTGATGCAAACTCAATTGTTTTGGATTCCTGACTCAAATACTTATCCATGTACCAAATTTCAGCGAAAAACAATCTCATATGAGGGAGATATGATTTTTCTAAGATGACAAATGAATTCTGCCAGCAAACAGGTTTTCTGAAGAAACGAGTCCAAATTACATCCTGAAACATCCAAACCAACATCCAAGTTTTTATTTCAGCAATTTAGCTCCTCTAAGTCAAAGCTTGAAGATTTCATGCAAGGTTATTTCTTTGTTTTTGGAAAATAATTGAAGTACTTAAATGTAAACTGTCTACTTAAGGGATGACTATTTTGTAAAATAGAGACTAGAGTTTCCTAGGATATAAAAAGAATGAGAGAAGAGAAGGAGGGCAGCTAACCAAGAGAAAAAAAATGCCCCTTCTCCTCCACAAACCCGAAATCATGTTTTCTTCTTTCTTTTTGATTAGTTGTTCAACAAACATGCAAGGCTAAACTCTTTTTCTTGGTTGCAAGGATACAGAAACCTTCGGATTTCAAGAACTGTGAGATTTATTCTACCTTTTCTTTTTAGTTTCTATGATGAATGAATATGTTTGTTCTCCTATGCTTATTTCCTATGATTGTTTATTTTAATTGCTAAAGCGGACTCTAAGTTATTATTATGAACACTCTATTGCTAAGTTTGCTATCAAAACCGGAGTTGTGGTATATAAACTTGTGAAGCAACTGAGATTAATAATTATGGCAGATCCAGATTAGTAATCTTAGGGAGAGCATTAGATTGATCAAATCAAACATGGACTATGGACAGTTATGTTGTCTAGATTAATGAACTCATCTAGTTCTTAAGGCTGCCATTAAATTAAATTACTAGTGTGGACATTGTGGTTATTTGTTGCGATGTCGTGGTTGCATAAATTAATTACCCTAGCTTCAAACATAACACACAAGATAGTATAGCACAAGCAAGGGGTCGATCCCACGAGGAAGGTTCAAGTCAGATTTTTATGCTAGATGATATGCAATTTGGGGGGGTTTGGACGTTATCTAGGCTAAAGCAAAAGAAAACAGAAAACTATCAAACGAAATTTAATAAAATCAGAAAATTATCAAGAGAACAAACCTTGGTCGCAAGCACACATCCACCTACAAAAATCAGAACTGATCATGGAAACGAAACATCAATTTATATTCTGAATATTTATCTCTTCTTAACATTGGTTAGTTAACGGATCTGCCGTATAACTAGCCCTAACCATCAAACAACCACAGTGTCCGCACTAGTAATTTAATTCAATGGCAGCCTTAAGAACTAGATAAGTTGATTAATCAAGAAAACATAACTGTCCGCAGTCTATGTTTGATTGATTGAATGTTCTCCCTAAGATTAATAACGTAGATCCGCCACAATTATTAAACTCAGTTGCTTCACAA
>Ga0307515_10014388_pt1 | contig 14675 bp, 13 predicted proteins | sample 17_EM_MG_FD_194513 | JGI IMG/M metagenome (GOLD analysis project Ga0307515, IMG submission 194513) | Populus trichocarpa ectomycorrhiza microbial communities from riparian zone in the Pacific Northwest, United States - 17_EM | ecosystem: Host-associated > Plants > Roots > Unclassified | place... | reverse complement strand
TTAAAAAAGTTATTGATTTAGGTGACGGCCGCACCATTGAGATCGAAACAGGTAAACTGGCCAAACAGGCAGATGGCTCTGTAGTTATTAAAATGGGTGATACCATGTTATTGGCTACCGTAGTATCGTCGCCGGAAGCGAAAGAGGGAGTTGATTTTTTACCCCTTTCTGTTGATTACCAGGAAAAATACGCTGCTACCGGCCGTATCCCGGGTGGCTTTTTACGCCGCGAGGCACGTTTGTCAGACTATGAGGTTTTAATCTCGCGTTTGGTTGACCGCGCATTACGCCCGTTATTTCCTTCAGATTATCACGCTGATACACAGGTGATGATCTCTTTAATTTCGGCCGATAAAGATATTATGCCCGATTGCCTTGCCGGTTTGGCAGCATCAGCAGCATTATCTGTATCAAACATTCCTTTTAATGGCCCTATTTCTGAAGTTCGTGTTGCTAAAATTGATGGTCAGTTGGTAATTAACCCAACTTTAAGCCAGCTTGAGCGCGCTACTTTAGAATTTATTGTTGCAGGTAGCGAGCATGACATCAACATGGTTGAAGGTGAATCGAAAGAGATCCAGGAAGCCGAATTGGTTGAAGCTATTAAATTTGCGCATACGGCTATTAAAATTCAATGTTTAGCTCAAAAAGAGTTGACTATTGAAGTTGGTAAAACCGAAAAACGTGTTTACAACCATGAGCACAGCAACGAGGATTTGAAAAAAGCCATCTACGCTGCTACTTATGAGCAGGTTTACGCTATCGCGTCTTCTGCATCTGCAAAAGACGAGCGCTCGGCAAAATTCAAAGAAGTTCGTGATGCTTATATCGCTACTTTAGGCGAAATTGATGATATCACTAAAGGTCTCGCAAAAAAATATTATCATGATGTAGAGTATGATGCTATCCGTAACCTTGTATTAGATGAAGGCAAACGTTTAGATGGCCGTACAACTACCCAGATTCGCCCAATATGGAGCGAAGTTGGTTATTTACCATCTGCTCATGGTTCTGCGGTATTTACCCGTGGCGAAACCCAGGCATTAACCACCGTTACTTTAGGTGCTAAGGATGATGAGCAAATGATTGATGGTGCGTTCATCAACGGTTACCAAAAATTCTTGTTGCACTACAATTTCCCTGGTTTTTCAACCGGCGAAGTTCGTCCGAACAGGGGTGCTGGTCGCCGCGAAATTGGTCACGGTAACCTGGCTATGCGTTCATTAAAACAAGTATTGCCATCTGAGGACGAGAATCCATACACCATCCGTATCGTTTCTGATATTTTAGAATCTAACGGTTCATCGTCAATGGCTACGGTTTGTGCCGGTACATTGGCTTTGATGGATGCTGGTATCAAAATCAAATCGCCGGTATCTGGTATCGCGATGGGATTGATCACCAACGAAATGGGTACTAAATATGCTATTTTATCTGACATCCTGGGCGACGAAGATCATTTAGGTGATATGGACTTTAAAGTAACAGGTACAGTTAATGGTATTGTTGCTGTACAAATGGACTTGAAAATTAATGGCCTATCGTACGAAGTGTTAACCAACGCTTTAAACCAGGCTAAAGATGGCCGTTTACATATCCTTGGCGAAATGGCTAAAACCATTACAGCCCCTCGTGTTGACTTGAAACCACACGCTCCGCGTATTGTTACCATTAAAATTGATAAAGAATTTATTGGTGCAGTTATCGGGCCCGGTGGTAAAATCATCCAGGAAATGCAACGCGAAACCGGTGCAACTATTTCTATCGAAGAAAAAGACAACCAGGGTATCGTTCAGATTTTTGCCGACAACAAAGCGTCTATCGACCAGGCTTTATCGCGTATCCGCAACATTGCTTCTAAACCAGAAGTAGGCGAGATATACGAAGGTAAAGTGAAATCAATTATGCCGTTTGGTGCATTTGTTGAGATTATGCCAGGTAAAGATGGCTTGTTACACATATCTGAAATTGACCACCGCAGGATCGAAAAGATGGACGGTATATTTGAAGTTGGCGATGAGGTAAGGGTTAAACTGCTTGATGTAGATAAACAAGGTAAACTTAAGTTATCGCGCAAAGCGTTATTACCGAGGCCGGAAGCCCCAAAATCAGAAAAATAACTGTAAATATCACATATGCAAAACCCTCTTTATGAGGGTTTTGCTATTTTATTTGGTTTTTTTATACTTTTTTTGAGAAAAATTAAAACAAAAGTTGGATGTTTAAACTTTGTATTAGTTAATAGATAGTTGAATAAACCATAAAATCCGATCCTGCTTGTAAAAACGATGACCCCTGCTACAAACGATCCTTTAGATTTTCTTAACAGTAATCCGCAGGGAATGCAACCGGCTACGCAAACCGATTTGGTTCAGTTGTTGCTCTATGAGATCATCCGGGTTAAAGAATTAATATTGTATTATGACTCCATTCCCAATGGAGGAGGGCAACTTGGTTCATCAATTTTGAATGAACTGGTATCAGAGGCCTATCAATCGCTTGTAAACTACGATACGGTACTGATGAAAAAGTACTATGATTTGTTGCTGAACTGCGATTAAGCTGGATATGTGCAGATATGCAAATTTTAGATGTGCAGATGTTTACTCCGTTTTTTTTAAGATAAAACTTTACAAATAATTGCCGGTTGCAATGTTGGGGATTTATATATTTGCACATGAACCATCTGATAGCGCCATCTATTTTAGCAGCCGACTTTGCCAACCTGCAACGCGATATTGAAATGATCAATAACAGCGAAGCTGATTGGGTGCATGTTGATATTATGGATGGTATGTTTGTGCCAAATATCTCTTTTGGTTTCCCGGTTGTTGCTGCCACAAAAAGGCATGCCACCAAACCGCTGGATGTTCACCTGATGATTATTGATCCTGATAGGTACCTTAAGGCGTTTAAAGATGCAGGTGCCAATGGCATCACTGTTCATTACGAAGCCTGCCCGCATTTGCACCGCACTGTACAAGCTATTAAAGAGCTTGGCTGCAGGGCAGGAGTAGCCCTTAACCCGCATACACCAGTTGCTTTATTGGAGGATATTATTGCCGACCTTGATATGGTGCTTATCATGTCCGTTAATCCTGGTTTTGGCGGCCAAAAGTTTATTGCCAATACCTACAAAAAGCTTAACGATTTAAAAGCGCTGAGTGAAAAGAAAAATCCGGGCTTATTTATTGAAGTTGATGGCGGCGTAGATCAAAACAATGTTAAAGAATTGTTGCAAGCAGGTGCAAATGTGTTTGTTGCGGGCAGTTCTGTGTTCTCGTCGGCCATACCGGCCGATGCGATATATAACCTCAAACACCCTTAAAAGTTATTACAATTGTAATAATTACTACCAACCTTATAGGATAAATTTGATATTTGCAATCAAAAAGGCTTTTGTTGATTAATTGTATATTTTTTCAAAAAACGTAAATTAATCCTATGAATTTTGTCAAATTGATTAACTTCGGCCCAACTAAATACAAAGTTCCTAATCAAGTATTCAGAACCTACAATTCGTTAATTATATGAAACATAATTTTGGTGCCGGACCAGGCATTTTACCTCAGGAGGTTTTAAAACAAGCTTCCGAGGCGGTTATTGATTTTAATGGTACAGGATTATCATTGCTGGAGATCTCTCACCGGTCGAAAGAATTTGAAGCAGTTTTGAATGAAGCTGTTGCATTGGTAAAAGAATTATTTGCTGTGCCAGAGGGTTATTCGGTGCTATTTTTACAAGGCGGCGCCAGCACACAGTTTGCCATGGCCCCTTACAATTTATTGCCATCAACAGGCAAAGCCGCTTACCTGGAAACAGGTGTTTGGGCTAACAAAGCCTTGAAAGAAGCTAAGTTTTTTGGCGAAGTAGAGATTGTTGCCTCTTCAAAAGCCGATAATTTTACTTACATCCCTAAAGATTATACTATTCCTGCTGATGCGGCTTACTTCCACATCACTTCAAACAATACCATTTATGGTACACAGTTACAGGAATTCCCAAAATCACCCGTGCCGGTTGTTTGCGATATGTCGTCAGATATTTTCAGCCGTAAAATTAACGTTGCCGACTTTGGTTTAATTTATGCCGGCGCTCAAAAAAACATGGGCCCTGCAGGTGTTACCTTGGTTATAGTTAAAGACGATATTTTAGGTAAAGTTGACCGTAAAATTCCGGCGATGCTTAATTACCAGGTACAAATTGAAGGCGGATCGATGTACAATACGCCTCCGTGTTTTGCTATTTACGTATCGATGCTTACGCTGCAATGGTTAAAAGCCAAAGGCGGTGTTGAAGTTATTGAGCAGGAAAACATAACCAAAGCCAGGGTATTATATGACGAGATTGAACGTAACCCGTTATTTAAACCTGTTTGCGCTACAGAAGATCGCTCGCACATGAACGTAACCTTTGTAATGGAAAATCCTGAACTGGAAAAACCATTCCTGAAACTATGCGACGAAAGAGGTATAGTAGGCATCAAAGGCCACAGAAGCGTTGGTGGTTTCCGCGCGTCAATTTACAATGCATTGCCAATAACCAGCGTTTACGCCCTGATTGACGCAATGCAGGAGTTTGCTGAAGGAAATAAATAATTTAGTCATCAGTCATTGGTCATTAGTCATTTTGGATGGCGGATAGACCAATGACTAATGACAAATGACTAATGACAAAATAAGATGATCAAAATATTAGCTAATGACGGTATCGACCCAATTGGAAAACAGCTTTTAGAAGAAGCCGGTTTTATTGTTGATACCAATAACATTCCGCAGGATGAATTGCCTGTAAGATTACAAGAGTACGATGCCATTACTGTACGCAGTGCAACTAAAGTGCGTAAAGCGCTTATTGATGCCTGCCCAAATCTTAAAGTGATTGGCCGTGGTGGCGTTGGTATGGATAACATTGATGTAGAATATGCAAGGGAAAAAGGCCTGAGCGTTTATAATACACCTGCATCTTCTTCACTATCCGTTGCCGAACTTGTTTTTGCCAGTTTATTTGGCGCGGTTAGGTTTTTACCGGATAGCAACCGCAAAATGCCGGTTGAAGGTGGTACTAAATTTAACGACCTGAAAAAGGCTTACGCAAAAGGTATCGAACTGCGCGGTAAAACTTTAGGTATTGTTGGCTTTGGTCGTATTGGCCGCGAGGTGGCTAAAATAGCCGTCGGCGTAGGTATGGAAGTTTTGGCTTACGATTTGTTTCCGTTTAACCCCGAGTTGGATATTGTTTTAGGTGGTGGTACAACTGTTAAAGTAAGTGTAAAAACTTCAACTTTAGAAGAGGTAACCAAAACGGCCGATTTCATTACTTTGCACACGCCATTTATCGACCAGGCTCTGTTTGGCGCCGAAGAATTGGCATTAACCAAAAAAGGTGTTGGCTTTGTAAATATTTCACGCGGTGGTTTAATTGACGAATTGGCTTTAGTTGATGCGTTAAACAGCGGCCAGGTTTCATTTGCTGCATTAGATGTATTTGATAACGAGCCAACCCCTCGCGAAGAGATCCTGAAACACCCCAAAATTTCTTTAACCCCTCACATTGGCGCAGCCACCAACGAGGCCCAGGAAAGAATAGGTGTGGAGCTTGCGAACCTGATCATAGATCATTTTAAGAAAGCATAAATACTAATTTCACGGATTGAATCGAATTTCACGAATTTGATTCAATTCGAATTTTTAAATAAAGCAAATGGCACGAATTCTTATTATGAGTTCGTGCCATTTGCTTTTGGTCTATTTATCTTTAAATTAAAGAACGCAGTATTTACACCCTAATTAGTTCAATTTGCAAGGTTAGCAAGTGTTTTATTCTTCGGTATAATATTATGGCCGGGATTAACTTAGGGTCTCTTTAACAGGTATGTGATACAAGTCAATACTATTGTACCTAAAACAACATACAAAAAATAAAGAGCAAACTTTCCTGTTTTTCTCCATCCGGTGTATTCAAGGAACTTCCCCTTATTTGTGCTATAAATAATGAGCGTGACTATCAATAGCAATATAAGGCCAGGGATAAAAATCATTGGTAAGGGTTATCTAATTGTGCGTTTAGCTGTTAAATTCAAAATAATAGCCTTTAGTATTTTTCAAAACTCTGTAGGAAGTCTATTGCTTAATCAATCAATTCAACTTATCAATTCTCAAAATTCGTGATAATTCGCTCCAATCCGTGAAATTGGTGTTAAATGAAATTCGTGTCAAATATCATACGTTAGATCCTTTTCCGGTATGGTAACGTTATACCCTTCATCTTCAAGGGAAGCAGCCAGCAGCTTCATGCTTTCTCCCTCGCCATGTACCAGGAATACGTTCTTTAGCTTGGTTTTATCGTGCTGTTTCACATTATCTAAAAGGTCCTGGTGGTCGCCGTGGGCACTTAGTACATCGGTTTGTTTAATAGTTGCGTAAACGGCTAATTCACGGTCTTTGATGTGAACAATAGGATCGCCCCGCAGCAAACGGTGCCCCAGGGTACCCTTGGCGCAATAGCCAATAAACAGGATAGTGCAGTAGTAATTTTGAATATTGTAAAACAAGTGGTCCTGGATACGGCCGCCCTCCAGCATTCCTGCCGACGAGATGATGATGCAAGGCTCCCAGTAATTAGAGATTTGGCGGCTATCCTTCAGGGTTTCTACATAGGTAAGGTTATCAAATTCAAACTCGTCGCCCTTATCTTTATAAAAATCCTGGGCTTCCTGATTTACCAGGCTATGGTATTTGCGGAAGATGCCGGTTGCAATGGTAGCCATCGGGCTATCAACAAAAACCTTTACAGCCGGCAATAATCCTTCAGTGAAAATCTTATTTAATGAATATACCAACGATTGGGTGCGCCCGATACTAAAAGCCGGGATAATCAAACGGCCTTGTTCTTTAATGCATGCCTTTTCAATAACTTCAACAAGGGTTTCTTCCACCGATTTGCCTTTGGTGTGATAACGGCCGCCGTAAGTTGATTCTGATACCAGGAAATCAACAGGAGGCAATTCCTGCGGATCATTTAATACCGGGTAATTTTTTCGGCCGATATCGCCGGTAAAGGCGATTGATTTTTCTTCGCCGTTTTCGGTTACTTTTAAAACAGCAGATGCCGCACCCAGCAAGTGGCCAACCGGGATAAAAGTAAGCTCGATATCACCGTTAATCCTGAACGGACGGTTAAAGCCAATGGTAACAAAACGTTCCACCGTGTCCATCACGTGCTTTTGCAAATAAAGTGGCTGTGGGCCACCGCCCGAATTGAATTTGCCTTTACCGCGTTTGCGGTTACCCTTGCCTGCCTTATTCATGAAAATGCTTACAGAATCAAGCAATAATAGCTCCGTCAAATCGGCAGTAGGGGGAGTGCATAAGATCTGGCCGTTAAAGCCAAGCCTTACCAGTGTAGGTAAATTACCAGAGTGATCGATATGGGCATGTGTAAGTATTACCACGTCAATCTCTTCCGGCCGGAAAGGAAAGTTTTCATTTGATTGTATGCTGCGGTCCTTCTCATAATCTAACCCGCAATCCACTAATATTTTGTATTGGCCTAGCTGCAGCAAATGCATGCTGCCGGTTACCTGTCGGGCCGCCCCGTGTATGGTTAATTTCATTTGTTACGTTGAACGTTGTACGTATTACGTTATACGTTTTATATGTTACGCTGTGATGTTATACGTGTTACGTTGTACGTATATTAAAGCAATATTATTGTTTTTTTATTATAGTTTACTGGCTATCTATCCGTTAATCCACCGTTCAGGTACGTATAACGTAAAACGTTCAACGTATAACCTAACTCGTTTCAAACTGCAGCTGACTTAAATAACGGTAAAGCCCTTGCTCGTTGCCGATGAGTTCCTGGTGACTGCCACTTTCGATAATCTCGCCTTTTTCCAGAACGATGATCTTATCAGCCTCGCGGATGGTTGATAAACGGTGGGCGATAATGATAGATGTGCGGTCTTTCATCAACTCTTCCAAAGCTTCCTGTACCAGGCGTTCCGATTCAGAATCTAAGGATGAAGTTGCCTCATCCAAAATCAATATGGATGGATTTTTAAGCAATGCCCTTGCTATAGCAATGCGCTGGCGCTGCCCGCCCGAAAGTTTTACCCCACGCTCGCCAACAATGGTTTCATAACCCTCGGGGAACGATAGTATAAACTGGTGCGCGTTTGCCCGTTTTGCAGCTTGTATAATATCTTCTTTTGATGCATTCAAACGGCCGTAAGCAATGTTCTCTAATATCGATCCGCCAAAAAGCAATACATCCTGTGGCACTATGGCCACCTGGTTGCGGATATCGGTTATTGAGTATTCATCAGCCGCGCGGCCATCAAATAAAATAGTACCGTTTTGCGGGTGATAAAATTGTAATATAAGCGACGCCATGGTAGATTTACCCGAACCGCTTGGTCCAACAATGGCTACTTTTTGGCCTGCTGCGGCATTAAAAGAAATGCCTTTCAGGATAGTTAACTCCGACCGGGATGGGTAGGCAAATACCACATTCTCGAATGACAAGTCGCCTTTAATAGGCTGGTCTATTTTGTTATTGCTTTCTACCATCGAGATGTCTTCGCCCTTTTCGGCCAGTATCTCCAACACACGCTCGCTTGCCCCAACTGCTTTTTGCAGGTTGGCGTACAAGTCTGGGAAACTGCCCATAGCGGCGCCTACAAATATGGAGTACATGATAAAGGTGGTCAAATCGCCTACATAAATTTCTTTGTGACTTACCAAAACTGATCCATACCATATTACGCCCACAAATGTCCCAAATAAGCAGAACACGATGAACGAAGCAAAAATCCCGCGAAATTTGGCCCCTTTAACGGCGATATCAACTACGTTGCGTAATATTTTATCGTACCGGGTAGCCTCGTAAGCCTCGTTTACAAATGCCTTTACATTGGCAATGCCTTGCAGGGTTTCTTCAACAATTGTATTTGACTCTGCTAATTTATCCTGTGCCTGGCGTGAAAGTTTGCGAATAAACTTGCCAAAAAAAACGGCAAAAGCTACCAAAAAAGGCAAAACCGCCAACACTGCAAGAGTTAGCTTTAGGGATACAATGGCCAGAAATGTAACACCACCAACCATGATCACAACCTGCCTCACAATTTCTGCAACTGTAGTAGTTAATGTGTCCTGAATTTGAGAGAGATCAGCAGATATACGGCTGTTCAATTCACCAACCCGACGGTTGGCAAAAAAGTTCATGGGTAGCGTTATAAGTTTAAAATACGTATCCTTCCTAATATCGGCTAATGATTTCTCGGCCACCTGAACAAACCAAACCACTCTGAAAAATGATATGAAGGCCTGTCCAAATAGCAATACAAACCCAAAAATAGCTATGTAATTTAAGCTATGTGGTAAAAACGAATATTTGTATTTACCCTGCGCTGCATCTATTAAAGCACCCAAGATAGCGGGGAATGCCAAACCAACCAGGCTTGATATGAATAGAAATAACATTCCTGCCGCAAATTTTCCCCGGTATGGTTTAATGTAAGTGAGCAGTTTACGGATATTCTGGATGCTCTGCCTGTTAATTTTTGCTTTGGGTAGTTCGGCTTCTGCTTTAGCGCCACTGTTCAGTCTTCCTCGTGCCATTTATAGTTTTAAGTAGTTACGGGCGCGAAATTACGCCTTCCCTTTGTTTTTTTGGTAAAGCAAATACAAAATTGACGCAAGCATGAGCACAATAACCGTAATATAGATGGGAGTTGAACTGTTTGTCTGCGCTTTGTTTTTGGCAGCCTGGTTTTTTAACCGGGCGTTCTGCTGCCTTAATTTGCTTATTGTAAGCAAAAAATTGTGGTTTATGGTCTCGGCCTCTTTGCTGTGGCTTTGAATTAGCCTTTGTTGGAAGGCGCTATATTCAAATAGTATTTTTAATTCTTTAAATATCGCATCATCTGTACGGGCAATGTCCATCAGTATGCTGTTTGATCTGCGGATGTCATCTTTGGTTTGCAAACCGAAAATGCCGGTATGCTGGCTTAAGCTTTGGCTGTATTGGCCAAATTTGGCTTTGCGGGCGGCCAGCATTGTATTTATCTTTTTGCGTTGAAGCTGATAAGCAACGGAATCGGAGTTAGCCTGCGATTGCGCAAGCACGCCGCCTATAGCAAAAAAATACAACAAGCCAAACAGTAGCAGTTTTTTCATATCCTAAATTTACTGAAATTCGATGATAACCTTATCATTAAGGTTTAAGCCCAGCAGGCCGCTGGCATTGCCTTTATTGATGGCAATTTCCAAATGGTCGCTTATGCCAAACAGGCAAAGTTTTTCGCCAACGGGTACCTCGTTATAATGCCAGCTAAGGTGATTGATGGTTTCGTTACGTTTAAAATTAAGTACAAACTTACGGCCCTGCTGCACACTGTTAAAAAATTCCTTGGTAATATTGGTTATCACATTTTGAAAAGAATCGATATAGATTACTACGCCCTTGATCAGGTTTTTTTCAATAACAGGCTGTAGGTTCATTTTGTTTTCGATATCATGCACAGGCAGGCCAATTTCGCTCAGTTTGCCCCCTTTGGCCAGGTGACAGGCGGCTTTAACAAAAATATCTGCAAGCGGAAAATGCAGGAACTTTAAATCCTGCATAATGTTTATTTCTACAATTTCTTCCGGATCGGTATCAAACATCAGCGAAAAAATTCCATTATCGGCACCCACAAAATAATGTTTTTTGTACCTTACCGCCAGGTACTTGGTATGGTCGCTGTAAACGGTATCAATACCTATAAGGTGTACGGTATCTTCGGGGAAGTAATAAAAACTGTTTTTTAATATAAAAGCGGCCTGTTGCACGTTAAAGGCCGCTACACTGTTGGTAATATCAACAATATTAACTGTTGGCAACGATTTATAGATGCTGCCTTTTAAAGCAGCCTGGTAAATGTCCTTATCGCCCAAATCAGTAGTTAATGTTATTATTGCCATTAATTTTATAAATATTTATTGCTAATCTTGTAATAGCATTTGAAGCTGCAAATATTCAATTTTTAATTCATAAAAATCCGTAACTAAAAAATCAATTAGTATTGAACGAACTTAAGCTATCAATTGAAAACGTAAATCCAGCCGTATTGTGGGGGCCAAATAATGATCATTTTGAGATCATTAAGAAACAATATCCCAAGCTTAAAATTGTTGCACGAGGCAGCGAAGTAAAAGTTTTGGGTGATGATCACGAACTGAATGTTTTCCAGGAAAAATTCTCGCATCTGCTTGCTCATGTTGAAAAATTCGAGAACCTGAACATTACCGATCTTGAACGTATTTTAGGATCAAAAGTATCTTCAAATTCATCGTCTGAGCCTGTAACTGATAAGTTTGCCAGTGGCGAAGTTATCGTTTTTGGTCCGAATGGTGTAATGGTGAAAGCCCGAACCGCCAACCAGCGTAAAATGGTTGATAGCATAAACCAAAGCGATATTTTATTTGCTATTGGCCCTGCCGGTACGGGTAAAACTTATACCGCGGTTGCATTGGCAGTACGTGCGTTAAAGAACAAAGAAATTAAACGCATTATTTTAACCCGCCCGGCGGTTGAAGCAGGGGAGAACCTTGGCTTTTTGCCCGGCGATTTAAAAGAAAAGATTGACCCGTATCTGAGGCCATTGTACGATGCGCTTGATGATATGATCCCGGCAGAGAAATTGAAATTTTACCTGGAGAACCGTACCATCGAGATTGCACCACTGGCTTTTATGCGTGGCCGTACCCTGGATAATTGCTTTGTGATATTGGATGAGGCCCAAAACGCTACCGATATGCAATTAAAAATGTTCCTGACACGTATGGGGCCATCGGCAAAATTTATTGTTACCGGCGATGTAACCCAGATAGATTTGCCCAAAAAACAGCAATCGGGCCTGCACACCGCGCTACGCATATTAACAGATATAAAAGGAATAGAAATAGTATACCTAAGCGGCGAAGACGTTGTACGCCATAAACTGGTACGCAAGATTTTGGCAGCTTACGGGGATATACAGTAAGAAGGTAGTATCAAGTAGTTGATTTCAGTATCAAGTAGTTAGTATCAAGTATCAAGATTTTTAATTGCAAGAGTTAATACTTGCTACTTGATACTAACTACTTGCTACTGGTCTTGCTACTTGATACTTACTACTTGATACTAAAATTATGAACGCAATAAAAGAAACACATTTTAACTTTCCGGGCCAGACAGGCTTTTATAAAGGGAAAGTACGCGATGTATATACGATAGAAAATAAGTACCTGGCCATGGTAGTGTCCGATAGGATCTCGGCCTTTGATGTGGTACTACCCGAGGCTATCCCTTACAAGGGGCAGGTGCTTAACCAGATAGCCGCACGTTTTTTAAAGGCTACCAGCGATATTGTACCCAACTGGGTAATATCCGTGCCCGATCCAAGTGTTACCATTGGTCGCATTTGCGAGCCCTTTAAGGTGGAGATGGTGATACGGGGATATCTGGCAGGCCATGCTGCACGTGAATACGCGGCCGGCCGAAGGCTGGTTTGCGGCGAAGCGCTGCCCGAAGGCTTGAAAGAAAACGATATCCTGCCCGAGCCAATAATTACGCCTACTACCAAAGCATCGGTAGGGCATGATGAAGATATTTCAAAAGCGGATATCCTGGCGAAGGGTATTGTATCTGCCGAAGATTATGCCCAATTGGAGGCATATACTAAAGCTCTGTTTGCACGGGGTACCGAAATTGCCGCTAAGCAAGGCTTAATATTGGTTGATACCAAATATGAATTTGGTAAGGTAGATGGCGTTATTTATTTAATAGATGAAATTCATACCCCCGATTCGTCAAGGTATTTTTATAAGGAAGGGTATGAGGATCGCCAGCAAAAAGGTGAGCCGCAAAAACAACTTTCAAAAGAGTTTGTACGCAAATGGCTGATTGAAAACGGTTTCCAGGGTAAAGAAGGACAAGTTGTTCCTGTAATGACAGAAGAAATTGTTGCGTCGATATCTGAACGGTATATCGAACTTTATGAAAAGATCATAGGTGAAACGTTTGTAAAATCGGATACAGAAAGTGTGTTGAACAGGGTTGAAACCGCTATAAAGAATGCGCTTAGCATTATGTAATTTTTAATTACACATAAATTAATCATATCTTAGCTTATTAATTTTTATAAGAATGAAATTTGCTGTCGATAAACACGAGAAATACATTTTAGTGAAGCTTAACGAATCAAAATTGAATTCGTTAGTAACGCCTCAATTAAAATCTGAACTGATATTGATCAATACGGAAGGACAAAGAAACATCATTCTTGACCTTTCACAAGTGAAATTTGCCGATTCATCCGGCTTAAGCAGCTTGTTGGTTGGTCACCGTTTGTGCAAAAACGCATCTGGCGTATTTATATTGTGCGGATTAAACGATGCCGTGGCGCGTTTAATCACAATCTCGCAACTGGATAACGTACTTACAGTTGTACCTACCGCCGAAGAAGGTGTCGATCTTATTTTTATGGAAGAGATTGAGAAAGAATTGAAAAAAGAATCAAGATAATCCTTACATTGTTATCCCATTATGAAATTTGAGGTAACAATACTTGGAAGCAGTTCCGCAACACCCATTTTTAACAGAAATCCTACAGCACAAGTGCTCAATATCAACGAGCACTTGTACTTAATTGACTGCGGCGAAGGCACCCAGCAGCAAATGCTGCGTTTTGACATTAAAGCCAGCCGGATAGATTATATCTTTATCAGCCATCTACATGGCGACCATTACCTTGGCCTGGTAGGCCTGCTATCGTCAATGCACCTTAACGGGCGTAAAAAAACATTGTATCTTTTTGGGCCGCCACATTTAATGGAGATCATTGATCTGCAGTTAAAGTATTCAGAAACTACCCTGCACTTCCCCTTAGAGTTTAAGCAGACGCACACCCAGCACCCCGAAGTAATTGTAAACAACAACGATATTATTGTTGAAACAATCCCCCTTAACCACAGGATTGATACTACCGGGTTTATCTTCCGCGAAAAAAAGCGCCTGCGTAAATTACGCAAGGAAGTGATAGAACAACTGCAAATCCCGGTGCCTTACTTTACCGCGTTAAAAAAAGGAGCCGATTATACCGCACCAAACGGGCAGGTTTACAAAAATGATGATTTGACTATCGATTCGGATCAGCCCAAATCATATGCCTACTGCTCTGATACGCTTTACGGTGAGCAGTATTTTGAACAAATAGCCAATGCTACGCTGCTTTATCACGAAGCCACATTTTTAAATGAAATGCTGGATAGGGCTAACGATACCTTTCATACAACGGCACTGCAGGCCGGCGATGTAGCGCTAAAAACAAACGCGAAAAGATTACTGATTGGTCACTTCTCCGCCCGTTATAAAACCCTGACTGAATTGCTGGATGAAGCTAAAAGTGTATTCCCGGCAACCGAACTGGCTGTTGAGGGCAGAACGTTTTATATTGAATAACGCTTGAAGATGTGCAGATTTTAAATGTGCAGATTTCAGATGTTTGATAATTCAAAATTTAGGGTAATGATGCCAAAAATAGTTGGTGGAATTAGCTAAAAAAAGCAGTATATAGCAAATGCAGATATAAGAGTACCCAGGCTCTGCAGAGGTGCAACCTGCCAGCAATAATATTTGCGAACGATACC
>Ga0307515_10014387_pt1 | contig 14675 bp, 15 predicted proteins | sample 17_EM_MG_FD_194513 | JGI IMG/M metagenome (GOLD analysis project Ga0307515, IMG submission 194513) | Populus trichocarpa ectomycorrhiza microbial communities from riparian zone in the Pacific Northwest, United States - 17_EM | ecosystem: Host-associated > Plants > Roots > Unclassified | place... | reverse complement strand
CGATAAGTACCGCGCAGACCGAAAATAAGTAATATGTAGGACTCGTCTCTCCCACTTCCCCTACTCAAAACACCATGAATCATCACTTCACTTTGGTCCCGCCCCTCTCGCCCTACTGCAACAACTCCTATTTGCGCGGACGCCGGAAAAATCTCACCTCGCTCCCAAAAATCTCCGTGCATAACTTAAGGCCTCGGCTACCTCACCACATCCCTTTCTGCGCGTGACAGCCCAGATTCATTTCCACTTCTACTCAACGGCTACTGGTATCACCGCGCTTGCCACACTTCCCCTGCACAAGTTCTCAGACAAGCTCGTTTGCCTCCAAAACAAGCTCGCGAGTGCATTCGAACTCACTGTGACTCACGGTGAGTATGCAAAACCCCTCCGTCCTCGGCCACAGGGTGCTGGCGTCATCATCACCCTCAGTTGGCTCTAACGTCACCGAGTTCAAGCCCAGCTCTTACATTGCTTTACTTGGAACCGATTCTTGCTACATTAGCCCCCGCCGTGCTTGCACCCACAGTATCAACGACGCCTGCCTTACACACCCATATCTCGGATTCGGTGGTGACGGTTTCTTCGCCTCCCATGTTTCCGCCTCAACCAGGAACTTCGTCGAGGTCCCCGCTCATCAAGAAACTGTGAAACCATCAATTACCCCCATCGCTACAGCCACCTCATCGACATCAATCGTCCCGCAAGAAGTACTACAGTGACGACAACAATGAATATCTGGAAGAACATAGGAGACGCTGATGTGAGAGGCGGGAAATCCGTAACGCGTGAACCTAAAGGTTCCTTCTCGAGGTTGAGGAAATTCTCGGAATGATCGTCTGGTAAGCCGCGAAGGAAATCGAGAAGGGTAGGAAAAAACACGAAAATTTACAGGCCTTGGTGCACAAGGGAAGTCACCACGGAGGTGACTTCCACAACGCTGCAAGTGTCTACGATAGCGAACACAGATCCGGGATGACCACAATGCATTATCCATTTCAGATCATCCCGTGAGTCCTCTCACCCCATTCCTATGAACGACTAACCGTAATATGTCTCTATTTCAAGAACTTTCTCCCATCTGAGGAGGATCCTCCTCCATGTTCTCGAGCAGCTGTCGCTCTGCAGAGGCGGCTTGGGTGCGGCGATATCCTACATTAAAACCGTCAGGCCATGCTGCCGATCACCACCCATCGTGCTTCGCGCGGTCCCATCAACGGCTATGGTCGTTGTCACTGTTCCGGAGGACCTCCCACTTGTGGTCACTCTTGCGGTCACTTTCACCACGAAATGGATGACTGAGGAAAAGCTCGTTTGTAGTCTCGGTTCTTGTGAGACGATGGCAAACGCCTCCGTTGTCTGCACCCACGAGACCAGAACGCTCACCCATAACATCGTGAGCGTCGTCGCCGGCTCCATCGGTATCCATACCAAATTCGTCCGCAACCTCAAGGAGAACAAGGCCTGCACGAACGCGCCCAATCAGGAGCAGGATCAACCCCAGGAACAGGATGTCACAGCCCAATGCCGCCGATGAGCCCCAAGCGAATCGCAAACACGCCGATAATTTCTCTATCGAACAAGACAATGCCAATACCATCCCCCCCAGCTGAAACGCTCGTCCAACCAACTGATCATGATCCACCCAACTGCCTTCGAAGACACTGACTCCGAGACCAAACAGCTTGCTTTCGTAGGATCCAAGACCAAGACTGCCCTTCTTCAGTTTGCCAAGGACATCGGTTGGGAGAATTTGAAGGAAACACGCGAGTCGGCCAAGATCATCCAAATGGTCCCCTTCCCTAGCAAGCGGAAAGCGATGGGTGTAATCGTCTGTCTCCACTCCGGCCGTTACCATGTTCCTCGAGCACTTGCTCCATTATCGAGGCCCCAATGTTTATTTACTTGATATATTTGGTTAAGGGATGGGTTCGTAAGAAGTTAGGAATAAGTAAAAAGTGCGGATAAGTCGAAAATAAGTAAAAAGCATGGATAAGTAATCTAGGAAAAATAAGTGCAGGAAAAGCACAAATAAGTGAATAAGTAATCACGATGTTTCCTGATGCGACCGAATACAAGCTCGAGCTGGAGGACCGGTAGATGGGACTCGGATAGGATACGTACCTGCTATGTACGAATTTACCCGCTGGGTTTCAGTTCGAAGTGTACTTGTGCTGCAACAGGCATGGCACAGATGCGTGAGTGTGGTGTCTCCTCCTGTAGTAGAAGTATAGAATCCCTCGCCGGTGCGGTGGTTGATAGGGGCTTAATAACATAACCATGGTTGTTAGAAGAATCGCTGAGGGGATTACGTGCACGAGTCCGAGGCGGGGATACGGGTGCACTTCCACCCTGGGTAAGAAGCTCTTCACAAACTGGGTGTATAGATGGGCTTTTTTTCGGGTCCACAGGTCGAACCGTTGTCGCTACCGAGATCAGCGGGTATCCGCCCATAGTGCGGGGTCGGCGAAGGCAAGCGGAGCCACCTCTGCTCTAGCATCCATCGGATGCAAGAGCGGGTCAAAGCACAATTTCAGAGCGTACGGACACTAAACATTGACGTGGACCCGCACGATGGCAGCGACGGGTAGTCGGTCGTTCAACCAGGGCAGCGCGGGTCCTTTGATATCCCGGTTTGCGAGCGAGAAAAGAGGAACCCTTTCCCGAGAGTCAATACTCCCGTAGGAGGTATTGTAAAGTGCTAGACTCACGGTCGCGGGTGATGATTCTGATGTTGCTCGGCGATCTCAGCTACTAGTCAAGCGCCGAACTTCTTGTCCCGCCACAATCGCCACAGATGGACTCACTCTCGCCTGAGGGGACGAAACCCCAGCAACAGGAGCCAGCGGTCGTTCAAATCGATCCCAAGTGGTACGCAAAACCCATTTCACCGCGGTGCTAGCAGTCGGATAGTTGCTGAGGCGCTGGCACTCCCACCCACCAGCCTTCATTCCGCCCTCAAGGAATTCTTTGAACCGCTCAGAACCAACGACTCCCGGACAGACTTCTTCGCCATTTACCGCAGAGAAGCCGAAGAGTTTGACCGAGATTATGCGAAAAAGTACGACGAGGACCTGAACACCTCCCTCATCTTTGTCAGTCCTCATCTTTCCATACCCCACCTCGATGATTGCTAAATCTAAATGGCACACAGGCCGGTCTGTTCTCTGCAGTCAGCTCAGCGTTCATCATCGATGTCCAATCAAAACTTGAGCCCGATCTGAACGAGATGACCGCCGCCTACATGCAAATCCTGATCCACGCCGTGAACAGCTCGCTCTTCCCCGACGCAAACCCCGACTCCATCACCTGGTCTGGCCCTCCTCCCGAGATCATCACCGTCCAGTCATTGCTCTACGCCAGCCTCGCAACCTCGCTCTTCGCTGCGTTCATCGCGATGCTCGGCAAACAATGGGTCAATCGATATCTCCGGAACCGTGGAGGTTCTGCCGCCGAAAAGAGCCGGGACAGGCAACGGAAGCTGGATGGATTCGATAAATGGCACTTCCACCTCGTCATCGAGAGCCTGCCGGTGATGCTCCAGCTTGCCCTACTGTTGCTCGGCTGTGCCCTGTCACGATACCTCTGGACGATCAGCCGCACTGTCGCTGGGGTCGTTGTCACAATCACGCTCTTCGGATTCACATCATATATCTTCTTCACGCTCGCAGCAACGCTCTACTACAACTGCCCCTACCAGACGCCTCCTTCCACCCTCATTCGAGCCGTCACCAGATATCTAGCACACAGTGACGCCGCATTTGTTCATTCACTGCGATCGCTCACCACATCCTTCCCTTCCATCGAAAACCCTAGACGGATTCTAGGACGTCTTCATCTTGGAGTTCGCAGTGCCCTCAGGAGCTTTCATTGCACTCCTGCTGTAGGAGAGGGAGCAGAGCATGTACCACTTGCAATTATCGTGACGCAACCCACCCGGGTCTTCGATGACATTTCCATTGATTGGGAGGCGTGCAAGGCGGACATCCGTTGTATCTCTTGGATCCTGGATTCCACCACGGATACCGATGTGATATCCTCCACCGTCCGGTTTGCCGCGGACACAATCTGGTACCCGGAGGTGGCAGGAGCCCTGTCACCGCATATCCTTGCGGACCTGTTTTTCGATTGCCTGTTGGATGGATGGGCGATTCCTGGGAAGGAAGAGCATGGGAGTTCGATAGGGATGGCATTGGCATCGGTTCTGAGCATCCGACTGAGCATGGAGCCTGACGATGAGGGCCTCAGAGGGCTCTGCGAACGTCTTGCATCTCAGTTTCCGCAGGAACGCTTGTCCGAGTCGATGTTCTCACTAGTTACCGAAGTCCTCACCCTAGTTGCGAGAGTCCCTACCCCGGATGTGCCACGCATGGGCTGGGGGGGACCTTTTAGATTTCTACCCAAGCGCTTATCTACTGCTCACAAGCTCTGGTTGAGCAGGGTAATCCTCCAGACAATGTGGCAGAATAGGCGCATTCAAGGACCTACTGGAGTTCTCGACGCATACTGGGTGTGGAAGGTGTACCGGCTCTTCGCCGCGGATGGTGACCAAATGTCCAACATCCTCAGAACAAATCTATTCCTCAGCTTGGCGATCTCTCTGGGACTACAGATCGTGATCTATATGCCCCCGACAACATGTATGTGGCCTTCCCATCCTCTGTGTCAACTCCACTGATCGAACAGTAGTGACACATTGAAGACGGCGATACGTCTTTTCCATCAACAATTCCAACCGCTCATCATGGAGGGGAAGGCTGACAGAGATATCCTTTCTTCGGCTTTGTCCGCATCGATTGATCTTGACCCATTTCAAGCCATGGGGAGTGGAGAATTGGGCTTTCTGTGGATCGCAGAAATTCTAAATTCTGGATATGATGAGGGATGGTGCGAATGGATGGCCAGTCAAGTTGTGGGATCACTAGGGAAGCTTTTCTTTCGCGACGACTCGGTGCCTTCCATCAGCATGCAACCTGCTTGGATACCTTCCTTGTTGGGATTCCTGTCGCTGAGCGAGAAGTTGGATAGGCAAGAAGAATACAGCCTCATAGCTCTTCGTATTTTGGAAACCAGCTCACCATCTACCGATTTCGGTACAATTGCTCTCCCCATCCTCGTATCATCACTCCTGCCAACCCACCCTCTACAATCACGTCGTATAGCTCTGGAGGTCTTCTACATATTCGCGCCCGGATGGTTCTCCTCACAGATGGAGAACGTTCCAAGCGAGGATCTCGATGAGCTTGTTCAAGCAGTCGGTGATCCATTCCAATTCCCAGATTTCCTTCTCCAGGACGGGAAACCCGTGGACCTACCCTATTACGATCCCATGGTGGTTGCGGCTGTCCTGATCGGATTTGCATCATCGGATCTGTGGCGGGACCGCCTCCGGCGATCGAATTTCACCTCCTTCGAGGAGACCGTATCCACCTGGGACGGCAAGAAGGCAGCTCTCGAACGCATGGCGTACTACGACCAACTTCCGGAGAGTCTTTTTGTTGCCATGGGGATCTTCATGGCCATCAGGCGCTTCGAGGAGCTTCAGTGTCCGAACACCGCTGAAGTTCTACTCATGTGGGCCTGGACCATTGGCGTTGTCGACCCGGTGGACCGCGACGGTTGGCAGTTGATTGGGAGCAGTACCCTCCGGTTTTGTGAAACCCGTAGAATGGAACGTCTGATTACCTTGAAGCGGCATATCACCGATAGAACTATGGAGTCCAGTTATATCACGTTGTTACTCACCGAACGCTACGGGGAATCCAAAGTGAAAGACTTCGTTAAGAAATCACCGGTTCTGAAGCTGCAACCAGATTCCTGGACCAGGTTTGATACCTTTCTGTATCTCTCTCAGGCTTGCCAGTTGAGGAGGTTGTATCAACTATTTGAGTATGACCCAACGAAGTGGGAGGATGCGGTCGCAGCTTCGGAGGTGGGCGAGAAAAGTGATGTGTCGTTGGGACATTCTGTAGCTCTTTCCCCGTTCATGGACTGGGCGTGTGATTATCCATAGGATTGTAACATGTCCAATATTCACACTTATAATCATACTCCAATCCGCGGTCGTTGGCTGAAACTATTTCCTTATGCTCGGACCAATGCACGCACTTCATTCCATAATTACTAATTTGGTATGAGGAGCGATCTTTACGGATTTACGAGGTGCCTTTGGCCGAAGCGGATGGGGCGTAGAATTTTGTATCACGGCCCGCTGGCGTATTTCCGGTAACCTCGTAGGTATCAGCAGAGTCAGCAGGGTCCTAGGTTCCAAGTTGCTCATAGAGTATAATCGTGCATTTGTCCGATCCCTCCTCCCTCGTAAATTGTGGAGCGAGTCATGGTTTGTGATCGCGGTACTCCTTCGTGAAGCAAACCACCAGAGCCGTAGATTGTGCATTCGTATTCCTGACGTGGGTCATCCCAGGCTCTGAAATCCCGGGCTCGAATAGAGAGATCGACACGAGTGGGGCCGGTCGCAGAAAACGGCCGCAGCAGACGGGTCCCGTTTGTTGATGATTGAGAAGAAAGATTGAGGGACAAAATCACTGACGGGTGAAGAAACACCCCGCTTTTGTGTTGAAGTTTACGAAAGTGAGCAATGATGCACACATCTCGACATTTCGTTGCGGAGAGGAAGCAAGCATGCAAACAACGTCGTGAAACTTATACCGATAGACTCGTCCGACAACTTGTCAAATTGAACTTGGCAAAGGTGAGCTGTGACATGCAAACGACAGGCTGCGACCCCCAAGGAATAACAAGCAGTTTGGTTTGGAGGTGTTCACCCCCGCCAAATGAAGGAAGACCGAATTCAGAATTAGGTCTACGTCGATCAAGCACCCCAAGTTCGATCCGAGTCAGATCCTTACGACCTACGTTAACGTTCTGACGAGTGACTCTGCGGGGGGAAGCATTTTTGAGTCGTGGTGTCCTCTACTGGCCGGGGGCAGGAACCAGACAACGCCCGAACCTGATTGTGACCTCGCCCGTGGTGGTGTGTTTCTGGGGGACCGCCCGCAAATTTTCAGTGGCCATCGTGTCATAGAGAACACCGAAGGAGTCAATGAATATTCCTTGAGACACGCTATCCGTGAAGAGCGTGAATGGTGTGGTGGGGCTGGCAACAAGCACGGTCCACGCAGGGCAACGGAGGAGGCGTCTGTAAGGGAATTTCAGACCGTCTATTTCACGAAAACACAGTACGCTGAGCACACGTGAAAGGCGTAAAACGGTCTCCCAAGAATCAGAGAAATTGTAGTCATTCCAAAGTCGTATACACAAGAGGCAAATAAGTTATCGATGGCCTAATTACCACTCCTCCGGCTTGATCTTGTATCCGGCTGCATGCAACAGCGTCGCAAGCTGAACTTTGGCGATGCTCCTTAGTTGGTTGAAGTCGAAGCCCTTGCGGTCGCTGAGATCACCGGTATTGTGGTACATTGGATCAGCGATGGGACCGGCACGTTCGAAGAGTTGAGTAGCTGGGAAACCGTTCTCATGGAATGGCTGATGATCTGAACAGCACGCTGGGGTGAAGCCGAGTTCAAGCTCTGAGCTGTAAAGGGAGGAAATGTTGGAGACTAGATATGCGACCTCTGGGGTGCCAATGCTACGAAATGGAAGCGGATTAGCCGTTGTGTGTCGTTTAGAAAAGGAGACTTACGTATCGGGGAAAGCCAACTGGGCGTGTTCCCCAGGGACGTGATAGGCCAACATGTCGGATTGGACCATCAGCGTGACATTTGTGCCACTCTCACGAAGTTCACCTGCAGGTAATTTTAGTTTACGAGGATTTCTAAGGACATGGATAAACTCACGGGAGTAGTGGCGGGAACCTAGAAGGCCTTGCTCTTCGCCAGCCTACCGAGGACACCAAATGAGAGATGGGAAAGGGGAGGAGGTGAGACGTACGAAAGCAACAAGCTCTACGTGGGACTTGAATTGAATCCTCTTGCGAGAAATAGTACGAGCGATAGCGAGAATTGCAGTTGTGCCGGACCCTACAAGACGGGTGATTGATCAGTTGGCTGACATATAGAGGCCAGCTGTGGGTACGCACCGTCGTCGTCCGCTCCGGGGTGGCGGATGCTTCCGAACGAACCACGGCTGTCGTAGTGGGCACTCATGATGATTGTCCCTGCGTCTTCATCCAGGGATTTGTATTTGCTGTAGAAATCGTCAGTTTCTGTGTGCATGGTTGACTGACGAGGAGTTCACCAGATGACATTGGGAGCGAAGCCGGTCAAGAATTCTTTAAGCTGACAATGAGCTCCAGTGTTCTCAATCCGATCCTTCAACCAGTTTGCGGCGATCCTAGCACCCTCCGAGAACGAATGCCTCGACAAGATGGGGGAACCCGAATCTTCGCCGGTCAGGTAGCGAATGTCGTTGTGCATCTGAGGGACAGAGATGTCGGAAACGATGGAGGCAATCTCTTCGTCAAATTCGAGGTTCTCCAACCATCCTTTGACGCGATCTATGGCTTCTTCTGGAACGGGGGTGATGGCCGAGGGCTCAGTTGGGATCGCATAAGCCTTGAAGGAGCGTGGAAGGGCTTTGTCGATGTGGGGGACAAGGTGAGGTGGAACGCTGATAATCGCATCGGCTCCGGTGTAGTAAAGGAATGAGTACTTGTCCTGGCCTCCCAATCCAAGAGTGGTTTGCGAGTCGGAGGCGCCCGAGTCCGAACCCGCACTATAAGCGTTGAGATGCTCAAGTGTGTTGATAAGTTGGTTCGCGGAGTCCGTGTCGTCTTGTACGGGCATCTTGTGGATATACATGAGCTGGTGGTTTTTCTTAGTCGAGACGACTCCCGACTCGATGTAACCGGGTGGCGCTGTGGCCGGGAGGGATGCAAAGCACTCTGAATCCGGGCTCAGGAGGAAGAGACTTGTGTTGCCATAGGTTCCGTAGTAGTTGTCGGAGAGACAGGGTTCATTGGCAAACTCTGCAGGCTTTAAGGACGTCGTGAAGAGGAAGAGACCGAAGAAACCGTTGACCAGCATGGTGGTGGTTCAAACGGAAGGCGTGGTGGGCAGCAACAAACCGCGTGTATTACAACCGCATGACAATGACATCCGGACAACTCGTGTCTCATTCTCGATAGACTCGTGTACGCTCGTGACCGGAATCGGATGTTCAGCAACAAACTCTCCACAGACACGCACCGGATAAATCCACCAGAAAATATCAGGAAATAATCCGAAATAATATCCCGACTCGGTTGCCTGATATGGAAATCGCTTAGTCAGCCATTTCCGCTGTCGCCTAAAATTCGCCGGTCGCCCTCCGTTCCGTTAAACGACGACGACGACGAGTGTTTTCTGGGGAAAGACACGCGATGATTCCTCTCCGACGGTCAGCAAAGAAAAGCCTGGGGACGACTTTGCTGTCGTACTCGAGACAGGCACTTCCCCGCCCAGCCCGGCTCTATTCCACTCCTTCCACAGCGCGCCGCAATGCTTACCTGGCACAGTCCCTCCCTGCCCAACCGGAACTCCCGCCCTACATGTCCAAACCCAACGAGCGGAACGATGCCACGACCTCCAGCGACATGCACAACTTCCTTCAAAGCAACACATCCTACACCATGCTGCCCACTCCGCTGCCAGCCGGTCAGAACTCTGACCTCAACGACCTCTATTTCACCGACACCCCCACCCAAGACTCGCTCGCGATCATTGATGCCTGTCTTCACAACTTCTATGACGTTCCCCGTGCCAAACAGATCTTTGAGGGGTTGCGCAAGAGTCCCAAAGCTGAGGGCATTGTGAATATCCACCTTTACAATTCGTTGTTGGAGGCGTTTATCTCTATGGCCACGTCGAAAGACCCAGATAATAGGCTTCTTTGGTTGGAGGATGCATGGCTTCTATTCGATTCCATGGAGACAGGAATGGAGGTCGTCGCTCCGGATGCAACAACTTACGCTCTCATGCTCACCACTCTGCTCAAGTGCGTGGATTTTGCACTCTTCATTCATCTCGCACTAACACCCGCTTAGGTTCGATCCCAACTCTGCACAACCGGTACCGGGTTCAGAAGTATGCATGCGAGATCCCTCCGCGTTACTCAGAGGGATCGTCGATCGTCAGATTTCCGTCTCCCGCGTAGTCGCCTCTCGATCCGTCTCGTCGGACCAGGAAGCTGCGAATCTCATCAAGCTCCTCTCCAAAACCGCTGTCGAGATGAACCTCGTCTCGGTTGTTGAAGAGCTCAGCAGTACTCAGGCGCTGGGAAATTCGCTCCTTCCAGATCCTTTGCAGGATATTCCAGAAGCCAGACCTGTCCTACGACCAAAGGTAATCCTTTGGTCTTTATACAATCACATCTCCTGACAATGCAATCATTTAGGAATACGATCCAACGTCAGACAAGCCCTTTGATCCCACAGACCCTAGCCAACAAGAAATCCCGTTCAGTCTTGGGGTCCTACGTAAACACCTCGGGCAACTTGTTCTCGCGCGTCGCGTCCTTCCTGACGATGTTGCCACTCGACAAAAGCTACTTGAAGACTCCGTGTATGAGGAGGCAACTGAGCGTCTCAAGCATCAGGCAGAAGTCTTCGACAAACTTGGGCTGGGAGACGGAAGCCTTAAGGGTTCGCATCTCCAGAGGTGGATGTGGGATTGGCATCAGAAGTTGCAGAAGAGGTTGAAAAGTGAGATCGACGACATCATCAAGCAAGAGGAGAAGATCTGTGAGTAACGTTGTCCCAGATACCGTGTACCAGTGCTTATTGGAACCCGTTATCCAGCAGAGAGCAAAATAAACACTCGTTTAGGACCGTTCCTTTCCCTCGTTTCGCCGGACAAACTCTCTCTCATCACCATTCTTGAATTGATGCGTTTGCAAGGCTCTGGTGGCGTATCGGAGGGTATGAAAACTGCCCGAGCGCTTCTTACCATCGGGAGGGCCGTCGAATCTGAACACAAAGCCGAGATGTGTCGTCGTAATAACATCACCGTCCCCACAAGCACCTCACGAGTGTCCGAGTCTGGCTATTTCACCAAGTCTGGTTACAAGGACCTGTACGCGAGACGGGTGGCAGCGAGGAAGTACATGGAAGATTCAGAGGAGTGGGCTGCCGCCTGGACCCAGCTTCTGAGAGTCAAAGTGGGAAGTTTCTTGGTTGATGCACTCATGGATGTTGCGACTGTGGTCAGGAGTACAGTCGCCAAGAAAACCGGAGAGGTTGTGTGAGTACTCCCGGATACTTACGTTTTTCCTTTCCCGCATTTGCTGAAGATCCGTTCGCCCAGCTCTGAGGAACAGCCCGCGTTCTTCCATTCGTACGAGTACCTTCGTGGACACAAGCTTGGTGTCATCAGGCTTAACCCAGAAGTTGCGGAGCGAATGTCGCGGGATGGTCTCAGGGAAACTTTACACCCTCGCCAGTTGCCAATGTTGGTGAAGCCTAAACCCTGGTTAAACCATGACACGGGCGGTTACTTATACAGTCAAAGTGCGAACCCACTTTATTCTTTCCCACGTCTGTACTCATTTATTCCCTTCAGCTTCTGCGATGCGCTTCAAGGACTCGCAAGAACAACAGAGCTACCTCAGACACGCCTCTGAACAAGGAAATTTGGAGCTCGTCTACGCCGGCTTGGATGTCCTTGGCTCGACTCCATGGCAAGTTAATCGAAAGCTCTTCGATGTCGTCCTCAAAGTGTGGAACTCTGGTGAACGGGTGTGCAAGATCCCTCCTGCGGCATTCGATCTCCCTGAACCCCAGAAACCGGAAAATTATGAAACGGATCCGAAGGCGAGGCTGGTCTACTTGACAAGGCAGAAGGTTTGGAGCGAGGGCAAGGCGAACAATCACTCAGAAAGGTGTAGCGTAAACTACAAGATTGAGATCGCTCGCGCAGTGAGTCACACCTATTCCATCCCATTACTACCGCTCGCTAATTGTTAAACTCCAGTTTTTGGGTGATAAGTTCTATTTCCCCCACAATATGGACTTCCGTGGTCGGGCATACCCTATTCCACCACACTTGAACCATATTGGTGATGATCTTTCTCGTGGACTCCTTCTCTTCGCCGAAGCTAAACCCCTCGGTGAACATGGCTTGAGGTGGTTGAAGATCCACCTGGCCAACTTGTGCGGATTTGACAAGGGTAGATTCGATGAGCGAGCACAATTTGTTGAGGATCACTTGACAGATATCTACGATAGCGCAGAGCGTCCCCTCGAAGTGGGTTGGTTAAAAAATTCCACGGCTGATCACTGACCCTTTATATTCTCTAGGGCAACCGATGGTGGCAAAAGGCCGAAGATCCCTGGCAATGTCTCGCTGCCTGCATGGAGCTTCGTTCTGCTCTGGAATCGCCTGACCCTCACGCATACGAGTCCAGCTTCCCAGTTCATCAGGATGGCACGTGTAACGGACTCCAGCACTATGCTGCCCTTGGTGGAGATACCCAAGGTGCAAAGCAAGTCAACCTCGGTGTTACGGAGCGTCCCTCAGATGTGTACAGCTATGTCGCGGCCAGGGTTCAGGAGAAGGTGAAGGCGGATGCTGCGAAGGGGGTCAAACGCGCGATAATGTTGGACGGAAAGATCACTCGAAGGGTCGTAAAGCAAACTGTCATGACGACAGTGTACGGTGTCACTTTCATCGGTGCGAGGGACCAAATCGAGAAGCAGCTAAAGGAGAAGAAGGATATCCCCGAGGAAGAGTGCTGGGCTTCCGCTGCGTACTTGGCAAAGAGGGTCATCGACTGCATTGGAGACTTGTTCTCCGGAGCCCAAGATATCCAGACTTGGCTCAACCTCTGCGCAAAGCTTATCTCCAAGTCCATCCCCCCTGCCCGGATTTCTGCCGCAGTTTCTGTTCCTCCGCCCAGGACGGGTAATTTCAAACGGCCTGTCGCGCAGGATAGGACAAAGGACGAACAGATGACTGCCGTCGTCTGGACTACCCCACTCGGACTTCCTATCGTTCAGCCTTACAGGAAAACCAAGAGAAAGCAGGTTGCTACTACCCTCCAGACCGTCTACATATCGGACCCCAATACTCCTGCTGCGGTGAACTCTTTGAAACAGGCTTCTGCATTCCCACCCAACTTCATCCATAGCTTGGATGCGACTCACATGATGTTGACTTCGTTGGAGTGCCAGGCAAGGCTATCAATTGCTTCATGCTAGCGATAACACTGACTGGTTCCTCTTCTAGACCCGAGGGTTGACTTTTGCCTCAGTCCACGACTCGTATTGGACCCACGCCTCCAGCATCGACAACATGTCCGCTGTCATCCGTGATAGCTTCATTGCTCTCCACTCGTCTAATATCTTATCCAATCTTTACAACGAGGTAGGCTGAATCACATCCTTCCGTGTGCCATTCAACTCAATTTTTCCCCACAGTTCGTGGAACGATACAAGGGCTACCGAGTTCCGATCGCTTCTATCAAGGGCGCCTCTGTCCTGAAGAAGCTTGCAGCTCGTGAAAGGATGACATCGGACGAGATCCTGCGTTTCGCCGCCAAGCCTGACCCGCAAGAGCCAAAGGCCATTGGACCCCTCGTTTCCACCGAAGAACTCTTGGAGGCCTTGGATCTTTCTATTGGTTCGGAAAATGGCGACCTCGATGATCACGAACACCGAGAGTCCGAGCCCGTCCCCACCCAAGACGAAACTGTAGACAATGGCGAGGCCGTGGCGACCACCCCTACTAAGAAGAAGCGAAGGACAAAGAAGGAAATCGAGGCTGCTATTGCTAAGGGTTCTCGTGAAGAACCCAAGTTCGTGGAGTTGACAAAGTTGCTTCCAGTCGTACCAAAGAGGGGCACCTTCGAGGTGAACGACGTCAAGAAGTCGTTGTACTTCTTCTCATAGGCCCGTCCCTCCCCTCGGGCTCTCTCCTCTTGCACCACCTTCTCCACCGCTCGATCTATCTCTCGACAAAAAGCCCTTTTTGCTACCTGCTTCCGTGTGGTACAACCACCCCCTCACGCCGATCCTGCGGTTCGGCCCATAGTTATCGAAGTATACTTATAATCATCCCCCCTCTTCCTTTCCACATCGTTCCTCGCTGTGGCAAAACAAACTTATATTTGCAAGATCGCTCTTAGAGTAATTCGTACACGTCTTTTACTTCCTTTCCTCTCTGGCTACAACCCCCGCACACAACTTGATTACGTCGTAGTAATGGTAGCACATGCATGCTAGAAGAATCCATGTTTTATTCTGGTGGACGTCGCATACTTGTCTGACCTCATTCCTAAGACGCGGGAAGGTGGGTGTTCTTTCCATCACCAGGTTCCCACGACTGCACCCCGTCGACGTCCGCGAGTGTATGGATTACGTTCATACGGGTGGCCTTGTGTTCCTTGGCAGTATTTCTGCTACGAGTGACGCTACCCGCCCTGGTTCAAAACCCGACCCTGCTCATTACCCGGCGACGTGCTTGCTGTCGTCTCTGGATACCCTAACTGCATCGGCCATTACGTCGCCTATGAACATTCCGCCACTTCTGTCATGTACGATGTGCTCCCTCTGACCGCGCACCGAACAGTCCCGCGTCCACATGTTTTGCATCGCTTCTGCCTTATACGCACTTCGCAGGTGCACGTTCCGGGCGAATCGCCCGAAGGATGGGACTTCCGAGATGAGGCTAGAAGTGCGCACGTTCGGGAATCGTTAATCAACCGTGGCGCGAAGGAAACGCACA
>Ga0307515_10014386_pt1 | contig 14676 bp, 15 predicted proteins | sample 17_EM_MG_FD_194513 | JGI IMG/M metagenome (GOLD analysis project Ga0307515, IMG submission 194513) | Populus trichocarpa ectomycorrhiza microbial communities from riparian zone in the Pacific Northwest, United States - 17_EM | ecosystem: Host-associated > Plants > Roots > Unclassified | place... | reverse complement strand
AGAATCGAGGGTCCCGCGGGGTCGAGGTTTATGCTGAGAAAGGTAGAGAGCTTCAACTTAAGGCTATGGCATGAACCGACTTAAGCATAAGGCACAACCCCTCCCCTCGTAAACCAAAACTTGGCCCTGGCACAAAGCTCGCGCCACGGGCTCTTGCAGATCAAGCCTTTTCGCAAATTCGAGAATAGCTTCAGGATTGTGAAAGTAACTATTCAGGATGCCCTCGATTATCTCTTACACCGCCACGGCGCCTCGTTCGTGTCGGTATACCGACCCCGCCATGAGGAGCGCGTATAATTCGACTAGTTCAGGATCGCAATGAACCTGTGATGTATATTGCTTTGAGCTAATACTGGGGAACAAAGCAAAACTTTACGACCACGAAAGTGACCTTCAATGCTAGAATGAAAGAAATTGCGTGGGATGAACTTCCCAAAACTTACCGTGATGTAATTAAGGTAGCTAGGAGGCTATATATTCGTTACATCTGGATAGACTCATGTGTATTATCCAAGACGATAAGTAAGCCTGCCTCCTGGTGAGATCATCTGGTTCTAAAGGAGACGTAGCTAACATTAGGCTGCTACCTAGAGAGGATTGGGATATTGAATCGGCTAAGATGACCATAATTACAAGGATTCTTACCTCAACCTTGCGGCTACCCTCTCCCAGGGTGATTCCCGAGGATTTTTGGGGCTAGATGACGATAGGCTTCTCTATGCCTCCCAGCAGGTCAAGGGAGGTAAACACCACCCGGATTCGTAATATCCACGACTATCGAATACTACTATCTGAAGACATACTCGCAACTCGAGCATGGACTATGTAGGAAAGAATCATCCCTAAGTGGCTCTTGACCTTCTCGCTTGGTATAAGTTTTCAATGTCGCCAAGCGGACTAGCTTGAGTGCGGAAGTAGCCTCTTCCCCGATCCTGTCTACTGATCCAGAAACGTAGCGAAGTCTGGACTAGGCAATCTGTTAGGCTACTATAGAGAGTAAAAGCGACCTATCTGCACTATACCACTTCTAGTTAAACGTAATAGTAGTTCCATATAATAACCAGAAACTGACGAGAATGTCAGATCGCTTGCTAGCCGTTCCTACTCTGGCACAAAAGTTCCAGTTGAAGTTAGACGAGAGGTATCTCGCTGGATTATAGGAGAATGACTTGATCTGCGGCTTGAGCTGGGCCAGCGATACTATGAAATGTGACGAATATCACCGAGACATGAGTGATCGAGCGCCGTCTTGGAGTTAGGCTTCGGTTAAAGGGCCCGTCAAGTTCGGGTTCATTAACGAGACAATGGCCGATCCCGAAAACCCAATCTTCGCCTCCGGTTCGGAGAGTGTAACACAAATACTTGGGGCTTCAACTTCACAAGTGAAGTTGAAGCTGGTACACTCAACGCCGTGGAGCCTTGTCTGAGTTGCTTTTTAACCCTGGAATGCCAAGAACAAGGTGCAGCATACGAACTGATTCCTCCGTGTTTTGAAAACGCAGTTATCTCCAGTCGACTCGCGCCCGATCAACTACAATTGGATACCGCATTACAGGAAGTTGAAAAACATGAAATTGACGGATCGACTATAAACAGTCTTCAACGCTGCAAGTATGACAACCGGGACCCTGTTGGAGGCGCGGTCTTCTGCCTCCTCCTCTACTAGCTCCGACAGAATGAGACATTCATTCGAGAATTCCTCGTTCTTGGCAAAGATCCTTCGGGCTCCAATAATTATAAAAGGTTGGGAATATTGGCATTGCTGAGTGGGAAAGCCCTTCTCTGTGGTTTGGCGAACTTCCGGAGTTAAGGTTTGCCATAGTTTAGCGACCCAAGGACATGAAAGTAGCCCATAAGGCGAGCTTGGCTGGTTGGTGGCTGCTTGATCATTTGTGCTTCGTGTCATTGATCGATGGAGATGGTGGTTGCAGGGAAGTTTCGGCGCTAAGAGTATTGAATGGAAGGCTGGTCCAGAAAGCTTCCCCCCTCCCATCAATTGCAAACCGACCTCACAGGGACTTAAAACCGCGCGTAGGAATCAAAGAGAAAGAAGGGGGCGCCTTTGAAGAGAGAGAGGTGTGAAGAAGTCGCCTTTCTTCCCAGGCGAGGGTGTAGCTGGCCACTCTCGTATTGCATAAGTTGAGACAAGAAATGCCGTTGCCTAACCATCTGAGCGGACTCGAGAATTTGAAGATTTTGTGAAAGCCCTGTACAACAGAAAAAGATGGGGAAAACCGAGGTTGAGAGCCAGAGATCGGTAATCAGGATGCCTCGTGTGCCCCACAAGGCTGCGGGAAGGACCCTGCAGGCAGCAGGCTAGCCTCAAATCTTGAAGCCACTGCTAGCAACTGACACCTCAAAGAAATAAATCTGGAGAGAGAGAAGGGAAGCGAAGAGAAAGAACACGAAGTAGTTTGAATTCGTTGACACAGAATTGATAATTGGTTCCAAAATGCATAATTCTAATTAACAATTCAAGTTTTGGAGCGCCTGGCTCTTACATTATTAAACTCTAGTTTGGGGCTGCACACGTGACTAATGTCGTGCTCACTTGCGCCATCTCTCGTAAGAGAAACTCGAGCGCTCCTCTTGATTCGGGCAGCCTTCACCAACCCCAAGCCTCATTCTCTGAACATCTTGTCAGGAATCCGAAGATTCGAAGTGCTCAACATCGGCAGTAGCATCATCTCAATCGCAAAGTGCGCGGAGAAATTGTTCGGCTCGCTGCATATCAATCCCAGCAGCTCCCACTCAACATTTGCATTTGCGCCTCATCGCACCACAACCTTGTCGACCACCCGAGCACGCAATCCGGGGCGAAGTGAGATCAGTTTGCTGCGACACCAGCCCCGGTCAGAGCACGAATATCTGGCACGACCTGACCAGTACTTTGATGAGGTGCTTGATCTGACTGTGCCTCTGCGCCCCCTGCGCCCCCTGCTTGCGACTTCCGCGTGGCTGGCCGACTATTTCCTGGAACATATGGACGGTTGTTACTATGGCGTCAACGCACACCGACAAATTGGCCGTACGGCAATCTGTTGAAGTGCTTGGCGACCGCCAGCCAGACGACCTTTCGAAGAACCCTCGGTGGCAAGCGATCGAGATGGCATCAGCGTCTGGTGTGAATATGGATCTCGCGGATCGTATCGAAGCGGGCGAGCCCCCAACGCACGAAAACTGCGATGGAGACCACAATAGCGAGTTCGACCCAAGAATCACAATATCTTCTACGAGCAAGATGGCAGGCCAGACGGTTGCCCCTTTCCTTGCGAAGCACATTCCCGACCAGTACGCACCACTTCCCAAGGCTCAACCAGCTACGACTTCGCAGAAGGACCCCAACACCAAATACTGCTATCGACATCGGCCAGACTCAAAATGCCGCAGGACAGCTGATGAGCCGACAATGGAGAATCTACAAAGGGTACGCTGACAAGATTGAAATGGTGGGCAAGACTGACGGTATGGCAGGACCTCCAAACATTGTCACAAGCAGATCAGCAAGGTATATCTCACGTTTGGGCTCTCTTCTCTGCAGCACCGGCAAAGCAAAGAAATCTTATGCTCCAAGGCATCCTCACACAATGTTGCTTTCCTCAACTATCCTATCTCTCCAACGCCGTCAAAGACCTCATTCGTATCGACTTTCTCGCTGCCCTCCCCTCCGAGGTATCGTTCAAGATTTTGTGCCATCTCGATACAACGTCGCTGTGTAAGGCGGCACAGGTCAGTCGGCGGTGGCGTCTGTTAGCGGATGACGATGTAGTTTGGCACAGGATGTGTGAGCAGCATATCGACCGGAAGTGTACAAGCTGTGGTTGGGGATTGCCACTTCTGGAACGCAGACAATTGAGGGACTGGAAGCGACAACAACAACTGCGAGGAGCCGGCCGAGGTCTCAATGAGTGGTCACCTAAGCTGACTCCGGTTCCTGATGAGAAGATTGGCAAGGACTTAGTGACATTGAATGGTTCATCCAAGAGGGATGCCGATTCCTTCACCTCTGACGGCTTAGTAGCTACTTCTCCCGAAGCAAGCAAGCGACAATGTACCTCGACAGAAGATTCTTATTTCACAAAGCAGAAGTTTCGACCCTGGAAGGATGTTTACAAGGATCGATTTAAAGTCGGCACAAATTGGAAGTACGGCCGCTGCTCTATGAAGATTTTCAGGGGTCACACGAACGGCATTGTTTGTTTACAATTCGGCGACACCATCCTAGCAACCGGGTCGTACGACACAACCATCAAGATCTGGGATATCGCTACCGAGAAGTGTGTTCGAACGTTGCGCGGCCACACGTCTGGCGTTCGCTCCCTTCAATTTGACGACACGAAATTAATCAGTGGAAGTCTGGATAAGACTATCAAAGTCTGGAATTGGCGAACTGGCGAATGCCTTTCCACCTTCCCAGGTCATTCCGAAGGCGTTATAGGTGTCCACTTTGATGGAAATATTCTAGCATCAGGATCTATCGACCGTACCGTCAAGATATGGAATTTTATCGACAAGTCAACCACCTCTCTCCGAGGTCACAAGGACTGGGTCAATGATGTCAAGGTTGATTTCCAATCTCGGACTGTATTTTCGGCCTCTGATGACTGTACTGTTCGTCTGTGGGATCTAGACACCATGAAGACGATCAGAATATTTGAAGGGCATGTTGGCCAAGTGCAGCAGGTCACCTTGCTCCCAGCAGAATACGAACCTGAAGATGCGGAAGCTGAAGATACCGACGATGGAACGAGCAGCACTTCAAGTTTTACCGACCTGGATACACCTGATGAGATTTCATCATCGGTCTTCGAGTCTTGGGGGAAGAATCGTCCTTTACCACCAAAATATATCCTCACCGGAGCACTCGACTCTACCATTCGCCTCTGGGATGTTATTTCTGGCCGATGTCTAAAGACCTTCTTTGGACATGTCGAAGGTGTTTGGGCTTTAGCGGGCGATACCTTAAGAGTGGTATCCGGAGCCGAAGACCGTATGGTCAAAGTCTGGGATGCCAGGACCGGCAAGTGCGAGAAGACCTTTTCGGGTCACACTGGAGCTGTATCTTGTATCGGGCTCAGTGATAGCAGGATGTGTACCGGCAGTATTGATTGCGAGGCTCGGATGTACAGCTTCAAGAACGAGAACGAACTCGGAGGGCAGATTGAAGGGGAGGGCTTCGCGGCGAGCACGCCGTTGTAATTCGAGAGCGAAGGTCGGATGATATTTTGATTCTTGAGCGATGTTCAGGATTTTTCACTGGACTCATTTCATAGATACCTTCCATTTGAAGCGATTAGCGATTAGCCCTTGGAACGCAGGCATGGTGAATGGTGTTTTGGGCATCAAAAGATATGAGATGGGAGGCGTATTAGGGTAGATTTAGGGGGTCTCACGGAACTAATGAAATCATTTCGAAATGGGAAGATTATGAGTCTCCATGTTTTGTGATAAAACACTTGAAATTTGTGTTGACAAAATTGTTTAGAAGGAACGAGTACTTTAATCGTTTCCAAAGGGGAAGCGGTGGGGCAGAGAATGGAAAGCGCTATATTGCAATTACTACTATACTGTAAAAGGTTCAGTGGCTGGAAGGAGACATGCGGCGCTAGCAGTCGATGGGCATTGCCAACATGGCTCCTACTCCACCAAAGTCTTGAGCCTATTCTCAGTGCAAAGCTGTTGTATTACATTTGATCACTAGTGCAAGGGAAGTGAGGTCGTTCTACCTACCTCCAACAGTGGGGCAGCCAGGTATTATCAGAGACTTTGCTGTCAACTGTCATGTAAATTTCATGACATCAGCCAAAATGGAAAAGTTGACACGTTTTATATCAAATGAATGTCAACGGAAATAAATTGAGAGGTCGTCCGGTTCTGAAATCCTCGACGGGTTCACAGAAGTTGCATTTGTTGACAGTGGGTGGTAGTTGTCAATTACAAACATCTCGAAGTTAATTGAAGACTTTGGGAGTGAGCAAAACACTTTGAACAACAAGTCAAGCCAAAGACTGGAGCAATCAGCCAAGTGTAGTTTCCCATCAGAGATGATATCGATGTTGTACAGAGAGAAATTGTTCCGGTGGTTGCCCTTGGGGTTCGGACAGGACGGAACCGATCGTTGTACACGGCGGAACCGTTTTACCAGCTGCCCTCCCTTCAATGAACTTGAATGCAATATGTTAGGCTCACTTCCCTGCTAAACATACCAGCATTTATTCGCTCCACAGAATTCAAATGAACTGGTCTCAAGGCAGCAATCTCAAATTTTTGTATTTGTGCTGCCTAGCTATCTAGGCTCATCGGAGAATCTGTTACCTGCTAGTTCTAAGCCCTACTAGAAATAAGAAACTAGAGAACATGTGAAAACCACCTACGAAACATGCAAGAGCAATAGCGAAATACAGCTGCCAATGTAAAATGCCAACAACAAAAAATGCAAAACTAAAATGCGATGCCAACCTGCCCTCCCAAACTCCAGGCAATGCTAATATGCAGACTCAGCGCTCAACATGCCCAATGAACTCTCTTCTTCGGCTTCGGACTTGGCGTCATCATTGCCATAGTTCCCAAATTCGTGCTAGCCGGCGCGCTCATCGAAACGGGCGTGTCCGCCCTCCCCACCGTCATCTTCACCTCATCATCGCTCTCCCTCTCCTCCCTAATAGTCCAAATGTCCGGACTCGGTTCCCTCCAGCTCTGCGGCCGCCGCGCTGACAGAGACCGCGTCTGACCCCGTCCTCTCCCGCTCCGCGACGGCGTAAGCCGGACCTTCGGCCTGCCCCTCGTGGCCGAAAACTCCGGGATATTGATAGTGATGCCAAGACCCTTGAGTTCGTCTGGTCTTGCGCCTGCCCTGGACTTGCGTCCGCTTATGTGTTTTGCTGTGAAGTCTTTCAACGCCATGGGCATCGCGAGTCCGAAGGTTTCGTCGTCGTCCGCTTCGAGCGGGACACGCTGTAGCGTCGAGGGGGAGATTTCTCGTACAGGGGTGTGGCTTGACTCGGGAGTCTCGATGCCAGCGGACAGGTCCTCGTCGTCGAGGAACTCCTCAATGTCTTCGGGAGACGTCAGGAAGAAGGAGATCGGGTTCTCGTCGATGTTATCGAGGTTCTCTTCTTCTTCTTCTCGCAGGCGGATGATAGTCGGAGGCCACGAGTCTCGCCTCTGCAGCTCGTTGTACGGCATCACGAATCCGTCTATGTGTTTCTCGAGTGTGGGTTTGGATGTCCGGCTCGCGGCCGGTCTATATGGTGTGTCTTGAATGCGGAAGGGGAAATAAATTCCCTACCTAGACAGGATGACGAGAGATATGCTTGGTGATCTGATCAGCGTGAAACGTACGGAGAAGAGATCTTGATTTGGAGGGGAGGGTGGGGGGGTGAGATATAGAAGTCACGCAGAAGCCTTGTGGCAGCCTTGCAGTCACCGCGCCTCCTTTCGGTACGATTGTGAATCATAGGAGTGAAACATACAACCACCAGGACTCGTGAACTTCCAAGTCCTGCCAAGGTAATTCAGCTACTTGATCAAAGACAGAAGGGAAACTGCGAGGGAGTACGCCCTGCATCGTGACTGCGATTTGTCAAAGGCAAATTCCTGTGCAACACGAGGGGGTGTGGATGGCTGCATTGATGGAAGCCTATCCGGTGATGAGAAACAATTGAAGCCACATCAGCCGCATTCTAGGTGTGACTGCGACTGTTGCCAATAGGACAATCTGGGTTCTTCCCCGCGCATAGCCTGGAGAGGTCACCGTGGCTTGGAGGATGGAGGTGATGAATCCGGTGAGACAAATGCGGATTTGGAGGTGGGAGGGTGGTCATGCAAGGCACACTATGATCACGTGGAGCTTCACCAGATTTGGTCATCGGTCCACTTGAGAAGGGAACTCTGGCCAGAAGGGCGAAAATGGGGCAAAGGAACGGTTCACCGATTTGTAGCCAGGTATTCGAGAAGGTTATAGGCAATGTTCCGACCAGTTTATGGTTGAGGACTCGTCAGCGATGACGGGTTCACCGAAGTTCAAAACTGACACAAGCCTCATTGAAATTTTGCAAAATCTGCCGTAGCCGTGAGAGAATAGAAAAGTCTCACTTACCTTATTGTTGTAATTCGAAAGGTTTCCTTTGCTCATGGAGGATTTCGAGTCAACTTCTTTTGAGAGTTTGAGGCTATTCGGGAGCGATCTCCAGCGGACCGAGCCTTCGCTTCTCGCTTGAAGCCGAAAACCCCCTTTTACCATTTCACGACTCTAGAAAACATTCAAAACACGGATGGATTAATAACAAAAGAAATTGGTGAGAATCCAGAAACTTGACTTTCGTCCTTGACTTTCTCTTAGTTATCTGTAGCAAAGTAGTCCTCCTCACACGCTGTCACCCAAGTAACTACCGCAGTAGAAGTTAAGGCCGGACACCTACAACTTTGATGTAAGTGTACACCTAGAAACGTAGCTTGAGCCAAGCCTACGGCTAGAGGCCAGTTTACCAGCAATTTTTTATGTTATATATGCGGCCGTTGTTGAAAGAGGGGCCATGCACAAGCTCCACCCTAGGCAAACAATCCATGTTTAGCCCCTGTATATAGCGAACCAGCGCCCTAAAGGTGAGTTCTAGGAGATCTTTTGCATCGTGGCATATGTTTCGACATTTGATAGGCTATGTTAAGTTGGCACTGGAAGGTTGGATCGAATCATAAGTTTTAACTGTAGAGAATTCTGTGAAGGCCTGAGCCGAAATTCTGCATAAATATCAACGCCGGAAAAGCGCTTTCTAACCGGCTCCCAAACTCTTGCTGTTCCCATTGACACCGCCCAGTCCATTCCTCGCTATGAAAACAATGCGCCCTTAGTAGATTAAAATGCTCAAGGTTTCACTACCATTTCTCTGTCGCCGACAATTATCCCCATACTCCAATCAAATACAATGCAGAAACAGTTGTCACAGCCCCTGGACCCGCCAATGAGCCGCTGCGACTCTCACCCCGGATTAAGAGTGCCCAGAACTCGCCAGCCCTCTGTCGGAATCCATCATGATCATGTGATATTCTCTTCGACGTTCCAATCCTTGCTAATTTACGAGCGTGTTGAAAGGACGAGTTCTTCGAAATAAAAATATTCGATACCACACTTGTTCTTTCAGTGTCGTGGATCGAGATCAAGTTTTCCCCGGTCATCTGCAGAGAGAGCTGTGGCATATGCTGTATATCTCCCTTCCCGTTCCTCCCCATTCCTCCAATCTTGAACCGCCAATGGTCAGATCGTCAATGCCGGCAGCAACTTCGCGTCCATTTATGCGAGTATTTTCTGCCCCAAGACGGAGAGTCCATGGTACGTGAAAGCAAATATTCTGAATATTGAATTGTCGCGAATGTGTATTCTCATGGCGACAGCCCTTCGCTTTCTTTGGAGACACCGGAATAAGAATTTGGACAAAGTCGCAGTCGAGGATATGGCAAAGAATACGAGCTGGGGGTCGCAGACAATTGCTTCCTCAGAAACTCTCCACTATCGTCGGTAATATCGATATATTTTATAGTAAAGTTGAGGATTGAGGAGAGCAGAACTGCAGTGAAGAAAACAAGAAGCAAAGGGTCGAAGGCACTTGCTTGCCGCTGAGGAGTGCTACGATTAGCTAGACTTACGAAGCCCAAGTCGAAGTCGTGCTCATGGTGATAAACGGAAACCCCGTTTAGGTTGTTTTGAGTGGCAAGTTCAAGACAATCCGCAAATCTATACCACGTGCGGAACGCCCGGCACTTCCCCACTGCCAATCTCGCGCTCAGCTTATACATATGGAATGCGCTTGTTCAGAGATTCTTCCTGCTCTTCTAGTATTCTTCCTGATCTTCATGTGCTCAATATCTTTTGGTTCTCAACGTGCCATGTTGGATCTTTGTGGGTTGCCTTGATGCAAAGCCGAATGACCGAACCCATGGCCCCTGAACCGTGTGGAAATCGGGTTCGGAAGAGGGCGCGCAGACCGAAGGTAAAAACGGGCTGCTTGACGTGCAAGTATGCACTTTCTCCAAGGTGTTGGACTGGCTGAATTCCTCGGATGATTGCACTGTGCTTGATTAAAGTCGAACCCAGTATCGAGGTCGGGTCGGCTTCTATGGGTTTTGGTCCGCTGACAAGACTAAAGGAAACAAGAGTGAAATGCGACGAACGAAAGTCCAGATGCTCCAGATGCTCCAAATACGGGCACAAGTGTTCTGGGTACGGCGGGCTTCCCAGCACTAGGAAGACTCCAAATCATCATGTCCACACAAAGTATTGCCAAAATCATAACACTCAGCCACCCCTTCCTGGCCCTTCCCATTACCAATAGCAGTTGGATTCAACTTCCGAGATGAACGAGAGAGTTTCATTGTTTCTGTCTTTTCGAGGATCAAAATATCGATCGAGCTATCTGGCCCCTTCCAGAGGACATTGTGGTGTTGGACCGTCCTCCAAGCTTGCGAGAACATATATATACGACAGTTGACGATTGCTACTGCAGCTCTGAAAAGGGGACCAATATCGTCAAAGGATAAGGGTGTTTCTCACCCCCGGGATCGCGACTATGCCTTGCACGAGTACGGGAAAGGCTTCAGAGGGATGCAGGGGGCGAGCTGCACTCGACAAGAGCAAAGACAATCTTCATGTCGCACTGATAGCAGCTCTCCTCATACTCGTCTTTGAAAGTATGAACGGAAATACAAAGGCAGCTGTGAAAAATGTACGGAGCGCCCTGGGTGTTATAAACAACACATTGAAGTGCCAAAGCCACTTTCCTTTCTCAAAACACGAGTGCATCCGTCTCCGAGTCTTTCCGGTGCACCAATGGGAGACGAGGCTGCCAGATCCAATATCACTTCCCGAAGGGGTATCGGCCCCAGCAATGCTGGTCTTGGAAATTTTCTCCGAAACTGCTCTTCCGGAGTGCGTCCCCGATATCTGCATCCAACTCGAGCAATGGCGTCGTGCATTTTCGAAGCTGTTGCAATTTTCTCGACACCGAAAGGGGCTTCCACTTATGTAACTGCCACAACGCTTTACATACAAGCGTTGTCTTTAGACATACCTCTTCATCAGTACCCGAATTCAATGTTATTGGGTCGGACCATTCGATAGAAGCCATTCCCGATCTTGGACGCACCCTTGTCGGACACCCTGGTTTCCCAAAATCGTTCGTTTTTGATATGGTTACTATTCCAGCCATTTGGATGATAGTTGCGCTGTGTCCGAATATCGATCCGAAGAAAATAGGGTTGGAACTTCTCAGGGCCATGCAGCCCAGGGTGGAATGTGTGAGGGACAGCAGAATTCTTGTGCAGACCGGAGAGATGTTTTGGAGGAGGTTTAACGGAGACTTATTGTGCTGCTCTTCGCTTCTAAGGTTGCGCGAAGTTATCCATGGAAGACTCTCAAGATCAGGTGGGAAGGAAGGTTGTTATCTATGAGAAACTAAGATATTGATTAGGATGATGTCAAGGTTTCCTGTTCCTTGTTTTTATTGAGGTCCACCGGGGAGGGCAGCTCGCTCGTCTCAAACAGTGGGCTCGCCTTCCACATATGGCAGGGGACTGGTGCTCGGCACCTGAATCGTGCTCCATGCCCCGTGATCGAACACGATCGCGCCATCAACCACCTTACTGGAGAACGCAGTCACGCCGTCCTTTCCAAGACTCGGGTGTCCGGAGGATATAATGTCGATTCCTTTTCTAATAAGACTTCGATCAATGAGAACGAATACCGAGGAAAGAGTTGAGAGTGTGGGGGCGATGATATACGAGCTATAGAGGTTTATCGGGTACGAGTATGTTGTTTCAATGCCGGAAAAGGAGTTGGAATATGAGCCAGCTCCGAGCTAGCTGAAGGATTTGTTGAAACCAGAATCGGTCATATTTTGGATATTTTGGAAGGAGAGAGACTGCGACAAGCAACTTTCTTGGGACCAGCGGAGGTGACGATCGTGGACGAAGTTGAAAGGCTTCTATGTGCTGTGAGCTCGAAATAGAGTGAGGTATTAGTTGAGATTCCGTTGGAGGTTACACTGGATAATTGTGGATAGAAGCTGAAGACTGTGGACGGCATATCACTTTCGATGGCCTGTTCTCAGATTAGAATCCGCCGGCCTGTGATGAAATAATCCAGAAAGACTCACACTTCCTCGTATCTGGTTTCCGTGCTCGTCAAGCCAAATGAATACAGGCCCCGTGACCGACTAGTTCTCCCTAACAGAGCCGATATTTCCAGCAGCCGAAGTATCAAAGCCCACAACTTTTAGACTGAAGTCGTGTAACTTTCCGTCACACAGAAGAGGAAACCAAGGCGTCACAACGACGTCAAAAGATGGTAAATCGAAGGCTTCAATCCCTACAATTGGTCGCCAGAGTCCAGGATCTACCCCGCCAGTGAAAAGCAGAGGAATGGCCATGACACTCCAGCCAGTTTTCCACCTATCAGAACTTGGATTTCTCTGAATGGAGAGTAGCCATACAGCCATCCCGGATTTTCGGGGAACGTATTAACGTATTCCGTAGGCACATTGGTATACCAGAATTTTTCCGCGCTATTTTCAGATGCCAACACAGAGACGGCCGCGGCTTTGACATTCTGGGGAAATTGGACAGACACGGTCCCATTATCATCTGGCAGCGACATAACCGAGGATATGTTCTTCGACGATGTCAAGGCTGAGATCGGTAATATGTGATCTGCGGGACACAAGTCGGGGACATATTGATCATTATAATATAGTGCCTCGAGTGTCACATTGTAAGCCCCAGTATACAAATCTGAATACACATTGCTGAGATCAAAAATGATCCTCTGCTCAATTTTGAGAATAGTGTTGAAGGTGGTCATCTCTTTCTGGTAGGACCAGTGGATTCCAATATCCAGTGTGTCAAAAAAATAATTAAGGTAATTAATTATATTTAATTGAATTAATTTTCTAATTAATTATAATTTGATTATCGACTTCTAAAGAAAAAATTAATTATTAGACTAATTATAATTAAATATATTTAATTATTTTTAATTATCACGTGAAATTTATATAAATAACAAATTCTCTTCTTTTTCTTTATATAATATATAATTAAAGTATAAAGAGAGTGTCGGTTCACCAGAAACGCTAAGCACCATCACGTGTAGTCGTGGAATGCTCGTTGCGTTTATCGTTGGTGAAGTGGTATATTATATAAGTTAGGGAGTTCAGTTCAGGAGGTTGGGTCTAGTCTACGGGATGGGCCGCGCACGCAACGTGGCACGTGACAATCTGCAAAAGTGCGTTCAAACACTGGAAGCTCTCTGAAAACGTCGAAAAATGTAGTTTCCCATCGAACGCATACCAGTTTCCTAATCAGGCCTAGTCCCACGCTCTCCAACCGTGCCGTATGTCCACGTGATACCCTTCCGTCAATATCCCCGCTTCCATGCGTCACTCTCCCACCGATATGTCCCTCTCCCACTCTCCTCCGCTCCGTACGTCACCTTATTCGCGTTCAACCCACTCCTCCACGTCCAGTTATATGGTATTCGTATCAATTAGGTGCTTGAGGGCGTTCGTGGGCTTCAATTTCGTCATAGAGTCGGCAGGATTCGATTCTCCCTTAATCCACTTGACCTCCGCGATCTCCCGTCGTTCGTACGCCTAGCGGAGGCATATTACGTCAATCATAAGTCGCTTTTCCTATGTGGTTCCGAGCTTTACGAGGCACTCGTATAGCGATTTCGAGTCTATATAGACGACTAGTAATAAATTAATCTCTAGAGCTCTATTAACTATTAACTTAACTATAATACTTATATTAAAGCTATATATTATATTATATAGCTTAGAGACTAGTATACTTTAGGTGACTCTCTTATACTTTATAGATAACTAGTAGATAATATTCGTGTTCTAAGTAGTATTAGCTAAGGCTAGAATATAGCTTATCTATAAGGATAAATCTCTATTATTTATAAAAGACGAATTAGTTAATATAATTAAATAAAGAGTCTCCTTATTTAGCTTTAGGAATTATAGTCCCCTAGTAGTATTCTCAACTTATTACTAGAGACGCCTATTAAGTGAACTAATGTCATTTTCTATAGGTTCAATAGCTTAAGTAGTTATTATAAAGTTATAAGATGCTTTAGGTTAATAGACTAATGTAATATAAGCTCCCCGGGCTCATTAAGCTATATATTATTCCTTAATCGTAAGGTTTATATATATAGCACCTCTACTACTCGTTATAATAAAGTTCTTAGTTAATATAGTCTTGAGGTTACTATACTAGCGCTCTTATATAAGGGTAATTCTAGTGATCTTAGTTTCTATATTCGTAGTATTTTCGGAGGTTTTAGTAGTTTCGGTATATATAATACCTCTATTAAACTTTAGGTTATAGTTAAAGGTGAGCTATTCCCGCTCCTTAGCTAAGAATTAAGCTTCCTTGAGCTTTAATTACTCTATTTCTAGGAAATCGTCGTCACTAATAATTAGAGTATTATTAGTTTATAAGCTTACTACACTAAACGATTACTTACTATATAAGAGGTATAGGTTATAAGTTAACTATTCTATAATAAGCTCATTAATATAGTAGGAGTAGTAAGTCTTAAACTAGTGGTTTCCGGCTTCTAGTATACTATATAGTAGTTTTATGACTTTTAGGACTAAATCGTTATATAAGTAAAGA
>Ga0307515_10014385_pt1 | contig 14676 bp, 13 predicted proteins | sample 17_EM_MG_FD_194513 | JGI IMG/M metagenome (GOLD analysis project Ga0307515, IMG submission 194513) | Populus trichocarpa ectomycorrhiza microbial communities from riparian zone in the Pacific Northwest, United States - 17_EM | ecosystem: Host-associated > Plants > Roots > Unclassified | place... | reverse complement strand
TCAGGTGAGGTTGTTCGGCAGTCTCTTTCTGATATCCAGCTGCCAAGCCGGATAGACTGAATTCGTGTTAGTTGGTGGCTTAATCAAAAGCGCTAACAACCGGAATTGACGAGGTGGTGTACTTGACGTCTGTAGATTGCCCCTACGGCACGCCCGCGACTGCGTCCGGCCCCCGCCCGGGTAGTGCAGCCAGTGTTTCGCCCGAATGCCGAGAGCTCCCGCTGAGTAGGGTTATTAATGCGATTTATAGAGCCACTTGGGCGACCGCGACGACGCTTTACAATTGCAGGCTCTTGGAGTTTAAGTGTGGGCGCGTGGTGTTGTCTTCGCGATTTGAGTGTAAACAAGTCAAACACACGTGATATTCTAACTTGAAGTGGAAAGATCTAAGCTGTTTAGGTAGGGGGTGTATGCATATCAATTGGGGGGTGTACGCGTATCATTTAGGGGGTGTATAATTATTGTTGACCTAAAATTATTATATAATTAATCGTATTAAAGTAGTTATTATAACTTAAAATTTATTAAAATTTATTAGTATTATAATTTACGCAGCCGGTATTGCAGCTTACGTAGCAGTGCTAAAAATTACGCACTTGTAGCGAGATGGTGACTGGGATAGGCTGATAGCTGCGCACCCGTGATTGTGCGTGCGCAGTTGCATAACTTCCTAATTAGGAAGGTGCAAAAACTTTGGGCAGCGACCATCGTAATTAATGGTTGAATTCTATATAGAGTCTTGTTCACGCACAGACTACTTCCCTGGACCTTGACTGGTTAAGGAATAACAAGGCCACTATTAGTTACACACCCCCTAATCACTGCGCGTACACCCCCTAATTAATACGCGCACACCCCCCACCTAACAGGCTTAGATCCTTCCTCTTTAGGTTAGAACGTCACGTGTGTTTGACTTGTATGCATCTGTATCGCGAAAATTAAACCTCTAAAATGCATTTTTTATGACTATACCACCACAATTAAGTCTTAATTTCAACTATAGTATAACTTATAGAGTTTAAATTAGAGCTGGAATGCGCTAAAGGACCCCTTAGTAAAGTCTTGCCGAAAGGGCAAGGCCCCACAACCGCTGTAAGCTTGTGAAATATTGCTACCAACACTTAGCAAGCCATCTGCAGAGGCGTCTTACTTCTACCACTATTCTCGCCACCTGTAATACCACTTGTAATACTACCTACATGATCCTAAGTCGATTGATTGGATTGCGCAGTGACTTGTGAGGCAGTGTACGAACTAATTTGGCTGCTGCCACCTCCGCTTGTCGTCCGCGAGCTGCCCCCGCGGGCGCGCCCGCGCCCGGTGGTGTCCGCTTGTTAGTTTTTGAGCGAAATTTTGACACCGCATAGCCCTAGCCTTTTGCGGACTCGTTGATATCATCAAGGGCAAAGTTTGCGCAATCGTATAGCTTCAACGGAGGTGAGTTGAGAGCCATGGTAGATGTAGGGAAAAGTATGCAAGTGCTAGGTGTTGATTTGGGTATGGGCGCGCGATAGTTGCGCACGTACACACGTGACGTTCTAACCTGAAGAGGAAGGATCTAAGCCTGTTAGGTGGGGGGTGTGCGCGTATTAATTAGGGGGTGTAACTAGTAGTGGCCGATAACAATACGCTTGGCCGTATAAGGGTGTGGCCAGAGCGGGTCAGCGCCTCCCTGCTAGCGCCAGCTTACGTCACATATAAACTAATGCGGAACTTGTGAACCTGGTGAAAATGCTCCAACCCACCCGGGGTTATGATGTGGCGAATATACTTGACGTCACTCTAATAATTTTAAATCGACAACACAACAAAGCTACCATCTCAATAGAAGTTCATTATGACAAAGCATATTAGCGAAACCCTTGATTGACATTAAAATCTCTTCCGGCGCTTTGATTACCTTGAAAAACTGGTCCACCGCCAGAATTCACAGATCCGGAATACACTGACGAACCAATATCTTGCTTCGCCCCAAACTCCTTGTTACGTCTTTCCCGTATCTCTTCTATACATTGAGCTTCTGTCTTCTTCTTTAGGGTGTCAGCCCACAACCAGAGCTGATCACTGACAGCAACATATCCAGCGTCCTTAGCGCTACTAAATCTTGTTATATCCATGTGGTTGCCATATATGCTGCGGTTTGGATAGGTACTGAGTATTGCAGAATGATCTGGTACTATCTAGCCATACTAATTAGCTTTAGTTCTTGGGTCCAATCAATTTCCCCAGTACCCACCTTGCCAATCCCTGTTACCGGCAGCTCCTCGTAGAAGCAGAAAATCTCCATCGTCCGCTTCTGGTTCCTAATCCGGTCATCCAGCATTGTATGGAACTCTTGCCCCAAATTTGCCAGCATCTCTGATCCGGGCTTGAGGACCTGTACAATCTGACTGTTAGTCTGTCGGAGGGCTTTGGAAAGACGTGTTAGAGGCGTGGCCCAGTCCGCATAGGTCGAGCCACAATGTGGAGTGCCCATAAAGGCGATTGCGGCTGTCGACTCCAAGATGTCTTTGAGATGCTGTTGCGCTGCGCCGCGGGCAATTAGTAGAGCTTGTTCCACCACAAGCCCTCCAAGGCTATGCGCGACGAAGATAAGAGGACGCTGGTTCTGTGATTATTGAGTTGTTACTTTTAATGTTAACTCTGTTATGGCATTTCACTGACCGAGCGAGACTTCATCCGCCGCAGGGCCAAATCGTTCGCAAGCGACTTCCCATGGTCCCTTAGAGTATTCGAACCTGCCGTCTTGAGAACGCCAATAATATCAGCATCGTAGCCGAAGGTCAGGATGCGAGCATTGGCCAAATCGCGTCCAAGTAATGTCTGTGGCCAGAAAGTCTTGGTCTGCTTGTGAGTCCAGGTCGTTTCGCGATTGCCGGTCAACCCATGGACGAAGACAACACTAAAGCGACAGCTTAGTTAGTTAACGTTCCAAAGTAACGATAGGGGTTACGTACTCCACATATGCCTCATCAGGCTCAGAGAGTGTCCGAAGTCCGTAGTCTCCCTCAGTTGAGTATAACTCCTCCATCTGAATACTTTCTTTAGTCTGTTGATAGGTGTTAACCTGAGCAAGATGTTACGTTGATGCGCAATGACTGTCTCTCTGTCCTGCGGTGGCTGCCCCGCACATCTTGGCAGAAGCAAGTAAGGCTGAGCACGCTGCCCTTCCAAATTGGTATCAATCACAGCCTCCTCTCCGAGTCTTAAGTTTGCGCGCCTTCGTTACTTTATCTTAACTAAAGGCTGTCTTCCAACCTTTTGGTATCGAATACCGCCATGCGTAGGCACAATGGCACGAGTCAACTTCTATTAAAAACCTATCTTATGCCGAACAAGTTCACAAGCAGCTATGGCTTCATCGTCACCGACACAGCGCATCTACTCTGGCCACACAAACTCTCAAGGGGGTGCGGTATTTAATGGTGACCTTAACGCGGCAAGGGACATCAATATACGTATGTATCAAATATGACACGTATGACTTTGTCGCTGACAGAATGTCTCGCCGGTTGTAGATAACATCACCGAAATTCGGCCCATTGCGCGCTCCCTCTACCAATCCTTCTTTACCTCTTCGGAGTATTTCAAACAAGTCCAAAATGAGCTTGGTTCTCTTCTTGCCATTTTGGAAACTACAGAAACGAACGCTAGAAGCCATGGTATTGACACCAATTGTCATCCGCACCTATGTGATATATCGCAGAACTGTTATAGGGTCTTAAGAGATCTTCAATCTCTGAAGGAACACTTCGATAGTGTTGGTACTCAGACTCAACATACCTGGGAAAGGATGGGTTTGCGTGTAGATGACCTGGCAAACATTAGATTGAGAATTACGTCTTATGTCGGCATGCTTAATTTATTTAATACCAACACACTGAGGTATAGCTAATTAGAACCCCCTACTTTGCGCTTTTCAAGCCGCCTAACTACTCCCTTTCTAGTTCATCACAGGGAAGGATAGAACAAATGCTTAAGACATTTCTAGACGAGCTTCAAGCCGGGAAACGAGATGGATCGGTGGTATCTGCCCAAACAACTGGCTCGCTCTCTGCCGATGACAAAGAAGCGTGGCGTCAGCTGCGCAAAGAGCTAGAGAGTGTTGGCATAACTCCTGCGCTCTTCACACAGCACCGCATATTCATTGTTGACACGCTTTGCAAGGCTATCACTGAAAAAGACTTGGCAGGGGATATTAGCCTCGATCAGCTTAACATGCCAGAATCGGCTCCACAACGATCTTTGACTTCAAACCCTAACGTAGAGCCGGCCAGCCAGTCACTGCAGCAGCTAAATCAACAGCGAACTAATGGTGAAGAGTCTACTAAGATCGATGCTCCGCGCAGCAAAAAAGTAAATGCGTTAGCGAAATTATTATACCGAATTACCAATAGCAGAGCAGCCCTACTCGAAGCGGCCAAGATTGGAGACGCAATCTTTGTCAAGCAGTTGCTTGAGACGGGCAAGGTCGACGTCAACTCGGAGGACAACAAGTACGGTCAAACGCCGCTGTCGCGGGCGGCCGAGAACGGGCATGAGGCCGTGGTCAAGCTGCTGCTCAAGGCGGGCAAGGCCGACGTCAACTCGAAGGCCTGCGATGGTCAGACGCCGCTGTCGTGGGCGGCCAGGAACGGGCACGAGGCCGTGGTCAAGCTGCTACTCGAGACGGGCAAGGCCGACGTCGACTCGAAGGCCTACGATGGTATTACGCCGCTGTTAAGGGCGGCTAGGAACGGGCACGAGGCCGTGGTCAAGCTGCTGCTCGAGACGGGCAAGGTCGACGTCGACTTGAGGGACAACTACTCTGATCGGACGCCGCTATCGTGGGCGGCGGAGCAAGGGCACGAGGCCGTGGTCAAGCTGCTGCTCGAGATGGGCAAGGTCGACGTCAACTTGAAGGACATGTGGCACGGTCGGACACCGCTATTATGGGCGGCTATGAGCGGGCACGAGGTCGTGGTCAAGCTGCTGCTCGAGACGGGCAAGGTCAACGTCGACTCGAAGGACAAAAACGATCGGACGCCGCTGTTGTGGGCGGCTAGGAACGGGCACAAGGCCGTGGTCAAGCTGCTGCAACGGAGCATTCAGTAGTCGTACCTGCTTGCTCTACATACTTTTCCTTATAGAATGCGCTTCCGACCTTATAAATATACTAATTGGAAATATGAAATGCGCTGCTTAGAAATACCTAATCTTCTACTTAATATCGTTAGGACTAAGGATAGATAAGAGGATTGCTTTAAAACCTCTGATAAAGTTACTTCTACAAGATTAATATGTTCACTGCATGAATGTAGGACTTGGGCGCGCTAGCAGGGAGCACCGGCCACACCCTTGTGTAACCCGTATCGTACTAACCAGTTTTTACTGATGACTGATGACGTCGAAAGAGCCGCAACTAAAATTCTTGCGAGCCGACTTCGCTCTCAGACTCGAAGAAACCCTCGACCACTAGCCTCACCCTCAACCCCTACGAACAGCCATTCCACCGGCTGTTCTACTCTCGAAACTCAGTAATATCCATTATATCAGGATATCCAACCCCCAGCCATGCGCCCCGCCTCACCTGCAGCCCTAACATGGCTGCGCAGCGCCCTCACCGCCGAAGCCTCCCTCGCACCACTCACCGCACGCCAACCACACCCCTCCTACCTCCGCGCCACAACCCTCTCTCCTAGTTCCCACAACCCAGTCTCCAAACCCTCCACCCGCAAACGCCCCTTTAGCACTTCCCCCTCCCGCCGCAGCGACGGCCCGCAAACCCACTACCACTTCTTCCCGAACTCACTCCCCGCGGGCCCACCCCCCGCGGGCACCTTCCACATCGACCTCTCGGCGCTGCGCAAAGAATTCCTGCGGCTCCAAGCCCGCGCGCACCCGGACCTGCACCCGGTCGCGCACAAGGCGCGCGCGCAGGCGCTGTCCGCGCGCATCAACGAAGCATACAAGACGCTGCAGTCGCCACTGCTGCGGGCGCAGTACCTGCTGTCGCTGCGGGGGATCGACGTCGGCGGGGACGAGGCGGCGCGCGTCGAGGATGCGGGGCTGCTGATGGAGGTGATGGAGGCGCGGGAGGCGATTGAGGAGGCGGAGAGCGAGGAGGAGGTTGGGGTGCTGCGGGACGTGAATGAGGGGCGGATTAAGAGGAGTGTCGGGGTGTTAGAGGAGGCGTTTCGAAGGGATGATGTGGAGGGTGCAGGAAGAGAGGCTGTGAGGTTGAGATATTGGGTTAATATTAAGGAGAGCTTGGATGCGTGGGAGAAGGGAAAGCCGGTTGTGCTTGTGCATTGAGGGGGGAGGTGAGGAGATTGGTTTGAGAGAGGGGGTTGGGGCTGTGGATGAGGGTAATTGGGACGAGAAGGGTGTGTGGTTTTCTTCATCAGTATGGGAGCAGATGGGTGTTGGAACTTGATTCCTTTTTCAGCAAGGTTTCTAGGCATTGGGACTCATTTTGTAGTAATCGTGTATTTATAATCTACCCTTCAGAATTTCTTCAGGTTATCTGAGATGTATAAGCTCTTCAACACTGCTTGGTTAGAGGGATCAAAGGCCTCGGAGTTAATTCAAATGGTTATTTTTGGCACTTAGAACCAGAAATTTCTACCTGTCTACGTGGCGCCCTTAAAATCATCTTGAAACTACATTAAAAATCTGTGGATTATCTGAAGCCACTTTTTTACATATACTAAATGACTTCGAGTACTTTTCAAGAACAGATTTTGCTCGTGGTTTAATATTCTATGCTGAGGCTAGTCATAGTTGATTTTTTTTAGATAGTCCTGCTACCGAAATTTGTAATGAATATCATTGAATATCTCGAATTTCATGATATCTTTCAGCTAAATACCCGTTGTGGTAGATGTTGCTTGCGTCGATTATTGATCCTACTGCGTGACACCTGCAATGTCGGACCATTTGGCGAACCTGACATCTGTCTCCAAGCTCCAAGCTCCGCCTTTCTCCACCACAACACCACCCCATTTCTCCACCATCTAATCTTACACACCCAATGCGATAACAATGAAGAACTTCTGGGCGCTCCCAGCCTTTCTCAGGCTCGTCCTCGCGAGCCCGCACGCCTTCAGCGTCTTCGACGACCTGCTTGCCTTCCCTCAGGTGCGCTTGCATCTCACTTCTCCGCAGTGGTGAACAACCACTAACACTCTCGTGTCTGTAGTATGAAGTCCGCTTCCCCGACTCCTTCGTAACAGAAAACTACGCATCCTCACGCCTCGCGCACGCCGTCTCCCGCGCAACACCCTCGCCGGTCCCAGACTCCCGCGAGACGCAAGAGCTCTCCCCAGCAGGCCACAACACGCGCGGCGGCAACATTGGCAGCGGTGGTGAAGCCAGCGACGAGGTAGACGAGACATACGAGGCCGTCGTGGTGGACGGGCAGCGGTACCTGTGCAGCATCCCGGTGGTGGCGGCGAACGAGGCGAACGCGACGGCGGACGCGGCGCAGGCCAAGGACGAGGAGGAGAAGGAGCTGATGCGCGCGACGGACCGCGGCTGGGAGCTGCTGCAGGGCATGCAGGGCGACTGCATCTACTTCCTCAGCGGCTGGTGGAGCTACAGCTTCTGCTACAATGACGAGGTCCGCCAGTTCCACCAGCTGCCCCCGAGCCGCGGCGTCCCCGTCTACCCGCCCGTCGAGGACACGACGGTCAAGAGCTTCGTGCTGGGCAGGTTTCCGGGGGCTAAGGGGAAGGGGAAGAAGAGGGCGGCGGAGGAGAGGGCGGAGGCGGAGCAGAGGAGGACGCTGGATGCTGAGCCGGATGAGGGGTTGGGCGGGATGGAGGTTGCGAGGCTGGAGACCAAGGGCACGACTAGGTATATGGTGCAGAGGCTTGGTGGAGGTACCGAGTGCGATCTCACGGGCAAGGAGCGGAAGATTGAGGTGCAGGTGAGTCCACTACAACCTTCTACAACCCACTAATCTACAGAGTTTGCAAATGCTGACGGGTCTGCTTAGTTCCACTGCCACCCCCAATCCGCCGACCGCATCGGCATGATCAAGGAAGTCGCGACCTGCTCCTACCTGATGGTGATATATACGCCTCGCCTTTGCAACGACGTCGCCTTCCTCCCGCCCCAGGAAAACCGGCCTCACGCCATCTCCTGCCAGCCAGTCATCGCCGAAGCCGACATCGACACCTGGAAGGCCGCCAAATCGATGGTAGCCGAGCAATTCATGGCGCTCGCCACGGACGAGGAAGCGCAGGGCAGGAAAAACCCGCCGCCTCGCCCGACCATTGGTGGCATTGAAGTCGGTGCGCAGCGCGACGTCGGGTCCGAAGGCAAAGTCATTGAGAAATCCGTCGTCGTGGGCGGAGGGAAAGAAGTCTACATCGGGACCGTGGCGAGCAGTGACGGAAAAACCATGAATGAGAAAGAACTCAAAAAGCTAAACATCGCCGATCCGAAAGATGTGGAGAAGCTGAAGCGGGATCTGCAGAAGCTGGCGGGTAGAAAGGGGTGGAAGCTTGATTTGGTGGATACGCCGCGTGGAAGGGAGTTCAGGGGTATTATTGAGGCGGAGGACGATGATGAGAGGGGGAGTGAGAAGAAGGGGAAGCAGAAGGGAGAGGAGGGGAGGAGGAAGAGAGACGAAGAGGAGGACAATCGGGGCAGCGAAGAGGTGTATAAGGATGAGCTGTAGTTTTACTGTTATTATGATTCAAGCTGGTTTAGGGAAAAGTATTTTATACACACGATAACTGTTATTCATACTGTACCTACTTTACGTCTCCCGTTCTTGTATACACTCCAAACCTCACTTTTCTACCCCAATCCCCTTTCCCTTGCCGCACCCCTCCCTTGCCCACCATCTGCAGCCAAGGCAGCGATAAGCCCCTCGCGATAAGAGCACACGTGCATTTTTTGGCAGCTACTCTGCATCTCCGCGCGCCGTGGATTTGCCCAGTGCCATCAATTGCGCCCGATTCGATTCGATGTTCAGCGGATCGAGCGAGTGCACTATCCTGACCTCCAGCGTGGTCGTCCCGCTTGGCCCGTCTAGCTGTGTCACGGTTTTCATTGCTTTTCTTTTATTTACTGCTTCGTGCTGAGAGTTCGGGCGTGGAAAAAAGATATTGAAATTGTGTAATTATGACTATTAACGGGACTGAGGATAAGGAGAGGTTGGACTCGGAGCATTTCTCGCCGTATCGAGCGGATGGGAAGTTGGTGAGTTCTTTTTTGTTTCTGGCTTTACTGTTGAGGGATGGGTGTGGAGGGGAGAAGGATAGAAAAGGAATTGGAAAAGAGTGGGAGAAAGAAAAGTTGAACGAAGCTTGAGCTGACGCAATTGAGGTGTACAGTATGGCTTCGTCTGCGTTGTGACAGGCGCAACTCAGCCGGTAGGCAAAGCAATTGTTGCGGAGCTTGCGAGTAAGTGCTGAGTGTATCTTTGGATTATCAATTGAGCTCCATTGGAATGCCTTTTAGTTCTGCAGTAGTTCCATGTCGTTTTCAAATTCTAATTGAAGCATTTCTTATGATACGTTCAATTCGAGGTTGACTGTCTAGCTAACCATATCACTACATCTGTATAGCTCACGGCGCCGCCTGCATCTACGCCTGCTCATCCACTCCGAATGAACCCTACGCCCAGCTAGCCGACGAGGTCAATAAGACACATCCCAATACGAAAGTAATCGGATACCCCTATAAAATCACCAGCGAAGAGGATACACTAGGTTTAATCGACGACGTGTTGAACTCATGGGGAAGGTAACCACCTCTTCTCCTCTTGAACGATACGGGTACAGTACAGTTCATTAACTGAGCCCAATGATATCTGCAGACTCGACGTGTGGGTCACCTCCTCAGGCCTGCTCGGCCCTCCCTCCATCGCTGATACTTCACCTGCCGATCTGCGCATGTGCTTTGAGGCGAACTCAATGGCGCCATTTTTTGCGCTCAAGTACGCGCCGCCGGCCATGGCGAAGACGACGCCGAAAGGAAATTATCTGAATGCCGCCCCGAAGGATCAGGCGTATGGGAGTATCATTGTAGTGGGGTCAGTTGCGAGCACGTACGGTGGTAAGTTGGGATAACAATGTTATTTGGTAACAAACAAAGGTGAAAATTGGCTGAGAAAGAGAAATGGTCGTGGTGGGATGGAGACCCATATGAGGGACTAAGCTGATAGAGTTGTTGTAGGATGCTGGGGTCCCTGCTTCACCATGAGCTCGCATGCTGCTTTGGGCGTTGTTAGAGCTGGTGTTATGGTGCTGAAAGGTCAGTATTGCGCCTTTCCGCATGTACTGACCAATCTACTACGGAATTTTGCTTACCGTAGTCTCGATAGGCACTGGTGTTCGCATCAACTGTATCTCTCCCGGCCAAATTGATGTAGGAGTCGACCTGAAAGGGGTATGCTATACTTTCATCCGAACAAGCCAAAGATAGCTAATACATGATAGTTTGACATGCGTGGCATGGACTCCCAATTCCCACCGTCCAGGTTGCAATCCGAATCTGTAATCTCTCCCTTTTCTCCCCTGCCATTAATGCCGGTTGATGTTCTAATCTTCTCTTCTCCCCCAATAGGCACAGAAGTCTCACATCGGCCTTGAGCGCGCCGGTCTACCACATGAAGTTGGTAGAGTTGCAGGTTTCTTAGCTAGTGGCTTCAGTAGTTATATTACGGGTGCAAATTTGGTGGTTGATGGGGGCGCTTCGTAAGTGACTCTTTCTAACTGTGAGATTATGGTGACTGACAAGAACAACTAGGATTATGAATCCATTGACCGCGCCAATTTGATTGATTTAGCATGGACTTATGTCGGTAAATTGGATTGCTGCGGTGAAATTAGGGGAAAAAAGCATTACTGGGGAAGGCCATTAACTAAAATTACTCCACAATACATGACTATCTGATAAATAGTATCATGGAATGATATTATGCAGCCTGTAGTCTTTAATCCTAAATGCATCACTTTGCCAAAATATTCTCAAGTCTAGATCTCCTCAAGGACAAATCTAACTCTAAATCTATCACCTCAAGCTGCACAAATATCTACTGAACCCCCTACCTCGACACTCTCAGCAAACCGCCCCCCTACGCTTCTACGGCATCTTCACCCCCATCGCCTGCAACGCCTCCCTCGGCGGCAGCGCCTCCGGCCCAAACGACATAGGCAGCAGCTGCTCCAGCGTCTTGACCTCATAGCCGCCAGAGCGATTATGCATGAAGATGGGCGTGTGCGGCTCGCAGAACTCGCGCAGGAACTGGCGGCACATGCCGCACGGGCTGCAGAAGTCGTCCATGTCGGTCGCGACCGCGACGGCCTTGAAGCTGCCCATCCGGTGCCCCTGCACCACGGCGGCGCCCATGGCGACCCGCTCCGCGCACGTCCCGACCGGGTACGAGGCGTTTTCGACGTTGGCGCCCGTGATGATGGCCGAGCTGGTTGGGGAGGGGGATTTGAGGAGCAGGGCGCAGCCGACGCGGAAGAGGGAGTAGGGGCCTTCGCGAAAATATTAGCTGCGTGGCCTTTGAGGTAGTTATAAGAGGAGAATGAGACTATGTAGGTGTAGACTAGATGCGTAAGGCATTGAGGATACGGGCGAAATGCATACAGTAAGCCGTTGCTCTTGCTTCAAGACATTTTTCAGAGAGAGTCTGGAGCTCTACGACTGTAAGGCCGTGAACTAGACCGTCTGGGTCAGTGGATTGGGTGGATGGGACAGTTGGGGCTGGATTAGTCGACATGGTGGAAGGAGGGAGAGAGCTGTGGTGGGCTGAGGGGCGTTTTGGTGTCACAAGCAGGGAATGGGAGCCCGCGTCAACTCCAACCCAGGGCTTTGGCTGCGAACCATTGCTGTTCCTATTATATAATAGCGTTCTATATTTTATGGCTTTACAGCCCTGAAGAGCATCACGTCCATTATCTCTGGAAAGTAATTGTACGTCTCATTGGACGTGCAGGGCGTGCAGGGCGTGCAAGATGTGCAGGATGCGCAAGACTCCGCCGCGGTTAGACGCGGCAACCTACTTTTGTTTCCTTCGATGAGAATGAAGTGACCTGTCTCCTATATATGAGATGTTTGGCTCCGGAAAGTGTTGCTCAGCGTTTGACGCCTCGAGCTAAATATGCTTTTTTGTAGTATTATTGCCCTGTTTCTTCATTCCAATTTTGTCACTTAGATTTTCTTACCGGATGAGAGCATTCCTGTGAAGGTCTCTAGAGTGTATTGAGAATCCTTTAAAACAATTCGCTGTATGCACCTAGCGTATCAAAGGGAAATTTTCAGCTGGTGTGATCTGGGGTTTGAAACTTCACAGGCACCGGAGAAGGATAATTAGGAAACTTAGGTTTAGTATCAAGGTCGACTTTCACTCCGGAAAACACTGGGTTTTGTTCACTGAACATCTCCTTGATCCTTAGGATCTTTTAATGTAATTAAACATACGTCTGGTATCAAAATTAAGGGATTTGCGTATACCTTAGTAACACCAATCTATAAGCAGACACAATTGCACTTGTTTAACAGCTCCAATTTTCTATGCCCATGAGAGTCCTAAATTCCCGGCTTCCGCATTGCACAAGCAAGCGAGCCCCTGATGAGATCTATATACACACAATCCTCCAAACGGCACTTCCGCATTACCCAACAGACCAGCAACTCTGCAAACTGCACCGCTAAAGACGTTGCGACAGCATCACCACAAAGCGCAAACAACGCGGGCGTGCATCCCAAAACCGTCACCGCCCAGGCAAATTCTCGCAACGGCCAAATCGCGCAGTCCTACTACCAAGCACCAAAACGTCCTCCCAATGAGACCGTTAGCCCGATAGTAAGATGAGGGAAATAATGAAATGTTAAGGAGAGAGGGACAAAATGCAAGCCCGCTCCACCAACGCCAAGCTAACTCTGAACTAAGATAAAGCCCCTTAGGAAAGAAATGGCGGAGATGGCCTAGGAGGAACCCGAATTTTATGACTTTGATCAAGGGGAATGAAATTAAAGTCGTAAAAATATCACCATCCGTGTGGCGTCAAGCTCTACCCGCGAAGCTGGCGAGATACCTAAGATCCTTTCTTCACCTCAAACCGCGTTCCCGGCTCTCTCTTCTGTCGCGCTGCACCGTGATAGAACTCGCATACGAACTTCAGGCACTTGCCCTCCTTGCGGTCCTGAAAGACGGTAATTACGTCTCCGCTGTACAACCTCCCGTACAACACTCGTCCTTTGTCGTCTTTTTGTCTCAAGTGCACGCCGTTGACATATATGCCATTTCTTGTGAATGTGTTAATCCCAGTATACAGCCCATCAAGCTTGGTCCAGTCTCTGCCTTGCTCCTCAAGTTCTTTAAAATCGTGTCCTTCTTCGGCGTGGAACCATATTGTAAATGCCTTCTTTGGGATACGGGTGTCGTTGACCTGTGGATACACGATTGTATTTTCCAGGAGGCGACCCCAAGAGGTGTTGTTCTGATCCAGTTTGAGCACGATTGGTGAGAAGGAGTCGGGGGTTGCGGTCAGCTTGCCTAGTCGTGGAGGTGGGCGAAGGAATTCGGCGGGCATGGAAGTTGTGACGGGCGTAGAGTTTGCAGATATGTTGGCATGTGTACTGCCATTTTCTGAGCTTGACGCAGAGAAATGCATTGTGTCAGGAAGGCCGTGGAGCGCATCTTTCGACGCTGCCGCTTCGGCAACGAAGTCGTGGCCACTGACCTTCGAGGCATACTCAAGATTGTGAGTAGTAGGGTCGTAGGGGTCGTAGTAGAATGAGGCGGTCTTTCGAAGATTAATCTGTCGATTGAAAACTGGCGCTTTCGGCGTCTGTTCACTTGACATGGTCTCGCCCAGGTCAAGGGACGAATGCTGCTCTACCTCAGGAGTCTTTGGTGTTGATGGCTCGTTCGGGGTCGCAGCAGCAGAATTGGGTGATTGCGGCGATGTCATGTTGAGTTCTCGAACCAGTGATTCGGCCCCAAGAAGACTGGGTGAGGAAAGCACGCCATCCATCTGGGCAATGATCCGATCTGCAGAAGGCGAGCTGGCTGGCTCAGCGCCATTACGCAGAAGTGCACTCTGATGGTTGTCTGGGTGTGGGGCCTTGTCGTCTGAAGTATAGATGGAAAGAGCGGCATTTGCCTGTACATCTAGGACACCAGAGCTCCGAAGGGCGGACTGGCCTATTTCACCGAAAAGGCGAGGACGGCCAGCAGGCTGTGGAATCAGTGCGAAGCTCTCATCAGGAATTTCTCCAGCTTGTCCAGCTGCAGAATGATAAGAGGCTTCAGGGCTGGAATCAAAGTCGTCCCTGTCACGGGGCTGATTTCGGGGAAATAGCTGATCGGTTTTGACGCGTTTAGAAGGGTTTTTGTTAAGGAGAAAGTCGAAATCTTCTGTGGCAAAGTCCACTTCCTCTTCATCGCTAGGAGCATCAGAACCAGAAGATTTCTCGTGGATGCTAAGCTGCGACAGTTGTTCCTCAGCCTCTTCTGCACCGTTATCTTCCTCTTCTTCTTGTATAGCATTAAGTGGGGCATCGTCCGCCACTTCGGTACCATCATAAAGCCATTTGTGCCTTAAACACTGCCGTTCAGTAGGTCGTGAGGTCGGATCGGTATTTAGCATTTTAAGCAACAGGTCAATACACTCATTCGAAATACTAACCCTTTTTAATGGCGTGACGTCCAGGCTTGTCTCCATG
>Ga0307515_10014384_pt1 | contig 14676 bp, 12 predicted proteins | sample 17_EM_MG_FD_194513 | JGI IMG/M metagenome (GOLD analysis project Ga0307515, IMG submission 194513) | Populus trichocarpa ectomycorrhiza microbial communities from riparian zone in the Pacific Northwest, United States - 17_EM | ecosystem: Host-associated > Plants > Roots > Unclassified | place... | reverse complement strand
ATGACGTGGTGCAGGGAATTATGATGTTGGTATTTCCCTGGAGCAAACACTACTTGATTGATTGGAGTACTATGGGAGGCAAATTCATCTAAAGTTCAATGTTGGTTAAGTATCGGTTGGTTACTAATTAAATCTATGACACCATAATTAATAACTGAGAGGAGTTATTAATTGTGACATGGCATGACCAATATGGGGAATAGGTTGAATGTTCCAACTACCGATTCATATGAGAGCAAGATGTCGGAGTTAAAGTTATGGTCAGATGGATCGTAAATTATGAGGTGTGGCAGAAGCGCACTTGTTGAATGTTAGGTGCAAGCAGATGGTTGTCATGCGCGGTTTGTGATAGTTGGAAAAGGACTCATTCGTTGAAATGTAAGGCGCAGACACCTAGCTGTAAAGAGGGGCTGGTAGTGGAGACGTTGAGTATAAAGAGACCTCATTGTTCTAGCAATGAGAAGAGAAGCTCGCGCAGTGGATCGAAAAATGATACCGAGCAGCGAAGAACGATCGGATATATTATTGCATTCTTATGATTCCTATATCTATTATTATATACCTAACAATCTAGTAGCTTTCAGTAGCGGCAGCTCCGCACAGTGGATTGGAGCTATCCAACGAATGACTGTTACATTTGAGAACGATAACAACACCATGCTGTATGTACTCATACCAATTATATCTGATGCCAGAACAAAGGAGTATATTTTCGTGGCTCTGGGCATTTGGTGGATAGTATTGAATATAGGTCATGATCAAGAATTGATTATATACATTCCTAATCCTCAGAGCTGAACCAGTGCTGGGATGTATTCATTGGCCACAGGGTCCCGAAGTACGTCGAGTGATGTACGCCCCGGCAGGAGTGGCTGTATACCGGATATTCGTAAAGTATTGTCAATGCCGCAAGATCTTAGGGATGATAAATGAGCCTGCCAGATATTGCAGCAAGTGGAGACATTTATTGAAGAATCAGAGCAAGTTCGAAGTCAGTATAATATGAGTTGAGTGAATCCTCTACCTCAGATTGAGAGACATCTTAAGAAGGCTTTGAGAGTGAAGCATCTGGGAGAAGCTGAGAAGTCAGTCGAATCATTTCGACAATCCCAATTGAAAAGCATACCGGACCAGGTTATTCCCACTCTTAGTGCTGAATATGATCTATGGCTGTGAACCTAGTACTTACGTATAGGTGCAAGTATTCAGTATAGTGGCTTAGGGTAAAGCACCCCTGTAATATTACGCCATTGTAGAAATGAGTTTCTACAGTGAGTTAAGAAATTGTAATCCTACACATTTGACAATCAATATTCACCATTGTCACATCCCATTAAAATACATTCAATGATCCCTGTCATAGTGTTAGGGGTTCTCCCTGATAGTAATCATGGATACTTGAATCAGAAAGAAGAAAGCACATACCATACCTAGACATTCAAGTGTTCAGCGGTGTGCCCTTGAGCTGGGGTTCATCAGATAGGAGAAGCGATCGGGCAGATCGGTTGAGAGAGGGGCATGATCTCACACAGCTTCTTTCACACCTCGACACTATGAATGACTGCGTTAGAACATGCATAGCAGTTAACAGTCATATGCGAGTAAGCGGGCTCTGAACCTCCTTCCTGTAAGGGTTAGATCAAGCCTAGGCACACCCCCGTGTTATGAAGTTAGAGCATACCTTGAGAAAAGTCTCCATCTAAGCAAAACATAACTGAAGGGCTTTTTGACAAGAGCGAGCACCTTGCATTGGGTTACATGAGTTTTGAATTGCAAGGTGGCTCGCAACAAACGAATACGAGTACACATGGCAGAAGTCAAGAGGCATAGTATCGGAGTGGTATCTGAAGTAAATCTATGACCTACTACCAAACAAACTCACTATGTGCAAGAAGTAAAAGTTGGAGTTATGGTCTGATTAATAAGCGATTTGATTTCAAGCACAATAAACTCAGGGGATTCGTGCCCACTTCTGATAAGCACATTCCTAGATGTGAGACACAGAGATATTTACCACGGACAAAAGTAAGACGCACAGATACGTGGCTATCATTGAGCAACTGAATCATAGTCCGAAGTGGGTTTTCGCGAAAGTACAACCAAATCACACAGGTTCAACAATGAAAGAACATCGGCCTGAAGAACAACGAAAGGAAGATACCTACCAGCAGAGAACCATCCTTATTTATTATTGCGTTTTTATGATACCTATACCGATTATATATACACCTAGAATTCATTACCTATGAGTAGCATCAGCTCCGCAGCTGGGAATCACCTTATCCTATGGATGACCATTAGCTTCGAGAACGACAACGACGTTATGGTTTATGCGCTAGACAAGATAATCGCATTCGCCAGGAATAATCAGTACATTATCTTGGCTCAGTGTGTGTGGTGGATATTCTCGATTATCAGGTTACAAGCCAGGCTGGTTACGCATATGAAACACCTACTAATTAGGTCCGAAGTAGCATCAGTTACAAAGGACGTCCCAGCCACGAAGACTTTAGGAGAATCCATAGACGATCGACAAGACAGGATACTTACAATCATATCCCCCACACCTAGAGAAATTCAAGGCGAATCTAGGTCTTCTGTTGGAAGATGTCATATACATCCGGATACAATACCCCAGGTCAAGACTAGCAGTTACCACACAGACAACGATGAACCAAGAGACCAGGAAGCTACAAGGCTGCAGCTTTCAATCGTTAGCGACAATGAAATGATAAAGCTATCTGAGAAGGAAAGGAGAGCCTTAGCTTGGGAAAAGAATTCTTTGACATGCACGAGGTCAGGAAGGGTTCCTTCTAAGCCCAAGACAAAGAAACAGAAGAATTATTCGCCATTGATCCCTCAGGATACGATTGCATAATCCCTGAAAGATAGGAAATTGTATCTATGGCCATGTACCTAGTACCTGCTTGGACGTTACAAGTTCAGGTACTTAGGAGTCAAGCACCCACGTAACACATAGTTGAGATGGCAAGGACATACTTGATACCCCATCCTGAAAATGACTGTCAATGGAGTGTGAATTATTCTCAGTCTTACACATTTGACAATTACAGTGCTGCATTTTCACACCACTGCTAACTCAATACGTTGGATGGTATTATTGAAAAAAATACAAATACCAACGTGTTGCTACATCCTAAAAATGAGCATCAACCATGCATCTATAAGTTTTAGTCCTATACATTCAACAATCGAATGGCTGCATTTTCACCTGCTGCCAGCTAAAATGTATTGATTGGCATTATAGCTAAAATGGCAAATGACAAGCTTGGTGCCCCAGCCAAACAGTGCGTATCAATGGAGCATCAACAAATGTTGGCTTTGCATATCAAAAATTGCAAAGGGTAAGCAAGAATACTAACACTAAAACAGACTATCGAAAGCCTGTCTAGGCAAAAATGCTTCAAATAATATTCCTACCATGTCCTAAAAATGAGTGTTACCAGAGCGTTAGCATATTTTGGCCTTCCATCTGTTGTATTCTACAGACTGTGCACCAAAATTAACTAATGATCGAAATATTAGCTTCCTGTGAAGGCACAAATGCGTCTGACAACGTCACAAGCATGTCCTACAACTGACTATGAATACAGTGTCAAAGGACTGTTATTGGAGCATTAACAATTATTTCTAACACACCTTGTGTAATTCAATGGATGTACATCAACTCATACCCTGAATCTTTATAATGTTTGCCTTTGTGGGCCCCAATGCCAATTACAATTCCACGGCTGCCTCCTTAAACCAAGTGTCGGCAGAGAGGCAACAGGATTTGCAGGGCTCTGTGTGCTTCACAGCAACCAAATGCCTTGAGTTTTCCCTAAATAGTGTTCTTAAAGGTTGGTCTTGTCAGTATGGCCCTGTATAAAACTATATAACTGTGCATGCAGTGTCTCACAGGTGTGACATTGCTCTTGCATGTAGCTCAAGAGTCAATATTTGAGCACCCTTGTTCTAAGCAATAATAATGTAACATTTGAGACTCTCTCAACTCGAATTACACATATTTCAAATTCCCACAACCATGTCAAATTCCCAATATATAAATACCTTATTGCTAGCAATTATGATACATTCAAAACATAAATCATGTTTGACTCTTGATTTCAATGACTGTAGAATACAAATCATATTTGAAGTTTGGTGGGCTGTAATAAATTTGGGCTCAAACCATCCTATTGGTTGGTATAATGCAATACATGTACGTTCATAGCATTCCTATTTGCACCGCAGAATCGAGGCGACTGGAATCCTTGGCAACATATGTATCATATGTGATGATGTTCTTTGCAATCTATCAGAACATGAGATGACCTCCATGGTGAAACACATGCGGGACAACAGTGCAAAGTGAAAAGTTTCACCTATTAACAGAGTCAGAAGTTTCAGAATTGAGTAGTACAACCACTGATTAAATTGCTTTGACACTATTGATGAGACAAGGCAATAGTGGAATTTGAATTTTAAGTTTGCAAAAGAAATTCATATTCAACTGTTCCATATTACCTAGATTAATACAATTGATATCCACAATGCTCAAAACTAGCAGCAAGTGATATCCTGACTCAAAAAGTTCACCATGATACCTGTGAGTGCAACCACAAAATACGATTTGATTCAAATGATATTCACCCGCGGAAGGTGAGATTGGTTCCGACAATTGACCACCCACACTGATCCCTCCCAACATGATCCACAGATATTCGGAGGGACTGATTTGCAATATTCCATCATTGTTGAAAGCATTCAATGATGTTATTGCATTGTCAAAACATATCAAAAATGTGTTTAGTCATTTAAGCAGATTGAGTGAACTTGGTTCTTTCAAGTTGGTCCTCAAGGTTTTGTTCATTTCAACATTTTTTGACTGATTCCGTTGATTTCAGGAATATTCATCACTATTTAATTCCTTCAGACATCGATTATATCCAAGCTTGCTCAACTCTCATTGCAAACATCTAGGTACACAGAGTAAACACTTATCAGATTACAATATTTCGCTGCAATGATTACTTTAAGCATCAAGTTAAATAATCTAAATTTAAAATAAATTGAAAGCTATCAAGTCAATGGTGTTGATCAAATACAACCGCTAGCCATCTGGCTGTAGCGCTGGCAGGACAATGTTTCCACCACTGTGGGTCATGCTGAGACCGACGATAAAAGTTGTTCCGATGCCATACCGAGGATTTCAATGGTCGCTTCTATGGACAAAGGATTGCCTCAGAGGTAGCTGCCTCCGCTCGACAATTACAATATAAGCAATATGCCATATCGGCACTGTTGGAAAGGCCTGAACCAAGGTAAGAACTCCTGTCATACTTGATTCAGGATCCTGGACGACAAACGACATGTTGACCAAGTGGAAATGAGTTCCGCAGTATACACAAAATGGCTATTCCAACTCATTCTAATTCAGAGATGCACTGTATTACATCTGGGTGGCTGATGATTTCTCTACCTTGTGCACCCAATGCTATGAACAATATGAACTGCTGGGGCATCAAATCAAAAAGTGATCATGGGAATTGCTAATGCATTTTACCGAATGCATTTTCCATACCTGTACTCGCTGCTATTCCAGTCATGATCAACATAGTCTTTGAACTTGGCAAATCTCTTCAAACACCATGCATTGTGATTCTGTAGCTGCCCTGTTAGCATTGCATACCACTCAGCAATGTGATCAAGGTTGTTGATTTTTGGTGGCAGGTTTTTCATTAATATCTTAATAGGTTCTGTGGTTAGAGACATATCATTACTGTAATGTAATTTTGCAGGGTTCACATTCAGCTCTCAATAATAAAACACCTCCGGTGTCACTTTCTATGTCATGATGTTGAAGGAAGTCTAATGCCGATTCGATTGTCCATACACTTGTGTAACATACGTTATTGCCCTTACTGGGTGTCCAGTGCTTGCATTTCGGTGGTTGCCAAGCTGGCTGATATGGTCAAAGAAGTGGATCAGGAGATGCATTGTCACAATGTAGAAATCCAATTCGTCAACAAGATGATGTGCAATTTCTGTCATTATCTGTGTTTGATCTGCATCAACGCACTGACTCTTTCCAGCCACAGAATGAATGTTCCAAGTGGGGTCACTATCCTGTTCTTGCTGATCATTCAATATATCCACTTTTTTCAAGTATTGCAACACCTCCTTTGTAGATTTGCTGGTGTGTAATCAACTAAAAACATCCTTCTGACAAGATAACTCCTCCTGATTATTCTCTATGTACACAATTGTAACTTCTGTATGGTACCGGTATAATGCCCTCAGGTGAAAATAGACAACTTCCTTGTCTGACAACAGGGCTTATGTGAAGGGAAAGCTTTGCCTCGCTGAAGTCCATCAGCAAAATGTATCGCAGTCTCTGGAAGCCTCCAGGAGAGTCTGAGTGGATGTGTAGTATAAACTTAAATGTGTCAATTTCTGAAGACACTAGAAGGGCATTCCAGTTGGCCTTCAGAGTTACTGCGATCTCTGATGACTGGTACAGCAGTACAATTGGAGTAATTGAGATAAGTTTGGGAGCACATGGGAGCGCTGGTGACAAGTCTGGGAGCACCTCTAATCACAGAAGAGCAAGCTGGGATAAACAACATGATCGTTGGGAACTTTGTTGGTGCGTCGGGAAATCACAGTTACTACTTATCGTTCAACGATGTTTACAACTCACGTATTTAGTTTGCATACTCATCTATGTATCTATATAGCTTCCGATCTATACGTGGTATATATGGACTGGCAGCAGGCGGGGTGTGAGAGCAATGAGAGGTACATCTCAAAATAAGGATCCAGTGAACTAAGCAAAACACTCAGAGACCATAATCAACTGAGTTTAGAAATTCACTTGTATGCTGTAATTCAGAGTTATTGGAGATACACTTGAATGCCCTGATCGAGTAAACCAATTGATACACTTGAAGGCTGTGATCAAGGGAGTTTTGGACATGCACTGAGAGGCCATGAGTGAGTAAACTTCATCAGCAAAAACTATTTCCGTCCTTGCAGAATGGCTCAGTCAGAATGGATGCGCACTGTGAGCGTCGTCAGAGATAGCACAGTGGCAGATTACTCCGCACATGGCATCAATTCAATAGGTGGCATTCAATATTGCCCTCTGATTGCGGTTGCACCATTTCGTCTCGTTCCGTTGATCTCCTATTTAACACAATATATCTGGGGTTGTGGCCAACTGTGGCCAGAGGTCGCAATGAGTGCAAAGGGTATGCGCTTGCAGCTGGATTGCAAACGATGCGTGATGCTGCGCAATTCTCTTCTACTACTCTGTCTACCCATGCGCAAATTACAATTCTGTGTTTACTATTTAAATGAGATTCCAAGGTGATGGGTGACACTGCGAAAATCTCTGCTCACGTTCTTTCTACCTGCACGCAAAATGCAATTCCCTCTTTACTAATTTTACACATCATTCCAAGGCAGCAGATCTATGTGGCTATTGACAATCCATTGCTCGTTCCATCAGTCTCCTGTCTTACTACTAGTAGCTTTCTCTGGAATGTCATATGCGTAGCCTACAATATTTCCCACACTGCAAAGTTTCAAAGCAATGGCTGCCGGTGCTGTTCTCACTTGAACAAATTTCCAGACAGGATCAAAGTTATTCGAGTTTGCGGGTATTGTGGTGAGCGCCACGGCTAACCAGTACTCAACAAAAGCTCCATCCTTGTTTAGGAGATTGATTTTGAAAAGTCCTTGCAGTTGCCACTGGTGACGCTTATTCAGCAATCCATAACACCTCCCCGGGCGTTGCTTTTCCCATACCCAGTCATTTCGTTGATCCCCTCTGTGGCAGTTCTAGCTTCCTCTGCATCCACACACCTGAGATATGTGTGCGCCAGTCAAACATTCAACTTAAACTGTTATACCATGGTAAATCCAGAGCTCCATTGCATGCTGTTGTTCATCCGATATATATGTCATGTGACGACTCTTATGGTTGAGAAATTCCCAGGTGCTGCCGCATATTGCCACGTTGTGTGTTGCATCTTGTCTATTGTCGAGTAAAGCTCTGAAGTCATTGATCATAGTGTCAGGATGCCTTCACTCACGGCAGTTTTGGGGCCCCATGGCTTTGGACTTCGCATATGCCTGGGAGCCCAGGGCAGATCAGCAATGGAAGGAAGGACATCGCAGGCGGCAGCACTGTCATTCAGATGCTGAGCGAGGGCTTGGAGGGCGGTCAGATTTCAAAGCAGTGAATGTGACACTGAAAGGTGAGTACTTGCAGCCAGAAGTTGAGATTGTGATTGGAGGCGATCCAACTGTTCTTGAGGGTCATTTTATGTGCTTCTTCATGTCGCTCAGCAGAATATTGTTGCAAGGCTCCCTATCGATGAATCTGTTTGACCTAATGAGACATCAAGTGGATCTGCAGAACATTGAAGTCGGCATCCAATTCCTTGGGAACATCCATCTTTTGGCTGATATGATCCTGCCAGGAATTCATATCGCCCCGATGCTCGGATGTGGTCCAAGGTTCAATATTTGAATCTCGGCTACCCTACGCTTTTATATGAGTTCGGTTCTCAGGGCATTGGCTTTGGCCTTCAATTCGTTGCCGGCTATCCTGAGTAAGGAAACATCTTTAAAGGTGTGAAAATCATGCAAGGCGTCCTCCATGTAGCTCATTGTTGCATTATTGTGAAATTTTTTTAGAGCATACATAGAGAATTCTAACAATGCCTGTGTGCACTCAATTGCGGGATTAAATATTGGATGCTGAGAAGGGCTTCTGCCCTGTAGAGACTGGGTTACAACTCCCAGCGGGCACTGGCTTATTTCTTTCATCTCCTTTCCAGTCCATTGAGATAATACCACATATCACTGATTTTTTGGAGTGAGGTTGTGGTAAGCAGGCACGGATAACCAGATTGCATTGTACTTGTTAAGCCGTTCACGCATTGTCATGAAGTGGAAAATTCACTCCTGGAGGTGGAAAAGACTGCCCATCTGGATTGTATGGAGAGGGTCGTGGTTCGGGAGGTCGCTCACGTTACAGGGAATATGTTGAAACATGTTGAATCCTTGGTGGAGATGGTGTGACAAGAGTTTGGCATCGGGTGCCTTGGTGATGGCATCGCTGAGCATTGTATATAGATTGTGATCACGCTGGGGTTGTTGCTTGTCAGAAGGGATACAATATCCCAGATCATTCTTTGGACATTCGCACCAGTATCAGACATGCCTCACAAAGAAATATAGGTCGCTATTCTCAGCGCAATCTACATGCCATGATGTTAAAACCGGTTTACAACGCCTGAAGTTGCCATCTGCACAGAGAGCGTTGCAATACCCACTCTCGGCATTGGGATTTTGTTGAAAGGTGAGAGGCTAGTGTACCCAGTGGAGAACAATGTTCAGCACTTCCCGGTTTGTTTGCTGCTGCGTATTCAGCTTGTTCTGAGGTATATTGCGGTTCTTGATTGGAATCGGCAGGACAGCAACTATGACGACAGTGATCATTGAGGGCATCTTGCGGATCTTCGATGCAAGATTGCCAATTGTCATATATACAGGCCACTCTTTCTTGTCACCAGCAAAATTCAAGAGATGTGTTCCGTTGGACATGAAGATCAAGGGAACCAGTATATCGCCCAGTCGGACTGATGGCTTGATCTCAATTAGCACATTATTATCTTCGAGTACCACTGCTTTCCTGTGTCTCCCACCACCAGTCTGCAGTGTGCATTTCGGTATAACAGCGTTTCGGTGGAGTATCGCTGTTGGAGCAACACTGATGGGCATCAATGCGATGCTCGGTGTTGGCTGGCTGCTGCAACAACCATCTCATGCTTCTGATGATGTCTTGACTCCTATATTTGACAGGCCATTGGTGATTGTCATTCCATCTCATATCCTGGAGAGTGTGTATTACCCACTACCCACGAGCCTTATCATCTGGCATGCAAGCCACAAGGTTCTGGATGCCATCCCCATGTTGAAAGCTTCGGGAATGCAGTGCGGTGTTTTCTTCCTTCAGCTAGTTGTCATAGTATGTCATCATACCATTGTTCTTGATCCCACTCCAGCTATATTTGTACTCCTCACACATTGCAAACAGGTAGTAGGGATTTTCATCGCCTCTCCAGTCCAAGCATTCCTGAGCGTCGCGTTTACATGGCTGAGAAATATAATCGCTCAGCAGCGCGCCGGTGCCGGGGAATATTTCTGTCCGTGGCAGAGGAGGTTGCTGCAGTTGAGACACGCAATCTGCAATGTTTTCATCCTGGTCGTGGTGGGGAAACGCATGCTAGTCTTCGATGGAATCATTGATGGAGTTGAATCCACAACACTAAGCGAGTTGAATTCGTCAGGGCGTGCTGCGAATAGTTACATTCCTGCGGCGTGCAACTTGAAGGTGTTCAGGATGGTGTAAATCGATATGTTGAAGTTGCCAGCTGTCTGAGCTGAACTTCTCTCGGTATGAAAATTCAGGGCACTGAAAAGAGGTCTTCTCTGGCATTGTCGATGACCCCAGAGGAGTGGAGTATTCTGTGTTGAACGGGACAAAAGCCGGTGCTGGGCCTGAGCAGTCTGGTTTGTAAGCTCACAATACTTTCAACCCACTTGAAAGATTCATTGAGCCACAACACCATCACCCGGAGGTTCTTTACATGCCAGCGGTTGCAAAATCGCTGCATGCGGAATGTCCCGTGATACTCTGAATAAAGTAAACCCTGTGCGATCGAGGAACCTTGCAACGTATTCAATAATCAATGCCTGAGATTACTAGATTCAAACAAAGGACACGAACAGGACAAGAACCTGACCTTAACCTCAACTCAACCACCATCACCTTCTGGGCAAAGTGAGACCTATTTCACTCCTCGCCTAGCGAGCCATCCGGGAGCGCCTTAGGGAGAGGGACATCAGGGAATGGGATGTCGGGGAGACGGACATTGGGGAGACTGTCGCCAAATGCTGATTCACCGAGCTGCTCCTGATCCACATCAACATCCGATGTGTGTCCGTCTGGCTCCACTTTTCGCAACATTGCATTTCCGGGCGTGGTTTTTGCGGTGTAACAAGCCCCAGATCGTGGAGCCCACTGAGAGGATGAGTCTCCGGCGTTTTTGGTCCTGGGCGAGGCTCCATGGTTTGTGGCTGTGGGGCAGGCGCCAGAGGATGTGGCCATGGGGAAACCTCGCGCATCTCCTGGCTGTTTTCAGGTAGCACGAATGGCTGTTCGTCTACCATGGTATCTACATCATGAGCCAATGTATTTACCATCTACCCCTGGCCAATTGTCCGAGGTTCTTTGCCATCATCCTCATCCGTATCCTCCTCCTAATCCTCATCCACCACCTCCCCCTCCGTCTTCTGATCCTCTTCCTCATCATCTTCCTCATCTTCATTGTCACCGTCCATTTCCACATCCCGATTGTTATGTGGGTGCTTAATCCCAATAATCAATACAATATTTATTGAATTAAGTACAACCGCCTATCTATTTTTCCTATTTCTCTCCTTGTCTTATCCTAAGACCCAACCTCTTGTACCTGTATACAAGAGCAACTCAAATTGAACTGTCTCCACAGTCCGTCTCCAAGATAGAGGAAGATTGAACTTCACTAGCTTGCAACCACTCTTCTGCCCACTCCTCGAATGGTGGTTGGCCGGTGCTCAGATATCACAATACCAGGTAGTTAATATTCTCTAGTTCGCAGAAAAGAAAAACCACATGGTAGGTGTGGGTTATCTTTGTTTCTTCCAGTTGAATAAGTAATTCACCGAATAGTACGATAATTTGTTGCACTGCGTATTTGGATTCTGTCAAGTGTCGACCAGACATATGTAGCCTGGTCTCCTAGATGGATGAGGGAAGTAATAGTTTGTGTTTTAAGATAGATAGAATGCTTAATAATGTTTTAAGATCGTCTTCGGTGTTGTGACTGTTGACGGCGGATTGCTGCTTGAGCTTCTTCTTCTCATTGCCCAAGCTATGCCATCTGTTTATAGTTGTCTTTGAGGGTTTGTATGCCCAGACTTCGATGCTATGAGTTGATGATAACTGATACACAAATACGTCGAAGCGGTATTAAAGCATTATCAGTCCTGATTCGAATCAGGCCATCCATTGCGCGATTTCTGCGTCATGCATCTTGTCAGATAAAACTTGAACTTTGACATCTTACATTCCTTTGATACAGTAGTTGGAACATCTACCGATCTTGGTCGGTAGTGCTTATCACAAATTATTGCCTCACCTTAAAGGGTATTTGGCATGCGTCATAGATTTAATCGACGACCAACCAATACTATGCCAACATTCAACTTGACGCGTCAGCTGGTATCAAATACGAGTCTGACGTTGCAATGCATACTAACTCAATCCAATGAGCAGAGTTGCTCCTGGCCTCTTACCTTCACCCAATGCCATAATTCCCTCAGTCACGCCATGCTTAGGTCTAGACCTTTCTCTTTGACCTGCAGGTGCCCTAGTTGTCCCTATTGCCTGAGACGATAAGCTAAAGATTCTGCTTACTCGCATATTGGCTGTTGACTGCTGTGTCTTGACAGACTGTCCCTGCTGGTTTCCAAGAACAAATGTGGTTAAATATTATGCGCACGACTAGAGCTGTACTCTCTCGCTATGGCGACCTAATGGGATCATCATCAGTGAATCCGGTAAGTGTACTTGGTCATTTATTTAATCGACACCCAATTTCTATGAACTCCTGCTATGAAGCATAGCGCTGATCTCATGCAGGTCATGAATAGGTGTTATGTATGGCACCTGACTAGACCGAGAGTAACTCCGAGTCATGTATTCATATGTCTTTGCAAGTATCATTCATCAGCAAAATGTAATTCGGTCCGGAAGTCATACCCAAACCTCTCAGGCACTCCGGTAGCCCTCGCCAGTGCTTCTAAGTACTTCCAGATGCTCCCATCCCCCCCTGGAGCTTTGCAAAATGCTCTCTGACTGTGCAAGAGCATTCTCACGTGCTCCTGAAAGCACCTGCAGTGATGGATGTGCATTCAGGATGATACGAGATTTGAATATTAGGATAGTCAAATTTAGGAGCTGCGGGAGAATTGGTTCTGTATTCTCACACCAGTGGTTCTTAGGGTTCCATAACCACAAGGCACTTCATCGATCATATTGGTCTTTGTTAGAGTCACAAGATTCGCTACATCATAATATGGCATGTATTATCTAAGTCTCTCTATATATATACATTCGGATATACAGGAATAACGGAGATGGACTCAGCGACAGGCAGTATATATTTCGGAGACCCCGGGGTAGATAGACAACTCATTATACGAAATACACACTCTATGTTGCCCAGCTTCGAGGTGCTCCTGAAAATGACGTTTGAGTGAACTCAGGGATACACTCCTAGGCCGTGATCGAGGGAGTTTGGAGATGCAGTTGGAGGCCGCGATTGAGCAAGTGTGGAGATGCACTGGAGGCTGCAATTGAGCGAGTTTGGAGATGCACTTGGAGGCCATGATCGAGCGAGCTTGGAGATGCACTTGGAGGCCGTGATCAAGCAAGTTTGGAGATGCACTTGGAGGCTGTGATGGAGCCAGTTCGGAGATGCTCTTGGAGGCCGTGATCAAGCGAGTTTGAAGATGCAATTGGACGCCATGATAGAGCAAATTTGGAGACCATAATCGAGCGAGTTTGGAGATGCACTTGCAGGCCATAATTGAGCGAGAGTGGTGGAGTACTAGCAGGCGATCAATCTGGAGGCGGTAAGTTCGGGAGGGAGGCACGACGGAAGTGGAGACTCTATTGGTTGGTTAACTCGTAATTGTGCGAATGTAGAGAATTGAGTACAACATGGTCTGCCGCCAGATGAGACTGGCTGGGAGCGACAGACAGTCGATCTTCTGATGATGCAGTACGCGGTTTTTGCAGTACTCGGTGAATGCTGTACGTGGTGTATGCTGTACTCGGTGTTACCTCTTGATGATGGCATCGAGAGATAGAGCGTGATGACTTAACTTTGTGTTCTTAGGTGATGGTAGAATTGAGGACAAGAAAGAGAGAGATGAGAGGGTATGGGGGAAATCATCATGAGAAACGGGGACTTAAGATAAGTTCATGTGCGAGTCAATTTACCATCCCCGATATAGCAGGTACGAGTCCCGATCCTGCCTGTAATTACACCGATCCGAGGTCATCCCAACCCAATCCGGCAGGTCGTACCCCTGATTACTCATATCCGCTCGTATCCTCCCCATCATTCTCATCTTCATCCCCCATATCTCTCTTTCTCGTCCACAACTCTACAATCATCGCAGAACACAAAGTTAAGTCATTCCTCTCTATCGCGCCATGTCATGATCATGAGTGGGCACCGAGTATTGCATACACCGAGTACAGCGTACACTGAGTACAGCATACACCGAGTACACCATCCATCCAAGATCGTTTGTCTTCCTTTCATTCTCATGATTACGAGTTGACCCCTGAATGTAGCTTCAGCTACCGGCGTACCTCTCCATGAGAGCTCAAAGGTAAAGTCACATTGTCACATTCCCACCGTTGGGAGTTAAATAACTGATGAAAAGAGTCTCCGCACCCGGCGCGCCGTCCATCGACTGTCTCCCAGTACTCGTCCAAACTCGCTCCATTACGGCCTCCAAGTGTATCTCCAACCTCGCTCGATC
>Ga0307515_10014383_pt1 | contig 14677 bp, 13 predicted proteins | sample 17_EM_MG_FD_194513 | JGI IMG/M metagenome (GOLD analysis project Ga0307515, IMG submission 194513) | Populus trichocarpa ectomycorrhiza microbial communities from riparian zone in the Pacific Northwest, United States - 17_EM | ecosystem: Host-associated > Plants > Roots > Unclassified | place... | reverse complement strand
ACCAGCGTGGCCGCGCTCAAGCCCGGCACGGCTTCCAGGTTCGGCGTGTTGCGCCAGGACAAGCAGCTCGAACTCGACGTGACGCCCGGCCTGCGCCCCAAACCTCAACGGCGCGTGGAGCGCTGAGCACCCAAACAAAACGGGCCTCGCGGGCCTAGGGGTTGGCTTAAAGTGTTGATTCCCCGCCCAAGTTAGACGGACTGATAGAGGGCTGCATTCGAGAGGATGCAGCCCTTTTCACTTGTGCCGTTGGTTCAGGCGCGGTGATTGATGGGGCGGAAGTACAGCACATCTTCAAGCGGTATCGGTGCCTTGGCCAAGCCAAGCCGCATGGCGGGGGTCTTTTTGTCCTTGCCCGCTTTGCAGTAGTTGTAGAAGACCCGGAATATCTCCAGAACCATTGCCAAGTTCTCGGGCTTGTAAGCGGCGTATCCGTGCCAAACCCGTCGGTCTTTGCTGGCCGTGATGATGGCGCGCTCGGCCAAGGACAACCGCCTGCGCGCTTGCATGAAGAAGCGGTCCACAGCATGCAGGCTGGCCCGCAGATACAGCCGTGCAGCGTGCTCTTGCTCGTAGTCGCCCATGTCGGTGAGCCAGCAAACCTTTTTGGCCGGCTCGCTCATGCTGGGCACTGGGTGCGCCAACCACTTGTCCCCGTAGTTCCCCAGCGCAGTGGCCTGCGCCATCTCACCCATCATGAGAGCGAGATGCAAGCCGTGGTCAGACAAGCCGGGGTTGCGCTCTTTGCAGTCCTCCAACCTCAGCCTGGCTTTTTGAACTGCATGCTCCTTCTCGTGAATGGTGGACTCCTTCAGCACCGACACGTACCACCCGTCAGCGGTTCGCTCTTTGATGCGGTCGGCAAAGGCCGCCAGAAACGCCGCGCGGATGCCACTGTCCTGGTCCATGTAGACCCGCACCTTCTCTGCGCCCTGCAGCATTGCCGCAAGCATCTGGAAGTGACCATGCATCGTGTACTGCTCACGCACCTGCATGCCCATCGCCGGAAGTGTTTCGTCTTCTGACTTGTGGTCGGGCGCCTCCACGTCCGGCCTTGCCTGAGCCGCTGCGTATGTCCTCTCGATGGTGTCCCGCAGCTTGTCAGGCTTGGGGCTGCTGGCGCGTTTAACCGGGGATAACAAGGCAGCGGTTTCAACGGCGGCGTCATAGTCATGCGCCAACCAGACCCGTGCAAAACGCCGAAACGCTTCCATGTGCGCGGTGTCCCGCAACACAGCGGCCTCGGCTTCGACCTGCGTCGGGTCCAACCGTGGGTCAAAGTTCAGATGAAATCCAAAGACATAGCCGGACTCCAGGTCGGCGCTGGCAATGGCGCTGAGCGTCACGTTGCGCCGGTCGTTGCGACTCGACCAGTTGACGGTATGCGACTGCCGGTCAACGGCCAAGTACAGCTTGGGCAAGCGCATGCCGTGCAGCAACGGCATCTCGCGCTGACCGGCAAAGGCCAGACACTGGCGGTGAATGAATGCGAACTTGCCGTACAGCGTCTTGGGGTCCAGGCCCGTGACCTCGGCGATGCGTTTGAGGGGCGACTTGTTCATCAGCAGCGCGAACACGTCCCGGTTCTTGTGGGCCTTGCGCTGCCGGTTCAGCGGCGCGCCGTTCTCGGAGAACGTCTTCTTGCAGGCGTTGCAGCGCCAGCGCGGTGTGCCAACCTTGGTCTTGCCGAAGCGCGCATAGCTGCCGGGTGTTGAGACCGAGATACCGTAGTTGGAGCAAGCCTCGACCGGGCACGAGGGGGCTGGCTTGCCGGTCATCGGCGCACACAAGCGAGCCCGCTCCTCGACAATGCCAAGGTTGCTGCGCACGGGATTGAACGAACCGCAGACGCCACACTTCATCACGGTGTTGGCATTCGCCCCGTGACGAGAGTAGTCGCCGGGCTGTGGCGTGGCTTCAGGTAAGCGGCGCTTGCGATGCAGCGTCTCCGGCACGCCAAAGGCGGCGCAAGAAACGTTCTTGCAAAAATTGACCTGCAGCCCAGAGTCTGGCCCAGGGAAGCGATGGCCCGCTGGAGAAATCGTCGACACAAAAATGCCCTCCAAACCATTGCGGCTCAGAGGGCATCTTACGAATTCACAGGGTCGACATCAACACTTTAAGCCAACCCCTAGACCAACAGGTCGGCGTTTTCAATGGCACGCGGGAAAAAAGCATGGCTGGTCGGGTTTAAGCCCGTTGGCTAGCAAAAAACGACCCTTGGAGATTTCTGAAAAATCTCGGAGTCGCCCCACGATGAAACTTACTTGGTCAGGATCAGCTTGCCGAGCTTGGTGCTCTGCAGGCGGTACACCGCGCCGTTGTGCTGGATCTCCACGGCCTTCTGGCCCTTGAGCAGATCGCGGCTTTGCACCGAAAGAATCTGGGCGCCAGCGGCGGCCGTTTCGCGCATGCCTTGCAGCGCGCTGTTGGCGTTCTCGCCGGAGGCGGGATTGAACGAGGGGCGAGAGGCAAGGTTGGCGTACATGGTGAACTCCTGGATTAAATTCGCGATTTGTTAATGATAATTATTCTCAACAAAAACGCAAGCCAAATCTGAAAAATATTTAAAGTGGCAGGTACAACGCCGTGGTTGCCGCCCGCCACCACGGCCTCAGTTGGCCTTGGGCTCGGTAATGAAGCCGATCTTGCGCACGCCGGCCTGCTGCGCGGCCGACATGGCCTGCGCCACGCGTTCGTAGCGCACGTCCTTGTCGCCGCGGATGTGCAGCTCGGGCTGCGGCTCCTTGGCGGCCTCGGCCTTGAGCATCGGCACCAGGTTTTCATCGGCCACGCGGTTTTCGTTCCAGTAGTAGTCGCCCTTGGCGTCCACGCTCAGGCGGATGGTCTCGGGCTTGGCGTCCTGCGGCTGGTTGGTGGCGCGCGGCAAATCGATGTTGACCGAGTGTTTCATCACCGGAATGGTGATGATGAAGATGATCAGCAAGACCAGCATCACGTCGACCAGCGGCGTCATGTTGATCTCGTTCATCACCTCATCGGGTTCGTCCTGCGTTCCGAAAGCCATGCTCAGCTCCCTTTCTTCATCGGCACGACGTTGGCCGTGTTGCCGGTGACGACACGCGCGCCGGTGACGAAGAAGGCGTGCAGGTCATGAGCGAAGCTGTTGAGCTGCATCAGGATGGACTTGTTGCCGCGCACCAGCGCGTTGTAGCCCAGCACCGCCGGAATCGCCACGGCCAGGCCGAGCGCGGTCATGATCAGTGCCTCGCCGATCGGGCCGGCCACCTTGTCGATGGTGGACTGGCCCGACAGGCCGATGGCCAGCAGCGCATGGTAGATGCCCCAGACCGTGCCGAACAGGCCGATGAACGGCGCCGTCGAGCCTACCGAGGCCAGCACGGCCAGGCCGGCCTGCATGCGGGCGGTGGAGGCGTCGATGCTGTTGCGCAGCGAACGCGTGATCCAGTCGCTGATGTCCAGGCTGTCGTGCAGGTGGGCCTTGGTGTTGCGGTGGTGGGCGGTGGCTTCGCGGCCTTCGGTGGCCAGCTGCAGGAAGGGGTTGGTGGCGTCCTTGCCGAGTTTGTTCAGGCCGGTGGCGAAGTCTTCGCTGTGCCAGAAGTCGGCCGCGGCGCGTGCGTACTTCTTGTACTTGATGACGTCCAGCGCCTTGATGATGATGACCATCCACGAGGCCAGCGACATGATGAGAAGGATGACCGCCACGCCCTTGGTGACGATGTCACCCTGGGTCCAGACGTTGGCGATGCCGAATTGCGATTCCATTCAATACTCCAAAAAAGAAAAATCACTCAAGAACAAAGTTGATCGGCACGTTGAACCACATGGCCTCGGCCACGCCATTGCGCTTGCCCGGAACATAGCGCCAGCCAGTCACGGTTTTCAGCGCAGTCTGGTCGAGGCGGTCGAACCCGCTGGACTTGTAGATTTCCGCCTTCTGCGCGGCGCCGTCGACGCCGATCAGAACCCGCACGACGACCTTGCCCTGCTCGCCCAGCCGTTTGCTGATGGGGGGGTAGGGCGGGCTCGGGTTGCGCAGATAGTCAGCGTCACTGGAAGGCAGCTCGACCTTCGGTGGCGCGGGAGGTGAAGGGGGTGCGGGCGGCGCGACGGCGACAGGTGCCGCCACGGGGGGCGCCGGCGGCTGTGGCTCGGTCGCGCCCGTCGGCGCATTCGGCGAGGGGGTCGGGTCGGCAATGGCCAGCGGCTTGGGGGCGGGCGGCAGTGTCGGCGCCTTGGTCTTGACCACCGGCTGTTTCGTCGGGGTTGGCGGCACCGGCGGCGGGGGCGCGACCTTGGGGGCTGGCGGATCGATGAATTCGGAGAGGACTTCGACCGGCACGATCACCTCCACCGCGCGGCGCAGCAGGCCGCTTTGCAGGGCCCACAGCGCCAGGACATGGAAGCCGAGCACACTGGCGACGATCGCCGCGTTGCGGCTGACGCGGGGCAGGGAAAAGGCTGAGGCGCGAGGCACGGTGGTGGACATGGTGGGAGCAGGGGAGATCTTTACCGGAAGCCTACGGGAGTACGGCGCAGAAGAAAAGATGGAAGAAGGCGGGCCCGACCGGCGGCGGGCACAGTCAGCAGAGCACGCCTATTTGTGGAAGATCCACCAGGCCGAACCGATGACCAGAATCAGGCTGCCGCCGAGTGATGAGAGGAGTTCCATGCCCTGCTTTCCGTGATGGCGCTGGCGAGCTGGACCACCGACACATGGGTGTGTGCTGCCGGCGCCGGGCTGTCGAAGCCCCGGCTGGCCTGCGTCGGCTCGAAATCGCAATGCAGCGCGGCCACCGGCGCTGAAGCGCTGCATTGGGCAACCACGTCGCGCGCGCAGCTTTCGCACCGGCCGCACTGGGTGGCCACGCCGAGCTCGAACTGGATGTCGTCGAAGCTCAGCCCCGCACGCACATGGCGCGCGATCTCGCGGTCGGAAACTCGGTGGCATACGCAGACGATCATGGCGGCAAGCGATTAGCTGGCTGTTGAAGTTGGTCGATTATAAATACGAATCCATCGCATTTGCAATTTCTATGAAGACCAGGGCATGCAAAAGGCCATTTTTAGCCCATTCAGACTCGCATATTGGCGCCCGCGTCCCTGAAAAGCAGCGCGGGCGTGATGTCCGCCAGGGTGGCGCAGCCGCACAACGCCATGGCGATCTCCAGTTCGTCGCGCAGCAGCCGCAACACGTGCGCCACGCCCACCGCGCCGGCGTTGGCCAGCGCAAACACCACCGGCCGGCCCACCAGCACCGCCGAGGCGCCGAGCGCCACCGCCTTGAGCACGTCGGTGCCGCGGCGGATTCCGCCGTCTACCAGGACCGGCACGGCGCCGGCCACGGCTTCGGCAATGCGCGGCAAGACCTTGGCCGTAGGCGCTGCGGTATCGAGCGTGCGCCCGCCGTGGTTCGACACGATCACCCCGGCCGCGCCCATGCGGACCGCCTCACGCGCATCTTCGGGGTGCAGAACGCCTTTGAGCAGGATCGGCAGGCGGGTCTGGGCCCGGAGCCAGGCGATGTCGGCCCAGGTGGGGGCGGTTGCCAGCAACTGGTCGAAGAGGGCGCTCTGGCCCGATTGCAGCGGCGCGTGGGCCGGACCGTTCATCTTCGCGAGATGAACGGCCGAAATACCGGCCGGCAACCGGAAATTTGCGCGCCGCTCCCGGTCGCGCGCGCCGTGCGTAGGGGCGTCAACCGTGAGCACGAGCGCTTCATAACCAGCCTGTTCCGCGCGCTGGACCAGTTCCCGGGTGAAGCCGCGGTCGTGCTGCAAATACAGCTGAAACCAGAGCGGCCCGTGCCCCGTATCACCCAGCATGGCCTGCGCCACGGCTTCCATCGGCACGCTGGACTGCGTGCTCAACACCAGACCCGCGCCCAGCGCCGCCGCAGCCAGCGCCGTGGCCAGTTCGCCGTCCGGGTGGGCCATGCGCTGAAACGCCACTGGGGCCAGCAGGATGGGGTGGGCCAGGGTTCGGCCCAGCAGTTGGAGGCGCGTATGGCCGCCGGCCAGCGGCCGCAGCACGCGCGGCTGGAGTTCGATGGCATCCCAGGCCTGCCGGTTGGCGCGTTGGCTGATCTCGTCGCCCGCGCCACCCGCGAAATAGGCCCAGGCGTTGTCGTCGAGCACCTGGCGCGCATGCGCTTCATGGTCGGACAGATTGACCACGCCCGCCGGGATCTGGCCCATCATGGGGCTGCTCATGTGTCGGCCCATTGACGCAGCAGGTTGTGATAGGTGCCGGTGAGGCCTACCACGGCTGGGTCAGTTTCGCCTACGGTGCTGCGTAGGTGCATCAAGTGCATGTCCATGTCGAACAGGATGCGGCGCCGTTCGTTGTCCCGCACCATGCTTTCGATCCAGAAGAAGCATGCGAGCCGCCAACCACGTGTGACTGGCGTGACCTGGTGCACTGTGGTGCCGGGGTACAGCACCATGTCACCCGCCGGTAGTTTCACACTTTGCGGCGCGAGACTATCCTGGAAAACCAACTCGCCGCCGTCATATTCCGACGGGTCGGACAGGAACAGCGTGCACGACAGGTCGGTGCGCACGCGCTGTTCCGAGCTGGACTGGTAACGAATGGCGCCGTCTACGTGTGGGCCGTAGAAATTGCTCGATCCTCCGTAGCGGTTGAAGCTGGGAGTGAAGACCTTCTTCGGCAGCGCCGCTGAAAACAGTAGCGGCTGCCGGTCGAGCGCGCGCAGCACCAGAGTTTGCAGCGCGCGTGCCGTTTCGCTCGATGCGTTCAGTTGCTCGTTGTTCTTGACCTTGCTGGCCTGTTCGCCTGCACTCGCTCGCCCATCGCTCCATTCGGCAGCGACAAGCAGTTCACGGACCTGTTGGCGCTCCGCGGCGGTCAGGATCTGGGGTAAATGCAGCAGCATGGTGTGGGAATTACATTATGTTCTTGGAATAACAAAAAAAAGCCGGCCCCTGGGGACCGGCTCAAGATGAGCTCAGAGTGGTTAGCTGATCAGAATTTAGCAGTCAACGCCACTTGCACCAAGCGTCCCGCGCCAGGAACGTAATGGCCGCGATACAAGGCATCGGCGTAGAGCTTGTTTGTGACGTTTGACACGTTGGTCTTGACGATAAAGCGTTCGTTGATCGTGTATTCGGCCATCAAGTCGCCGGTGACGAAGCTCGGGGCTTCCCACGAAGGCGCGGTGGTGTCTGCAGGCGACTGCCGGCCACGGAAGTTCAGGCCGCCACCGATACGCCATTGCGGGGTGATCTGGTAGGTGGTCCACACCGTACCGCTGTGCCGTGGGCTCAGGCCGGGACGGTCGCCGACGCGATTGCCCACAGTGGTCGCGGTAGAGGCTGCCTTGTCGACCTTTGCAATTGGCATCCACATGTAGGAACTGTAGACTTCCCACTGCGGCGTGATGCGTCCGCTGATGTCGAACTCGAAGCCGGCCGAGTGGCGTTTGCCGCTCAGCAACAGACGCTCGGCCGCGGTGTCCGGGTCGGTGTTGCGTTCGTTTTTCTTGGTCGAACGGAAGATCGCTAGGCGCGTGGTAAAACGCTTGTCGGCCGAGTCCAGTTTGGCGCCGAGTTCCAGATTTTCGCTGGATTCGGGATCCGTTTTGGCGCTTTGCGCGTTGTAGGAATAGGTGTCGCCCGATGTGTTGAACGAGGTGCCGTACGAAAAATGGAACGAATGCAGATCGTTTGGTTGGAAGAGAATACCGAAACGTTTGCTGATTTCGGAAATGTTCTGGCTATACGATGTCGTCGTCACCGGTCCCGTGGCGTTGGCCGGGATGCCGAAGCTGTCATAGTTGCCGCGCATCTTGTCGTAGCGCAAGCCACCTAACACCTTCCAGTACGGCGCGACTTGGACCAGGTCCTGACCGTAGATGCCAAAGGCTTTCGAATCGAACTGGCTGGTCTCACGTAGAACGCGCTGGCCCTCGTCGATCCAGGCGCCATCGTCTGGCGTGCCTGCCAGAGTGTTGGGCTTGGTCAGGTTGACGCCGCCCTGTGCCGCAGTGCGTGCACCGTAGACCGTCTTCTTTTCCTGTGCAAAGTCGATGCCGGTCTGGACGTCGTGTTTGACGCCCAGGCCTTCGAACTTGTGGCTGAAGTCGGACTGCAAATGCACTGTGTCCATGTCCTGGATCTTTAATTGCGTGCCGCGGGTGAAGACGGTGGCCGAGCTGAAATTGGCTAGCGTGACGGCCTGGCCGTTCGGTTGCAGCGAGGCTGTAGCGAAGCGGACGGTGCCGGCGCGCTGGTCACGGTTGAACTTGCCCACGCGCACTTGCGTCTTGAGTTCGGAATCCTGGCTGAATCGGTGTGTGTGGGCGAGGGTGGCGACCTTGGCTCCGCTGTTGTTGTAGTCGCTGGCCATGCCGAAATAGGCGCTCGGGTCGAGGCTACTGATCAGGGTGTTGGCTGCCTGGGTGCTGTTGGCGGTGGGCATGATCCATGGAATGCCGTAGTTCATGCCGTTGTTGTTGTCTAGGTAATAGAGGCTAGCCGTGAACTCGTCCTGCGTGCCAATGCCGAAGCGATACGAACCTGCAATGCCGCGCTTGTCGATGCTGCTGCCCGAGCCGTTATTGTCGGCCTTGGTGGTCATGGCGTTGATGCGCAGCGCGGCTTCTTCACCGGTCTTGATGTTGAAGTCTCCAACCACACGGCGATAGGCATGGCTGCCGATGGTGGTGGTGACTTCGTGTTCCGTGATCAGACGCGGAACCTTGCTAACCTGGTTGACCGCGCCACCGGTGGAGCCACGGCCGAACAGCATCGATGCCGAACCGCGCAGCAGTTCGATGCGATCGTTGTTGAAGGTATCGCGGTCGTAGAAAGCCGGGTCGCGCATGCCGTCGAGGAAGATGTCGCCAGTGGCAGCCAGGGAGAAGCCTCGCAGGCGGATGTCTTCCTCGCCACCTTCGGCGGCCATGAAGGTCACGCCGGCGGTGTTGCGCAGTACATCCTTCATCGTGTCCAGGTTGCGATCGTCGATCAGCTTCTCGGTCACCACGGTCACCGACTGCGGAATGTCACGCAACTGCTGCTTGCCCTTGCCGATGGTGGTGGTAGTGGCGCGCACTGAATCCTTGCCTTCAGCTTCTTCCGCCTTTTCCCTCACAGTCACCGGCGCCAGCGATTTGCCTTCGGCCGGCGCGGTCTGCGCCATCGTGCTCATCGAACCAGCCAGCATCATGGCGCCGAGGGGCAGCATGGCATAAGGAGCGATCGACTTGGTTGCCTCCGGAGTTTGAGTTGCCTGGTCGAGAGGCGTGCTCTTCTTGAAATTCTTGCGTCGTGACATGGTTGTCAGCCTTAAGGTTTGTGAGGTGGCTGGCTAACTCCGGATACGTTTGTGAGGAACGGTCGGATGCGGCTGGCTTTTGTGAACGGGTCGGCAAGAATTGTAAATTAATGCGAATCGTTCTTGTTGAGCTTTGCGCCTTTGACGCCCGTCAAAATCCGAATGACCGTCGATTGCGGCGGGTTTTGTTGTCTGTTTGCAACGGGTCCGGCCAGGGCCCAGTTGCGTCAGTTGCGCCGGTGGCGCTCAGGTCGCCAGCAGTTCGCCGTGGTTGTCCCAGCGCAGGCCGGAGGCGCGGCTTTGCAGTGGTGTGCCACCGATGACGCCGTACACGCTACCGGCGTCGCCGCTGGCCAGCCACTGCGGCCCGCGCACGGCGATGGCGCTGGCCTTGGCCAGGCTTTGCTGGCCCAGCCATCGGCCGTCTTCCGACCACCAAGCCAGTACGCCCGCGCGGGTGGCGCTGGCCACGAAACCGCGGCCGCTCAGGTGGGCGATGTCGCCGGCATAACCTTCGAGCAGCAGGCCCGGCGGCAGCGTGACGGGATGCAGACCCTGGTCGTCGAGCAGCGAAACCAGCGGTGCCGCGCGGCGTGCCGCGTCGTCGCTGTGTTCGGCCTGGGAGGCAACGGCGATGCTGCCGTCCGGGGCGCGGGCAATGTGGCGCAGGCTGAGGAAGGGGTCGTCGACGCGCCAGGTGTCGAGCACGCGGCCGGTTTTGGCATCGAGCCGCGTGAGGTTCGAGGCCATGTGTTCTCGGTTGAGCTTGCGCCGACCGGTCTCGGGCAGGATCAGCAGGCCGCCGTTGGCCACCAGCAGGGTACCTTCGGGTTCGACCATCATGGCGTGCGGGCCGATGCCACCGCTGCCGTATTCGCGGCGTTTGCGCAGGCTGATCGGGTCGCGTTCGACGATGAGGCCGGCACCGCTTTCGGCATCGAACTCCGGGGTGTAGAGGGTTTGGCCGTCGGCGGAAAACGCGGCGTGGCCGCAAAGGAAGCGGTCCAGCTCCATCTCGTGCCATTGCAGCGCCTGGGCGCGCCTGGCGTCGAAGCGCAGCAGGAATTCGCCGGGCCGGCGCGCCACCGCCAGGGCCTGCCCCGCGCGGCCAGCGGCGCCGGGCAGGGCCAGCACTTCATGGGCGCGGTTGGGCAGGGGCACGCCGCGCAAGGCGTTGCCGGGGGTGTGGCCGGGTTGCCACAGTCCGGCCATGGCCTGGTCGCCGGCGACCCAGGCGGTCAGCAAGGCGGTGTGTGTGCTGACGGCGGCATGGGCCGGCAGTTGGCTGGCCAGCAGTGCGACGGCCGAGCCGCGCAGCCAGGTGCGGCGCTGCTGATCGAGCATGTCAATCACCATCGGCGTCCGAGAAGCCCACCATGATCTGCATCGCGGCAGCGGCTTTGTCTTCAAGCACGGACTTGGTCTGCGCAACGGCCTTTTGCGCCGTGGCGATGGTGGCGGGTTTGGCCGGGTCGGCCGCAAGGACGCTGGCATGTGCACGCTCTGCGGCAGCGTCCAGCGCGTCGGCGATCGCCAGGTCGCCGCGGCCGCGCAGCAGGCCGGTCACCCCGCTATAGGTTTCGTCGGTTTCCGGCCCGCGCAGGAAGTTTTCCAGTCCGTCCCAGGTGGCCTGCCAACTGGCGCGGGTGGCGCCGCTGGCGAAGCGGGGCCAGTCGGTCTTGCGGCCGCCGCGTGCGGGTTTGCCGATCTTTTTCCAACGCAATTGTTCGAGGCCGCCCACGGCCTGGCCAATCCAGTCCTGCAGCACCGGCAACGCGGTGTCCGTGGTCCATTCGCGCTGGGTCAGGGCCTGGAACGCGGCGAGGATCGTCTGCGCCTCGGCCGCGCATTCCTGGGCCAGCAGGGCCGCGTAGCTGCACTGCGCGGCGTCGGGCTGCGCCTGCCACAGCAGGTATTCGATGGCGGGCAAGCCCTTGGCCGGGGCGCCGATGCGTTCCAGTGCCACCAGGTCGGCTGGCGCGGCGGCAACGGCCGCATTCACCATGGCCGGACGGGTGGGCCAGAAGTCCACGGTGCGGGCCGAGCGCCGTTCGATCAGCGGCCCCACGGCCACGGCGGCCAGACGTTCCCAGTCGAGCAGTGCGGCGAGCCAGCGTTCACGTGCAGCCGGTAGCGAGGCCGGTGAAGAGGCTGGTGACGCGGCGCAGCCTTGCGCCAGTTGGTCGCGCAGGGCGGCGCTGGTGTTGGCGAAGGCTTGTGCGGCCGGCACGAAATGCTGCTGCAATGCATTGCGCACGAAGTCGGACGGGTACTCGTAGGGCCAGGCCACCCGTTGTTTGCGTTGACGGCGGCTTTGCGCCCAGCCGGGTGTGCCCGCCAGGGCCGCAGCACAGGCGACCATGGCCAGCCAGTGCCTGCGGGAGATCGGTGGATGGGACATCGTGAGCCGCTGGTCTTGCGTTGGTTGGGTTCAGAGCGAGTTGACGAATTTCACCAGCGCATCGCGCTCGTCACGCTTCATCTTCAACACCTGTTGACGTGAAGCCTCGGCCTCGCCGCCGTGCCACAGGATGGCCTCGAGCGTGTTGCGCGCGCGCCCGTCATGCAGCAGGAAGCTGTGGTCGTTCACGTCGGGCACGAGGCCGATACCCCATAGCGGCGGTGTGCGCCACTGCTTGCCGTTGGCCTGCTCGTCGGGCCGGCCGTCGGCCAGGCCCGGGCCCATGTCGTGCAGCAGCATGTCGGTGTAGGGGTGGATCTTTTGGCGGCTCAGTGCGGGGAAGCGTGACTCGCCGGTGGTGTACGAAGCCTGATGGCACACGGCACACTGGGCCTGGGCAAACAGGGCCTGGCCGCGGCGCACGTCGAGGTCGTTGAAATTGCGCCGTGCCGGCACGGCCAGCGTGGCGGTGTAGGTGATGACTTTTTCCAGCGTGGCGTTGTCGATCTCGACCGGTGTGCCCTTGGGCGCCGTGCCGACGCGCGCCACCGGTGCGGACGTGACCAGCAGCGCGCTGGTGCCGCGCGGCGCCGCGGCGCAGTCGGTCTGTTTGGGCATGCACTCTTCGGCGGGGAAATGCTCGGAAGTGATGCCGATGTCGCCATTGAAGGCAGCGGCTGTCTGGTGTGCCACGCTGCCGGCGTTGGCCTTCCAGCCGAAGCGGCCGATCACCTCGCGTTGGGCATATACGTCGAACACCCGGTTCGGCATGCCGTGGATGCCGTCGCCACGCGCGGCCTGTTCCCTGGCGTTGCGCAGGATGTCTGGTTCTTCGATGGCTTCGAGCAGGCCCATGCCGATCATCTGCGGCGCGATGCGCGGGCTGACCATGGTCTTCGGCGCCATCGGGCCGTAGCCCAGGCTGGTGAAGGTGTAGGTCGGCTTGCGCAGGCTGTAGCGTGTGCCGTCGGCAAACCTGCCAGGCATTTCGGTGTACTGGATGCGCAGCTTGCCTTCGGGCTTCACATCTTGTGTCGCGGCCACGGTGAACTGCTGGCCGTAGGTGGGCTCGGGCCGGGGCTTGCCGTCGGCGCCCATCACCGACAGGCGGAACAGCAGCGCGATCGGCTGCTCGCTGGACAGCCCGTTCTTCAGCGTGCCGGGCGGTGCGCCGCGGCCGTCCTGCACATGGCAGCCGCCACATGAGCGCGCGAGGAAATGCGGGCCCAGGCCGTCGCGCGCGGTGGTGGAGGAGGGCGCCTCCACCCAATTGCGGCGAAAGAAGGAATTGCCGATGGCAAACGTGGTGCGGCCGGCCTCGTCGAGGTTGGCCGCCGGGAAGGAAAAGGCGTTGCGGCCCACCTCGTACACCGTGGTGTCGCCGCCGGCTTTTTCTTCGCTGGCGTCGACCGTTGCATTCGCGGCCCAGGCCAGCCAGCCGCAGTTGGCGGTGCCGGCCAGGGCCAGGATCAAAAGGCGCGGGCGGACCCGATCAATGAACTTTCGCATGAACCTGCCGGGGACTCCCGCCCCGTTTATTCCTTGGCCGGGTCGACCAGCGTCAGCTTGGTGATGCCCACGGCCTTGGCCGCGGCCACGAAGTCCTTGCTTTGCAGTTTGAGCGCATCGGCCACGGCCTGCACGCGCTTGCGGCCGGGGGCGTCGGGGGCACCGACGATCTCGCGGTCGAACGGCGGCTGGATGGTTTCGGCAGCCTTTACGCTGGCGGCGATGTGGGTGGTGGTGCGCTCGGCTGTGGCGGCGTCCTTGACGGCAACGAGGTCGCGCAGCGACGGCCCGGCGAGCGTCGTGCCGTCGGCGCGTTTGTAACTGCCGAGCCAGACGTTTTCGATGCCCTTGGCATTGTTCACGATGTCGCGGTGGGTGTTGTCGGAGAAGCAGGAGTGTTCGTCTTCCTGGTTTTGCGAGGCGAGGGCGACTTCGATGCGTTCGCCGGCCAGTTCGCCGCGCGACAGCGAGCCCACGCCCACCAGCATGCGGCGCAATGCGTCGGTGCCCGATTTCTCGAAGCGCGCGCGGTAGTTCTTGGCGCCGGGTGCCCAGGCCTTGACCAGTGTGCCGAGGTCGTCCACCAGCAACTCGGTGACCACCTTCAGGTATTCGCGGCGGCGGTTGGCGTTGGGTGCCTTGCCATCGACGAAGTCTTCGAAGGAGCGGTCGCCCGGGCCGGTTTCGCTCAGGTCCTGGCCCCACAGCAGGAACTCGATGGCGTGCCAGCCGGTGGCGATGTTTTCTTCGCCGTTGCGCTCGTTCAGCGCGGCGAGGCCCTTCTTGGTGATCTTGATCTTGGGGTTGTTGACGATGCCGGCGTTGGGCTTGCCCTTCACGCTGTCCACATAGGCCTCGTCCATCGGCCAGGCGTTGATGCGGCCTTCGGGGCCGTTCTTGTCGTCGATGGGGCCGGCGTAGAAACGGAAGGCTTCGGTCTGGCCATAGAACTCGCGCGCATCGATCCAGGCCTTGCGTGCCTTGGCCAGGCTGTCGGCGCTGGGGCTGGCGATGAAGGCGTCGATCGTGGCCTGCATGGCTTTGGCGCTGTTGAGCGTGTCTTCATAACTCGCGTAGACCAGATTGGCGTAGTGTGCGGCTACCTGCGGGGCGGTCGCGGCAGCGCCTTGGGCTGCAGCAATTGGTGTGGCCGGTGCCGTGGTCTGGGCATTGGCACAAAGGCTGGTAAGGGCGGCCAGGACGGCAGCGCCGAGCAAAACAGATTTCATGAAGAACCCCTCGTCAAAGACATGGCTGGCCTGCGCCTGGGCGGACCACCGTTGTTGCGGAAGATGAAAGCGATTCGCATTCTAGTATGTAATGCGAGTGATTCTTGATAACTTGACGTGTCGCAGGACACCCGGCGCCGTGCCCAAAAAGCGAAGGGCGCCCAAGGCGCCCCTGCGGAGACCGGAGCGGCGGCTCAGCCGTCCATGTTGATCTTGGCGATCAATTCCCGCAGCACCGTGTTGGCTTGGTCGTTTTCGA
>Ga0307515_10014382_pt1 | contig 14677 bp, 1 predicted proteins | sample 17_EM_MG_FD_194513 | JGI IMG/M metagenome (GOLD analysis project Ga0307515, IMG submission 194513) | Populus trichocarpa ectomycorrhiza microbial communities from riparian zone in the Pacific Northwest, United States - 17_EM | ecosystem: Host-associated > Plants > Roots > Unclassified | place... | reverse complement strand
ATATGCGGAGGAGCTTGATACTGCTGCCGCGAACGTTGGACACATCGACGCTTTCGGCAGGAGCCGGGTCAAAAACGTGAATGAGCCGCCCCAGCTTGTCGTACTGATAGACCTTGAAGATCGTACTGTCGACAGTGAGGGTGCCATTGGCACCAGGTGCCGCGGTGGGCGAGCCCGAGGTGATGGCCTGCCACGTTTTGGCGAGTTCCCCGCGCTCGTTGTACGAGCTGAAGCGGGTGGCGCCGGTGGCATCGATGGTCAGCGTGGCGTGGCCGAGCTTGTCGTACGAGGTATACGTGTTGCGGTCCAGCGCATCCGCCACGACTGCGGGGTATCCGGTCTGGCCCGAGGTCGAGACCCCTTTGAACTCGTTGGCTCCAGCCGACCCCTTGGCCCGCTCGATCTTCACCAGCACATTGCCATGCGCATCACGCAAGAACTGCGTGATCGGCGTCAGCGACGATCCATCGACGGTGCTGGAGCGCGTGGGGGCGGCCACAGCCGTCACTCGTCCCAGGGCGTCGTAGTAGCTGTAGGTGTTGCCGCCGTTGGCGTCGGTGGTGCGGGTCAGGTTGCCCAGCGAGTCGTAGCCGTACTCCGTGGCCACATTGCCCCGCGAGCCGGTGCCATTGGCCGCTTGGGCCTGGGTGCTGAACTCCACGTTCAGCCGGGTCTCCTTGACCTTGCGATTGCCTCGGTCGTATTCGTACACAACCGTGCGGTCGTCCGCATGAGCCTGCGGCATCGTGAGTTCAGTCTTCCAACTGTTCTCGCTGGGTGCGGTCAACTGGTTCACGTACTCCGTGACACTGGTCATGTTGCCCACCGCGTCATAGCCGCGCCGGGTCACATTGCCCATCGCATCGACCTCGGCGGTCTGCTTCCCCAAGCGGTCGTAGTGGTGGTCGGTGTAGGCCCAGGTGTAGGCGTGTGTGGTGGCGTTGTAGTTCGTGGAGACCGCCTGCTGCACCAGCTCGCCGAAGGCGTTGTAGACGCTCTGGGTGACCTTGCCGGCATTGACGTACGCCAGGTCGCCCTCCACGGACGAATCGTAGGTGTAGGTGGCTGATTCGATCACCTGGGCGACGCGCCCGAGTTGGTCGTACTGGGTGCTGATCGTGCGATCGGTGCTGTGGTTGCTGCCCAAAGCAGCGAGTACTTGGCTGGTGTCGAGCGCTTGGGCGATGCTGGTCGGCACACCATTGGCGAGCGTGGTGGACGCGCTGTAGCGGGTGAGGGTCTCGACGTCACCGAAGGCACTCAAGGTGTATCCGGTGACATAGCCCATGGCGTCCACGGCGTAGATCACGCGGCCGACGGCGTCATAGACCTTGTGGCTGGCGTTGCCGGCCACGTCGATGTTGATCACCGCGTTGCCCAGTGCGTCGTAGAAGGTTTCGGTGTGCAGCTCCTTGCTGGTCACCGAAGGGGTAGGTTGGCCGGTCTGGCCGTTGGCGGCCACGGCAGCACCCTCGTCCAGGTAGACATCCACTCGCGGGTAGGTGACGCGGACCTGGCGGCCCATGGCGTCGTAGGCATAGCGGGTGGTGCGTTGCTCGGGGAGGCCATCGGCCTCGGTGCGCGCGATCAGGTTGCCCAGGGCGTCGTACTCGAGCCGCGTGACGATGACAACGTTGACGGGCGACCCGGCGTTGGTGACGGGGGCCCCCGATGCGTCAACACCCGAGATCGCCGATGAGACCACCGGCGAAGTTTCGGTCTGCAGCCGGCCGGCTGCGTCGTAGGTGTAGGTCCAGACGCTGCCCTTCTTGTTGGTGAAGCTCAGCTTGTTGCCGAGGCCATCGTAGGTGTAGCTCTCGGTGTTGCCCAGAGCGTCGGTGCTGCTGACCAACCGGCCGGCGGCGTCATAGGCGAGAACCGTGACTTGATCATGCACGGCGTCGCTGGCAGGCTGCCCACCCGGTGTGGCCGGTTGGTTGTAGAAGCGCGTGGTCGTGGTGGTGCGCTCCGCGGTGTTGTAAACCGTGGTGGTGACGTAGCCGGCGGCATCGGTGCTGTAGACAACGCGGTTGACGCTGTCGTAGCGGGCGGTGCTGGTGCGGTCGGCGTCGGTGCTGCCCGGGGTTGCGTACGCGGTCTGGCTGGTGAGGTTGCCGTTGCCGTCGTAGTCGTAGTGCGTGAGGTTGCCGGTGGCGTCGGTCACGTCGGTGGCGCGGTTGAGAGCGTCGTGGGCCGTGCGGGTGTGCCTGTCGTGGGCGGCATCGATGGTCGGTGCGGGATCGGTGCTCTCCGTCCAAGTGCTCAGGTCGATGGCGTTGGCGTAGGCAATGCGTTCGATGACGTTGCCGTTGTCGTCGTACTTGAACTCGGTGACGCCGCCGGTTCCGTCGACCGTGAAGCGCAGGCGGTCGGCGCGGTCATAGCGGTTGAGCTGAACGACGTCGCGTAGCGGTGTGGCGTGCAATCGGGCTTCGATGCCCTCGGGGCTGGTGGCCAGTGGCAAGCCGGTGAGATCGATCGAGGTCGCAAAGCGGGTGCTGCGCGTGACGCGGCCATCGTTGTCGTAGTCGGTGCGAACGGTGTCGCCCAGGGCATTGACGCTGTAGACCTGACGGTTGGCGCTGTCGTAGGCGAAGCGGCTGATGGCGCCATTGGCGTCGGTGCTGGCGACGACGTTGCCGTTCTGGTCGTAGGTGTACCCGATGCTGCCGACAGCGTTGGTCACCAAGGTGGCGCGGTTGAGCGCGTCGTAGGCGGTGACGGTGTGCTGGTCTCGGCCGGCATTGAGTGCCGGTGCGGGATCGGTGTTGCCCGCCCAGGTGCTCAGGGTGATCGGGTTGGCATAGGCAATGCGCTCGACGACGTTGCTGTTGGCGTCGTACTTGAATTCGGTGACGGCACCGATGCCGTTCACCGTGAAGCGCAGGCGCCCATCGCGGTCGTAGCGCTGTGTCTCGACAGTGTCTTGATTGGGCGTGACGTGTAGGCGAACCTCAATGTCGCTCAGGCTGGCGGCGAGCGGCAGACCGGTGAGGCTGATCGGCGCGGCAAAGCGGGTGCTGCGCGAGACGCGGCCTTCGGCGTCGCGCTCGGTGCGCACGGTGTTGCCCAGTGCATCGACGCTGAAGATCAGCTGGTCATTGCCGTTGTAGGCGAAGCGTGTGACCGCGCCATTGGCATCGGTGCTGGCGACGACGTTGCCGTTCGCATCGTAGATGTAGCTGCGGGTGACGTTGAGGCCGGCCGGGTCGATCTGCTCGCCGATGCGCCGGCCGAGCTTGTCGTAGGTGTAGAGGCTGACGCTTCCCTCGGGGCTGGTCACCGAGAGGGTGTTGCCGCGCGCGTCGTAGGTGAAGCGCGTGGTGAGGTTGAGCCCGGCGGGGTCGACCACCTGGCGCTCGACCTGGCCCTTGAGGTTGTAGTGGATGCTGGTCGTGGAGCCTTGCGGGTCGGTGATGCTGACCTGCTGGCCCAAGGCGTCGTAGGTGTAGTGGGTGCTGAGGTTGAGCCCCGCGGGGTCGACCTGGCGGGTGAGCAGGCGGTTGGCACCGTCGTAGCTGTAGTGGGTCTGCACGCCGCGGGCATCAACGGTGTCGATCAGGCGGCCGGCACGGTCATAGCTGTTGGTCGTGCTGGTAGCCAGCGGTGCCGTGCTGGTCTTGAGCCGGCCATCGGCGTCGTAGGTGTAGCTGGTGACCTGACCGCGCCCGTCGGTGACGCTGAGCGTCTGGCCGTGGCGAGAGTGCACGGTGGTGACGATGACGTTTTCGGGCGTGGTGACGGTGATGCTGCGGTTGCTGGTGTTGTAGGTATAGCGGGTGACCTGGCCGAGTGCGTCGGTCTGCGTCAGCACGCGGCTGAAGGCGTCGTAGGTGCTGCTGCGGCTGGCGTTGGTGGGGTCGGTGACCTGCACCGTGCGGCCAAGCCGGTCGTAGCTCTGCTGGCGCACGTTGCCATTGGCGTCGGTGGTGCGGGTGACGCGGCCAAAGGCGTCGTAGATGGCGCTGGTGGTGGCGTTGATGCCGCTCGCATCGCTCACGCTGCCTGTTTGCCGGCCGAGGCGGTCGTAGCTGAAGTTTTGCGCCAGGAAGCGCCCATCGCCGAGCGCCGTGGTGGCAGTCTTGCTTTCCCCAAAGGCGTTGTAGGCCTGGGTGTTGACATTGCCGAGTGCGTCGGTGGTGGTCGCGAGCTGGCCGCGGGTGTCATAGGTGTAGCCGGCTGTGCTGTCGACGGCGGCGTTGCGCAGTGCCTGGAGTGCGTTGGTCAGCGCGGCAGTCGCTTGGCCACCGACGAGGGTCGCCAAGGCGGCGCTGGTCAGGCGCGTGCCATAGCGCACCGTGCCCTTGAGTTGATTGAAGAAGTCGTACTCGTGCTTGTCGACTTCGCCCAGTGCATTGATGGTGTGGCTCAGGCGGCCATCGGCGTCGTAGAAGAAGAGTGTCTTCAGGCCGTTCTGGTCGGTGGTGCTGGTGCGTTGTCCGACGGCGTTGTAGGTGTGGGACAGCCCGTACTGGGCCCAGACGGTGTCGATCTCGCCTTGGGTGAGGTTGCCCGTGAGCAAGAGGGCGCCTTCGGCCGAGAGTTCACCGGTCAGGCGCCCTTGCAGGTCGAAGCGGGCGTTGAGGGTGCGCACCTCCGGTTGACCCACCGCGCGGGTGGTCGACACGAGGTGGCCCATCGCGTCGTAGGCGTACTGGGTGGTGGTGCCTTCGGGGTTGGTCTGGCTGATGACGCGGTTGAGCGCGTCGTAGATCATGGTGGTGACCTGGGCCTGCGGGTCGCTCGCCGGGCGGATGTCGCTGATGCGCGTGGCCATGCTGATCGGCTTGGCAACGGGCTGGCTGTAGCGGATCGAGGTGGTCAGATTTCCGCTGGCGTCGTATGCGTTTTCGGTCAGGTAATTCGCCGCGTCGAGCTGGGCGACGACCTGCCCGCGGGCGTTGTAGATCTGGCGCGAGGTCTGGTCGCTGAGGGGTTCTGTATTTGCGCCGGGGGGGATGGAGGTACCGCTGAGCAGTTCGACGCGCGAGCGGCCGAGGGCGTACCAATCGCGCAGCACCGTGGTGTAGTTCGTTCCCAGGCTGCTGACTTCGAGGTCTTTGCCCACTTGGCGGAACAGCAGGCGGCTGGTGTTTCCCGGGGGGAGGGGCAGGGCAGCGTTGGTGTCGTTGCGGGGCGCCGGTGGCGCTGCCACTTGTGCGGCGATGGTGGCTGTGTTCCAGATCGTGCCGTCGGCGAAGCGGATCTGATTGATCTGGCTGCCGCCTCCGGTGAAATGGTTGCTGACCTGGATGCTGTCCGAGGTGTCCCGGATGGTGATCAGCAGGTCGGCGCTGACGCGCGTGAGCAGCAGGTCGGTCGGCGTGATGTTCGCACCGAGCTGGATCATGTCCTGCGTGACCGCGGTACTGGAACCGGTGTAGTCGCCGGTGTAGAGCGTGTCCTTGCCGGAGCCGCGGCTGAACAGGTAGATGTCGTTGCCGGTGCCGCCTTGCAGGGAGTCATTGCCCGCACCGCCGTCCAGCGTGTCGTTGCCGGCGTCACCACTCAGGTTGTCATTGCCGGCACCACCGGCCAGGGTGTCGTTGCCGTTGCCGCCAGACAGCGTGTCGTTTTGCGCCCCGCCCAGCAGCAGGTCGTCGCCGTCTTCGCCGCTGAGCGAGTCTTCGCCCGAGCCTCCGTCCAGCGTGTCGTTGCCGGCGCGGCCATAGAGAGTGTCGTCGCCAAGGCCACCAAGGAAAGTGTCGGCGCCTGCATAGCCGATCACATAGTCATTTCCCGAAGTGGTGGTAGTGACTTGGGCATTGATGACAGTGGCATCCCAGCTCGTGCCGTCGGCAAAGCGGATCCGGTCGATCTGGTAGCTGCCGGAATTGAAATGGTTACTGACCTGCAGGCTGTCAGAGGTGCCTCGGATGGAAAGAAGCAAGTTGTCGCCGGAGCGGGTGAGCAGCACGTCAGCAGGCGTCACACCTGCGCCTAACTGAATCACGTCTAGCTTGCCAACGGTGGTGTCGTAGCTGTCAACTGTGTCCTTGCCCGAGCCGCGGCCAAACAGGTAGGTGTCATTGCCTGTGCCGCCGGTCAGCGAATCGTCGCCAGCACCTCCCTCCAGTGTGTCGTTGCCAGCCTCACCACTCAAACCGTCGTTGCCCGCCCCTCCGCTCAGCGTGTCACTGCCGTTGCCGCCGTACAGCCAGTCGTTGTTGCTGCCGCCGAGCAGCACGTCGTCACCGTCTTCTCCGCTGAGAGTGTCTTGTCCCACGCCGCCATCCAGCGTGTCGTTGCCGGCACGGCCGGCCAGGGTGTCGTTGCCGAGGCCACCCAGCAAGGTGTCGGCGCCTGCGTAGCCAATCAGGTTGTCGTTGCCCGATGTGCTGATGGTGACGCGGGCATTGATGGCTGCGACGTCCCAGCTGCTGCCGTCAGCAAAGCGAATCTGGTCGATCTGGTACCCGTTGGCATAGAACTGGTTGCTGATCTGGAGGCCGTCCGAGGTACCCAGAATGGACAGATTCAAGGTGTCGCCGGAACGTGTGAGCACTACGTCGCCAGGAGTGATGCCAGCCCCAAGCTGGATCACGTCGAGTTTGGTCGCGGTGGTATTGCTTTCGGAGATCGTGTCCCAGCCCGATCCACGGCCGAACAGGTAGGTGTCGTTACCGAGCCCGCCGCTCAGCGTGTCGTTGCCTGAGCCTCCGTCCAGGGTGTCATTGCCATTGCCGCCGGACAGCGAGTCTTTGTGCGCGCCGCCCAGCAGCATGTCATCGCCATCATCTCCGGTGAGCGTGTCGTCACCGGAACCGCCGTCTAGTACATCGTTACCTGCATAGCCTTGGAGCGTGTCGTCACCAGCCGCACCGAGAAGCGTATCGGTGCCGCCACCACCGATCAGGGTGTCATCATTCGGCGTGGCCACGGTGACCATGGCATTGACGGCGGCGAAGTCCCACGCCGTTCCATCGATGAAGCGGATCTGGTCGACCACCTGAGTGGGGTACGAGAAATACCCTGTGACCTGGATGCTGTCGGATGTCCCTCGAATGGAAATGAGGAGGTTGTTCTGCACGCGGGTGAGCAGCACGTCTGCGGGCGCGACATCCGCTCGGAACTGGATCACATCGAGCTTGCCGGCTCTGTTTTCGAAGTCGCTGACCGTGTCTTTGCCCGATCCGCGGCCGAACAAGTAGGTGTCGTCGCCACCTTGGCCGCTCAAGGTGTCGTTGCCTGCCCCTCCGTCGAGGATGTCATTGCCTTGCTCGGCGTACAGGTCGTCATTGCCATTGCCTCCATTGAGGATGTCGTCGCCATAGTCGCTTCGCAGGGAGTCGTTACCTTCGCCACCTTCCAGAATGTCGTTGCCGTACCCGCCCGAGATCCAGTCATAGCCATTGCCACCGAGCAGCAGATCGTCGCCGTCTTCCCCGTAGAGGGTGTCTTCGCCTTCGCTGCCGTCCAGAGTGTCGTTGCCGGCGCGGCCGTAGAGGGTGTCATCGCCGGCCCCACCGACCAGGGTGTCAGTGCCACCATATCCAACCAGGTAGTCGTCGCCGGGAGATGACGCCGTCACCCGTGCGCTGACAGCTGCCACATTCCAAACGGTACCGTCGGCAAAGCGGATCTCTTCAACCTGGTACGAGGTGATGAAGTAGCTGTTGATCTGCAGACGGTCGGCGGTGCCCTGGATCGAAATCAGCAGGGTATCGCCTGTGCGCGTGAGTATCACGTCGGCCGGCGCAACGTCGGCGCCGAGCTGCACCGCATCGAGCTTGCTGGCTGTGGTGTCGTAGTTGTTAACGATGTCCCTGCCTGCTCCTCGGCCGAACTGGTAGACGTCGTTGCCGGCACCTCCATTCAGTGTGTCGTTGCCCGTTCCACCGTCGAGGATGTCGTTGCCGTCGCCTCCGGACAGGTCGTCGGCGCCGGCACCTCCGGACAGGCTGTCAGCACCCGCATAGCCGTACAGCACATCGTTGTTCTGGCCGCCGCTGAGCAAGTCTGCACCGGCAGTGCCGGTCAAGGTGATCCCGGCCGGGGTGGCCGTCGTCACCCGGCTCTTGGTTGTGGCGTAGTTCCAGTTCGTGCCATCCGCAAAGCGGATGGTTTCGACCGTGTAGGAAGAGGTGCCGTCCTGAGTGAAATAGGCGGTGACGGTGAGGCTGTCGTTGGTACCGTTCAGGCTGATGACCAGCGTGTCGCCTGTGCGCGTGACAGTGATGTTAGAGGGCGTGATGCCAGCGCCGAGCAGGATGGTATCTGCGTTGACACCCAGCGCATCGCTGTCGGAGTTTCCGATGCTGTCTTGGCCCGAACCGAAGCCGAAGTAATAAGTGTCGGCACCGGCTCCGCCCTCGATGTAGTCGTTGCCCAGGCCCCCGTCCAGCGTGTCACTTCCCGCCTCGCCGTAAAGATTGTCAGCGCCAGTTCCACCCTGCAAGGTGTCTGCATCGTTGCCGCCCCAGAGCCTGTCGTTGCCTGCTCCACCGATCAAGGTGTCGTTGCCGTCACCACCGTAGAGATAGTCGCGGCCATCGCCGCTGTCCAGCGTGTCAGCGCCCGCCATGCCGCTGAGGCTGTCATTGCCATCGCCGCCTGTGAGGGAGTCGGCGGTGGCGTAACCGGTGAGCGTGTCTTCCCCGGAAGTGGAGAGGAGCACCCGGACCTTGACGTCCGCAATGCTCCAACTGGTGCCGTCGGCAAAGCGGATGGTTTCGACGGCGTAGACAGAGGCGCCGTCTTGAGAGAAATATGAAGAGACGGTCAGACGATCATCGGTGCCACTGAGGCTGATAACGAGGTCGGCACCGGAGCGGGTGAGAACCACAGTTGAGACCGTGATGCCGGCACCGAACAAAATGGTGTCGGCGTTGGTGCCCAGCGCGTCGCTGTCGTAGTTGCTGATGCTGTCTTGGCCAGAACCGAAGCCGAAGAGGTAGGTGTCGGCACCCGCATCGCCGCTGAGGCTGTCGTTGCCCAAGCCACCCTCCAGGGTGTCGTTGCCCGTGCCACCGTACAGGTTGTCATTGCCCGCGCCACCTTGCAGCGTGTCGGCGTCGTTGCCGCCAGAGAGCGTGTCATTGCCTGCCCCACCGATCAAGCTGTCGTTGCCATCGCCCCCGTTGAGTGTGTCGCGGCCTTCGCCACCATCCAGCGTGTCGGCACCGGCTATGCCGTTGATGTTGTCGTTGCCCTCAGCCCCATTGATGACGTCAGCAGTGGCATGACCCGTCAGCGCGTCATCGTTGGCGGTGGAGAGCAGCGCTCGGGCCTTGACGTCGGCGATGCTCCAGCTGGTTCCATCGGCGAAGCGAATGGTTTCGACGGCGTAAGCGGAAGTCCCGTCTTGATAGAAGTATGAAGAGACGCTCAGGCGGTCATCGGTGCCATTGAGCCTGATGACGAGAGAGTCGCTAGAGCGGCTGAGAGTGACATCCGAGATCGTGATGCCGGCACCGAGCAGGATGGTGTCGGCGTTGGCGCCCAGCGCATCGCTGTCGTAGTTGTTGAGAGTGTCCTGGCCCGAGCCAAAGCCGAAGAGGTAGCTGTCGGCGCCGCCATCACCGTTGAGATTGTCGTTGCCTTGGCCGCCGTCCAGCGTATCGTTGCCGCTGCCGCCATAAATGGTGTCAGCGCCTGCCCCGCCTTGCAGGATATCGGCATCGTTGTTGCCGCTCAGCGAATCGTCGCCGGCCCCGCCGATCAAGGTATCGTTGCCATCGCCGCCGGTGAGGGTGTCGCGGCCCTCGCTGCCGTCGAGCGTGTCGGCACCGGCCAAGCCACTGAGGCTGTCATCACCATCGCCGCCGGTGAGGGAGTCGGCGGTGGCGTAGCCGGTGAGATTGTCATTCTCGGTCGTGGAGGGCAAAACACGTGTCTTGACGTCAGCAACGCTCCAACTGCTGCCATCAGCGAAGCGGATGGTTTCGACAGCATAGACAGAGGCGCCGTCTTGAGAGAAATATGAAGAGACGGTCAGGCGGTCGTCGGTGCCGTTGAGGCTGATGATGAGGGTGTCGCCGGAACGGGTGAGGGTGACGTTGGAGGTGGTGATGCCGGCGCCGAGTTGAATGGTGTCGGCGTTGGTGCCCAGCGCATCGCTGTCGTAGTTGCTGATGGTGTCCTGGCCCGAACCGAAGCCGAAGAGGTAGGTGTCGGCACCCGCGTCACCGCTGAGGCTGTCATTGCCCAGGCCTCCGTCGAGGGTGTCGTTGCCGGTATTGCCATAGAGCGTGTCGACACCTGCGCCGCCTTGAAGTGTGTCGGCATCATTGTTGCCATAGAGCGTGTCGCTGCCCGCGCCACCGATCAAGGTGTCGTTGCCATCACCGCCGTAGAGGGTGTCGCGGCCTTCGCCGCCATCCAGCGTGTCGGCGCCGGCCATGCCCCAGAGGTAATCGTTGCCGTCGCTGCCGCTGAGCGCATCGTTGGTTCCATAGCCCGTGATGATGTCGTCACCGGTCGTCGGGATCAGCACGCGTGCCTTGACGTCTTCAATGCTCCAGTTGGTGCCGTCTGCGAAGCGGATGTTTTCGACGGCGTAGGTGGATGCGCCGTACTGATTGAAGTAGGAGGAAACCGTCAAACGATCTTCGGTGCCACGAATGCTGATAACGAGGTCGTAGTTGCTGGCGGTGGTGGTGAGGATGACATTGGCCGGCGTGACACCGTTGCTGAGCAAGATGGTGTCGGCGTTGGTGCCGATCGCGTCGCTGTCGTTGTTGTTGATGGTGTCTTGGCCCGAGCCGAAGCCGAAGACATAGGTGTCGGCGCCGGCCTCGCCCGAGAGATAGTCGTTGCCCAGGCCACCGATGAGGGTGTCGTTGCCAACACCGCCATACAACGTGTCAGCGCCTTGTCCACCGTCAATCAGGTCGTCACCGGCATACCCGTACATCGTGTTGCTGGCGCTGTCGCCGATGTAGATGTCGGAGAGCGCCGTGCCGTTGCCGGACAGTACGACCCCCAGCGCTGAGAGTTGCGTTTGCAGCGGCGAGCCCGCGACGACATTGCGCGTCCAGCCGCGCAGCAAGGCCAGGCCATCGAAGCCTGCAGACGCGAGTGCGGGCCCGATCGACCGGATCATCCCGACCAAATCGTTGACTGCTGCGGTTTCGTCGACCGCTCTGAACGCCTCGAACTGCGCCCCCAAACTGGCGGCATCGAAGACGCTGCTGATGCTGAAATCAACCTGGCGAACGACGTAAGCCCCGGCTGTGGGTGGCACCACGCCGGCTGGCACAAGAACTGGCGGGGTGAATGCATTGACCAGTTGGCCCACCATGGGGGTGGCGTGCCGCGTCTGAGAAATCAGCCGGCCAGCCGAGTCATAGAGGTACTCGGTGAAGTAGTTCTCGGCATCCAGCTCCGAGATGAGCAGGCCTTCAGCGCTATAGAACTTGCGGTTGACGCGGTCTGCTGCACTGGCGTCAGGCGCAATTGCCGAGGGCTGGGGCTGGGTGCCCAATGCCGTCGTTGCGATCGGGTTGGCACGCTGCCACTGTGCAATGAGGCGTGATGCGCCGTCGTACTCAAGCTCGGTCACGTAGCCCTGGGCATCGACCGATTTCACCAAGCGATTGGCTGCGTCATAGGCACGCCATGAATACCGGTCGTTGCCGGCGCTCACGCGATGGATCTGGCTCAGTGCGGGGCTCGTGGGCTCGCCTGCGGCATTGACCAGAGCCGATGTGTCCACCCCCAGGGCATAGCTGACGGTCTGTGAAAGCAGGCCGCTCTGGTTGTAGACGTATTCCGTGAGCGAGCCGTCGGCGTCGATGTCTGCCACCTTGCGGCCGGCTTCGTCATACAGAGCCCACTGGCGCGCTCCATTGGCCGCCTGCACCATGAGCAAGCGGCCGTCGGCGTCGTAGCTGTACCTGGTTTCACCGAGGTTGGCGTTGGCGGTGCTGCTTTGCATCACCGAGACGAGCCGCCCGGCACGGTCATAGGTGCTGGTGGTGACCAAGCCGTTGGTCAGCGTGACGCTGCTGCGGTTGTGACCGTCGTCGTACGTGTTGGTGGTGGTTTGACCGAGTGCGTCGGTGGTTGTCAAAACCCGCCTCAACCCGTCGTAGGTGAAGATGCTGACACCGCCCGTGGGTGAAATCGTGCTGAGCAGCAACCCCGACTGGTCGTATACGTATTGCGTGCTGCTGGCAGTGGCGGCTACGCCCTCGCCCGTCGATGCCACGCTGGCATAGCTGGTGGTGCGCTGCAGTTGGCCGCGCGCGTCATAGGCCATGTCGACCCGCTGGCTGCGGCTGCGGTCTTGTGTGCCGACCACCGCTGCCATCTGCGCTTCGGTGGGCACCGAGGTGAGCGTCCAGCTCGGGTCGTTGTAGCTGGCACTGGTGTACTGGATGGACGAGGTGCGCTGCCCGAACCCGTCGTAGCGATGCTCGGTGACGCGGCCATCTGCGCTCACCACGAAGCGCAACAGGTTGGTGCCGGCCGCGTCATAGACATAGCGGGTCGTGAGTGGTGTGCTGGCCGTGGCCGAGCCAGCGCCATCGGGGTCGGGTGTGAGGTAGGCGGTTTCGGTGAGCAGCTGGTTGCGTGCGTCGTAGGTACGCGTCACGGTGTTGCCGGCTGCATCGCGCTGCAAGAGCTGGTTACCGCGGGTGTCGTACTGCATGTCGACAATGCGGCCCGCGCTGTCGGTGATTTGTGCCACATCCCCGGTCGCGTTGTAGCTGTAGCTCGTGACCTGAGGGACGCCACCCACGGAGGGGCCGGTGACGCGGATGAGTTGCCCGCTGGAGTCGTGGTCGTAGAGGGTTGGCAGGCCCAGGGGGGCGGTGACGACCGTGCGCCGGGTTGCGGTGTCGTAGCTGAAGCCCGTGGTCTGGCCCAAGGCATCGTGCACGCTGGCCACCCGATAGCTGCCGCTGACCTGGATGTAGCTGAAGCTTAGGCTTGTGCCATCGCTCTGCGTGACGTTGGCAATACGCGTGCTCGTGCCGTCATAGGTATACGTGGTGGTGTAGACATTGCCGTCAGCAACCGCGTTGTCGTTGGGTGACAAATCGACGGTGACGCTGGAAAGCCGGTTGCTTGCGTCGTAGCTGTAGCGCACCCGCGTCAGCGTTTGGGTGCCCGCTTCGCCGTTGATCGTCGTGCGGATTTGGGTGACGTTGCTGCCGGTGTAATCGAGGTAGGTTGCTTCTCCGCTGGCGCTGAGCATGCTGGTCAACCGGCCGCCAGCGTCGTAGCCGAAGGTGATGGTGTTGCCCAGGGTGTCGGTCAGTGACAGCAATCGGCCTGCAACGCCGGAGTCATAGCGTTCCCTGAGGCCGGTGCCTCCATCCGTCCACACATACTGGTCGGCAATTGCGTCGTAGGCGATAGTGTCGAAGGCACCGCTTCCCTCCGAGCTGGCGTACTGGCTTGTCGTGGTGTTGAAGGCATAGACGGCCTGGGCGCCATCGCGGTCGGTGCGCGTAAGCGTGCTGCCGGCGGCGTTGCGCGTGCCGGTCAGCAAGAGTTGCTGGGCAAACGCGCCGGTCGACCAGTTGTCCCCGTTGTCGTCGGTGAACAGGCCTTGGCTGTTATAGGTGCGCAGGGCGACAGCTGACAGGCCATGGCCGACCAGGTAGTCGTCGCGGTCTTGCAATACCAGGTTGCCGTTGGCCGTGTTGACGTAGACAGCCTCGCCGTTTCGGCCTTGGCTGGCGTTGCCGGTGGTGCTTTGCTGGCCCAGCATGTTCAGTGAGGTCAAGCTCAAACCGAGGCTGTTGCCGCTGACGATGGCTACCATTGTTCTGATCCCGTGAAAGATGATTGGCTCTGCCCGCAAGGCGGGCTGGTGTCATTTGTCTACCGAGCGAAATGCTGGCTGACCTGCCAATACATCCAGACCTTTGCAATCTGGTTTAGCGCGTAGCAAGATTGAGCTAAACGCGGCGGGAATTGACGGGATGTATTGTCTGAACGCTCGGCCGTCTGCTTGTGGCGCGAGCCGGGTCGCAGACAATCCTGTCTACTTCCAATTTGCTCTTTGTTGGGACCATCACGCCTATGAGCGCTTCATTACCTCTCGTCATTCAACGGGCAATAGACGCCAGCGCTGCGGGTGATACGCAAGCGGCCATGCGGTTCTTGCAGGAGGCAATCGCTGACTTGCCAGGCGTTGCATTGCCTCACTTTTTGCTCGGTGCTGAGTTTGCCCAGGCGGGCCAAATCGAAGATGCAGAAGCTGCCTATTCCAGAGCGGTGCTCTTGGCGCCTGCTTTCGAGATTGCCCGTTTCCAGCTGGGTCTGCTGCAGTTCACGTCGGGCCGATCTGCCGTGGCTTTGCTGACGTGGCAGCCCCTGTCCATGCTTCCGGATGCCAATCCGCTGCAGCGATTTGCGCTCGCCTTCGCAGAACTTGCACAAGATCGGTTCGCTGAAGCTTTGGCCTACTTCCGTGAGGGCATCGCTGCCAATCACGAGAACCAGCCGCTCAATGTCGACATGCATAAAGTCGTTGAAAAGATCTTGACGTTGCAGCAAGTCGCCGAGCAGCCTGGTACCGAGGCCGACCCGAGGGAGGCAGAGCGGGATGCACACGTGCTGTTGTCCAATTACCGTCAAGATGGACCGTTCCATTGACACGGAGCCTTTGAGCCAACGTTCCAGATCAACGGCGCGACGCAGCTTGCGGCATCGATCGATGGAGCCTCTTGTGTTCCCCGGCAAAACGGGTAGCACCGCAACCACCCGTTAAGCCATTGAG
>Ga0307515_10014381_pt1 | contig 14677 bp, 20 predicted proteins | sample 17_EM_MG_FD_194513 | JGI IMG/M metagenome (GOLD analysis project Ga0307515, IMG submission 194513) | Populus trichocarpa ectomycorrhiza microbial communities from riparian zone in the Pacific Northwest, United States - 17_EM | ecosystem: Host-associated > Plants > Roots > Unclassified | place... | reverse complement strand
AATTTCACCCTTGATGTGAAATTCCTAAGTCAACGATTGGATAAGTGACAGTACGGGACGACTAACCAATCTACCTTGTGGTCATCCGTGGTCGATAGATTCGAGTCGTCGAAGGGTTGGAGAGATATGCCAAGGTCGCCGCGCCCCCTCCCACGAATTGCCTTGCGGACGTTGAGCGTCGCCAGCAACGAGTTGCAATACACTAAAAAAAATAAGTTGGGGTCCATCCGTCACATGGCCCATTCGTACGCACATCGCCCCAACAGGAAGTAGAAGCATATGTATATGAAGGTGTCGGGTGAGACAACAATCTGTATTGTTCCGGATCAGAAAGATCGCGCGATGTCTGAGTAAATAATGACCCACAGCAATAAGGGAGCCGATAGCACAGAGGCTAGTCAGCATCCCTGTCTGGACGGAGAAAGCGATCTTTGGAAAGGGTGTTAGCGTTGAACCACTAGTCCGGGGAATCCCTCACGAGTAGGTTGATCATGGTATTCGAGCTTGGGGAGGGTGGTCAGCCAACACAGAAGCAGAGCGCGAGAGTAGGTTACCGTTGGAGACTGGATCGGGCTCCGTGCAACAAGGTACAAAACACGATTGTGATGAGAACATCGCCTGCGACTGTGGGGTGTCAGTCGAGGGGTAGGACGGACCCATCCGAGATAGCGGTACCTGCCAGTACGTTCACGGTCATCGAAAGGGGCTGGTCGTAGGATCCTAAGTTGAGAAGATCATCGGGTAGGATGGAAGGCGTACCCTGAGTGTGGCGAGTTCGGTGAACGTAGTCATTTCAAGGCTATGGATTCGTTTGAGCTTGTGGTAAATAAAGGGATAGAAAACCGTACGCTTTCGCGGAGTATACTGTTACGGACAACGATCAACAGCAGCGTTCATTCTGGAAGGCAGATAACGCACCGAGGACGGAAACTGCAATTTGAGGGAGGAAGATAAGTTGTGGTTTCCCTAACATCTAATGAGGTCACGTACCAAACTCCCCCACTATAAATATGGACTTTTGGACAGTGAGGGTAGCGACACAGAGGATGAAGGGGATGCTCACGAGAGTTACGGTGATGGCCAAATTCCTCTGACTGACTAGAGAGAATGTCACCACACCGTCAGATTATCCAAACACGCTGTACTGACATTTCCATATGCGAACTGCATAAAAGCTGAGAGCGTGTCAAATTAGGGGACACGGGAAAAAAAGAGCCGGCGCACGTACGTTTGCACAAGGAGGGCAGTGATTCCCTTGAAGAATCTGGATTAGGAAAACTCGGGGTGCGCGCACCGGAAAGACTTACGTTGAATATTACCTCGACCTGGAGATGGGTGATAAGCAAGATGGAACACGGCAAGGGAGCAGGGACTTACTATGAGGCTCCTGCGATGTCAGCTACCGGTGAGTGAAAAAGGGCGCAGAAGATGGGACGGGAACATACCAAACGATGACGCCCAACTTTTGGGGCTGGGAATAATACGTGATTGTATAGGTGTAAACTGGAAAACAAGGTTCGGGGTAGGAAGTAAGAGGCTAGGGAAGCGCCGTACCCGTGTGGGAGATGAGCGCCTGATGGATTGTGTCCGATATCAGGGTAGCAACAACCTATCTGAGATAAGAACCCGACGACGGGCGAAAGTATGCCGTGACATACGATGAACTTGGTGCCGAAGTTGTCATTCTGGCTGTAGTGTTGGAAGTAGTAGAAGACCTGAGAGCACGAGACTAGGCGGCCGGGAGTTGAGCCCGAAAAGGAAATGGGGTAGTCCTGGCGGTTTACCTCCATATAACCTGTAAGGAAATCAGAGCAGGAAGGGGCCGAAGGGGTGGTTCAACTCACACTGCAGCAAGAATTACACCGATGAAGGTAACACCAAACCTGGGGAAATGGGGTATGGTTGAGCTGAAGCCAGCGAGATGTGAGGAGAGAACCGCACGTGTTGTCGAGAGGAGGGAGTTGGTCCATGTGTCGAGAGCGGAGGAGAGAAGGGATGTGGAAGGAGGGAAGAGGGAGGTGGATGTGCGAGACCGTCGTCGACTCGTCCTTTTTTCTTCTTTCCGTTTCCAAATTCTCTCCCATGGATATTCATATATTCATATACCCGGCGCGACTCATGAGAGATGCCACAGCTAATCAATGTCAACTTTTGACAGGTGCTTGGACATATCGGGCGCGCGTCTCGGAAGAAGCATCTCAACAACCGCCACCAACGATGAGAGCGATCGGGGCTACACTTCAGTCGGCCGCAAGGTTCGAGTACAGGGTGAGCGCGAATCAAGGTTCCCGAGAGAAACCTTTCACACCAACCGCGCGGGTTTCCCAGGCTCCCCAGTCCGTCGTCGATCACCTAGTCGTGGGCGGAGGTGAGCAAGTCTCACAGCTCGTTGACGGCAGGACTGCTTCCGAACATACCTCCTAGGTGTCATCGGTCTCGCGATCGCAGAACGGCTGGCCCGAAGGTTTCCCAGGAGATCGACGTATCTCGTAGAGAGGAATCCGACGCCGGGCGGAGAGATCAGGTATATGTGGCACGGTAGCATTCGCCACGTCCACGAGGCTGACCTTAGCACTAGTTCACGCAACTCCGAAGTAATCCATGCAGGTCTGATTTCCCGTTCACCTGTCGGCGGTGTCCTGGCCCCGCTCCTGACCGCAGCGTGTACACAGGATTGTATTACCCCCCGGAGTCGCTCAAAACGGCTCTCTGCATCCGTGGAAGACAACTTCTATACGCTCGGTGTCAGGCCTACAACATCCCGTTCAAGAAGATCGGAAAACTCGTGGTTGCCCGCCGACACCAACAAGCGTATATCGAGGAGCTTCACGCAAAAGCCCAGCGCCTTCACATCCCTTCAGTCCCACGTTCTGCCGTACCGACCAGACTGATTGACGGGGAAGAGGCCCGACAGATGGAGCCCAGTCTCTCTCCGTCCATAACCGCGGCGCTTTGGAGCCCAGAGACAGGCATCGTCGATTCTCATGTTCTCATGCAGAGCTTCGAGAAAGACATCCTCGATTCCTCAGAGTCCCACCTCGTCTACTCCACCCGTGTCGTTCGCGTCGACCCAGAGAAGAATGGATGGACAGTCCAGACCGTCACTGCTGGTAGCGACCAGAGCGACGCCTTCCTCGCCAAGACTCTCGTAAACGCCTCTGGTCTATCAGCAAACCTCATTCTAAATTCGTTGTTGCCACCGGATCAACGGATCCCGACCTACTTCGCAAAGGGCTCATACGTCTCCTACTACGGTCAGAACCTCAAGGGCATCTCCCGTCTCATCTACCCTTGTCCCGAAGTCGGACGTCAAGGCGCATTCTCGTTCGCCAGCCTAGGCACACATCTCACCCTAGATCTCCAGGGTAAGATCAAGTTTGGCCCCGACATCGACTGGATCTCTCCCCCGGATCCAACCCCCGATGGAGAGGTCGAGGACTATTGGCAAGAGCACCTCGTCCCGGACGATTCACCAGCCAAGATGCGGGAGATGCACAAGGCTATCGCGAGCTACCTCCCCGGAGTAGAGTTTGACGGCTTGTCGCCGGATTACGTCGGAATCAGGCCAAAACTCATCCCACCCGGCGCAGGTTTCCAAGACTTTGTGTTGAGGACGGATTATCCGATCACATTCTTGGGCGGAGATGCAGACTCACAGCGGTCGCCAATGATCACTCTGCTGGGCATCGAGAGTCCAGGGTTGACATCGAGCTTGGCCATTGCAGAGAGAGTTGTCGACATGCTACCTCAGGATCTAGAGTAATGTACCCGTAGTTTCCATTGCGCGCTCGTAGCGATATTACAGCGGCTGGAGGAATGGAAAAATCGGACGTTTTATCTTTTGCCTTCGGTGAGCCAGAGGGTCGGGTAACGTAGCTAGGCGATCCGACTCACGAGTTTATTTAGTTGACGGTGTTCTGTGGCGCTGTGGGTAACTTAGGAGCGAGTTCTTTCGCTTGAGCGGTTTGTTTGCGCTTTCGATGTTCCCCGGTCCTCAACGTGAATATATCCCGATGAAGTGTGTATTTCTCGTGTGACTGCTGCTGAGATGCGGGAGCGGGTGCAGGGGAAGTCGCCTTCGGGGGCGTCTTGATCGCCTTGTTCTTGCTGGATTCGTCCTTGGATTCCCCATCATCCTCGCCCTCGCCTTTCCCCTTCTCCGTTTCTTTCTCCTTCGCCTTTTCACCCTTGCGTTTTTGTCTTTCCTCCCAATCGGCTTTCACTTGAGCTATCTCTTCAGCGCTCAACGCGGATCTTGAGAGTGGATCATCTGCGATACGAGAGGCGAACCCAGGGTCTTTGAGGTGTGATTCACAGGTATAGAGGAAGTCGACCGTTTGAGCTGTGGCCAAAACGATGGGGGTCGATCGATAGCAGACGAAGCAAGGCCTCGGCGTACCCGCTGTCTATACATATCGGATGGCTGATTCAGTATGAGGTTTCCTGTCCTCGAGGGTTACGGGGGGTTAGAAACAGATTCAGAGTGCTTACTCGTTTGTAGTACAAGTTGGTGAACGACATCCGGGGGTGCGGTGGGATTAGCCGCTGTCGTGACCCAAATCGGAAACACCGATTGGTCGACGTCGCGTCTGCTCACACTCCAGCGACATCTTCTTACACCGGAACCTACTCGCCGAACCATGGTCGGAATCGTTCGTTACATTCGGAACATACAACGCTCAGGCCTCAGGCAATGGTGGCGTAATATGCAGTACATCGGAGACGCAAAATACGGTGCTCTCCAGGGAACCGACCAGTCAGTCTCTCAGAGTCTTTCTTCCGTGGTCCCCCGTGCGACCTTTAACTCTTTTTCGTACCCGGTTAGGTTCGGGAACCGATACTTTGAGAACCTTGACCCTGAGGACGAGGTACCAGGTCAGCAGACGACGCACTATTGTCCCAGCGTCCCGGTTCTTACAATACCCTTCATTCCGTCCAGGCCGCCACCGATGGGTAGACTACGCTCAGGTATGGTAACTTGACCACATATGGTTACCCGGACGGGGTTGGCTTAGTGCCTTCGATCCTTCACGCAGCACGAATATCACGCCTCCCAAGTTCCCCCAGAATGGCACGCTTGGCTGCAACACATCAGGAAAGATCCCCCCACCCAAGACCCTGTGATGCAAAATCTTTCGCCGGCTTGGAAATCTGTACGTAGTAACGTTCCCTCTGTCCAACCCCGGATCCTAACCGCACCGTGATCCGATTTGCATATAGCACTGGGTAGAGAACTTGACCGGCACCAGAGGAGCGTTCAGGACTTACAACACTGCCGCGCCAAAGTTGACAGCTTGGGAACCGAAGGTCGCAAGCCGCACCGGTCCTCCTCAATAGATGTGGAGCTTGTGTTACTACTAGTAATCACAATCGTTTTCCGTGGTATTTGTTCCCTTGGCATCGTGACCTGCGTTCGGATGAACGTTCCGGGTTCCATGGAAGAGACCAAGTCAGATTGCATTTGAACCTGAGCAACGGCGACGATGGCACACGGGGAATCATCGCCGGGACAAGTGACCATTTGACCTCGGGAAGATGAATGGGTCCAGGTTCGAAAATAGACGCAAACAGCGCAATCCGCTCGTTCCTCGGACAAACAAGCGCGGTGTTTCCGGGGCTGAGCTGGTGACGGGTTCCCGCGTGATCCGCATTTGGAAGGTAGCGAGTAGTGGCTTAGATAATACGGTCCTAATCAACAATCATCCTCAAGACTGACGACAACGACGAGGAGCTCTACCAGGTGAGCCCATGCTCGAAACGATTGCACAATCGTCGCCGGTTGGGTGTTTTCTACGCAATCTGGCGGTTAGAACGGGTGTAATATGCTCAGAGGCGATGGATGGGGTCCCGGTGATTTGGATGGGCCGGCTGACAATCCAATCTCTTCCCAGTTCTCGACATGTCTCTCCAACACAAAATCGTCCGCACCGCCAATGCGCCGAGCACTCCTCCGGATGAGACCGAAGTAAAGGTCGCTCAGGCTTTGTATGACCTCGAAAACAACGTCCCGGATCTCAAAGCCGAACTCCGCCCTCTGCAAATTTCTGCTGCCCGGGAGGTTGATGTCCGCGGTGGCAAGAAGGCGATCGTTATTTTTGTCCCCGTTCCCCAACTCAAAGCCTTCCACAAGGTTCAGCTCAGGTGCGTTGGAGTTACAGGGCAGTTGTTCCGGAGGACTGAACGAATCCAGGCTCACGAGGGAGTTGGAGAAAAAGTTTTCTGAGCGTCATGTCGTGTTCGTTGCCCAGCGCAGGATGCTCCGGAAACCCACCCGGACATCCCGTGTCAGACAAAAGCGCCCTCGCAGCAGGACGCTGACCGACGTACATGAGAAAATCTTGGAGGATCTCGTTTACCCCACTGAGATTGTAGGCAAGCGAACTCGGATCGCCGTTGATGGCTCGAAAACACTCAAGGTGTAAGTGTGGTGCCTGGTCGTGATGAAATATGCTGATTGCCATCCCTGGGTATAGGTTCCTTGATTCGAAGGATTCCACGTCGCTGGAGTATAAGCTCGACTCTTTCTCGTCCGTCTATCGCCGTCTTACCGGCAAAGACGTCGTCTTCGAGTTCCCGGTACAGCCACAAGAGTGAATGTGTGTAGTACCTTGCCTGTTTCCGCAATTGTAATTCGATTCGCCGCAAGTTTATATACATTGATTCGACCGTAAGCGAGCCGATGGCATAAAACCGGAGAGGTCACGTGAGCGGGTGATTGGACTTGTTCGGATCTTCGGGTTGCTGTTCCACCAACACCTTTCCGTTTTCGACTCCACCGTCCTGGGCTACTTTACCTTCCCCCCATCACCTGCGACGAACCTTGCGCCCCCCAGGTGCGCTCTCTCGTCCAGACGATGATGTCCGAATACCCGCGCACCGGTTCATACAAAAGCTCAATGTATGAACGTGGCATCGATGCGAAGATTGTGATCATGGGCAACACTGGTCAGTTCCCTCTCCACTCCTGCCCCGGCCACCCCGTCTTACCCCGCGTTTTCTCCTCCTCTTCCCCCTCAGGTGTGGGGAAGACTAGCCTGTTACAACGGTATACCCAGGACAAATTCGACCCCAAGAACACGACGTCCACCACCGGAGCTTTTTTCGTCACGAAGAAGGTGTACAAGGACGGGCTCAAGGTTCGACTGCAGCTGTGGGACACCGCCGGTCAAGAAAGATTCCGAAGCATGGTATGTTGGCGCTTGGTATACGACTGGGAACCCTGCTAATTAGTTTCTCTCCGCTCTTCCCTATAATCCACCTCTCCACTCCCAACTTTGATGGGCTACGAAAAGGCACCTATGTATTATCGCGGCGCAAATGCCGCACTGCTCCTGTACGATATTACGAATGCTGCGACCTTTGAAAGCGTACGCGGTTGGTTAGAAGGTCTGTCTATTCATCTTGTCCACGTTTGCTCGAACCGCATGGTCGGACAACCCGAATGCTGACCCAGTCCCTGCAGAGCTAAAAAGGAACTGTTCACCGGACCTTATTATCTATATTGTCGGTGCCAAAGCCGATTTAACCCACCAACGGCAGGTCACGTCTGACCTGGCCCGTTTGTCTCTCCACAAGTGGTTCCCGCCTCCGAAGCCACCAACGCCACCGCCTCCCCCAACTCCCTCCACGTTTTCGTATATCCGTCCCCGCTTCACTTCGTTTACCAGCATGACGTCCCCCAGCCCCTCTAGCTCTAAATCGAGCCCACCGGATTACAAGTCCGCCATCGATCAGCGATCACTCTTCCAAAATTCTGCCCTGAAAAAACACAACTCGTCCACAACACAGGGTGTGGTACGCCCCAGGACTAGGAGCGCCGGCCCTACGATGCTCACCAAGATCAATACCTCGACGAACGGATTAAACGCCACGCCCAACGGAACTCCGAATTCGTCACGTTTTGGATACCGTAACAGTTACTTTGAAAATGCAGCGGACACGGACAGCAGCCTGAATGAGGAAGAGCCGACTGAAGACGATGAAGACAGTCAAGAATGGGGGTTGGCCAAAGGAATGGAACTGTTCGAGGTTTCCGCCAAGGATGATACAGGTGAATTCAGATTGCGGCCCCACATCAGTTGGGTCAGGGACTAATCCTGTGCATTAGGTATCCCTGAATTGTTTGATTCTCTTATTCAGGCGATTGTCCTTCGAAAGGACGACCTAGACCGGGCAAATGAGATGTCAAAACGAGATAGCATCTTCCTGTCTCCAGCACCGATGTGGGCGGCTCAGGCTGACGAAGAGGAAGCGAAGCTGTCCGCTCGTAACTCATCCTGGAGCTGCTGTTCTACATAGCAAGCGCAGGCCGCGTGTAATTCCCATCTCTGTCCGTTTGCGCACCCCACTATACGCTTATATCCCACCTGTCTCGCTTTCGCATTGCACACCCGCCGCATTTCTCCTACTTCGCCTTTCTTGAGTTAACCTCGAAACACATACATAAGTACCGACACGGAGTCTCATCGCCCCCTTCTTCCTCTGTCTCTTTTCCCCCATTCCTCATGTCACGACAGCAACCCCCTTATGTTCGTTCATGATCACGTACTACCCCCGCAGTGCCCACACTCTACTGCACATTTCCCTTTTTCTTGCACCTGTCTCATCCTGGACATCCTCCCATGATTCTACTAGTCCCTCACTGGCATCCTTCTTGCCCCTCTCGCCCTTCCCGTCTACCCCCTCATTTTCTTCTTCCTCGCCATCTGTCCAGGTTTACTGAATTATCGATTCACTACAGTATATGTTATCTTATTCGTGTGCTGTTTGGTTTGTAGTCTACTTTACCCTTCCCTTCTTGTCGGATGTCATGGATCGCGGTGGAAACAAGACAGCCTCTGGATTTTTATAGAAACCATACTTAGGTACTTGGGGGTCCAGATGGGATGGTATCGATGATCGATATGATCCTATCCCCAGAGAGGGGGGACCCATGACTTTGAACCGTTTTTATCTCGGGTTCTATCCGAGTGTTGTACCTATATAGGAACGTCGGCGAGGCAAGGGAGGGGGGAAAGAAAGGATTAGGATACCGTGGCCGGAGAGTTAGCCGCCAATGTCCCTTCTTCCTCCCGACCCACCTGCCAACTCGGCCGATGACCAAGTCTGCATACCTGAGCACTGTTTTCATGCTTTCGATACGTTATTTTCCGCTCTGACTTCTAACGAGCCGATACCTCCAAGCTTTCCGGATGATAAATAGTGAGTGTTCATGTTTCACGGTCTCCCTTTTCCCCTGCCCTCCCGGGTCGAGCTGGATCTCATCGTTTCTCGATTTCGATTTTGGGTTTCTTGATGGCTTCTTCGTGGATCTGTGGATACACCGGCCTGCCAATCCTTTTTCATTTTCGGAACCTGTATCGGGCTTACGACTCCTCCCTCACCCATCGTGGACATCCCCATGTGTATGCGCCCGGTTGGCTGCGGATGTGGATCTGTGTGGTAACTGATGATGCACGATGGGTGGGACGGCTACGCGTGGTGTGCTTGTGGTGATGGAATTAACTGGTGGTGGGGGGTGGGGTGGGGGGGAACAGCCCTTTGTTCGTCACTTGGAACGTTCGTCCCAGCCGGCCAGGGAGAACTCATCGATTGAGAGGGTGTATTGGGAGCTTCGAGCCTCATGCTTTACATGAAGGCATCGCCGAGTACGCGCTCATCAGCGCGTTTAAGGATTATCGGTTCAATAAGATTACCAGAGGAGAGTTGGACGCTCTGGAATGCGTGTGAGTTGGGGTTTCCACCTCTTTTTCTATCGTTTCGATTCGATTCGTCTTGTGACACATTGCGGCCTCCCCCCTCGTTGTTTGAGTGCCTGACGTATCGCTTACGTGGGGATTTCAGGGTTTCGCTATTGACAGACTTCGAGGACGCTTCTTCATACTTGGATTGGACGATTGGCGTACACGGGATCTACATCACCTTCCCTCACCCGGCCCTCCTCATCGCGAGCCAGAGCGAGAGCAGCTCGCCCTCCCCCCTTTCTTCGTCCACGACCCTCTTATCGTCCAACACCACCACCACCACCACCAGAACGACATCCTCGGCGGCGTACAAGAAGACGTTCAGCGCGACGTACTTGCCGGAAGTCATGCCTGCGCAAGGATGGGATAAGATCGAGGCGGTCAATAGCGCGATCCACAAGGCCGGCTGGTCGGGACGGATCACCGAAGAGATTAGGAGGAGCGTCAAGCTCAGGAGATACCAGAGCAAGGCCTGTACCGTCACTTGGCACGAGTTTGTAGAGTGGAGGAAGGCGAACGGGGGGAAGATGTAGAGCATGGGTTGGGGTTGTGGTTCCAAGACCACCCACATCGGGACCCGTTGCATCTAGATCGCAAGATTGCATCGGCTAGATAACCTCAACTTGACACACACGGGGGGATGAAGGACAAGTAGTCGTGTAAGAACAGGGCGGACCTGAAGAGAGACGCAGTGGACTCGGTTTTTCTTGACCAGAAGTAGCGGACCGGGAATTTCTAGATAAATCATGTACAACCCTTCGCAGCCTTTGGGGATGGCATTATCGTAGTATTATTGTGTGTAGATGAATAGGCTTGTTAATGCACTACCCCTCTCGCTCACCGCCCTCGCCTCCTAGCCCACCACCAGCTCCCGCGACCTCAGCATGTTCGGTGTTACTGTAGATCGTCTCCCGGACCCTCTGCAACCTCGATCCCCACCGATCACCCCACCGCCCCTCCAACGTCGTCCACACTTCCCTCATCCTCCAGTAATCACCCCCACTACACTTCTCGAACGCCATGATGAGCCAGTAAATCACCCGGTCCTCAGGCTTCCGGTCGGCAGGTAGTTCGAGGAACCCCTTGTATACGGCCTGCAAGTGGTCCAAGTTCCAATCCAAACCGGGCTGATGACCTCCTCTTGATCTGTGACGAGCGCGGTGATGGGCGACAGATCTCGAGGGATCAACTCCATGATGATAGAACCCCAAGAATATCGCTCTGAATATCTGCATTACGGAAGGGAATCGGGCTCCTGCCCCAACTTTGCCCCTCCAAATCGCGGTCGGGTCCTGAGAAGAAAGCATATCCGCGAAGACCTGGAGCGCGCGAGTGAGGTCCCCTTGGTAAGCGTAAGATTGGATCAGGATTGTATAAGTGATCCTGTCAGGGACTATCGATGGTGGGATCACGATGTTCTCCACCTCGTCCAGAAACTTGATCGTCGCAGCAATCTCCTCGTCAACTCCGGGGAGCATCCAGTCGGCGAGTTCATCACCATCGATGTTGCTCCGCAGCACCCGGTAAATGGCCTCTGCAACCTCCATGTGACCGTTCCTCGCGAATGCCCAGACTACCGAGTTCACTCCGTATACGTCGAGAGTTAGGCCCCTGTCCCGGATCTCGGCAATAATACGGCGAACGCCAAACATCTGATTGTGACTTGTGTGAAGACGGAGTTGAGCTAGGAGGGTGACACGGTTCGGAATGATCCTGGTAGAGTTGAGTAGAGAACGTGCGTGTTCTAAGGCTCGGGGAGAAAGCGTTCTGGCGGCATGGGATATTAGAGTTGTGTATGAGTGTATGTCGGGGGAAAAGTCGTTATGAAGAGAGATCGATCCTTCATCGTGAGAACTCGAGCGAACGTTCCTGTTGACATGTTGTAGATCATTGGATTCCAAAACTTCCTTCTGGTAGGCCGACATGTCATTGAAAACCCGTAATGAAGTTTTATAATCTTCGAAACGAGTTTTCCTCCAACCCTTCGCGGAAGCGTCCATTAATAGGTTCCATTCCCATGTGTAGATGAGATGGCCGGAGGCGCGGAGTGCCGACATAATGGAAACCAGTGACAGATAAACTTTTCGAGTTCGGGGTCTGATGGTGGCAAGGAGGGACACCAACCGGTGGAGGTGACGACTAGGGTACTTGTTCAGAGTGGGATCCTCGGCTAGAGGGTGGGAGGAAAACGCGCGGTAGGCGTCCCAAGCCTCATTGAAGCATTGGGTTGTTCCCATCACGTTCAAGAGCCGGGCTCTTTCGTGATTCTGTGTGAATGTGGTTGGTACTGGGGCGACGAGGATGGGCGACTGTAACTCCTCAGCGAGGTCGATATTGGGGAGATCCTGTAGAGGTATGCCGAATAGTGGGGAGAGTTCATCTTCAGATACGGACGCAGGGGTAGGGTGTGTGGTATTAGATTCTCCCGACTCAGAAGCGGGTGGTAAAGTGTCGACGACGAGGTCTTTTAGGTATTCGAGGTTCTGGGGATGGAGGGTTCTTTCCTTTACAATCGCGCGGAGCAACTGCTGTTCCCATTTGTAAACCCTGCCACCGGCTCGCCGGAGGGTAGACATCACAGAGATAATCCGGGAGCATACAGCCTCTGAGAGGGGAGCCCCGGCTGAGAGAAGCCGGATGAGATGGTGAAGGCTGGTGTATAATAGGGTGGTGTCGCCACCGGAACGGTTTACGTTTTGAAGAAGTTTTTGTAGTTTCTGGTAGATCTCCCAGGCTGCGATGACATCTCGTTCGGACCTCATGCGTTTGAGGTCGGAAGCGAGAGCGAACAGTTCGATTGCTTGAGGCGGAGGCAGGCCAGTCGTCGACGACGAACCAGAGGGCCGATTCAGAGTCGGAAAAGGATTGATCGAGTCGTGAACATCTTCTACTGTCCCAGAACCATGCTGCTGTTGCACCCCGGAGGTCTTTGCAGAATGCTGTTTGCGCATCGACGCACTCAAGTCGCTCTGAATCCGACCGGGATGAACATGGCTCAGATGAGGGGGCTGGACGGTATCGGAGCGCTCGCGGGACTCGTCTGTTTCGCCGGAGTGGGAAAGAAAGACACGACGGGTCTGAGGGAGTCGACATTGTGCAGCTTGAACTCGAAGACCTAGGCGTGAAAGTGTTTGTCCCGGCAAAGACGCCGCTCTTAGCATCAATGGGACGTTGGGTCATCCTGTCCAATAGCAACAATGACATTAGAATTTATGTAGAAAAGAGGGAAAATAAGGACGAGAGTACTGACCGCGACGTACACCGGCAGACGACGAGTTTGAAGGCGCGTAGCCAACACGTCTCTCTCCGGATTCCACGCTACGTGCTGGTGGGGGACGAAGAGCGTGTGATGATGAGAACACCGGCGGCTAATCCGGCTTCCTCTCACTGCATATGGAGTTCTACAACAACATTGGGGGCGACCCCCTCAAACCCTCTCTATTCGAGCTGGTCGCCCAAGAGCAGCTCAGAGATCTCCTGCAACCAGCTCTCAAATACGTTCTATCGGTGCGTATGTCCCGAGACACGGAACGCGAGACACGAGTCTCACCGTGCTCGTTATTTGTCAGGTCTTTGCTCAACAATACCCTCGCTACTTGTTGCGTATTGTGAACAAACACGAGGAGTTCTATGCGCTGCTCATGTTCTTTGTGGAGAGGCACTACCTCAAATCTTACGGTAACAAACGTGTCTGAATCTCAGGACCAACCGCTCGGTAACCTCCAGCTTTGCACAGGTGCATCGTTTTCCGAAAATTTCTACGGCCTGAAGCGCAGAAGAAAGCCTCTGATTGAAACCGAGAGGGCAAGGGCCGCAGTTGGCGGAGTTTCTGAGGAGGAGCAGTTAGGCCCGAAGGAACTTCGGAGATCCCTCCTGTTCTTGGTGAGTTATTACGGCTTTCTGACGTTGTTCGGGCGGAACTTATGCGTTTCAGGTTGGCATTCCTTACCTGCGTGCGAAGGCGAAAGATTATTACGAGGAATTGGGAGGAGGCATCGATCCGGAAGTGATTGAGGACATCGCCGACGTACGGCGAATACAGGCCTTAACAGATCAGGTACTTGTCTGTCGGTACTGGTTATCTGATTTCTTTTCATTGACAAACGAATAGTCCGCGATGGGTGGATTCCGGCGCGCGTACAAGAGAGCGTACCCCTGGCTAAACGCTGGCCTCGAACTGTGGCTGTTCATCGCCAATGTCAGCTACCTGTTCGACAAGTCGTCTTACTACCGGCCATGGTTGTCATGGATCGGGGTTGACTTGCGACGGCTCGGAGCGGATGATCTAGTATGTGGAATGGAAAAGTGGTGAAGTTGTCCCACTGACCCCCCTACAGCGCCGGATTAGTTCGACTGCATCTTCATCGATCAAACAACAGACGGCCGGGTTCAAGGCATTCTTACGGAGCGTAGCTTTTTCATCTCCCCAGTTCCTGTTAGATTCGCTCAAGGTCATTTTTCCCACCGCCATCTTCCTTCTGAAATTCCTGGAATGGTGGTACTCACCTTCCTCTCCTGCTCGATCACTTTCCACATCACCCTCTGGCCCCGCCATCCCTCCCCCACGTTTGCTTCCCCCTCATCCAAACGGCCTGCCTGTTGATCTAACTAAGTACGGGCAGTGTCCAATTTGCCTCGGCCCAATTAACAACGCCACAGCCTTACCTTCTGGTTACGTCTTCTGTTTTCGGTGCGCGCATGACCACGTAGAAAAGCACGGTCGGTGCCCCGTTACCTTACTTCCGGCAAGGACATGGCAGATGCGGAAGATATTATTGTGATGTCAAAAGCGTGTAGACGTACGTACTTAGGCCACGATAAACTAGCACCTCTTTGCACGGTGGTGGAACTCGCATTCTTGCCTGCCTCGTGACTACGAACGTTCGTGGAAAATTGAGGCAGCCAGGGAAAATGTTTAGGAATTAACGATTCTG
>Ga0307515_10014380_pt1 | contig 14678 bp, 11 predicted proteins | sample 17_EM_MG_FD_194513 | JGI IMG/M metagenome (GOLD analysis project Ga0307515, IMG submission 194513) | Populus trichocarpa ectomycorrhiza microbial communities from riparian zone in the Pacific Northwest, United States - 17_EM | ecosystem: Host-associated > Plants > Roots > Unclassified | place... | reverse complement strand
CAGGTCCGGTACACCACCACGGCGGTCACCACGAACAAGGCCGTGGCGAACAGGTTGAAGCCGGCGTGCCGGAGGCCGACCGCCCGGGCCCGCGACTCCCTGGGCAGCGCCAGCAGATCGATCACGCCGGGGATCGCGGCGATCACCGCGGTGACGATGCCGGCGATGTTCGAGATCATTGCGACCCGGTACCAGAACGCCTCCATGGTGCCGATGTACGCGAGCAGCGTGGCCACCGTCGCCGTGTAGAACGCGATCGGGAACGCCACCAGCATCGGGTGCATCGGGTGGCCTGCGACTCGTGCTTTGCTGTACATGTCGCCTCCTGCCAATCGCTTTGCATCGTGTGTGCCGACGCAACGCCGCGTTTCCGGCGCGTCTGTGAGCCTCACTCTGTGCGCGCTTCGTCCTCGCGAGCGCGGGCGCACCACGGCCGCCCTATCGCCGCGGCGAGGTGATACAACCCCCCGCCATGGCCCAGGCGAAGATCAAGGTCAAGGACCCCATCGTCGAGATGGACGGCGACGAGATGACGCGCATCATCTGGCGCTTCATCAAGGACAAGCTGATCCTCCCGTACCTCGAGATCGACATCAAGTACTTCGACCTCGGGATCGAGAGCCGCGATCAGACCGGCGACCAGATCACGATCGACTCGGCCAACGCCACCAAGCAGCACGGCGTGGCGGTCAAGTGCGCCACGATCACGCCCGACGAGGCCCGGGTCAAGGAGTTCAGCCTCAAGGACATGTGGAAGTCGCCCAACGGGACGATCCGCAACATCATTGGCGGCACGATCTTCCGCGAGCCGATCATCTGCCGCAACGTCCCGCGCCTGGTGCCCGGCTGGACCAGGCCGATCGTGATCGGCCGCCACGCGTTCGGCGACCAGTACCGCGCGACCGACTACGTCGTCCCCGGGCCCGGCACGCTGACCATGACCTTCACCCCCAAGGATGGCGGCAAGCCGACCGAGCTCAAGATCTTCGACTTCCCGGGCGGCGGCGTCGCCCTCGGGATGTACAACCTCGACGACTCGATCATCGGGTTCGCGCGCTCGAGCTTCAACTACGGCCTGGACCGCGGCTGGCCGGTCTACCTGTCGACCAAGAACACCATCCTCAAGAAGTACGACGGCCGGTTCAAGGACCTGTTCCAGAAGGTGTTCGACGACGAGTTCGCCGACAAGTTCAAGGCCAAGGGCATCGTCTACGAGCATCGGCTGATCGACGACATGGTCGCCTCGGCGCTCAAGTGGGAGGGCGGCTTCGTCTGGGCCTGCAAGAACTACGACGGCGACGTCCAGTCCGACACCGTCGCGCAGGGCTTCGGCTCGCTGGGCCTCATGACCTCGGTGCTGATGACGCCCGACGGCAAGACCATCGAGGCCGAGGCCGCCCACGGCACGGTGACCCGGCACTTCCGCGAGCACCAGAAGGGCCGGCCGACGTCGACCAACCCGATCGCCTCGATCTACGCCTGGACCCAGGGCCTCAAGTACCGCGGCAAGTTCGACGGCACCCCGGACGTCACGGCGTTCGCCGAGGCGCTCGAGAAGGTCTGCGTCGAGACCGTCGAGGCCGGCAAGATGACCAAGGACCTCGCGATCTTGATCGATCCCAAGCACCCCTGGCTCACCACCGAGCAGTTCCTCGACGCGCTCGACGCCGGCCTCAAGGCCAGGCTCGCCGGCTAAAACGGCTGCTGCGCGCAGGCGCCCAGATGACCAGCAGCAGCCTCACGCTCGTCACCGGCTCGGCGGGCCACCTCGGCGAGGCGCTGGTCCGCACGCTGCGCGCCGCCGGCCGCGACGCCCGCGGCCTCGACGTGCTGCCGTCGCCGTACACCGACGTCGTCGGTTCGATCACCGATCCCGCGGTCGTCGAGCGTGCGATGGACGGCGTCCGCGATGTGGTCCATGCCGCCACCCTGCACAAGCCACACGTCGCCACCCACAGCCGCCAGCAGTTCATCGACACCAACATCACCGGCACGCTCAACCTGCTCGAGGCCGCCGCCCGCGCCGGCGTCCGCTGCTTCCTCTACACCAGCACCACCAGCGCGTTCGGCGACGCGCTCACCCCGCCCGAGGGCGCACCGGCGGCGTGGATCACCGAGGACGTCATCCCGGTGCCCAAGAACATCTACGGCGTCACCAAGGTCGCGGCCGAGGACCTCTGTGCGCTGGCGCACCGCAACCAGGGCCTGGCCTGTCTGGTGATCCGGACCTCGCGGTTCTTCCCCGAGGCGGATGACGACCCAGCCGCGTGCGCGGCGTACCCCGACGCCAACCTCAAGGCCAACGAGTTCCTGTACCGGCGGCTCGACGTCGAGGACGTCGTCGGCGCCCACCTCTGCGCACTCGACCGCGCGCCGGCCCTGGGCTTCGGCCGCTACATCGTCAGCGCCACCACGCCGTTCCGGCCCGAGGACGCCGAGGCGCTGCGCCGCGACGCGCCCGCGGTGCTGAGCCGGCGCGCCCCGGGCTGGGAGCCGATCTACGCCCAGCTCGGCTGGCGCATGGCGCCCTCGCTCGACCGGGTCTACGACAACGCCCACGCCCGCGCCCAGCTCGGCTGGCAGCCGCGCCACGACTTCGCCGCGGTGATCGCCCGGGCCCGCGACACCGGCGACATCCGCAGCCCGCTGGCCCGCGCGATCGGCGCCAAGGGCTACCACAGCGACGGCAGCTTCTGTCCCCACGGGCCCGCCGGCCCGACCGGGTCCACCGGCGGCGCGCAGGACGCGTAACCTTCGACCGACCGGCCGAGGCAACGCGGGTCGGCGCTGTAAACGCTGGTGATGTGCTCGAGACACCTACTCCGCACACCTGCGCGCGCTGACTCCGCTGGGAGTGCAGCGTTAGGCTTCGATCGTTTCACGCGCTGCGAGACAGGTGGCGCGATGATCGGGAGGGCGCGGTCGGGTGTCACGTGGAGCCACCGCTCGCCGACATGCATGGCTCGATCTCCGCGTGCACAACAGAGGGGGAACGATGACCGCGAAGGTGATCTCGACGTCAGCGAGGAGCGATCAACGCGAACGAGACCTGCAAGATGTCTTTACGAACTGGAACGAGAGGTCGCCGGCGGCCATGGCGAGGTTCGTACTCCGCCCCGTGGTCGTCCTTGGCAACCCGGCACGCCTCGGTGGCATACGAGAAGACCGCCGACTGCGGGAGGATGCTCGCGACCAGGGTCTCCAGGTCGCCATGGGAGACGTTGTCGGGCCACATCCAGACGCCGTAGCGACCCTGGATGATCACACCACCTGCCACCGGGCCGTCTCCCACCTCTCCACCAATACGACGCAGCAGTTCGCGCACCGCTGGCCATTTATCGTTGCTGCTGTCGTCGCGATCCACGATGACGCCGACGCGAGCCTCTGCGCGCGCCGTCGTCAAGTATTTCTCGAACTCGCGCAGCGCCCAGGAATCCCCGCCGCCTTCGGCGTTCGCGCGCACGAGGCGATGAGGGTGCCGGGCCAGGTCGATCCCTTCCGCCCGACTCATGAACGCGTTCACGAAGGCACCATCGTCAGGTCCTTCCACGAACAGCGCATCGACCTTGTCGTTGATCGCGCGCGCCATCACCGAGCCTCGAGTTCCATCTCGATGTACTCGGCGATCCGGTTGGCATCGAACCGGACGGACGTGTCGCGCCCGACCTCGAGCCGGTGCACGCTGGCCTGCGCGGCGAGCGAGGGCTGTGTGCGGTTGAGTTCGGCAAGGCCTTCGAGCCAGTCCTTCGAGTGGGTCGTGGCGAAGACCTGGACCTTGCGAGCCCGAGCGGTCTCGACCAGGAAGCGCCAGACCTTCGGCATCACCGACCAGTGGAGACCGTTTTCGATCTCGTCGAGGAGTAGAACGCCGCCCTGGGCCAGCGCGAGATGGAGTGCGAGCGTCAGGACCCGCGAGGTACCCTCACCGAGGGTGCCCAGGGGAACAGGACCGTCGGCACCCCGAAGCAGCACTCGCGCGATCGTCGCATCGCTCTCGGAGATCGCGATGCGGTCGATCGCCGGCTCGATCAGACGGAGGGCCTCCACGGTCCGATCTTCGGCGGGTGTGAGCACGACTTTCGCCCAGAGCCGCGCGAGTTGCTTGGAAGACAGCCGATCCGTGGCGATGAAGCCGACGGGCGGCTTCAGCTGTAGCAATCCGAACGTATCGAACATGGAGGGCTTGCACTCCCCGAGCATGCCGTCGGCAGTCAACGGGAGCGGTGGTACAACGTGAACCCCTTCACCTCGGCTCACGAGCTGGAGACCACCGGGAACGAACGGCCGCGGGGAGTTCACGGGCACGGCTTCGATCGCGCGCGAGACCGAGCGCTCGCGTTCTCCACTCACGCGGAGGCGGAAATTGGCGCCGGCTTCCAGGCGATGGCCGTGGAACCAGTGCCGCACGTCGAGCTCCACGTTGTCTCTGTCTGCCTCGCGGACTTGTCGGTATTCCCCGCGCTCCAGCGACGCTCGGTAGAGCACGAACGGGCTGTCCTGCGAGGCAACGGCTTCGATTGCCTCGAGCAACGCCGTCTTGCCGGCGTTGTTCGCACCGACGATGACGTTCACCTGCGCCAGGCCGTCGACCTTTAGGCGCGAAAAGCACCGGAAGTTCTCGATCTCGATCGACGTGATCGCGGCCATGGCCACATCCTACTCGACCCGGTGGCGGCGCCCGAGAAAACGCCGGAGCGGGCGTCGGCTCGCGGCGAGCTTAGCTCAGGAAGCCGCGCGCGATGTTCATCAGCTCGGTGTTGGCGGCGACCGCCTTGCCGAACGCTTCCTTCTCCGCGGCCGACAGCTCGATCTCGAACGTCCGCTCGGCGCCCTTGGCGCCCAGCTGGACCGGCACGCCGGCGAACGCGCCGGTGACGCCGAACTCGCCCTGGAGCTCGACGGTGCACGGCACCACGCGGTGCTGGTTGCGCACGATGGCCTCGACCATCAGCGCGGTCCCGGCGCCCGGGGCCTGCCACGCCGAGGTCCCGATCAGGCCGGTCAGCGTCGCGCCGCCCTTCTTGGTGCTCTCCACCACCTCGGTGAGCTTCTCCGGGGTCAGGAACTTGCTGACCGGCACGTTGCCGATCATCGCCGCCGACACGATCGGCACCATGTCCTTGTCGGTGTGCGCGCCGAGCACCATGGCCTGGACGTCCTCGACGCTGACCCCGGCGGCCATCGCGAGGTAGGTCCGGAACCGGGCGCTGTCGAGCACGCCGGCCGAGCCGATGACCCGCTCGCGCGGGAACCCGGTGACCTGCTTGGCGACGAACACCATCGCGTCCAGCGGGTTCGACACCACGATCAGCACCGCGTCCGGCGCGTACTTCTTCACGTCGCTGCAGATGCCCTTGACGATCCCGGCGTTGATGTTGATCAGCTCCTCGCGGGTCTGGCCCGGCTTGCGCGGCACGCCGGCGGTCATCACGACCACGTCGGCGCCGGCCATCGCCTCGGCCTTGTCGGTCGCGACAAAGCTGGTGCTGTTGAAGCCCTCCCACGGCCCGCACTGCGTCAGGTCGAGCGCGCGGCCCTCGGCCGGACCCGCCTTGATGTCGATGAGCACGAGGTCGCCGAGCTCTTTTTGCACCGACCACTGGGCGACGGCCGCGCCGACGTTCCCGCCGGCGCCAACGATTGCGATCTTGGGACGCTTGATCATGGTGCCGGAGACATACCCCCGACCCCGACGGCTGCGCAACTGGCGCGGGCTACGGCACGACGAAGATCGGCTCGGTCACGCCGAACGGGACCTTGCCGGGGTGCACCGGCTCCAGCGGCTTGTCACCGTAGGCCGCGATCACGACGAAGCCGCCGGTCGCCCGGGTCTGGACCGGGATCTGGCGGTGGAACCGCACCACCGCCGACTCGGCGTCGCCCGGCATCACCGGGATGGTATCGACGGTCTGGCCGTCGACCACGACCTCGATCTGGGTGACGTCGACCCATTCGGCAGCCTGAACCGTGACGTCGACCATCTGCGGCGAGCCGGCCCCGGTGGTGGTATCGCCGGGGGCGGTCGCGCCGAGCTTCGCGGTGACGTAGATCCCGCCGGACACTGCGGCGTGGCCGGCCGCGAGCTGGTCGCGCACCAGGTTCGGCGTCAGCTGCCGCGGATCGTCGGTGCCCAGCGTGATGCAGGTCCGCGGATAGCCGACCGGCGAGCCCGCGATGCCATGGCTGTCCGACGAGCCGACCGCGAATACCCTGCGCCCCGCGCGCAAGAGGCCCAGCCAGTCGGCGACGTTGCGGCTGCGGTTCTGCTGCCAGCCCGAGTTGTTGAACACCTCGACCAGGGTGAACTTGGTGTCCCAGTCGGAGGCCGAGCTCGCCAGCCCGGTCGCCGGGTCGAAGCCGACGTAGTCGAAGTAGTTCGCGCCGCCGCGCGGGTGGTTGATGATCACCAGCGGCGCCTCGCGCCGCGCCCGCACCGCGTCGAACACCTTCGGCGGTGACATCGTGGTCAGCGCGACCTCGGGGTGATCGGCGGTCGGGAACGTCTGCCACTTCGGCGCGCCGGCGTTGACCGCGGCCGGATCCGGGGACAGCGGGAACACGCCCATGTGGCCCCAGACCTCGAACGACGTCAGCTCGATCGAGCCGATGCCGATGGCGTAGCGCTCGACGCCGAGCTGGGCGATCTCCTGCGAGAAGTCGGCGATCCACTCGTGATCGGACCGCACCGGCAGCTCGACCCCGTCGGCAACCGCCTGCGCGACCTTGGTCAGCGCCTCGTCGCCGGAGTCGTTCGATCGCCAGGTGTGGACGTGGAAATCGCCGCACTGCACGCCGGGCGTCGCGACGCTGCGCCGCAGATCGGCCTCGACCAGGACCGTGGCGCCGGCGGCAACCACCACATCCGGGCGCTCCTCGATCTCGTACTCGTAGCCGCGCGATACCACGACGTCCCAGCGCCCGGGCGGCACCGCGAGCGTGACGTCGCCGGTGACCGCGTAGGCCACGTGCAGGCGACCGGCGGTGATCGCCGTCTCGCCGAACCCGGCCGGGACCTGCGGCAGCGCCTGACCGTCGGCCGGCAGGACCTGGACGCGCACCGGCACCCGTATGCCGTCCTCGCTCGCGGTGACGTGGATCGCGCCGGCGGCGGGCAGGGCGAGCGCGATCGGCGAGGCCGGTGTGGTTGCCGCGGGAGCCGTGGCCACGGCGTCGCCGCGGCGGAATGCGGTGAGCGCGACCTGGGCCGCCGCCGGCACGTGGAGCGCGAACGCGCCGGTCGCGTCGGTGGTGGCGCGCGTCAGGTAGCCGCCGGCCGCATCGGCCGCGTGGACGTGCACGCCGGCCTGCGGCGCGCCGTCGCGGGTGACCACGCCGGTGATCTCGCGCTGGGCCTCGCCCCGGGTGCGCGCGACCGCCGCGGCGACGCCGTCGAGCCCCGGCCCGCCGATCACGATCTGCGCGTGCAGGTGGTCGCTCGCGGTGCACGCCGGCATCGTGAACCCGTCGCCGATCGCGCCGACGAACCCGGACACCGACATCCCGCTGCCGAGCATGCCGGTACCGGGGAGGTATGCCCAGCTGGTCGCGCGCTCGTCGATCAGCGCGACGTGGGTCGCGTGCTGGATGGTCTCGTCGAACCCCAGGCCGGGCTGGAACACCGGCGTTCGCTTGGTGTACATCACCGCGTGCAGCAGGAACGGCACGCTGCGCTCGTCGGGCGGCGCGTAGCGGAACCGGACGTCGACGTGCTCGGAGCCGGGCGCCAGCTCGTAGTCGATCGCCGCGTCGACGTCGTCGTAGGTGTCGCGGAACAGCGAGGCGACCACGCTCTCGAAGAACGGCAGCGGGTGGAGCCTGCCGCGCGCCCGGATGATCGCCGGCTTGCCGTCGCGCCCGTCGGCGATGACCGAGACGCTGTCGGTGACCACGGTCGAGCGCCCGGTGAGCAGGAACAGCTCGCCGAAGTTGTTGGGCTCGATCAGCTTGCCGCCGGCGACGCGGGCGAGCCCGACCGGCCGCCCGCCCCACGGATCGTAGAGGTCGCTGTCGCCGACGTCCTCGATCACCAGCGCGACCTTGTCGTTGGCGAGCACGAAGTCGCCCGCCTTCCAGGTCGTCAGCCCCGACGGCACCGGCGGCAGATCCTCGGCGCGGATCCGTCCGGCGCGGGCCTCGGTGGGGCCGGCCGCGAGCGGCGCGGGGTGGCCGTCGGGATCGCCGGCGGCGAACGGGCCGGGGCCGCAGTGGGGCGGCGAGTCGCTACCGCCGCACGCGGCGAGCGCTGCGGCGAGCGCTGATACGAGCACCAGGCAGGGGCGGGGCATGGCGTTCACGGCGCGAAGGTAACGCAGACGCAGCGCGCGGTGGCGAAATGCGCCGCGTCACGAGCGCGGTCAACGCGGTGGGTCGCGGTCCGGTGCAGCGGTGCTCGCGGTCCACGACCAGCGGCTCGCGGCGCCGGGCGCCCGCGGGATCGCTGCGCGGCAGGCGATGTTGGCCTGCGAGCCAGCGTCGTCGTCGTCGGATTCCTTCCGGCCAACGCGCGGCGCTGGCGCCCGCGCTCCGGAGCCACGGTCACCACCGACCACGGGCGTCACGGCCGGCGAGCGGGCTTTTTCGCCCCGATCGGTGCGCTCGAGCCGGATCACATCGCCCTCGTGAAGCTCGACGGTGGCGAGCCCGGGAGTGTGCGCACGGCCGTCGGGCCGCCGCCGCACCAGCGGCACGCCGTCGTCGCGGACGACGATGGGATGTTCGTCCGCGAGTCAGCGGCGGTGTCGTCGGATTTCCTTCCGGCCAACGCGCGGTCCCGGCGCCCGCTCCGGAGTCACGGTCACTTCGTGACCACCACCGACCACTGGCCATCGCGGCCGGCGAGCGGGCCTTTTCCGCCGCGATCGGTGCGCTCGAGCCGGATCACGTCGGCCTTGTGGAGTTCGACCGTGGCGAGCCCGGGAGTGCGCGCGCGGCCGTCGGGCAGCCGCCACACCAGCGGCACCCCATCGCCGCGGACGACGATGTGGTACGTGCCGGTCTCACCGCTCCAGCGCAACAGATCCACGTCGAGCCGGGTGTCGAGGTAGCCGCGCAGCTCCTCGGTCAACACCAGCGGGTTGGCGTCGGCCTCCATGTTGTTGGGCTCGGTCTCGCCGGGCAGCGTCTCCTCGGTGACCGTCAGCGTGTACGGATCGCTGACGTTCTCGACCGGCAGCTTCTGATCGGGGGGCGGGGTCTCGCCCACCGTGATCACCACCGGGCCGTCGACCTCGCGGCGGTGCAGGACCTCGCCGCCGCCGACCCCCGCCTCGTCGACCGTCGCGCCGTGCACGCCGTCGCCGTCGTTGACGCTGAGGTTGATGTCGATGTTGGGCAGGCCGCTGACCGAGACAGTCACGACCCGCCGGCTGCCCGACTGCCACGGCACCAGGTAGACGTCGCGGTCGGGCTCGGTCGGCGAGTGCCGCTTGCCCAGGAACCCGGTGACCGGCGCGCCCGCCGCGATCCGGTTGGCCCGCGCGGTGTCGTCGTTGGGCTCCTCCTCCTCGCGCAGCGCCACCGCCGGTCGCGTGGCCAGGACCACGCCGGCGACCACCGCGCCGACCGCGAGCGCCGCGGTGCCGCCGAGCAGCAACACGCGCCGCCGCTTGAGCCCGCGCTCGAACGCGTCGATGTCGGAGCGCCGGAGCCGGAGGTCGCTCTCGGCGTGGTCGTGCTCGAGCACGAGCCGGCCACCTGCCAGGGCTCGCGACCCGGGCCGCGAGCCTCCGCCGGTGGTGTCGTGCACGGTCTCGCCGTAGACCTCCTCGATCGCCTCGCCCAGCTCCGCGGCCGTGCGCCAGCGCGCCGCCGGGTCGCGGGCCAGCGCCTTGCGGCACAGCACGTCGACCGCGTGCGGGATGCCGAGCTTGGGGGCGCGGTGCGACGGCGCGTCGGGCTCGGCGGTGAGGTGCTTGGTCAAGACGCCCACCGCGGTCGAGCCGGTGTAGAGGTGCTCGCCGGTGAGCAGCTCGAACATCAGCGAGCCGAACGCGTAGATGTCGGCGCGGGGATCGATCTCGTCGCCGCGGAGCTGCTCGGGCGCCATGAAGTACGGCGTGCCGACGATCGCGTTGCGCTCGGTCTCGCGCGACGGCGCGCCGCGCTGATCGAGCTTGGCGAGCCCGAAGTCGAGCACCTTGGCGTAGTCGCGGCCGCCGGTGGTGCGCGTGATCAGCACGTTCTCGGGCTTGAGATCGCGGTGGATGATGCCGAGGTCGTGGGCCTCCTGCAGCGCGCCGCAGATCTGGGCGAGCAGCGGCGCGCAGCGCGGCCACAGCATCGGGCCGTCGCGGCTGATGATGTGCGCCAGGTCGAGCCCGCGCACGTACTCCATGATCAGGTACAGCGCGCCCTGCGCGGTCCCGAAGTCGAACACCTGCACGGTGTGCGGGTGATGCAGCCGGCTGACCGCGGCGGCCTCGCGCTCGAACCGCTGCACGATCTCGGGGTCCTGCGCGAGATCGCGGTGCAGGACCTTCATCGCCGCGATCTTGCCCATCCGCAGGTGCTCGACGCGATACACCACGCCCATGCCGCCGCGCCCGATCACCTCGAGCACGCGATAGCGGCCGTCGACGACGCGGCCGAGCCACGCCCGGTTCGAGTCGCTGAGCCGGCGATCGAGCGGCTCGTCGGTGCGCCCCCCGGACTCGGCCGCCGGCTCGCTCGAGCGCTGCGCGGCCTCGAGCGGGCTCGCGTGGGTCATGTCGGCGCCGCAGTCCGCGCAGTACCGGGCCGGTTCGTCGAACGACGTCCGGCACCGCGGGCACACGAATTTTTGCGCGGGCGTCGAGGACATCGCCGCACCGAGCATAGCACCGCGATGGTGATTGACGTCCTCGATCCCCGAGCGCTCCGAGCGTCGCGAGCGTCGCGACGGCTAGCGAACCCTTGGGGCCGGCGGCGAGTCGAAGTCATCGATCGGCTGCCAGGTCCAGGCCGTGCCGTGCATGGTCAGCACGCCAGCGCTCGCCGTACGGCGCGGATCGGGCAGCCGCGCGGTCGCGTCGCTTGATCCCGGGGTCACGGCGATGGCGGCGCCGTCACGGCCTCCGCTGCACGCGGCGGTCGCAGCGCCGCGGGTCGGGCCGTACAGCGCCAGATCGACCTCCTGGCCGGCGCCGGCTGTGACCGCCCGCTCGCCGGTTGGCACGTCGCCCTCGGCGGTGCGCGGCGGCTCGGCCGAGGCCATGACGCGCAGCCCCGGGCGGGGCGTGAGCTCGGCGAACGCGGCGATCGCATCCTCGGGCCGGTAGCGGCAGCCGTCGGCGCCGGCGGCGAGCCGACCGACCGCGCCCGCTCCCGGCACCAGCGCGATCGTCGCGCCCGGCAGCTCGATGCGCTGCACCAGCCGGCCATCGATCACCGCAGTGCCTCGCCGGCGCGCCGCCGCGATCGCAGCGATCTGCGCCGGCACCGGCTCGAGATCGCCCGGCAGCACGATCAGCGGCCACGGTGCGCGATCGGCGAGCGCGGCGAACACCGCGTCGAGCTCGGCGGTGGTCGCGCCCATGCCGCCCAGCGACACCACGAGATCGACCTGCTCGAGCCGGCCCCGCAGCCGCCCGAGCGCCGCGAGCGTCGCCGGTGCGCTGCCCGCGGCGTCGGCGATCGCGCCGATCGCGAGCGCCGCGTTGCCGCCGCGCGCATGTCCGCCTGCGACGCTCGCGTCGGTCTCCGCGTCCAGCGCGAGCACATGACCGTGGATCCGCCAGGTGTGTCCGCCGATCGCGATGCGCTCGTCCGGCGCGTCGGGATCCGCGCACCGCCATGGCTCGCGTGCGGCCTCGGCCGCGGTCAGCGCGGCGGCGATCGCCGCGCCGATGTGCGCCCCCGCCGGCGCGGCCTTGCGTTCGCTGCACGCCCCGACGGCCAGGCATGCCGCCAGCCCCGCCGCCGCGCGCCGGGTCATTCGATCGTGCCGCCGGCCTTCTGCCACGCTGCGAGGATCTTCGGCGAGTAGTCGTAGCGCCGCAGCGCGCGGTCGTGCTGGCGATCGACCGCGCGCTGGAAGCAGGTCAGCGCGTGGTCGCCGTCGTTGAACGCCAGGAACGCCGCGCCGAGCAGCACGGCGATGTCCCCCGCCACGTCGCTGTCCAGGTAGTCGAGCTCGCCCTCGCTCTGGGCGAGCGCCGCCTTGACCCCCGCGAAGTCGCCGTCGCGCCAGGCCTGCCGCGCCGCCGGCAGCGCCCGCACCGCCCGGGCCATCGCATCGCGCCGGTGGTCGCGGCGTCCCCTGGCCTCGGCGTCGACCGCGGGCTGCTTGGCCGGGCTGAGCCGGACGTGATACGCCGGCACGATCATCGGCTCGCCCTTCTCGATCGAGGTCCGGTCGAGCTGGTTGTAGCGCCGCAGCATGTCGGCGTTCTTGCCGTCGCCGAAGTACGCCTTCGCGATGTCGGAGATCGACTCGGTGGTCGTGGCGGTGTGCACGATCGTGAACGGGATCGTCAGCGGCATCCCCGCCGGAAGGCTGTCGTCCTGCGACAGGCCATTCCAGTCGGCGAGGAACGTGCGGCGCAGGCCGTTGCCGAGGTAGGTCTTCGCGAGCGCCAGGAGCGTGTCGCCGGGTGAGGTCGTGATCTCGTGGCTGACCGGGATGCGCAGCCGCTCGCCCGGACGGAGCGGGCGGGCGTGCGTCAGCTTGTTCTCGTCGAGGATGAACACCGCCTTGGTCCGATCGCCGTAGAACTCCGCGGCGATCAGCTCGAGCGTGTCGCCCTGCTTGACGCGGTACACCACCGGCCGGATCACGTCGTCCGCGCGCGCCTCCGGCGCGACCGCGGCGATCGCCACCAGCGCGGCGCCGAGCTTGGCAGCGGTCACTGCGCGCCTCCGGCCCCCGCGGCGGCTCGGTCGGCCGGACGCGACTTGCCGGGCGCCGCCGGGATCCGCTCGGCCTCGAAGTCGAGCGAGACGACCTTCGGCGAGCTCGCCGCGCTCTCGGCGACGTCGACCACGCGCTCGACCGGCTGGTACCAGTCGTTGGCGAACCGCACCACGTGCGCCCCCTCCTTGAGCTCGATCGGCGCGGCGAGCGGCGTCTCGCCGTACGGCGCACCGTCGACCGAGATCCGGGCCCACGGCGACGCGTTGACCCGCAGGTAGCCGCGGCCGGCCTCCTTGACCGGCGAGTATCGCGGCGTCGCGCTCAGCGGCGCGACGTGGATCAGGCCGAGCATGAGCAGCAGCACGCCGAGCGTGATCGCGTGGGCCACCAGACCGGCGCGGACGACGTGGCGGGCCTGCATGTTCGGCTGTTGCAGCGCGCTGCCGCCGGCGCCGAGCGCGGCCGGGTTCAGGTACTCGTCGGCCTCGAGCTCGGTGATCACGTTCTGCGAGCGGATGAACAGCACGAGGCGCGCGTGGTGGTTCATCTCGACGTGCTTGGCGAGGAAGCGCTCGAGCGCCATGACCATGTGCTGTGCCGAGCGCCAGCGGTCGCGCGGCTGCTTCTCGAGGCAGCGGTCGATCACGCGCTCGAGCTCGCGCGGGAGCTCGGGGTTGAGCTTGCGCGCGCCGACGTGCTTCTCGAGCCGGATCTTGTGCATCGCCGACCGCCGCTCGTCCTCGACGAACGGCTTCTTGCCGGTGACCATCTGGTACAGCATCACCCCGAGCGAGAAGATGTCGCTGCGGGCGTCGAGCTTGTCGCCGAGCACCTGCTCGGGCGACATGTACGCGGGAGTGCCGATGCCAGTGCCCGCCTCCGTGAGATCGCCAAAACTGTTGTCGCGGGCGATCCCGAAGTCCATCAACTTGGTACCGCCCTGGCGCGAGATCATCACGTTGGCCGGCTTGATGTCGCGGTGGACGATCCCCCGGTAGTGGACGTAGTCGAGCGCGCGGGCGACCTGCATCGCGATGATGGCCGCAACGTCGTACGGTAGCCGGCCGCATTTCTCAAGCAGATCATATAGATCGATGCCCTGGACGTACTCCATCACGATGAACAGGGCGCCGCGCTCACGGTGGAAGTCGTAGACGTGGATGATGTTCTCGTGCTGCAACAACGCGAGACTCTTGGCTTCTCGCTCGAAGCGCGTGACCACGTTCTCCTCGAGCGCCGCCGAGCTCTTGAGCGCTTTGATCGCCACCGTGCGTCCGAGGGGGTCCTGGATTGCGCGGTAAACTACCGCCATTCCTCCAGAAGCCACCTCCTCCACGATGCGGCAGTTGCCTATGCGTTCGAGCATGGTAGCCAGCGAAGCGTAACGGGGTTGACCGGGCGGGACCAGCGCGGACCGGAGATTTCGAGCTCCGAAAAGCTCTTCTGGATCAGTGGGTTGAGATGGTGGGCGAGGGGGTCGCGGAAAAATCTTCGATCAGCGTTGACACATCGGCCGGCACCCCTTATAAGCACACTCCCTCGACGAACTTCGTCGAGCCCGGACAGGAACCCCTCCCCACGCGGGGAGCCTCCTCGACGGGATCGGTCTCTGAAAACTGGATAGCAAGCCGTTTTGAAGATTGTGGGTTTCTTTGTCAGCAAGAGAAACCATTCCACGTTGCACGTGGTTGCCGTCCCCCGGACGCAGCCACTATCGGCAACGTAGAGCGGGTTCAAATTTTCTATGGAGAGTTTGATCCTGGCTCAGAGCGAACGTTAGCGGCGGGCCTAACACATGCAAGTCGAGCGAGAAAGTGGCTTCGGCCATCAGTAAAGCGGCGGACGGGTG